>Ga0194125_10013603_pt1 | contig 10551 bp, 7 predicted proteins | sample TA2KigC250mmetaG_FD_148626 | JGI IMG/M metagenome (GOLD analysis project Ga0194125, IMG submission 148626) | Freshwater microbial communities from Lake Tanganyika, Tanzania - TA2015034 Kigoma Deep Cast 250m | ecosystem: Environmental > Aquatic > Freshwater > Lake | place: Tanzania: Lake... | reverse complement strand
CGAAGAAGAATCCGAAGGCGAAACGATTTGACCGCATCAGCTACGCGGAGGCCATCGCCCGTCGCTTGAAGGTGATGGACACCACCGCGTTCAGCCTCTGCATGGACAGCCATATCCCCATCATCGTGTTCAACATGTTCCAGCCCGGCAACATCAAGCGGGCCGTGCTGGGTCGAAAGGTCGGCACACTCGTTGCCGAGTAGAAGCCATGCCCGAATCCGTTGACGACATCCTGTTGACCGCCGAGGAGAAGATGGAGAAGACCCTCCACGTGGTCGAGTCCGAGTTTGCCACCATCCACACCGGCCGCGCCTCGCCCGCGCTGGTGGAGAACATCCAGGTCGAGGCCTACGGCAGCGCGATGCGCCTGCGCGACATCGCCGGCATCAGCACGCCCGAAGCGCGCGTCATCGCCATCCAGCCGTGGGACGTGTCCAACGTGCAGCCGATCGAGAAAGCCATCCAGAAAGCCAACATCGGCGTCAACCCGCGCGTGGACGGCAAGCTCATCCGCATCTTCCTACCCATCCCCAGCGAAGAGCGGCGCAAGGAGCTGGACAAGCTGGTGAAGAAATACGCCGAGAACGGCCGCGTGGCCGTCCGCAACGAGCGTCGCGACGCCATCGAGTCGCTGAAGAAAATCCAGAAGGCGGGCACGATCAGCGAAGACGACCTGGCGACCGCCGAAAAGGAAGTCCAGAAACTGACCGACCAATACATCGGCGAGATAGACAAGCACCTGGCCGCCAAGGAGAAGGAAATCCTGACCGTGTAGCATCCGGCAACGTCCGAGGTGGATCGCGTTCTCCGAACGCGATGATCAGTGCAAAGCGGAAGAATCGCGTTCGGAGAACGCGATCCACCTCACAGAAATTTCGCAGGGGATGCTTGACGGCGGGCGGGCCGGCGGTTATTCTGCGGCCAAGTTGCAGACAAGAGAACTCAGTTGAGGAGGTTCGATTATGAAGCTGGTAAAGACATCATATTGCAGCGTGATTTGCATCGTGGCAGCCGTGGCGATGGTCTGCGCGACCAACGTGCAGGCCGACAGCGCGGGCACCAAACTGTGCCGCGGTCTTGCCGGGGTTGGCCTGGGCTTCCTGGAACTGCCGGGCAACATGGTGGAGGTCAGCAAGGAAGAAGGCGTTGCCATGGGATTGAGCGGAGGGTTTTTCAAGGGCCTGATGATGACCATCGTGCGCTACACGGTGGGCATTTATGAGACCCTCACCTTCCCCATTGCAGTCCCGGCTGAATACCGCTCGCCGGTGGCGCCCGATTATCCCTGGGGCTACTTCACCGGGGCCGACACCAAAGCACTGCCGCCGGGCGAGAAAGTCGAGCCGCCGGCGATTGTGCCGTTCAGCGAAAAGCCGGCTAAACCGGCGCAACCGGCGCAGCCGGCCAAGAGGTAGGGCGGACGCAGCGAAAAACTTGACTTGCCGGCCTTAAAGACTAGCCTGTAGCAGTTTTTTCGGAGGAAAACGATGAACATCAATTGGAAACGTTTCGTAATCGTGCTGGGCGTCGGCGTGCTATTGTGCGCGGCCGTGCCGGTCCAGTCGAACGCCCAGGATGCCGCCAGCAAACTGGGACGCGGCTTTGCGGGCTGCGTGCTGGGCTGGCTGGAAATATCAGGCAACATTTATGATGAAGGCACCCGCAACGGTTGGCTCATGGGGGCCACCGTTGGTTTTGCGAAAGGGATCGGCATGACCGTCGTCCGCACGCTGGTGAGCGTGTGGGACCTCGTCACCTTCCCCATCCCGGCGCCTGACGAATACAACTCCATCCTGAAACCCGATTATCCGTGGGGTTACTTCACCGGCGAGGGCGAGGTCACCGTGCCCGCGTCGTCCATCTCGCCAATCCGCTAGCCGTCGCGCAACAGAACACCAACCATCAACTTTGGATTCCGCGTCATGAAAACGATGTCTTCCACTCTGAAAACCCTCGCCGTGGCCGCCGCGATCTGCCTGAGCACTGCCAGTCTCATGGCCGCCGAGGCCGGCGGGGACAATGCGACTGCCGGCGCCAAGTTCACCCGCGGCGTCGTCGGCCTGATCTTTGGCTGGTTGGAACTGCCCGGCCAGATGTATGACGTCGCTGTCAAAGACGGCGCCGGCATGGCCGCCACCGTCGGCTTCGCCAAGGGCCTCGGCATGGTCGCGGCCCGTTACCTGGTCAGCACGGTGGAGTTTGTGACCTTCCCGTTCCCGATCAACGACTACAAACCGTTGCTCGAACAAGAGTATCCCTGGGGCTACTTCGCTACGGAGGGCACCATCACTGTGCCCGCGCCAACTTCGGTCTCCCAGCCCGCGCCGAAACGCTGAACAACGCCAGCGGGAGAAGTTCTGAGCGGCCGTCATTGCCAATGGTAATGACGGCCGCATTCTTTGCCCTCAACTCGCGGCAGCGGGTCGGTCACGCAAGCTGCCCGAAACGGACTTGGAAGTCCGTTCTACGGGGTGTGCACATGCAACGTAGAACGGACTCCAAGTCCGTTCATCCAGCAATTGCCCGCACACGCACGTTTGGCGACGCGCCCCCCAAGACTGATCCGTTACAACCGGCGCAGAAATGCGCTTGAACCCCAGCCGACTCTGGGCGAGATATTGCGCACAGCAGCAGCGAACGAAAATCACGTTTCACGTTTTACGTTTCACTCATCACTCATCACTCATCACTCTCCATGAACCGACGAACCTTTCTCAGAACCTCCGCCGTGGCCGGCCTGACGATGGCCGGGTTTTCCCTGCGCGGCGCGGACCAGCCCGGAAAGAAATACCGCACCGCCCTGATCGGCTGCGGCTGGTGGGGCAACAACATCCTGCGCGAGGCGATGGCCAGCGGCGCTTGCAAGATTGTCGGCCTCTGCGACGTGGATGGACGCGCCCTCGACGCGACCCTGGAGCGTGTGACCAAGGATTGCGGCGACCAGCCGGCGAAACACCACGATTATCGCGAACTCATCGAGAAAGAGAAACCGGAGATCGTCATCGTCGGCACACCCGACCATTGGCACGCCTTGCCGACCCTCGCGGCGCTGAAGGCCGGCGCGCACGTCTATGTCGAGAAGCCCATCTGCCACACCATCAATGAAGGCCGCGCGATGGTAAAGGCCCAGCGCGACACCGGCCTCGTCGTCCAGGTCGGCACGCACCGCCGCATTTCGCCGCACAACGTGTCAGGGTGCGAGTTCATCCGCTCTGGCAAGGCCGGCAAGATCGGCATGGTGCGCTGCTTCGTGAACTACGGCGGCGGCCCGGAGAAACCGCAGCCCAACAGCGAGCCGCCGAAGGAACTTGACTGGGACCTCTGGTGCGGCCCGGCCCCGCTGCGGCCGTTCAACACCAAGATTCATCCGAAGGGTTTCCGCCAGTTTCTCGACTACGCCAACGGCACGCTCGGTGACTGGGGCATCCACTGGCTCGATCAAGTCCTGTGGGTCATGGAAGCGACCGCCCCGCGCAAGGTCTTCTCCGCCGGCGGCCGGGTCATCAAAGGGTCGCCGGTGTTCACGAAGGAGGAACAGACCACCGACGCGCCCGATCATCAGGTCGCGACGTTCGAGTTTGAGAACTTCACGGTGAACTGGGAGCACCGGCAGTTCGCCGGCAACAACACCGACAAAGGCGAGAACGTCGGCTGTTACTTCTACGGCACCAACGGCACCTTCCACATGGGTTGGCGCGAGGGCTGGACGTTCTATCCCGCCAATGCCAAACAGCCGGTCCAGCACGAGGCCCCGAAGCTCAACGACCCCGACGCGCAGAACATCAAGGAACTGTGGGCCGACTTCCTCGCCGCCATCAGGACCGGCAAGCGCCCTGTCAGCCACGTCGCCGACGTGCATCGTTCCACTACGATGGCGCTGCTCGGCATGCTTTCGCTTAAACTCGGCCGCAGCGTCCGATGGGACGGCGACAAGGAACTCATCGTTGGCGACGACAACGCCAACAAACTCCTCAGTCGCCCTTATCGCGCCCCGTGGGTGTATCCGACATAGTAGTCATCACGCTCCGCGTGATGGTTGTTCATTACATTTCGTCACGCGGAGCGTGACGACTACTGCTTTCAGCGGGGCGTTGACGCCTTCAGCCAAAACATCGCGGCGGACTGGTCATTGATCTTGGTTAGCGTGCGGATGTTGCGCAGGACGCTGGAGTCGCGGTTGGGCACGAAGTCGCAGCGGATTTCCCGCAGCGGGCTTTCGGCCAGCGGCGAGAGGTCATTGACCCGCGTCGCGTCGCACCACACTACCGTCAGCGGCATTCCGGCCAGCGGCTTCAGATCGTTGACGGGGCTGTCGGTGCAACTGAACACCGTCAGTTTCATCCCCGCCAGCGGCGTGAGATCGCCCACCTGCGTGCTGTTGCAACTCAGCACCGTCAACGGCATCCCGCGCAACGGCGAGAGGTCTTTGATGGGGTTGTTGTGGCACCAGAGCCATTCCAACGGCAGCCCTTGCAGCGGCGACAGGTCGCTGAGTCCGCCTTTCTGCGTCGCCACCCAGGGCACGATGACCAGCTTGCGCAGGCCCTTCAATGCGCGCAACGGGGAGATGTCGCTGACGCCGATGGTGGAGAACTGCAACTCCACAACTACGCCTTTTTCGATCCGGTGGGTCTGCCTGCCATCAAATTGCGGGTTGAGTTCCTTCAGCTTGGCGATGACGCGCGCGACCTGTTGGTCGGCGGGCAGCGCCGCGGTCTGCGCCACGAACGGTGCGGTGGCGGTGGCGCGGGCGAGGCTCTGGAGGAACTCCGACGCGGGCTGGCCGTTGATTTGTTGCAGGGAGCCGAGGCTGGCCAGAATGTCGGCGGACTGTTTGCTCTCCAACACCGCGGCATCGCAGCGCAGTTCGGCCAGCTTTAGTTTCGCCAGCGGTGTGAGGTCGCTGACGGCCGTGCCGGTGATGTCGAGCACCTCCAAGGGTGATTCGGCCAGGGGCGCGAGGTCCTTGACGGCCGTGTGGGCACAGAGGAGCGACTTCAAAGGCAGACTGCGCAAAGGTGACAAGTCGCTCAGGGGCGACTTCGCGTCGGACGCGCCGCTGCATTCCAGCGTCTCGAGGCTCCGCAACGCCTGCAAGGGCGAAATGTTTGCGACCTTGGAGGTTGAGAACGACAATCGCTTCACCTGGCCCTGCACGACGCCATAGCGTCCCTGGCCGGTGAATTCGGGATTGAGTTCGCGCAGCTTGCCCAGAACGCGGTTGACCTGTTCGGGCGCGGACAGCGCCTCGATTTCTTTCAAGAACGCGTCCGCGCTGGCGGCCGTGACGACGTGGGTTGCAGTCTCCGCGCCGGTGGGTGTGACCTCGCGCATCTCGACCCGATGAAACACTGTGTGCGTCTTCTCGCTGAGAAGCGCCAGCGGCAGGCCGGCCTGATTGACGGCGGAGATGTCGCTGGCGTTGCCCTTCCACTCGGCGACCAATTGGCCATCGAGATAACCGCGCACGCCGTCTTTGCGCACCTCGACCAGCGAGACGTATCGCCGGCCGTTCTCCAGACCGTCGAGCAGGCGCGCCAGCGCGGGGCTGTCATCAATCTTCTGCATGTCTTTGGCGAACCCGGAGAGGTTGTTCGTCGGCTGCGCCTGCAGGAACCAATAGAACAACCGCCCCGCCTGCACTAATCGCGCGCCCACTTCGCTTTGTCCGGTCTTGCGCGTGAAGGTGATGCGCAGGTCGTATTCGTCCGGCACGGCGCCGGGAAGAGCGACGCAGGCGGTCGAGTCCGCGCTGGAATGCAGTTCGCCCAGCGTGAGGCTCCACGCGCCGCTCTCGGTGTGCTTGGCGGGATCCGTCTGCGACAGCAGGTTCACCGCGCGTGCCCAAGGATCGCCAGGAACAACAGGCGGTTTGGGCAGCGGCGGCTCCACCACCGGCGGCGGCATCGGCTCCGGCTCCGGCTTCGCTTCGGGAAGCGTCACGGCCGCTTGCGGCGGCGGCTTGGGCGGTGGCGGCGCGGGCTTCTGTTTCGTTTCCCACGGCGACCAGAGGTAGAGACATGCCGCCGCGACGACAATGGCGACGCCAGCGTAAATCAACCCCGGCGGGAACTGGCGTGGCGGCTTCGTGACAACTGCAGATGTCCCCACGCCCACGGCGGCCACGGAAGTGACCATCGGGACGACTCCGGTGAGCTTGTCGTGGACGTGGCGCATCTCGGCGATCAGCGCATCGTAGCTTTGATGGCGGTTGGCACGGTCCTTCATCAGCATCCGGCCCACCATCAGCGCCAGCGGCACCGGGCATTCCGGCCACACGCTCTGGATCGCCGGCGGCGGCGCGGACATGTGTTGCCGCAGGATGGTCGCGTGGTCGGGCGCGTCGTAGGGCACCCTGCCTGTCAACATGTGGAACAGCGAGCAACCGAGACTGTAGATGTCGCTTCGACAATCCAGGTCTTCCAGCCCGCGGGCTTGTTCCGGGCTGATGTAGTGCGGCGTGCCGAGCGTCATCCCCTTCTGTGTAATGCGCAGATTGCGGCTGGTCGCGCGACGCGCCACGCCCAGGTCGCCGAGCTTGACTTCGCCTTCTTTGGACAGGAAGAAATTGGCCGGCTTGATGTCGCGGTGGATGATCTTGGCCCGGCGCCAGGCGTGTTCGAGGCCCTGGGCAATGTGGATGCAGATGTTGACCGCTTCCGCGGGTGGAATCTTCCCCTCGCGGTGCATGCGTTGTTCCACCGTCTCGCCGTCCACGAACTCCATGACGAAGTAGTGGTGGCCCTCCGCCTCGCCGGCGGCAATCACCGTGACGAGGTTCGGATGGTTGAGCGCGGCGGCAGCTTGGGCCTCGTTCCTGAAGCGGGTGAGATACTCCTGGTCGGTGGCGAACGACGGCGAGAGCACCTTCAGCGCGACAATGCGGTCAAGGGAGATCTGGCGCGCCCGATACACGGAACCCATGCCCCCGCAACCTACCTGCGCGAGCACTTCAAAGTCACCAAGTGTTCGACCTTCGAGTCCAGCCATGTTTCAGATTCTTCAGATTGCCCAAATGTGCGCCAGCCAACGGTTCAGTCATTCAACAACAAACCCTTCACCGAGTTTCTCAGCAACCTATTCCTAACTTGTCGAACGCACTCATGGAAAGCACTTTGCCGCGCAATGGGTCGTCCCTTGGGGGCAGGGTAGGGCGAGGCGTCCCGCCGAGCCGTGCGTTCTCTTTGCGCTGGCCGCCGGCTTGGCGGGACGCCTCGCCCTACCCCGCGTTCACTGGCTGGCGGCGCCCTTCACGCGCATCCGCAGGCCGTAGAAGCCCGTGCTCGCCGTAATAAACAGCGTGTGGCCATCCTTGCCGCCGAAACAGACGTTGGCCGTCCATTTTTCCGGCACGGCGATCTCTTCGATCTGTTTGCCGGCCCTGTCGAAGACCGTCACGCCCCTGCCAGTGAGATAAACATTGCCCTCGCTGTCGAGCGTCATGCCATCGGACCCCATCTCGCAAAACAGCCGCTTGTTGGCCACTGAGCCATCGGCCTGAATGTCATAAACATAGGTCTTCTTGCCGCGGATGTCGGTCACGTAGAGCGTCTTGCCGTCGGGCGTGCCGATGATGCCGTTGGGCTGCTGAAGGTCGCCGGCCACGCGTGTCAGTTTCTTGTGATCGGGCGCCAAGAAATACACGGCCTGACAATCCTGCTCCATCGGCCCGCGGTTCCAGTAGGGCCGTTTGTAAAACGGATCGCTGAAATACATGCCGCCGTCGGGCCGAATCCACACGTCGTTCGGACCGTTGAGCAGCTTGCCTTGGTAATCCTTGACCACCACGGTCGCCTTGCCGTCCGGCGCGATGCGCCACAGCTCGTTCTTCTCGTCAGCGCAAGCCCACAGGTTGCCCCGCGCGTCGAAACACAGGCCGTTGGAGCGTCCGCACGGTTGCATGAACGTCGTGAGCTTGCCGTCCACGCTCCATTTCAAGATGCGGTCGTTGGGCTGATCGGTGAAATACACATTGCCCTGCGCGTCGCTGGCGGGGCCTTCGGTGAACTTGAAGTCCCCGGCCAGTTTCTCCACCTGCGCGCCCGGCGCGATGATGCCGCCCCCGGCCGCGAATGCCGCGACGGCACCGCCCAGCCACGCGAACAACGCCACGCTCAAGAACTTTCTCATGCTGAATCCTCCGTTTGTCGTTTCATGACCTGCATCTTGCGCTCTGCCGTGCGGAAGTTCAGCACTCACAGCCCTCTTTGTCGAGCGCGGTTTGCGGTCTTCGGTCCGCGCGGGCCGGCTGGGTCTGCGGGGAACGGACTTGGAAGTCCGTTCTACGTCGCGCGCGTTTGATCGGTAGAACGGACTTCCAAGTCCGTTCTCCTACAACAACTCGGAGATGCCCCGCGCCTGCCGCCAGCGCGCCGCCAGGTTCAGCGCAATTCCCTCAGATACGGCTTGATCCTAACCCGCAACGCGGGGAACCGTTCGGAGGCGTAGTTGAAGTATTGGAGAGCCTGCGACCGCTGGCCGGTCCTGAAATAGACCACAGCGAGGTTGAACGGCGCGGAGGCGTAATCCTTGTTGATCGCCATCGCCTTCTCGAACGCCGCGATGGCCCGATCGTATTGGTGCATGTTCCGGCAGACCAAACCGAGGTTGTTGAGGGCGTCGGGATGGGTGGGGTTCCGCGCCAGGCTCTTTTCGTAGTAGGTTGCCGCTTGGGCGAATCGGCCCGTCTTCTTGTAGATGTTCGCCGCGTTGTAGAACACCTGCCACTTGGCATCGCCCGCCCGTTCCAGCGCCAAGTAATGGCTCAAAGCCTCCTCATAGAGTCCCAACTGGTCCAGCGTCAGCGCCAGTTGCGCTCGTGCCACCAGATTCCGCGCGTCTGCGGTGACGGCGCTTCGAAGGCTGTCAAGCTGCGGCGTCAGGGTGTTCCGGAGTTCGTTGAGCCTTTCGGTGGCGGAAGCCCGAAACTGCCCGCCGGGATCCAACTCGGTTGACTGGAACATCTTCGTGTAGGTCTGGATCGCTTTGAACTTCTCTCCAAGTTTCTCATACCCTTGGCCTAGGCCGTAGAGCGCCGCCCGGTAGAATTCCCTGTTGGCGAGCGCCGCTTTGAACGCGTCCACAGCCCCGCGGTAATCGCCCCGGTCGAAAGCCACAACGCCGCGCGCGTAGTCGTAGTGGCCGCCGATCGGGTTGCGCTTCTGAGCCTGCTCGAACATGCGCAGGGCTTGGTCGTAGTTCTTCTGGCGCAGGTAGGCGTCGCCGAGGTTGATGTAGGCGTAGAGAGCGCCAGGCGAAGTTCTGATGGCGGCTTCGCTGATCGTCTGGTCGCTCTTCCAGTCGCCGTTGCGCAGAAAGGCCATGCCGGACCAAAACCCCGCCAGCGCAATCCCGCACGCAATCGCACCGTATTGCCACGCTCGCGCGGGCACGGCAGCCACGCACGCCACCACCGCGTAGCAGAACGCGAACGAGGGCAGATACACATACCGGTCCGCCACAACGGGGTTGGTCGGGAAGAAATTCAGGACGGGAACCAAGGCCAGCAAGAACCAGCCCAAACACAAGAGCAGGTGTGGCAGTCTTTGTCTCAAGACAAAGGCGCCGGCCAGCATCGCCGCCAGCCCGGCCGCCGCCGCGAGGACCCGCGGGTCGCCCAGGGATTTCGCGAACCGCACGTCGTATTCCAGCGTCAGGCCGAAAGGCAGGAGCAGTTTCTGCAAGTAGAAGAACGGAATCTGGACCGCAGTGGCCGCTTTGGCGGCGACGCTGGCGCTGCCGAAACGCAGGATGTCCTCGTGAATCAGTCGCGTCTGCAAGGCGATGTCGCTGAACAGAAAGTAGAACAGTGCCGACAACACAAAGAACGGAGCCAGATGCAGGAAGGGTTTGGCTCTCTTCCATTCCCCCTCAAACACAGCGAAGAGCAGCAACAGCAGCGGCAACGCGATGGAGGTCGCCTTGGAAAGCATCGCGCACAGGAAGCAGAGCAGTGACCCGACGTAATACTTCATCCCGCCGGCTTCACGATGCCGCGCGAACTGGAGGTAGAGCCAGCACGAGAGAAAGAAAAACAGGCCCGACACCAGGACGTTGCGGCAACTGATGAAGCAGACCGTCTCGCAGTGAACCGGATGAATCGCGAACAGAAGCGCCGTGAAAAACGCCACCACGCGATTCGCCGCGCGGTTGGCTCCACCCAATAGAATGCCCAACTCCAACGCCAGGAAATACACCGCCAGAATGTTGCCGCAATACAGAAACAGATTCGTCAGGTGAAACCCCACCGCGTTGTCCTTCCACACGGCATGATCCAGCGCAAAAGTCAGGTCGCGCAGAGGCAGGTATTCCAAGCCGTTCGCCAGCGAGAAAAAAATCTTCCCCAGATCGAACTCCCTGTAGGCCCTGTTCCCGACTACGAGCGCCTTGTCGTCCCAGACAAACCCGTTCAGCACGGAGTTGCCGAAGACCGCCAATGCAACCACCAGAAGCAGCAACAGATGGACGCGTGGTCCATCCTCGCCACTGTCCGACCTGATCCATTTCATGCGTCCATTGTGACATCCGCGGCTGTTCTCGGCGGCCGTCTCG
>Ga0194125_10013600_pt1 | contig 10552 bp, 9 predicted proteins | sample TA2KigC250mmetaG_FD_148626 | JGI IMG/M metagenome (GOLD analysis project Ga0194125, IMG submission 148626) | Freshwater microbial communities from Lake Tanganyika, Tanzania - TA2015034 Kigoma Deep Cast 250m | ecosystem: Environmental > Aquatic > Freshwater > Lake | place: Tanzania: Lake... | reverse complement strand
TATCTTGTAGTACACCAAGAAATCTCGTGCCTGCTGGCTATTCCTGTCGCCGCTATCAGCGTTGGACTGGTTTCTTTGATATTTGGTTTGCCTTCAGGGAGGGTCAAGGGATTTTATCTGGCGATGATGACCCTGGGTGCGCAATTCCTACTGCTATGGTGCTTTGGTCACATTGCCCCAGATATATTGGGAGGTGGCGATGGCATGGTAGTCCCCAGAGCAGCGATGGCGGATATATCGCTGAGGACTGAAGCTCAACAATTCTATCTGATCATGCCGATTGCCATAATCGCATTGTTCTTCGCTAAGAATATTGCGCGGACCAAGATTGGTAGAGCGTTCATTGCCATAAGAGACAACGAGCTTTCAGCTCAGTTAATGGGTATTTCGCCATTCAATTATAAAATTGTTGCCTGTTTCATTTGTGGACTATATGCTGGAGTCGCTGGTGCTTTGTGGGCTCAGTATCTGCGGTACATCGAGCCATCACAATTCGGTTTGATGGAATCCCTCTGGTACATAGCCATGGTGGTTATCGGCGGCTTGGGGAGCACCAGTGGAGTGGTGTTCGGGGTTCTGTTCTTAAGGAGTTTGAATGAACTGGTAACTCACGTTGGGCCAGCGCTGGTGACTGCTTGGCATCTGCCCGCGGCCTTTCTACAAGCGTCAATGGCTGGATTGTTTGGATTGGCGATCATGCTGTTTGTGATTCTTGAACCTAGGGGATTGGCACATCGCTGGGAGGTATTTAAGGTGAACTACCGACTCTGGCCATTCCCACATCTATAGTGTGCAGGCCAGTAGTTGATCGGCATTGGGTAGACGTATGTAAAGGAGGTGGTGCCTATGAGTCATGATCAAGAGCTAGCCCTTTCGACCTCAGCGAAACATATGCAAGGCTGAGAAAGGCTGGCAATAAGACAAGAAGCGATATTTACAACAACTACTAAAGGAGGGGGTGATTCATAGTGAAATCAAGTTTTTGTGCAAATGCAGTATTGGTGTTGGCCATCGCGATGTTTATAACGTGCGCAACGGTGTTGCCTGCTTGTGCACCGAAGGAACAGGTTGCTGTTCCTTCAAAAGAGCAGCAGCCAATAGAAATAGTTGCCTTGGCAGATTTGACTGGACCGTATGCCACAGTAAGTGCAAACGTGCTGCCTGGATTTGAGGATGCGGTAGCAGCCATCAATGACCGTGGCGGTGTTTTGGGCCACCCGGTAAAGTTCGAGATCCTGGACTTCGCGGGAGATGTCAAAAGAGGTCTGAGCCTCTACGCCACAGTTGCAGCAAGAGAGAGAAAACCAGCATTTATGCTTACCAGCCTGAGTACGCTAGATATGGCGCTCAGGGATCGATTTGCCGAGGATGAGATAGTATGTCTGACTAGTGGTGCTTCCACGCCAGCATTGCACCCGCCGGGATGGCTGTTCGGTGTGTACCCAGCATACGTGAGCATGTTTGGCGGTTTTGCTGACTGGATGGTTAAGGACTGGCAGAAGACCAAAACCCACGAAGGCAATATCCGGCTAGCCTATGTAAGCTGGGATGGCGCCTTTGGCAGAAGCATTGACAGCGAGGAAACAGCAGCTTACCTGAAATCCAAAGGAGTTGACGTTGTTGCCAGGGAATGGATGCCGATATTAACCATGAGTGCTACGGACTACTTGCTCAGGGTAAAGGAGGCGAAGCCAGATTGGATTGTTGGTTCGTACCATGCTTTTGTTTTTTCAGTAGTCCTCAAGGATGCTAATGCGTTGGGGCTGGTACCACCAAAGGTGAGGTTTGCCAACATAATGGCAGGAACAGATATACTTCTGTTTTCGCTTGCGCCAGATGCCACCAAGACCATAGAGCCCTATGCCTGGAGTTCCACGCCGACTTTTGGTGACGCTGATAACCCATTCATCCAGCTCTGTGACAAATACATTACCGAAAGGCATGGGGAGGTCCCGCAATTACGCAATAACGTATATCCAGTGGCTTGGCGAGTCCCTTTGGTAGGTTGTGCCGCGGCAAAAAGAGTGATCAAGGATAAGGGGTATGAAGGCCTGACTGGGAAGAATATGTACGATGCCCTGTGCAAGATGAAGGGGGTAGACGTGGAGAAGGAATTCCTTGGAGTATCTTATGGATATACCATAGACTATGGGCCAGATGACCGCCAGCTTGACCTTGTCCAGATACAGCAGGCAACAAAGGATGCCAAGATAGTTCCCGTTAGTCCATTTTTTCATGTTCCAGACTTGTTGCCCGGCGGTAAAGATGTACCATAAATCCAACTAAAGTTAATTGAGTATTGTTGGGGGAGAATAGAGCGCAACTGCATGTCTGTTCTCCCCCGGGAACAAAGCGAACCATATTATGCTTGAATTAACCAATGTTGAAGTTTTCTATGAGGGCGTGATCTACGTTCTGAAAGGCACGTCACTCAAAGTAGCCGATGGAGCTAAAGTAGGCGTATTTGGCGCTAATGGTGCTGGGAAGAGCACATTGCTGAAGTCGGTCTCGGGAGTGATCAAGACCGAGAGGGGTGAAGTTACCAGCGGGATTATTGATTTTGATGGGAAGAGAATAGATGTGATGGCACCAGACCAGATAGCTAAGTTAGGTGTGACGCACGTTATGGAAGGCAGGAGGCTTTTTCGCCATTTGAGAGCTGAGGAAAGCCTGGTGGTGGCGGCGCAAAGCAACCAATCCAAATCCCATATCGGGGAGAATCTGGAAATGGTCTATACCTACTTTCCAAAGCTAAGAGAGCTGCGCGGTAAGGTCAGTGGCTATCTCTCAGGTGGCGAGCAGCAAATGCTGGTTATAGGGTCTGCTCTCATGGCTATGCCGAAGCTGATGATGCTTGACGAGCCATCGCTGGGACTGGCTCCCAAAATAGCTGAATTAATATACGGTATTCTTGATACCATAAATAAAGAGCAGGGTTGTTCGATGCTTGTCGTGGAACAAAATGCCATGCTTGGGCTGTCTTTCGTCGATTATGGATACGTCTTGGAAAATGGTAGGGTGGTTTTGGACAATACGGCGGAGAATCTCATGAAGAATGAGGACATGCGGGAGTTCTATCTTGGGTTAAGCGAACTTGGACGCAAAAGCTATAAAGAGGTCAAACATTACAGGAGAAGGAAAAGGTGGCTGTGATTGAGATAGATTACCCTGAAATTGGCGCATGAAATGTAAACACTGGCAAGGGATGAAATGGACTTTGAGTATTCTGAGCTAGAAGAGACCTTTCGTAGTCAGGTGAGGTCATGGCTGAAGGAGCAGCTTAATCCTTATCTCGAAGCAGAAATGGAAGCTTGGTCATATGGCAGAGCTCCAGCGGATGGTCCGGGTCCTCATCTGCGTCAGTTTGTTCTCAATTTAGGAGCGATGGGCTGGCTGGGAATGGACTGGCCGCAGGCATATGGAGGACAGGGGAGGTCTCTTATCGAACAGTTCATCGTCTATGAAGAGCTAATCTCACACAGAGCTATTCTGCCTAATTTCGAGGCACTGATGATGGTAGGTCCTACAATTTTGCGGTACGGCACTGAAGACCAGAAGCGGCATTATCTACCGCGAATTGCCAGAGGTGAAATTGAATTTGCCTTGGGCTACACCGAGCCGCAGGCAGGCTCGGACGTAGCTGCTCTTGAAATGCGAGCTGTCGAAGATGTGGGTAATTACGTGATAAGCGGGCAGAAGATGTTTAACACCTGTTGCCATTATGCAGACTATCACTGGCTGGCAGCTAGAACTGATTTTTCCGTGCCCAAACATCGCGGAATTAGCCTATTTATTGTTGACTTAAAGAGTCCAGGCATTACTATCAGACCTCTCTGGACTATGGCTGGCGGTAGGACCAACGAGGTTTTCTATGATGATGTGAGAGTTCCGAAGGAAAACCTTGTGGGAGAGAAAAACCGGGGATGGAGCTACATGTTGGCTGCCCTGGATTATGAAAGGGTTGTTGGTTTCGGGTTCTCCATCACAGAGGCTCAGACTACTTTTTATGAGCTGGTTCAATATGTCAAGATGACGAAACGTGGCAGAACGATTTTAGCTAAGAATCCCCTTGTGCGCCACAAGTTAGCAAAGCTGGCTATCAAGTTACGCGGGGGTTGGCTTCTACGCCGCCAGACAACTTGGAACTTAGACAACGGTATCCCGCTGAGCTACGAGACCGAGGCATTAAAGATATTTGCTACTGAGACGTCTCAACAGTTGGTTGACGCCGCAATGGAGATCCTCGGTCCTCTAGGTCAGCTTCGGCAAAGTTCGAAATGGGCTCCGCTCCAAGGCAGGATAGAAACAGGTTACCGGGCTTGCGTTATGTATACCTTTGGAGGCGGTTCAAGCGAGCTGATGAGAAACCTTGTTGCCATTAAAGGGTTGGGGCTTCCCATTATGTGAAAGTTTTAATTCTGAGAAACGGCATGGATTTATCCTTCAGCGAACAACAGGAAATGCTAAGAAAGACGGCACGGGATTTTTTGTTGCGTCAAAGTCCGCCATCTACAGTTAAGCAATTGGAGTGTAATGCGAAGGGATATTCCACACAGATTTGGGCGGAAATGGTCGGCTTAGGCTGGATGGGCTTGGCATTACCAGAAGAATATGGTGGGAGCGGGGCCAGTTTTTTCGACTTGGTGATGCTGCTGGAAGAAATGGGACGTGTCGTCCTGACTAGTCCTTTTTTTACTACCGTGGTTTCGTGTGGAATGCCGATTTTGTATGCAGGTGATGAAAAGCAAAAACGAGAATACCTGCCCAAAATTGTCGAGGGTAGTGTCATTTTGACGTTAGCGCTGACAGAGCCTGCCGGGGGGTATGATGGGGATGGTATTGAAACCACAGTGCATGAGGAAGAATGTGCTCTCATTGTTGAAGGCACGAAGCTTTTTGTGCCCTATGCACATGTGGCTGATGCTATCCTCTGTATTAGTAGAATGGCAGATAAGAAACGTGGTGACCGGTTTTGCTTACTATTGTTTGATGCCAAAAGCCGGGGTGTCGCTTTTAATAAGCTAGATAGTATAAGTTTGGAAAAGCAGTATGAGTTGATTTTGGATAAAGTGCACGTCCCAAAAGTTGATTTGCTAGGTGGCAAGACCATGGATTGGATGGCGATAGAGGAACTCCTGTCCTGGTCGGTTGTAGGCAAGTGTGCGGAGATGTTGGGTGGCGCTGAGCGGGTTTTGGAGATTACAGCCGACTATGCCAAGCAAAGAGTGCAATTTGGCAGACCAATTGGCAGTTTTCAAGCGATTCAGCATCGCCTGGCAGATATGGCTATAGATGTGCTTATCTCACGATTATTGGTTTATGATGCAGCTTCTAAACTGAGCCAGGGCTTGAGTTGCAGCAAGGAAGTGGCTTCAGCGAAGTCCTGGGTTAGCAATGCTTATCCCAGAGTTACTAAAGCCGGACAACAAGTTCACGCCGGCGTAGGCTTTATTATAGACCATGATATGCCTCTTTATTTCCGACACGCAGCGTCAGCAAGAGTGGCTTTTGGGGATAGCGACTATCACAGGGGAAAATTTGCTGTAGAAATAGGATTGTCCAATAGGGGTAGAAAGAGCTCAGCAACGGAGGGCTGACTAGATCAGGAGCTATATACTACGGAGGGAGCAACATCATGACAAATGGAAAGAAACGGGTTCCTCTGGTGGAAGGACTTTTCAGCATACCCGTGACACCAGGAGAAAAAGCGCATTTAATAGGTAGCAAGTGTCGGACTTGCGGAGAAGTAGAATTCGGCAGTAAAACCATTTGTGGAAACTGTCAGGGCGAAGAGCTCGATGAGATAGCTCTCAGCAACAGAGGCAAACTTTGGACCTACACCGTCCTATATTATCCGCCGCCACTTTATAAAAGCCCAGATCCATTTGTTCCCTATGGTGTGGGTTGGGTGGAGCTACCGGAAGGCATAGCCATACATTCGCTACTGACGGAGTCAGATGTAACGAAACTGAAAATAGGCATGGACATGGAGTCGGTTATAGACAAGTTTGATGAAGATGAAGATGGCAACGAGGTGATGATTTACAAATTCAAGCCGGTCACTTGAACTTAAATTTGCCCGGAAAGCACTAGGAAAGCAATAAACGGGAGTATTGATATGAGAGAAACAGTGATGGCTGGCGTAGGTATGCATCCATTCGGTCGCTTTGAGGGGAAACCTTATACCCAAATGGCGTTGGAAGCTGTACTGATGGCGCTTAAAGATGCTAATGTGCCCTGGAAAGACGTTCAAGCAGCCTATTGTTCTTCTGTATTCTGCCCAGCAACATCAGGCTTGAAGATACTGACGCCTCTAGGCTTGACTGGAATCCCGATAACCAATGTAGAAGCAGCTTGCGCCAGCGGTGGTTCCAGCATAATGATCGCACAGCAGGCAATAGCCACCGGATTATACGACGTCGTTCTTGCTCTGGGTGTGGACAAAATGCCGAGAGGCTTCATATCACCAGAAGCATTGGGAGAGAAATGGCAGGTTCTCGCTGGAATGGTGTCAGGACCTATGAACTTCGCCTTGAACGCACGGCGACACATGTATGAATACGGAACCACAGTAGAGCAGATGGCAAAAGTATCTGTCAAGGCACATAAGAACGGAGTTTTTAATCCCTATGCAATGTATAGAAAGGAACTCTCATTTGAAGAGATCATGAATTCTCAGGTAGTTGCCGATCCGATCCGTCGCTTGATGTTTTGTGCCCCGAACGAGGGAGCTGCAGCAGCCGTGCTCTGTAGCAGGGATGTGGCGAAGAAATATACCGATGTTAGGAGATGCCCCGAAGTAGCCTCTGCCGTTGTGAAGACAGCGGCTTATCCCGGCTTCCCAGTCATGCCCTATTACAGTTTCAGCACCAGAAAAAAACTTGTATCACCAGTTAAGCTAGCTGCCCGGGAAGCCTATGAAAAAGCCGGCATCGGACCAAAAGATTTGGACGTTGTGGAACTGCAGGATACCGATGCTGCCTCTGAAATCAATTTATATGAACAACTGGATCTATGTAATGAAGGAGAAGGGGGACGACTGGTCGATGAGGGAGCTACCGAGATTTCAGGCAGCATTCCCGTAAATCCAAGCGGGGGATTATTGTGCAAGGGAGAGCCTGTCGGCGCATCTGGCCTTGGCCAAGTGGCCGAGATCGTATGGCAACTAAGAGGCGAAGCAGGCAAGAGACAAGTGGCTAAGCCAAAAGTCGGTATGAGTCAGGTCGTAGGCAATGGCGGCATCTGTGCCGTGGTGATCCTGAAGAACTAGCTCCCTATATGCTCTCGGCAGATAATAGACAGGAGATATATGGCAAAACCAAGCCAATTCAGCCTATCACACAAAGTGGCAATCGTCACCGGAGGCGGACGAGGAATTGGCAAGGCTATAGCCACAGGCCTGGCAGATGCTGGCGCCAACATAGTTATTGCCGCCCGTACTCGGTCGGAGATAGATGCAGTAGCGGCAAAAATAGTAAAAAAAGGCAACAAGGCCATTGCTATACCAGCTGATGTGCGGAAGATGGGCGAGGTAAATCAAGTGATAGAAACGACTTGCAAGGAGTTTGGTCGAATCGATATCTTGGTAAATAACGCTGGTGGATCATTTATGGGGTCAACTTTAGAGCTTAGTGAAAATGGCTGGGATGCAGTTTTGCGCGAGAATCTGAAACCTGTGTTTCTATGTAGCCAACTTGCAGCCAGAGTTATGATTACGCAAAAAAGAGGCAGTATCGTGAATATCGCCTCAATTGTCGGATTTGTTCCTAACTTATGGAACCCGGCTTATTCTGCATCCAAAGCTGCGATAATTAGTCTGACTAAGACTATGGCTTTAGAGTTAGCCGAATACAACGTGAGGGTCAACGCTATCGCACCAGGCTACATTGGGACGCCCGATATGTTGCAGTTATTCAGCATCAAACCAGAATTAGTAAACAGAATACCGTTAGGTCGTTTAGGGAAACCTGAAGAGGTTGCCAGCGCCGTAGTCTACTTTGCCTCAGATGCTTCGCTCTATATAACGGGGGAGACCGTGATCGTGGATGGAGGACTAATTAATAGGGCTGGCATAGACTTGTCTGCGTACAAACCCTAAAAAGAAAGATTTAATAATAATTTATTCTTATCGTATACCACACGCAGGAGGAAACAAATGGGTAAGAGATTAGAAGGCAAAGTAGCAGTAATTACGGGGGCAGGTAGAGGTATAGGTAGAGCGGAGGCTTTGGCTTTGGCTGCTGAAGGCGTTAAGGTTGTTGTCAATGACTTAGGGAGCGCAGGTGATGGCAGCGGAACATCATCCTCTCCAGCCGATGAGGTGGTAGCAGAGATTAAAAAGCTGGGCGGCGATGCCGTAGCCAACTATGATTCTGTGGCTACACCAGAAAGCGGCGAGAACATCATCAAGACCGCCATAGACAAGTTCGGCAGATTGGATATTCTAGTCAATAATGCTGGCATCTTGAGAGACCGCATGATCTTCAATATGTCGGAGGAGGAATGGGATCCGGTTATAAAAGTTCACCTCTATGGCACATTCCATTGCACCAAGCCAGCCTGCACCATCTTCAGGCAGCAGCGAAGCGGTAGAATAATCAATACCTCGTCCGGAGCGGGATTGGGTAACATGGGGCAAGCCAACTACAGTGCGGCCAAAGAGGGGATAATAGGCTTCACAAGGACTGTTGCTAGAGACATGGGGAAATACGGAGTAACCTGCAATGCCATAAGACCCATTGCCGGCACCAGATTAACTCTGTCGCCAGAGTTAAAGGCCGCTTGGGAGAAGGCAAAGGCCGGCGGGCTACCGATGGCTGGTGGAGAAACGCTTGAATTGCTCTCCAGAAGCACACCGGAGATGGTTGCTCCACTTGTAGTGTATCTGTGTACCGACGAGGCAGCTAATATAAACGGCTACGATTTTGCGGTTGGTGGTGGCTTGATAGGGGTCTACACCCAGCCAGAAGTAAGAGCCAGCATCTTGGAAGATGGGAAGCTATGGACGCTTGATGAATTGATAGAAACCATGCCCAAGAAGGTTACAGACGGGTTGAGAAATCCGGCACCGCCCCAACCTGACAAGTGAACCTCCTAAGGCTTGGCGTATAGCTTCGAGTAAAGATGTCGCGTCCCCTATCTGCAACTGCCACCCCGTTGCATAGCCGCTGGCACTAAAAGAGACCCTCACGTAATCTATTCTAGCGCTTCGGCAAAAGCACCATCGTGGCAATGATGCAGATGCTGTATTAGACGAAACTAGGCATAATGGCAGGGCAGTAACCTTCCATCATATTTTGGGAGCGAAGTCTAGATATTCGAAAATTCACTGTTATGTTTTGGAGGTATGTATGGAAAAAGCTTTGAATGGAATACGGGTGCTGGATTTCACCCGAATGGTGGCTGGCCCAGTATGTACCATGCTTTTGGCAGAGCTAGGAGCGGATGTTATAAAAGTTGAACTGCCTGAAGGTGGCGATGCGCTGAGAACAACGCCTCCGCTGACAGAAGGTATGGAAAGCTATCTCTTTCTGACCTGTAATCGGGGTAAACGAAGTGTGACGCTTGATCCTCGTACAGGAGAAGGTAATGGAATCGCCAGGAAATTAGCGGGGAAAAGCGATGTACTGGTAGAAAATTTTACTCCTGGGATAATGGAAAGGCTTGGTCTAGACTATAAGAAGCTGGCGGACGAAAATCCAAGCTTAATATATGTCTCATTATCAGGATACGGCAATACGGGGCCGTATCGTTCTCTAGTTGCCTTCGATACAATCATCCAAGCCATGGGTGGGCTGGTAAGCGTTACCGGGCACCCGGATTCACCGCCAACGAAGGTTGGACCTGCGGTAGCAGATTTTTGTGGTGGTGTATTTGCCACGCTTGCGATCCTCGCTGCGCTCCAATACAAGAATAGTACGGGGCAGGGTCAGTATATAGATATCTCAATGCAGGACGTGGTTTGGTTACTAACTGCAATGCAGTTCCTACATTTCTACAACATAACAGGACAAGATCCTCCACGATTGGGCAACCGACAGCTCGAGCTTGCTCCTTTCAATATATTCCCGGCAAAGGATGGCTATATAGTCATCTGCATTGTGACTGTTGATCAGTGGCAGCGGTTCATCAAAGTGATTGGCCGAGAAGATCTTAAGGATGTCAAGGAATATTCCATGCAATCCCAGCGTATTAAACATATAAATGATATAGATACCTTAGTAGAGAAGTGGACAAGGGAGCGGACAGTCGATGAGATGGTTCGCTTACTAAGGGCTGCTGAATTACCCTGTGCTCCGGTACCGACCTTCAGCCAAGTAGCCAATGATCCACAACTTGCAAGCCGTAATATGCAGGTAGAAGTGGAGCAAATGGTCAGTGGTGAAGTGAAGATGCCAGGCTCGGTTTTCAAGATGAGCCGGACACCAGGAAATCCTTCAAAACCTGCTCCTTTCTTGGGCGAACACACCTACGAGGTATATTCTGAACTTTTGGGATTTGGTGAAGAGAAGATAACCGAGTTACAAAGCAAAGGAATAATATCATAAAAGGA
>Ga0194125_10013598_pt1 | contig 10556 bp, 7 predicted proteins | sample TA2KigC250mmetaG_FD_148626 | JGI IMG/M metagenome (GOLD analysis project Ga0194125, IMG submission 148626) | Freshwater microbial communities from Lake Tanganyika, Tanzania - TA2015034 Kigoma Deep Cast 250m | ecosystem: Environmental > Aquatic > Freshwater > Lake | place: Tanzania: Lake... | reverse complement strand
GACCTGGTGAACGAAGCCCTCGACCCCTATCCGCTGCCCTTCCGGGGCTCACAGGCCGGCCATCCACCCGGATTTATCCGGACCGACTTTTCGATCAACCGTTACCGGACGGCGAGCGCGACCTTCATCCAGGGCGTCCGGCCGGGCGAAGACCCGCGGCTCGCGACTCTGTGGTCGATCTTGGGCGAGCCGGTCTGCAGCCTGGCCCTTCCCGTCTGGGTCGGGTCGGCCGAGGTCCCCACCGCTTTGGGCGGGGTCCTGACTTCGCCTCTCCGGGAGCTCGTCAAGATCGCCGAAGGCCGCTGTTACAGCGACCCGACGAGCGACCGTTATCTCGACACGGCCAGGCTCGATGACGGAGGGGGGAGGGGATATCTGGTCCGGAATGCCGGACTCGAGTCGGTCATTTTCCGGGCGGCGGAGGCCGCCCTCGACCGCTGGCGGGCCTCCGGCCCTGACCCGGCCGAGATGAGGTCCTTCCAGGAACAACTGGCGGCTTGGGCCTACCGGCGCTACCTGGCCGGACTTTGACCTCGGCCTCTTTTTGTCTTAAATTAATTGGGCATCATGCGCAGGATGAAAAAACGGCCGGCATTTGGGGGAGGCTTTCTCCTCCTCTTGGCCGTCCTTCTGGCCGTCGCCCATCGCCCCTTGAGGTCCGAAATCGAATATCCCTGGAAGGAAGCCTTCCTGGGGGCCCTGGACAGCCGGGGCTGGGGTGGCCTCGTCTGGGTTCCCCAGAAAGACGCCGGGTTCGCCATTCGGTTCGCCTTCGAAAGAAACGGCCAGACGGTCGACGGCCACGACCTTTTCTACATGATTTCCGAGGTCGGCCCCAACTCGCCCGACGGAAAATACGCCCGGGTCCGGTTCGACCTCGGCCTGCCCGTCCTCCCCGCCGACCGCAAGAACGACACTCCGATCTTCATCAAGCCGGCCGACAAGGATGACACGGTCACGTTGGAGTGGTCGCGAGTGGACGAACGGACGGCCGTCGGACGCCTGACCGCGCCGTCCGATGCGACCGTCCGCCTCGTCCATTACTTTCCCTGGGATTTCAAGGGCCGGTACGCCGTTTCGGGTCCGACGGCCGTCCGGGGGGAAGCCAAGGGAGGGAAGATCTGGCACAGCCTCCTCTGGACCGACCGCCCGGGAGAGCCTTCGGCCGCCGCGGGGGTGGAAACACTGGCCCAGACCTTCGGGCCTCAAGACAGACAGAGCGTGGCCTTCGTCTTCGGGATCGGCGAGGACTTCGGCCAGCTCGAAAAGCTCATCTACCGGTACCAGAACAGCCGGACGATCGGCGCCATCCTCGAGGAGGAGAAGGATCGTTTCGACCGGAGGAGGCTTCGCCTGGAAGGGCCCTCCGAAGGCGCGGCCGAGGCCGTCATCAACAACCTCGGCTGGATGGTCCTCTATCAGCCCGGGTTCCACCGGCTCTACACCCCGGCCGGCCGCGGCTGGATCTTCGACCGCCCCGACGGGCTTCCCGACCACTGGCAAATCCTTGCCCGGGATTCGTTCTTCAACGGACTCCAGCTGGCCGTCGAAAGCTCCCGCCTGGCCGCCGACGCGACCCGGGCCGTCCTCGACACCCAGTTCGCCAACGGGAATATCCCCCATTGGAGGAGCCGCTTCGGCGGGACGCCGGACCGGTCCCAGCCTCCCGTCGGGGCCTATTGCGTCCTCAAGCTCTTCCAGAAGACGGGAGACCTCGCCCTGCTCGAATACGCCTATCCCATCCTTCGCCGGTGGCACGCCTTCTGGAAGGCCAAGAAGCCCAACGGGCAGGCCCGGCGCGACGGCAACGGCGACGGCCTTCTCGAGTGGGGCTCGGACCGTGAGCTCGTGCCCGAAAAGGTTCCGCCCGGGGAGGCCAACGCGACGGCCGAGCAGCGGGCGAAATGGGAATCCGGGCAGGACGACCTCCCGAACTGGGATGATGTCCCGGTCTCGCCCGAAACCGGGACGTTCATGATGAACTGCCTGGATTTGAACTGTCTCTACGCCCTCGACGCCTGGTGCCTCAAGGAGATGGCCGACATCCTCGGGCGGCCCGAGGAGCACGACGCCTACGCGGCCGAATACGAAACCCTGAAGGCCCTCATCAACGACCAGCTCTGGAATCCCCGCGAGGGATTCTACTTCGACCGGTTCTGGAACGGAAAATTCTCGACCCGGAAAGCGGCCTCGAATTTCTACCCCCTCCTGGCCCGCATCCCGGACGAAGCCAGGGCCCGGCTCCTCCGCCGCCGCCTCCTCAACCCCAAGGAATTCTGGGGAGAGTATGTCCTCCCCTCGATCTCCCGCGACGACCCGGCGTTCACCGACCCCGGAAACGCGGCCAAGCCGTATTGGCGGGGGACGATCTGGCCGCCGACGAACTACCTCGTCTATCAGGGGCTCAAGGCCTACGGCTTCGACAACGAGGCCTCCGAGTTCGCCCGCAAAAGCCTCCGCCTCTTTCTCCGGGCCTGGACGAATTTCCAAATCTGCCCGGAGAACTTCCACCCCCTGACCGGGGAGGCGACCGGACAGAGGCACCAGAGTTGGGGGCCCCTTTTCGCCCTCGTCGCCCTGGAGGAATACGTCGATTTCACCCCCTGGGAGGGATTCCGGTTCGGGGTCATCAACCCCGAGGAGGACGGGGCTCTCATGAGGGTGGCCATCCAAGGGCGCCATTACGACGTCATCGTCGAGCCCAAGGACATCGTCCTCCGGGAAGAGGGCCGGGACATCCTGTCCCTCAACGGCGGAGCCGTCGTCCGCCACTTCCTCTACGCCGCGAGCGAGGTCGGGTTCGAAATCTCGGCCATGAAGGCCCGGAAGGTCAAGGTCGCCCTTCCCCAACGGGGGAAATATCAGCTCCTGGTCGACGGCGCTCCCAAAAAAATTTTGACCGGCCGGAGAATGACCTTCGAGGTCCCGGACGGGAACCACACCGTCCTCATCCAGCTCCTCGAGTCGCTCGAATAATCATCCGGCCCCTCCGCTCAGGCCGAGCCGGACCAAGGCCGGCGTCCGAGGTAGGCCCGCTTCAACGTGTCGCCCCGGACGCCCTGCCTCAAGGCCTCGAGGGCGAGGACCTCTTCGGGGGGAATGTTGCCTAAGTTGACGTTCGGCCCGAAGCGGAGGATGAGGTCCTGCTGCTGGTTCTTGAGCGGCGCTTCCCAGACGAGGCGCGAGGGGTCGGAGACGCCGGCGAGGACCGCTTCGACCTCGTCCATCCGGGTCTTGCCGTCCTGGTCGAAAATCCCCACGCCCTTCCCGGCTTCCCGGGCTTCGATGATCACCTCCGAGGCGCCGTTCCGGAGGTCCTGGGCGATCAGCCGGTGCTGGACGTCCAGGGCCACGGCCTCCCGGGGGTCTTTTTTCCCGACTTCGGTCAGGACTCGAAAGCCGAAGTCGCGGGCGCGGCGGATGAGGTCCGCCCGGACGTCCGGGGCGATGTCGATCGTCCCGTCCGAAACCTCGATGGCCGAGAACCCAAGCTCCCGGGCCCGGACGAGATACTCCCGGACGACGCCCTGCCAGACGGCGACCTCGAGGAACGTCCCCCCCGGCATGGCTTCGACCTTTCTCTCGCGGAGCTTCTCGGTTTTCTTCCGGAGGAGCTTGCGGTCATAAAAGGCCGAGGTCCCGAAGGTCAGCTTGAGGATGTCGATGTAATCGCCCGCCGTGTCGAGAAGGTCTTCGAGTCCCCGGCGGCCGAGGCCTTTGTCGATGACCATGGTCAAGCCGTGGGAGCGGGGCTTCGCGCTCCGGCCGGGGACGGGCATCGAGATGACGCCTTCCCAGGATTTTTCGCGGTCCGAAGGGGGATGGGACATGGGGACTCCTTCCTCAAATTTTGTCGACGAGGTCGCCCCAGCATCGCTCCGGGCCGGCGAGGACCGAGGCCGTCAGCCGAACGCTCGGATGCCGGGCCAGCCGTTTCGCGGCCCGGAGTCGGGCTGCCGCCAGGTCGGACGTATCTTGGCCGGGGAGAGCGAGGCGGTCGTAGAGGAGGAACGATTCGCCGATTTTCTGGGACATGTTGTCGAAGAAGGCCTTGGCCGCCGTCCTCGGGTCGCCGACCGGGCGGCGGATGTGGCTGCGGCGGCCCGCTTCGACTCGCGGGAAAAGGAGGACAAGGTCGGGGTCGACGAGGACATCTTCGGTCGAGGCAAAGGCTCCGAGGTCGAGGGCGATTTTTTTCGTCCAGAGGTCCTTCGCCCCGGATTTCGCGACGTTCGGCGGACGGAAGTCCGGAAAATCGTGGACGAGCGTCCCGAGGCGGACGTTGTCGATGACCGACCCTTTGTCCCAGCGGAGCCTTCCGGAGGAGGAGGGGCGAAAATGGACGGTCTCGGTCGAAAAGAGCTTGAGGCCTCGGGCGAGCCCGCTCAAGAGAAAGACGGTCTTCCCGCTCCCGGCCCCGCCGATGACGACATAGAGGACCGGGCCGCGCTCATCGACGAGCCCGGCGGCGTGCAAGCTGAAGACGCCGTGGCGTTCCTCGAGCAGACGGAGGGCGAAGCGGTAGAGAAAGCCCTGGTTTCCCCAGAACCCGAACCGGGCGTCCGAAGCCTCCCGGGCCAAGCGCCGAAAGGGACCGCGGAACGAAGCCCGCCGGCCGGCCAAGCGGGCCGTCGGACGGCCGGGACGGTCTTCGATGAAGATGGTCCCGTCGGGCGAAACCGGGCAGGGGATCGGGTCGACGGATTTGAAATCCGTCAGGAGAGACGGGACTTCGGCCTTGAGGGGGAAGGACGGGAGAAGCTCCTTCCGGTTCGACCAAACGGCGAACGTGGCCCGAAGAACGCGGCATCCGGCTTTCGGCATCTCGGTCGACCTCCGAGAGAGGGATGATACCCCAAGAACGGCCGGGGCACAAAACGATGTAACTTTATTCCGAGGAGGGGCGTATTAATACATGACGGCGGACTCCTGGAGGGCCGCCGGCGCGACAAGGAGTGCCCAATGACCCGGATCTTTGCTTCTCTGGCGGCGGCGGGAATCTTGACGATCGGCTCGACCGCTCGGGCGGGCCTCGTCGAGCCCGGCCAGGCCGACATCAACGGCCTCAAGAAGAGCGCTCCCAAAGTGTACCTCGACTGTCCGAGCTGCGACCTCGAGTACATCAAGACCGAAATCACGTTCGTCAACTATGTCCGCGACCGCAAGGAGGCCCAGGTTCACGTCTTGATCACGACCCAAGCGACGGCCAGCGGAGGCCGGGAGTACACCCTGACCTTCATCGGCCAGGGCGATTTCAAGGGCACCGACGACGTGGTGAAGTTCTTTTCGAACAAGACCGACACCGAGGACGAGGTTCGGAAGGACTTGGTCAAGTCCCTGAAGATCGGCCTGGCGCCTTACGCCGCCCGGACGCCCATCGCCTCCCGAATCGCGGTCTCGTACGCCGCCCCACCGGCGGCCAAGCCGGGAAAGGACAAGTGGAACCACTGGGTCTTCAGCCTGAGCGGAGAGGGATTTTTTAACGGCGAGAGTTCGATGTCCCGGCATTCCTGGGGGACCAATTTTTCGGCCAACCGGACGACCGAAGCGGCGAAAATCCGGCTCGGGCTGTCGGGTCACTTCGACCGGGCGCGCTACGAGGTCGGCGGGGAGACCATTCGGAGCCGCCGAGAAAGCTATTCGGTGAACGGCCTTTACGTCTTCAGCCTGGGGGCCCACTGGTCGGCGGGAGCTTTTTTCGAGGCCGAATCCTCGACCTATGAAAACACAAAACTCGGCCTCCGGGCCGCTCCGGCCGTGGAGTTCAACGTCTTTCCCTACGCCCAGGCGACCCGGCGCCAGCTCCGGCTCCTCTATCGCCTCGGGGGCGGTCCCGTCCGGTATCACGACGAGACGATTTACGACAAAATAAAAGAGACGCTCTGGGGCCAGTCTCTGTCCGTCACCCTCGACGTCAAGGAAAAATGGGGGGCGGTCTCGGTCTCGGGTTCGGGGTCCCACTACTTTCACGACTTCGGAAAGAACCGCCTGGACGTCTTCGGCAGCATTCAGCTCAACCTTTTCAAGGGGCTGAGAGCCCACGTCTTCGGCGGCGGCTCTCGGATCCGCGACCAATTGTCCCTGGCCAAGGGCTCGGCCACGCTCGAGCAAATCCTTCTCCGCCGCCGCCAGCTCGAGACGGGCTATAATTATTTCGCCATCTTCGGCCTGTCGTACACCTTCGGCTCGATCTACACGAACGTCGTCAACCCGCGCTTTGGCTCGGCCGGCGGCGGCGGGATCCGGATCGTAATTCATTAAGGACACCGACCATGACGACCACGGCCCGACTCTTCTCCGCGGCCAGCCTCCTGGCTTTCCCCCTCTTCGTCCTGGCCCAGGACCCGGCGGCTCCCCGGCCCGCCGACCCGATCCGCGTCTCGGTCGAAAGCCCCGCCCTAGCCCTCGGGGACTGGGCCAAGGCCCTCGCCTTCGCCGAGCCGGCCTCCCCGGATAAAGCCCAAGTCGCCGTCCGGGTCGAGAAGAAAGAGGGGGATGTCTGGGCGGTCGCTTTCACCGGCCGGGGCGAATTCGAGGGTCAGGACGATGCCCTGACCTGCTCGGCCGCGGCCGGCCTGCCCGAGGCCGAGGCGAAGACCGCCGTCCTCCAGGCCATTAAGCTGGGGCTGATGCGCTACGTCTCGAAAACGCCCCTTTCCGGCCGCGTCTCGATCTCGCTCCTGGACGCGGTCAAGCCCACGGCCGTCGCCGACCCGTGGAATTTCTGGGTCTTCAGCTTGGGAGTGAACAGCTTCGTCAACGGCGAGAAATCCTACAACAGCCAGTCCTGGATGGGGAATTTTTCCGCCGGCCGGGTCACGCCCGATTGGAAGATCCGGCTGTCTTTGAACGGCCATCTCAACAAAGACGCCTTCAACGTCTTGGATTATCACTACGAGAGCAAGTCTCACAGCCTCGGGGGGTCGGGACTGATCGTCAAGAGTCTGACCGACCACTGGTCGGTCGGCGGATTCTTCAACCTCAGCTCTTCGACCTATCAGAACGTCCGGCTGAGCTTGGCCCCGGCCGCGGCCGTGGAGTATGACGTCTTTCCCTATTCCGAATCGACCAAGCGCCAGCTCCGAATCCTGTACCGGGTCGGTTTGACGCGCGTCCGGTACCGTGAAGAGACGATTTACGACAAAACCCGGGAGACGCTCTGGTCGGAGTCTCTCTCGGCGACCTTGGAACTCAAGAAACCCTGGGGGACGGTCTCGGCGACCCTCCGCGGGCAGCACTATTTTCACGATTTCAAGAAGAACCAGCTCGAGCTCAACGGAGAGGTTTCGTTCCGTGTCTTCCGCGGATTGAACTTCAACATCAACGGCGGCGGGTCGCGGGTCCACGACCAGCTCTACCTGGCCAAGGGAGGCGCCTCGCTCGAAGAAGTCCTTCTCAGGCGTCGTCAGCTGGCGACGACCTACAATTACTTTTTTTCGGTCGGCCTGAGCTACAGCTTCGGGTCGATTTTCTCGAACATCGTCAACCCCCGCTTCGGCTCGGGCGGCGGGTCGTCCTTCAGCCTCAGCTTCTGACCCGTCTCCGTCCGCGGGCGGCCGTCCGCGAGTCTTGATTCCCTCCCCGCGGGGGTCTTGTTCCGAAATCCGTCGGACTGGTATATGATAGCCCGGACGTTCGTCCGAACGAGTCGCGGCGTCCGATGTCGACCCTGAACAACGATCCGTCCCCTCGTCCGAAGACAATATCTGTCGGTCACGAAAGGAGGCCCATGAGCCGTTTTCGACTCCTCGTCGCCTTGAGTTTGGCCGGCGCCGCCCTGGCTGCGTCCGGGTTGACGCCCGGCGGGGGAGAGGTCGGCCCGACCTTTGCCGTTCGCCACGCCAGGGTCGTCCCGGTGGCCGGAGCGCCGTTCGACAAGGGCACGATCCTCATCCGGGACGGCCTCATCGAGGCCGTCGGCCCGTCCGACAAGGTCCCCATCCCCGAAGACGCCGAAATCGTCGAGGCCGAAGGATGGACGGCCTACCCGGGTTTGATTTCGGCCCACACAAACCTCTTCCTCGAGGACCCCCGGCCGGCCCAGGTCCAGACCCCGGCCGACCTGGCCGCCGCGGCCGCCCAGCCGAGCCCTCCCGACCAGCCCGGCTTTCGCGTCTTCGCCGAACTCAAACCGCGCCAGACGACGGTCGACGGGTTTCTCAAAGTCGGCGTCACCACCGTCCTCGTCGCCCCGGCCCGGGGTATTTTCCAGGGGCAGAGCGTCCTCCTCAACCTGAACGGCCAGGACGCCACGGCCATGGTCGTCAAGAACCCGGTCGCCCTGCACGTCAATTTCACGACGGCCCGGGGAGGCTATCCCTCGAGCCTCATGGGGACGATCGCCTACATCCGCCAGAAATTCCTGGATGCCGAGTACACGGCCGCGGCCCAAGCCGTCTACGCCAAGAATCTCCGGGGGATGAAGAGGCCGGCCTACGACCCGTTCGCCGAAGCCCTCCTTCCCTTCCTCAAGGAGAAGAAGCCGGTCGTCTTCCAGTGCAACAACTTCGAAGAGGTCAAACGGGCCCTCCTCATCATCGACGAGTTCAAGCTCAACGGCTTCCTGACCCAGGCCAATGAAGCCTGGCGCGCCGCAGAGGCGCTCAAGAAGAGGCCCCTCCCGCTCCTCGTCACTCTCGACACCCGGCCGCCGAGGACGAGCCAGTACGTCAACCAGGGCGAGGACCTGCGCAAGAAAGCCGAGGCCGAGATCTACCCGGCCAACGCCGCCAACCTGGCCAAATCCGGCCTCAAGTTCGCCCTGACCTCGCTGGGCCTGGCGGATGGCCCGGCCTTTCTCAAGGGCGTCCAGGGGGCCATCAAAGCCGGCCTCTCGCGGGAGGACGCCTTACGGGCGCTGACCGTCCAACCGGCCGAGTATTTGGGCGTGGCCGCGTCCTTGGGGACGCTCGAGGCGGGCAAGATCGCCAACCTCGTCCTGACCAAAGGGGAGCTGTTCGACGAAAAGACCCAGGTCGTCCAGGTTTTCGTCGACGGCGTCCCGACGAAATTCTGAGGAGTCCAGGCCATGAAAAAACGGGTCATTCTTTTCGCCTCCGCCCTGGGGATCCTGGCCGGCACGGCGCAGGCCGGCGCCGGCGGAAGCCTCCTGATCAAAAACGGGACCATCCTGACCGTGAGCAAGGGGGCGATCGCCCCTGGGGACGTTCTGATCATCGACGGCCTCATTCGGGGGGTCGGCCCGAACCTGGCCGCCCCTCCGGGCGTGCGGGTCGTCGACGCGGCCGGGAAATTCGTCCTGCCGGGAATCATCGATTCCCACACCCACATCGCCCTGGATGGGACGAACGAAGGCTCGGAGGCCATCACTCCCGAGGCCGACGTCGGCCGGGTGGTCAACGCCGACGACGTCGCCATCCTGACCGCCCTATCGGGCGGGGTGACCATGATCCATACGATGCACGGCTCGGCCAATCCGATCGGCGGGCCGAACGTCGTCCTGAAGATGAAGTGGGGAAGGCCCTCCGAGGAGCTCGTCGTTCGGGAAGCCTGGAAAACGCTGAAATTCGCCCTCGGCGAGAACGTCAAGCAGTCCAGCCGGACGATCCAGGTCGGAGGGCCGCCGCCGCGCTATCCCCAGACGCGGATGGGGACGAACGCCATCATCCGCCGCGAATTCCTCCGGGCCAAGGACTACATGGCCGAATGGGACCGGTACGAGAAGCTCCGGGCTTCGAAGACGCCCCCCCCGGCCCTCCTTCCGCCCCGCCGGGACCTGCGGCTCGAGGTCCTGGCCGACGTCCTCCGAGGAAAGATGGTCGCCCGCTGCCACGCCTACGTCGCCCCCGAGACGCTGGAGTTCCTCCTCCTGTCCAAGGAGCTGGGCTTCACGGTCGCGGTTTTCGAGCATGCCTGGGAGGCCTACAAGATCGCCGACGAGCTGGCCGCGGCCAAGGTCGGCATCTCGGTCTTCGCTGACAGCTGGGCTTACAAAATGGAGGCCGCCGAGGGCATCGCCACCAACGCGGGGTACTGCGCCAAACAGGGGGTCCTCGTCTCGATCAACAGCGACAGCGGCGAGCGGATCCGGCGCCTGTTCAACGACGCGGCCAAGACGATGAAGTACGGCGGGCTGACCGAGGACGAAGCCCTCGCCCTGGTGACGATCAACCCCGCCCTCCAGCTCGGGGTGGACAAAATCGTCGGAAGCCTCGAGGTCGGAAAGCACGGCGACGTGGCCGTCTTCAGCCATCACCCGATGAGCGCCTACGCCCGTTGCGACCTGACGGTCATCGAGGGCGAGGTCTACTTCGACCGCGACCGGGTCGTCCGCGAGCGGGAGGAGGCCGCCCTCAAAGCCGCCCCGGCGAAGAAGGGAGGCGACCGATGAAACGGACGGTGGTGGGACTCCTCTTCGTCCTCGTCGGGGCCGCCGGGATTGGGGCCCAGGGGCCGGATTCACCCGTCCTCGCCATCCGCGGAGCCCGAATCATTCCCGTCGTCGGCGAGGACATCCCCGAGGGGACGATCCTCATCCGGGCGGGAAAAATCGAGGCCTTGGGGAAGGACGTCGTCCTTCCCGCCGGAGCCCGGGT
>Ga0194125_10013597_pt1 | contig 10557 bp, 5 predicted proteins | sample TA2KigC250mmetaG_FD_148626 | JGI IMG/M metagenome (GOLD analysis project Ga0194125, IMG submission 148626) | Freshwater microbial communities from Lake Tanganyika, Tanzania - TA2015034 Kigoma Deep Cast 250m | ecosystem: Environmental > Aquatic > Freshwater > Lake | place: Tanzania: Lake... | reverse complement strand
AACAGTCGGTGGCCGGCGGCTTCAGCCGCCGGACCGGGGCGCACCCAACACCCAGTCCCGAAGGGACGGCAGACCCCGCGGCGAGGCGGCCCGGCACACGTATCTGCCGTCCCTACGGGACTTCCCCGCCATTGGCGCCCGAGTCCGGCGGCTGAAGCCGCCGGCTGACCACTACGCTCCCTTTGGGAGCAAGGCGCTGAAGGACCGGGGCGCACCCAACACCCAGTCCCGAAGGGACGGCAGACCCCGCGGCGAGGCGGCCCGGCACACGTATCTGCCGTCCCTACGGGACTTCCCCACCATTGGCGCCCGAGTCCGGCGGCTGAAGCCGCCGGCTGACCACTACGCTCCCTTTGGGAGCAAGCCGCTGAAGCCGCCCATTCTGTCCCGTTATTTGTGGGGGGCTGTACTAAGTGGGCGGTCGTCCCGACTATCATCATCAAGAGAAGACAGGAAGCCCTTGTCCCTGTGGCAGCGGGAACGGGAAGCCGAAGTGGCTGCTCGACGAGGAGGTTGAGTGCGTGTCGTCCGTGGCGCAGAAGCTGCCGAGAGCGGGACCGCAGAGAGAGGCGCTGCGCAAGCGAGGGCAGTTCTGGACCCCCCAATGGGTGGCAGAAACCATGGTCGCCTATGTCCTACGCGACGGGGCAACCGAGGTGTTCGACCCCGCCGTGGGCGCGGGTGCGTTCTTTAAGGCCGCAAAGAGCGTATCCCGGCGTCTCGGCATCCGTCTGCGCCTGATGGGCACCGAGATCGACCCTGCTGTTCTCAATAAGGCTCGGGAAGCCGGCCTTTCCGCCACCGATCTGGCTGGGGTCCGCATCGCGGACTTTCTGTTCGAGCCGCCGAAAGGCCAACTGGCCGCTGTTGTGGCGAACCCGCCCTATGTTCGCCACCATCGGCTGTCCCCGGCCATGAAGGCGTGGGTCAAGGACTTCGGCGCATCCATGGTCGGCCGTGCGCTGGATGGCAGGGCGGGCCTTCACGTGTACTTCCTTCTGCGCGCCCTCCAGCTACTTGCCCCGGGCGGCCGCTTGGCCTTCATCCTGCCGGCGGATGTCTGCGAAGGGGTTTTTGCCGACGACCTCTGGCGATGGGCGACGACCCGCTATCGCTTAGAGGCGGTCGTTACTTTCCCTCCCGAAGCGTCGCCATTCCCTGGCGTGGACACGAATCCCATCATCTTCTTCATCGAGAACGCAAAGCCCCAGGATGAATTGCTGTGGGCGAGCTGCACCCGGGCGGGAGGCGACCACTTGAGAGAATGGGCGCTTTCCGGCTTCCGCGACGTAGCACAGGGAGCGCTCTCCGTCCAGCGCAGGGAAGTGGCCGAGGCCCTGGAAACCGGCCTGTCCCGGCCTCCGCAGCCACAGGGGCCAGGCGGCCCAGTCCTCGGCGACTTCGCAACGGTCGTCAGGGGGATTGTCACGGGCGCAAACCACTTCTTCTTCCTCACGCCCGAGAAGGCGGCCGAGCTGAACCTGCCGCCCGAGCTTCTGGTGCCGGCCATCGGCCGGACGCGAGACGTGCCGGGGGTCGAGGTCACGCCGGAACTCATGGACCGGCTCCGCGCCGCCGGCCGAGCCACCCTGCTGCTCTGTCCAGACAGCAGGGCCAAGGAAGAGCTGCCCGGGGCGGTCCGGGAGTATCTCGAGGAGGGGGAGGCAGCGGGACTGCCGCAACGAGCCATCATGAAGGCCCGCTCCCCGTGGTATCGGATGGAGAAGCGCAAGGTTCCGCCCTTCCTGTTCGCCTATCTCGGCCGGCGCAATGCCCGCTTCATCCGCAACCTGGCCGGCGTTGTCCCACTCACCTGCTTCCTGTGCGTGTACCCACGGCGCGGCGACCCGCAGTTCGTCGAGGCCCTCTGGAGGGTCCTGAGCCACCCGCTGACGGTGGCGAATCTGCCGCTGGTCGGCAAGTCCTACGGCTCGGGGTGCATCAAGGCCGAGCCACGCGCCCTGGAGCGGCTGCCATTGCCTCCTGCGGTCGTGGCGGAAGCAGGGCTTGCCCTGGCCCCGCGACGGCTCCAACTGCGAGTGGCGCTTTGAGGGTGCGTGTGATGCTCCGCGCACTTGGTACACAGGCCCACGAATAAGGGGACAAAATCATAGACGCTTTGGTGTGCTGCTCCCGAAGGGAGCATAGTGGGTTGCCGGCGGCTTTAGCCGCCGGACCCGTGTGCCACAACCAGCCAGTCCCGAAGGGACGGCAGAATACGGCGATCCCCACATCCCGGCGCACTGCCGTCCCTTCGGGACTGGGCCGTGGGTGCGCCGCGGTCCGGCGGCTGAAGCCGCCGGCATTCGACTGCTGTCCCTTCGGCACTCCGATGCTGTCCCCCTATCTGTGCGGCGCTGTATCTAGGGCAGTCAGCCACATCTTCCTGTCGATCCTGCTTCTGGCGGCCAAGACGCTCGCTGCTGATGCCCCACCGCCGGACATGGTGCGGCGGGACTGGTACTTCCGCGAATCGCTTGCCGCCATTGCGGATTGGGAGGATATCCTCGCCAAGCAGCCCGAAGGCGAGGCCCCCGTCCTGCCAGTCCCGTCGAATGGCGAAGCCGTCGAGTGGCCAAACCCCATCCCCCTCATGCACCTGCCCGACGACGATGCGAAGGCAAGGGTCCGCGTCCGATTCGCCGACGGCAAGATGCAGGTCGAGCGCGTGGCGCCCGACGGCAAGGTGGAGCGCCAGGCGGTCAAGCCGGGCGAAACGGTCGTCGCCTACAAGCACCCCGGCGGTGGGGGCAAGAGCTATTGGTATCACAGCTACACCCGCCGCTTCGACCGCCTGACCACGTTCCGCCCCAAGCCGGCCCCCTTCGCCCTCCAACTGAATGCCCCGCTCGATCTGAAGCGTGGGGCGAATGACGTGACGGTCGCGTTACGGAACGTGAGCGACAAGCCGATCTCGCTCAAGCTATCGCTGCGCACAGCGAATGCCTCGAAGGGGACAGACTCGCGGGATGTGGACATCCCGCCCACAACCTTGCAGCCAGTGAAGCTCTCCGTGGAGCTTTCTGCCGAAGGCGGCGGCCTGCTCCTCCTCACGGTCGCCGCCGGCACGGAGTCTTTCTGGCTGCCGCTCCTCACCTATGTCGAGCCAGAGGGGTTTCAGGAGGCCAGCGCGCAGCGGGACGAACGGCTCCTCCGCGAAGTGACGTTCGATACGCTTCTCTTCGTCAAGCGGAAGCCCTACACGAGCGAGCAGCCGTTCATGGATGCCCACCACTGCCACAACCCGCCCGGCGGCGGCATCTATCGCCTCAGCCCCGTGCGGCCCGGCGGCAAGGTGACGCCCGTCGTGGACTCCCTCGGCGACGGCATCTACCGCGATGTTTGTCTGCACTGGGACGCGAAGAAGCTGCTCTTCGCCTTCGGCAACGGCGTCGAGCGCGCCCACGCACCCGTCGTGCCCGGCCAGAGCTATCACATCTACGAGGTGAACGTGGACGGCACGGGCCTGCGCCAGATCACGACGGGGCCGAAGAACGACTGCGAGCCGTTCTACCTGCCCGACGGCCGCATCGGCTTCACCTCCGACCGCTCCGAGCACTACGTGATGTGCGGCAGCAACATCCACGCTCCGACCCTCTTCGTCGTGAACCCCGACGGCTCCGGCCTGCGGCAACTGAGCCACAACGTCTTCAACGACTTCAATCCCTCTCTCCTGCCCGACGGGCGGATCATCTACGACCGCTGGGAGTACAACGAGCGCTCGGTCACCAGTCTTCACAACCTCTTCACCATGCGCCCCGACGGCTCGATGGTGGCCCCCTACTACGGCAATGCCACGATTCGCCCCAACGTCATCATGTTCCCCAAGGCCGTGCCGGGCAGCACGAGGGTCACGGCCCTCTTCACTGGCCACCACGGCCAGACCCACGGCCCCATCGGCCTCATTGACGTGCGGAACGGCGCCGACGGCGATGCCCCGATCACAGTCCTCACCCCCGGCGTGCCCGTCATCGGCGAGAAGATACAGGACAGCCGCCGCGGCTGGTACTCAGACCCCTGGCCGCTTTCCGAGGACACCTATCTCTGCTCCTTCACGCCCACCGTGCAGCCGTGGCTGGAGCGGACCTGGGCGCTCTACGTGGGCGACCGCCACGGCAACCTGGCGCTCATCTACCGCGACCCCGCCATCTCCTGCGCCGAGCCTGTGCCGTTGGTGGCTCGCCCCAGACCGCACCTCATCCCACCAATCGAGGAGAATCGAGGACGAGGGACGAGGACGAAGGACGAGGACGATAACGCAACGCTCGTGCTCATGGATGTCTACGAGGGGCTGGCAAGCGCGCCGCGCGGCGAGGCGAAGCTCCTGCGCATCATCGAGGACGTGCCCCGCAAAGGCGTCCACGAGGGCGGCGTCATCTGTACCTCCGGCACCTCGATCTACACGGTCAAGCGCATCTTCGGCACCGTGCCCATCGAGGACGATGGCTCGGCCCACTTCGCCGTGCCCGCCGACCGCAACGTCTACTTCGAGGTGCTCGACGCGAAACACCGGGAGATTCAGCGGATGCGGAGCGTCGTGTGCCTGAAGCCGGGCGAGCGGCGCACCTGCATCGGCTGCCACGAGCCGCGCACCGCGGCCCCGCCCAACCGCCTGGCCTCGGCCACCTGGCGCGAACCCAGCCGCCCCACGCCTCCCTCATTTCTTGTCCCTCTCCCTCGGGGAGAGGGTAGGGTGAGGGTGCCTTCCGACGTACGGCCCCCAACCAAGCACCCTCACCCCGGCCCTCTCCCCAAGGGAGAGGGGGAGGAGCGGGCTCTCCCCAAGGGAGAGGGAGTCTGGGATGTCCCCATCTTCTCCTTCCTCCGCGATGTGCAGCCGCTCCTCAATGCCAAGTGCATCCAGTGCCATACCCACGACCGCGCAACGAACACGGTCATCCTCACCGACAACCTGACCGACCAGTTCACCATCGCTTACCAGGAGCTTCTGCCCTACCTCAGCGTGGCCAACGCCATGCGGTGGGACCACCCCGACGACGTGTATCCGCGCCCGCCCTACACCTACGGCTCAAAGGTCTCCCGCCTCACGCAACTGCTCGAGAAGGGCCACCACGATGTGAAGCTGAGCGACGCCGACTGGCAGCGCCTCTTCGTGTGGATTGACGCGAACGCCGTCTACTACGACCGCTACGAGACGCCGCACTGGCCCAACCGCCGCATCTTCGCGGGAGCCGAGCGCAAGCCCCTCGACGAAGCCTACGCCCGCCGCTGCGCCAAGTGCCACAGCACTGTGGGCGGGGCCTCCGCGCCCCGCGACACCTGGTGGCTCAGCCTCAACCGCCGCGACCCGAAGCTCAGCCGCGCCCTGATGGCGCCTCTGGCGAAGCAGGCCGGCGGCTGGGGGCGCTGCCAGGGCACCGTCTTCGCCAACGCCGACGACCCCGACTACAAGGGGATGCTCGCCGCGCTCACCTCGTTGGCTGATGCGCTGAAGGCCCGCCCCCGCGAAGACCTCCTCTCCATCCAGGGCACCGAGGCCGAGCGGCAACAAGTCGCCCTCCCCCCGCCCCCGCCCCCCGGGCCAAAGAAGCCCCCAGCGCCGCCGGAGGGCGACGGCGTTTACCTCAGCGACCTTCCCTGGGAGAAGGCGTCGGCTGGCTGGACCGCCAACAAGGATGGCGTGCCTCGGAGGGACAGAGATGTTGAGGACAAGCCGCTCCGCCTCGGCGGCGGCAGGGCCTATCGCAAGGGCATTGGCACCCACGCGCCGTCCGAGATCGCCTACCGCCTCGACGGCAAGCACGCCCGCTTCCTCGCCGACATCGGCGGCGCCGAGGAGGGCGGCAGCATTGTCTTCCAAGTCTACGGCGATGACAAGCTCCTCTTCGACAGCGGCGTGCTGCACGGCATGCGTGAGGTGAAGGCCATTGACCTGCCCGTGGCCGGCGTGCGGGTCCTCCGTCTCATCGTCACCGACGCCGGCGACGGCTATATCGCCGACATGGCCAACTGGGCCGGGGCGCGGGCGCTGGCCGCCCCAGCTAAGTGACCTATTGCGCCCCAATCGCGCGCGACGCTTGACATTTGCAGGACGGCCCGCTACACTCCCCATGTCCGCGCGGGCGTGTCCGTGCAACTCTTGGAGCAAGGGGGTGATCATGGCAGTGAAGTTTTCGATTGGCAGTTGGGCGTACACCTTCGGGCCGTATGCGAAGGAGCCGATCGCCCTGCCCACCGTGTGCAAGAAGCTGGGCGAGCTGGGCTTCGACGGGATCGAGCTGGGCGGCTTCCGCCCCCACGCCCACCCCGACGACTACGCGACGCCCGCCAAGCGCGCCGAGCTGCGCAAGCTCCTGGCCGACAACGGCCTCGGCGTCTCCGCCATCGCCGCCGACTTCTGGACCGACGCCCTCGTGCCGTGGCAGAAGCGCGACGCCTACGTCGCCACGTTCAAGAAGAACCTCGATTTCTGCGACAGCATCGGCATCCCGTGCATCCGCGTTGACACCGTGGCTCCGCCCCCCGGCCCCAAGGGGAAGGAGCGGCAGGACGCGCTGAAGAAGTGCGCCGAGGTGTGGCACGGCTGCGCCGAGCTCGCCGCTACCGCCAAGGTCAAAGTCACCTGGGAGTTCGAGCCCGGTTTCTGCTTCAACAAGCCCTGCGAGATCGTCGCCATCGCCGAGAAGGTGGAGCACGCCAACTTCGGCATCCTGCTCGACGCCTGCCACGCCCACATGGTCGCAGCCATTGGCGCGCGCCAGCCCGAGCCCGTGGAGACGCTGAAGGGCGGCGAGCTGGACCTCATCAAGAAGCTCAAGGGCCACATCAACCACATCCACCTGATCGACTCCGACAACACGCTCCACAACGACGAGACGAGCACGCACCGCCCCTTCGGCGAGGGGGTGATCAACTTCGACAAGGTGATCCCCGCCATCCTCAAGGCCGGCTACAAGAGCCCCTGGTGGGTGATTGACCTGTGCTTCTGGCCCGGCGCCTGGGAAGTGACCGAGGCGGCCCGCAACTTCCTACGGCCCTATGCCGAGAAGTACGCCAAGTGACCCAGTTCGGAGTGCGGGCCTTAGCCCGTACGGCCTGAAGGCCGCACTCCGAACGAAACGTCAAGTGAGCCCCTGTTTGGAGTGCGGGCTTCAGCCCGTAGTTCTGGGGGACCTGCTGGGGTGCCAGATACGGCCTGAAGGCCGCACTCCGAACGCAGAACGAAGGAGATGCTGATGGCAAAGAAGGCAGCGAAGAAGGCGACGATGAAGGCCCAGGTGTTCTACGAGCCGCTGAAGATGAGCCTCGAGGACGTGCCGATCCCCGAGATCGCGGCCGACGAGGTGCTGATCAAGGTCAAGGCCTGCGGCATCTGCGGCTCCGACATCGCGTACTACTTCGGCAAGGCATCGCTCGAAACCCCCACGGGCAAAGGCCCCCTCATCCTCGGCCACGAGTACTCGGGCGAGGTCGTCGAGGTCGGCGCCATCGCCAAGAAGCTCTTCAAGCCAGGTGACCGCGTGGTGCTCGACCCGGTGCAGTACTGCAACGCCTGCGACGTGTGCTTCCGCGGCCAGACCAACCTGTGCGAGAACAAGGCCGTCCTCGGCGTCTCCACGAACGGCGGCTTCGCCGAATACTCAAAGTCCAAGTACACAGGCGTCCACCCCCTGCCCGACAACGTGTCGTACGAGAACGGCGCCCTCACCGAGCCGCTCGCCTGCGCCACCTACGGGCTGAAGAACCTGGCGGTCGAGGTCGGCAACTTCTGCGTCGTCATCGGCCCGGGCGCCATTGGCTGCATGATGATCCAGCTTGCCAAGAGCTCGGGCGCAGGCGCCGTCGTCCTCATCGGCGGCCCTGGCGACGACTATCGCCTCGAAGCGGGCAAGAAGCTCGGGGCCGACCTGGTGATCAACGCCACAGAGAAGGGCTCGCCCTACTACGTCGCCGACGTGAAGGCCCAGATCGCCGAGATGACCGGCGGCAAGATGGCCGCCCGAGTCATCGTCCCCACCGGTGCCGTGCCCGCCATGGAAATGGCGCTCGACATCTCGGGCCGCCGCTCGACCGTCGTCTTCTTCGGCCTGCCCGGGGACAAGGACGTTGTCCGCGTGCCCGTGCTCCAGAGCATCCTGTGGGACAAGACGATTCGCTTCTCGTGGCTGGCCCCCGGCGTGTGGCAGACCGCGCTCGGCGCCCTGGCAACCGGCCTCGTGAACGTCGCGCCGCTCGTCAGCCGAGCCTACCCGCTCAAGGACCTCGCGCAGGCCCTCGGGGACGTGAAGGACCGCGTGGGCAAACCCATGAAACCCGTCGTCGTCCCCTGAAGGACCAAGTGCCAAGTGACAAGCGCGCGCTGCCGAAGTCGAGTCCCCAGTTCGGAGTGCGGCCTTCAGGCCGTATCTTGTGCCCCCGTGCGGCGAACTACGGGCTAAAGCCCGCACTCCGAACGGCTTGTGTTCGCACTCTTGATGTCCTCCCGCGCCTCGGATGAGGTGCGGGCTAACTCGGCCCCCGAACCCTCTTACAGGAGGAGGTGCGCGCATGGCGGACTGGTATGTCGGACAGGGAGGACAGCAGCGGGGCCCGCTCTCGGATGCGGACCTCAAGGCGATGGTCGCGCGCGGCGAAGTGGCGCCGACCGATCTGGTGTGGCGGGATGGCATGGCCGAGTGGAAGGCGGTGAGCGCGGTGCCCGAGCTGCGCCCCGCTCCGGCGCCTGCCCCGGCCCCGCCGGCCCCCGCGGCCTACGCCCCGCCGCCCGCGGCTCCCGCGTATGCCCCGCCGGCTCCGGCGCCTGCGCCCCCGGCCCCGGCCTACGCCCCGCCGCCCGCGGCTCCCGCATACGCCCCAGCCCCCGCACCCGCTCCCGCGCCCGTCCCCGACACATCCCAGTGGTTCCTCGGCCGCAGCGGACAGCAGCTCGGCCCCTACTCAACCGCAGACGTGCAGCGCATGGCCGCCAGCGGCCAGGTCGCGCCCGGTGACGTCTTCTGGAAAGAGGGCATGGCCCAGTGGCTCCCCCTCGCCTCCATCCCCGAGCTCGCCGCGCGCCCAAGCTACCCCGGCATGCCCGGCATGCAGCCCTACCCAGGCTACCCCGCCGGCCCAAGCCCGGCCGCCGTCTTCTTCTCCAGCCTCTTCGCCGACACCGGGGCCATCATCGCGGACCCCGACGCCGGCTCCACGCGAGTGGCCGACAAGAAGTCGATCATGTACCCCTGCGTGTGGATCGGCCTCCAGATCATCCTGGCCGGCCTCCTCTCCCTTCAGGGCGCGCCCCCGCCCTTGCTTGCCGCGCTGCCTGAGAATCTGAAGGGCATTGGGCAGGACACTCCGACCCAACTGGTGCTCGAGGACTTGCCCGTCCTCGGGCGGGAAGCCGAGCGGCCAGGGGGTGACCGGTCCCCCTATGTGACAGTGGCTGGCGACTTCGATGACCTCGGGCGGGAACTCGAGCGCGCCGCGCGGGAGGCCGAGCGGGCCATGCGGGGTGGCGGATTTGGTGGTTTTGGCGCGAACAGGTTCGAGATCTTCATGAAGACGATGCTCCGGGCGATCATCTCGCTGGGCATTCTCTTCGGCGCCCTGATGCTGGTCGCGGCCGCCATCTTGCGGACGCCTGAGCCGTTGCCGAAGGCCCTGGCCATCATGGGGCTGTCAGGCATCCCCGTCGTGCTTGTCTCGATCGTCGCCTTCGTCCTTGGCTGGCTCCACTCCTGGTTCATCGGGCTGATCGGCGCTGCCATGCCCGCGTACATCATCCTCTTCTACCACCTGTTCCGCCACACGACGCAACAGTCCGGCCGCATCGCCATCCTCTGCGTCGTGAGCATCTTCTTCGGCTACGCACTGATCTGCGGAGCCATCCCGGCCTTCTAGCCTCAGGCGGCTGCCGAGGGCTGAACACAACGGGCGGCGGCGGGCCACGTGGCCCGCCGCTGCCCCCACAGGGGCACCAAGCCAGGAGGGAGCGACATGGCAGATTGGTACTGCGCGATCGGCGGGCAGAAGTACGGGCCGATGTCGGAACTCCAATTGCGGGCCTGGATTTCCGAGGGGCGCGTGACGCCCTCCGACCTCGTTTGGTGCCAGGGCATGGCCGCCTGGCAGCCCGCAGGCCAGGTGGGTGCCTTCTCGCAGGTATTCCCGGCCGGGCCGGCCGCGGCCCAGCCGCGGCAGGGCCTCTCCACCGGCGCAATCGTCGGCATCGTCCTTGCCGCGCTCATCCTGGTTGGCGGCGTCGTGGCAGTAGTCATGCTCACGGCGGTATCGCCCGTGGCGTCGCGGGCGAGCCAGGAGGCCCGCCGCATCCGCTGCCGGAACAACCTCAACCAGCTCGCCAAGGGCATGGCCACCTACCTCAACGAGTGCGGCGACAACCGCTTCTACCCCTGGGTCGCCGGCTACCCCGGCTGCGGCACGAAGGACGACCCTCAGTTCGGCGGCGCCGAATGGCTCGCCTCACTCTACTGGACCACCATCATCCCCGACCCAGGCGTCTACACCTGCCCAAGCACGCCCGACAGCAATGAGGAAGGAGTGGCCCTCGGCCGGCACGGCGCACCGGACGGCGCCCGGCTCCCCAAGGGG
>Ga0194125_10013596_pt1 | contig 10558 bp, 7 predicted proteins | sample TA2KigC250mmetaG_FD_148626 | JGI IMG/M metagenome (GOLD analysis project Ga0194125, IMG submission 148626) | Freshwater microbial communities from Lake Tanganyika, Tanzania - TA2015034 Kigoma Deep Cast 250m | ecosystem: Environmental > Aquatic > Freshwater > Lake | place: Tanzania: Lake... | reverse complement strand
CCCCTGGCCGTGGATCCGGATGGATCTCAAAACCGCGGCCAGTTCATCGCTATCAGTAAATATTGCCCCGCCATCGCCGTAACAGCCCAATGGCTTGGCCGGAAAGAATGAGGTGGCGGCCACTTCGGCCAGGGAGCCGGCTCGCTGCCCCTTATAGGCGCCCCCGAAGGACTGGGCCGCGTCTTCCAGGACGAAGAGGCCGCGCTGCCTGGCGATTTCATTAATGCGATCATAATCCGCGGGCTGGCCGAAGAGGTCCACCGGGATGATACCTTTGGGCCGGAGATGCGCGGTTTTGGGGTTCCGGTCCAAATTGACGATGGCCACGGCCAGGGCTGCCGGATCAATATTGAAGGTTTTCGGGTCAATATCCACAAAAACCGGCGTGGCCCCCAGGAGTTGGATCACCTCCGCGGTGGCGATGAAGGTGAAGGGGGTGGTAAAGATGGCATCTCCCGGACCCACCCCGTAAGCCATGAGGGGCATGAGCAAGGCGTCGGTGCCGGAGGAGCAGGAAATGGCGTGTTTGACCCCCACATATGACGCCAGCCTGGCCTCCAATTCCTTGATTTCCGGGCCCATGATGTACTGGCCGTGGGCCAGGACCGTTTGGATTCTCTCCATTATCTGGGGATAAATGGCCTGCTGCTGGGCCTTCAGGTCGATAAAATTAATAGTCATTGGGCTGCACTCCGTGGCGATTCATTTAGCGGCGCCAAGCCGCTTTCCATCTTCTCGTACTGCTCCCCGCAAGCCTCGCAATCGAGGTCCGGGGTCAACTTGCTGCCGCATGCGCACATCCATCCCACTCGCCGGGCGGGGTTGCCCACCACCAGGGCATAGTCCGGCACGTCCCGGGTCACCACCGCACCGGCCCCCACAAAAGCATAGCGGCCAATGGTATTGCCGCAGACGATGGTGGCATTGGCGCCGATGGACGCGCCGGTCTTGACCAGGGTGGGTCGAACTTCGTCCATCCGCCGGATGTGCGCCCGGGGATTATATACATTGGTGAATACCATGGATGGCCCGCAAAACACGTAATCTTCCAGAGTGACGCCTTGATAGACCGAGACATTGTTTTGAATCTTACAGCCGGCGCCGATGACCACTTCGGGACCGATGACCACATTCTGCCCGATGTTACAGTTCTTCCCGATCCGGCAATTTTTAAGGACATGGGTGAAATGCCAAATCTTGCTGCCGGGGCCGATTTCACAGGGAGGGTCAATGATTGCAGTTTCATGGACAAAATAATGCGGTTCGGGAGCCCGGGGTTTCAAGTTTGCCAGGTTGACCGGGGCGCCGCGTTGATCCAGAGAGCGCTGGCAGGCTTCCAACACCTGGAGCACCCGCAAACCCTCCCCACCGTCCGTCCGGGGCGTCCGGCGGGTGCGGATGCACTCCAGGAAATGAGCGCATTCTTCTTTGAGAGGCTCAGTGGCCTCCACCGGCACTATCTCCCCCTCGGCTTTCCGGGCCACCGGCAACCGCTCGATCCAGTCGATCCTATGCGGATAGAGGACCAACTTGCGGTCCTGGGAGACATCATCAAAGACCGCCATCTTTTTATCGCCCACCACCACCAGCATCTGTTCCTTGAAAGGATGGAGCCAGCTCACGAAGATGTGGCCTTTTACCCCGCGGGCAAAGGAGAAGGAGGTCAAGGTCACGTCGGCCACCCGGGATTGCAGGTAACTGCCGCCGTGGGCGCTGACCTCAGTGGGCATCTCCCCCAAGAGAAGGAGAATGACGGAGATATCGTGGGGAGCAAAGCTCCAGAGGATATTTTCTTCGCTGCGGATTTTGCCGATGTTGAGGCGATTGGAATAAACATATTGAATCTTCCCCAGTTCTCCCCCATCTACCAGGCTTTTCAGCTTGAGGACGGCCGCATGATACTGGAGGATGTGTCCCACCATTAAAATCTGCTCGTGCTTTGCCGCCAGTTTGATCAGTTCCTGTCCCTCAGAAGATTCCAATGCCAGGGGTTTTTCCACAAAGACATCTTTTTTAGCCTGTAAAGCCTCCTTGGCGATGGAATAATGAGAGGCCGCGGGGGTGGCAATGGCTACCGCGTCAATAGCCGGATCCCTCAGAAGATCGGAGAAGCTGCTGTAGGTCGGGATTCCCAGGGACGCCGCCGCGGCGCAAGCCCGGGGGTCAGGATCGCACACCGCGGCCAGGGCCCCCAAATCAGCAAAATTCCGGACCAGGTTTTTTCCCCAATGCCCGGCGCCAATAACTGCTACTCTATTGTTTACCTCATCATGGCGCATGCTTATGCCCTTATCAGTTTGGGGTGATTATTTCCGCCGGCTATGGCGTTGCGAGTATCAATCACCAGAGGCGCATGGGTTAAAATGGATCCATAGTCCAGGCAGGAATGGTCGGTGGCAATGAGCGCCAGATCATAGGAAGCCAGACTCTCGGGCGTGAGCGGCACCGAGCGCAAATTGAATTGGTAGCGGCGGGTGCGGGGCATCACCGGAATGTAAGGGTCGTGATAATCCACCCCGGCCCCCCGCTGCAATAGCAGCTCCATCAGTTTTAAACTGGGTGACTCCCGCATATCATCCACATCTTTCTTGTATGCCACACCGATCACCAGAACTTTGGCGCCTTTAATGGATTTGCCGCACTTCTCATTTAGCCCTTGAACGGCCCGCTCCACCACGAAATAGGGCATATAGGTATTGATTTCCCCGGCCAGCTCAATGAACCGGGTGCTGAAATCATATTCCCGGGCCTTCCAGGTCAAATAAAAGGGGTCAATGGGAATGCAATGCCCGCCGAGGCCCGGTCCTGGATAAAACGCCTGGAAGCCAAAGGGCTTGGTTTTGGCCGCGTTGATGACTTCGTGGATATCGATATCCATCCGTAGGCAAAGCATCTTGAGTTCGTTGACCAACGCGATGTTGACGGCGCGGTAAATGTTTTCCAGAAGCTTGGTCATCTCCGCTGCCCGGGTGGATGATACGGCCTCTACCCGATCAATGATCTGGCCGTAAAGGGCCTCACCCAAGCGCAGGCAGCCCTCCGTCACACCCCCAACTACCTTGGGGATGTTGTGCACTTGATAAACGGGATTGCCCGGATCTTCTCTTTCCGGTGAGTATACCAGGAAGAAATCTTGCCCTACCTCCAGGCCATTTCGCCGCAGCACCGGCAGCATGACCTCTTCAGTGGTGCCGGGATAGGTGGTGGATTCCAGCGAAATCAACTGCCCAGATCGTAGAGTGGTGGCAATGTCCCGGGTAGTCTGCTCGACGTAGCGGAGGTCGGGCTCCCGGTGACGATTCAGAGGCGTGGGGACACACACCAGGAGTGCGTCCGGTTCCCCCAAGCGGCCAAGTTCAACGGTCGCCTCAAATCTCTTTTCCGGATGATCCGAAAATCTGGCCGCGGCAATCTCTTCGGGGGATATATGCTTGATATAGGACCGGCCGGCATTTAGGGCCTGGACCTTTTCCGGGTCCGTGTCAAACCCCAATACCTTAAATCCTTGCCGGGAAAAACGCAACACCAGCGGCAGGCCCACGTAACCCAAGCCGATAATGCCGATGCAGGCCCGCCGCGAGACTATTTTAGTTTTGAGTTCGTTTTTCACTTTTTTGATCCATAAACAAATTAAAGTTGAGGGACAAGAAGGGAAGTCCTTAAATCTTTAGTGATTCCGGCTTTATGCGTCACCAAGCCTTCGGCGGGGCCGGAAGGGGATCGGAACTAGTTTTGGAAGTTCTTTTATCGATCGCCCCATAACCTTTTGACCATTTGGACTCGGGCGCGCGTCCGACGTCAGGTTGCGGGGTATATTCAGGCAAAATTTCAACCAGCTTGTTGCGGATGGCCTGGGCGTCATGGGTCTGGGCGACGCGATAAAGGGATGCCAGAGACTCCTCCAGCCACTTGATAAACTCTTTCTGGTCCTGTTTGCCGTTCCAGTCGCCGTTGGAGCCAAGGACCAGGATTTTTTCATGGTTGGTGGCGATAATATCCTCACCCTGGGTGATAAGCTCTTCAAAAAGCTTTTCCCCTTCTCGCAAGCCGGTGAAGATGATCTCCACATCTCTGCCCGGCTCTTTGCCGGAAAGCCGCACCAGATCCTCGGCCATCTGGGCGATTTTAACCGGGGTGCCCATTTCCAGGATGAAAATTTCCCCCCCTTCCCCCAGCCCTCCGGCCTGGAGAATGAGCTGGCCCGCCTCCTGGATGGTCATAAAATAGCGGGTCACTTCGGGATGGGTCACGGTGATGGGGCCGCCCAGCTCCAATTGGCGCCGGAACAGGGGGAGGACCGATCCGGAGGAGCCGATGACGTTGCCGAAGCGCACCGCCATGAAGCGGGTGCCGTTCCCCTGCAGCGATTGCACCATTAGCTCGGCCAGGCGTTTACTCGCGCCCATGACATTGGTGGGCCGCACCGCCTTATCCGTGGACACCAGCACGAAACGCTCCGCCCCGTATTTTATGGCCAGTTCCATCACTACCCGGCTGCCAAAGACATTGTTGGCAATCGCCTTCCAGGGGTTTTGCTCCAGCATGGGCACGTGCTTGTAGGCCGCGGCGTGAAAAATCAACTGCGGCTGATGGCTGCTGAACACATGGTCCATCAAGGACCGGTTTTGCACCCGGCTGAGGAGGCACCGGTAGCGGTGAAAATTCAGCTCGTGCTGCAATTCCATCTGAATGCCGTAGAGATTTGCCTCGCTGGCTTCCACCAGGATGAGTTCTTCTGGTTCGAACCGGATTATTTGCCGGCACAGCTCCGAGCCGATGGAGCCTCCGGCGCCGGTGACCAGCACCCGTTTGCCCTGCAAATATCGGCTGATCTCCGTGGTATCCAGGCGCACCGGCGGACGCCGGAGCAGATCTTCATATTTCAATTCGCGCATGTTCTTGATGCTCACCTTGCCGTCGATGATGCCGCCGAGATCCGGCAGGGTGCGGTAACGAACCTCGCAGCTCTTGCAGATCTCCAGGATACGCCGCATCTGGGGGCCGGTGGAGGAGGGGATGGCTATGAGCAATTCATCAACTTTTTCCCGTTCCAGAACATCCTGCAGCATTTCCACGCCGCCATAAACTCTCACTCCATGGAGACTCCGGCCCCATTTGGTTCGGTCATCATCCAGGAAACCCAGCAGGCGGTAGTTGAGGCCTGGATTGTCCTGAATTTCCCGACACATCATTTCTCCCGCGTCGCCAGCTCCGATGATAAGAATGGCTTTTCCTTTTGCCTCACTTTTGCTGCGGTTAAGGAGATAAGAGGGCCCCAGGCTGCTGAATTTCTGAAATGGTCTGGAATAAATGAAGCGAATGCCCAGGCGCAGGCCACTGCTCAGTATTAACGTTAAGAGGCCGTCTATCAGAAAAACCGACCGCGGGACGCCTTGAAAGCCCTTAATAAAGAAGGTCGCCATAATGTAATAGAGGGTGGCAACCATGGCGGCCTGCCCCAGCCGCCCCAAATCCCTCCTGCTGGTGTAGCGCCACATGCCCCGGTATAAGCCGAAGAGAAAGAAGATAGCGGCCTTGCCGGGTAAGAGCAACGGCAACAGCCTCAATATCTGGGTGCGGTAGAAAGGCTCCAGGGCAAAGTCAAACCGCAGCAGATAGGCGCCGACGAAGGCCATGACAAAAATGACGAGGTCGGCTGCCAGGACGAGGTAAAATCGCCGATTGTGGAATTGGGCGAGCATAGTGCGATATCCGCTGTAGTGATGCCGAGGTTAGAAGAGCTTTTATCTTTTCCCGCTGAAACTGACCTGCTGCAAGGGGAAGAGATACTGCCTTATCCGAAAATTTCGGAAAATATCAGTGGGACAGCAACCGGTTGCGGGATCGCTCTCGATGGCCATCCCTCAGTTAGCCGGATCGCTGCTCATCATAGTATTTGGAATAATATTTATAGTGATAATGGTAGTAGTAGCCTCCGTAAGAATGGCCGTAGTGGCCGACGGCATTCATCACCGCGCCCAATACGGGCGACTGGTGCAAGAGCTGGTGGGCCAGGCGGCCGGCGCTTTTATGGGTGGCATTATGCTTGATGATCAGAAGGACTCCATCCACCAGGGTGGACACGAACCGGGCGTCGGCAAAACCCAACACCGGCGGCGTATCGATAATAATGTGGCGAAACCGTTCCCGCAGTTGCGCGAGCAGTTCTTTGAAGGTCTCAGAGTTCAAAAGATTACCGGGGTTGGGAGGCCTGGCCCCCGCGGTTACGATGGTCAGGTTGGGGATGCCGGTAGGCCGGAGAATCTCTTCCAGGGTGGCGCTGCCGGTCAGATAATTGGTCAGGCCGGGTTGGGAATCCAGTTGGAACATCTTGTGGAGATTGGGTTTCCTCAGGTCGCAATCGAGTAGGACCACCTGTAGTTCATTCAACGCATACGATTGGCCCAGATTGGCGACAATGGTGGATTTCCCTTCACTGGGATTAGGGCTGGTGACCATGATGGCGCCTGGAGGCCGCCCCGAAGTGGACAGCATGATGGAAGAGTAGACGTGGCCAATGGCCTCACTGACCATGGATTTGGGCTGCTTATAGACGATTAAATCCATATCCCCCGCTTCCGCATCGCCCCGGCCGCCCTGCTGGAGGCGGGGGAGGTAGCGCCAGATCCCCGTCGCCTGGGACTTTTCCCCGAGGCTGAGGCTTATCCTGCCGTTGCCGCCCAGCAGGGGCACAAGCCCCAGCGACGGGAGACTGGTGGCCCGTTCCAGGTCGTCCACGGATTTGATGGAGTCGTCCAGTTGTTCCAACAGGAAGGCCAAACCGACGCCCAAGGTCAGCCCCAGGACCGCGGCCAGGGCCAGGTCCCGCAAAGTTTTGGGCTTGTAAGGTCTGTCGGGGGGCCGGGCCGGATCAATGACCGCCACGTTGGTAGGCACCATGGTGCCGGCGATGTTGGCCTCCTTGACCCGGGCCAGGAGGGCCTGGTAGAGCTGCTCATTGGTCTGGGCGTCCCGCTTCAGGATCTGGAAGTCGGTGAGATTATCCTGGAGCTTGGCCATCTGGCCTTTTTGGTCCGTGAAACTCTCGTTCAGGAGTATTTCGGTGCGGTTGGCCGCCTCATAATCCGCCTTGACGCTTTCCTGGAGACGTTCCACCTCGGCCTGGAGCCGGCCCTGCAACTCGGCCAGGTTGGCCCGCTCGGCCATCAGTTCCGGATGCTCGCCCCGGAAAACCTTCTGCAAGGCCGAAACCCTGGACTGCTGGGACACCAACTGCTGGCGCAGTTGGGACACCAGGGGATGATTGACAATCAGCGGGGCATTGGGGCCTTTTTCCTTGATCTGCTTAAATTGCGCCTCCTTGGCCAGTTTCTCGGCCTGGGCCTTGGTGAGCAGGCTGCTCAGGTCGATGAATTTCTGCACCACCACATTGTCTTTTTCTTCCAGGGTATAGATATCGGTCTGTTGCCCGAACTTGTAGAGCTTCTTCTGCGCCTCCTGGACCTTGGTCGCCATTTCCTGGAGCTGCTTGTCCAGCCATTTCCTCACCAGGGCGAAAGACTCGTTGCGCCGGTCGATGGACAGATTCATGTACTCGTCGGCAATGGCGTTGACCACCCCTTGGGCCATGGCCTTGTCGGGAGATTGAAAGGACACTTCCACCAGGAAAGAATTGCGCACCGGAGTAACCTCCAGCTTTTTCAAGAATTCCTCAATCATCAGACCTTCAATTACGATCTCGCTTTTATCCAGATTATTCACCCGGATAAACTTGAAATCAGGGTGTTCTTTCAGATTCAGAGCCTCAATGACCCGGTATGCCAGGGACTGGCTCTGGAGAATTTTGTACTGGGTCTGCTGGAATTTTTCCAAGGAATCGCCGCCGGTGAGCTTGGACAATTTATCGTCCAAAGTCACCTGGGAGCCGGGATTGTCCTGGGTGATTTGCAGGGTGGCGATGGTGCGGAAGATGGGTGTCCGCAGAAAAGTATATAGCGCCATGCCCAGGAATATAGTGAGAAAAGTGCCGATGATCCACCACTTGCGTTTTAACAGAATATCCAAATATTCCCGCAGGTCCCGGCCTCGATAGATTTCTGAGTCATAATCCATCAGCGGAGGCGGAGGGGGAAGAGGCGGAGGCGGCGCAGGAGGATAATAGGGCGGCGCCACCATGGGGGGCTGGCCGTGATTGGACATCAGTTACACTCCTTGTATCTCAGGTTTTGCCAATTATAACATAGAAGACACGCTATAGGAACCACTGGGGATGGGTAACAGGGTCCTGATAACGTAAAGCGTCTTTTTCAGGGTGCTTTCTTTGACCACCACCACGTCGCTGTCTTTCAACGGCAGATCCGGATCGCTTCTGGCAATAATATTGCTCAGATTGGTATTGATGCTGATGGGTTTCCCCTGCTCGTCAAAGCGCATGATGGTTATGTTGTTGGTCCCCAAAAGGGGCTCGACCCCCCCGGCCATGGCCACGGCCTGGGACACGGTGAGGTTTTCTTTCACCGGGATATTGCCCGGTCTCCTCACTCCTCCCAGGACATAGGCGGTGCCGGCGAAGGGCACGTGTATCACATCGCCGTTGCGCACCGAAATATTCAACTGGGGCTCCTGTCCGCTGACCAGGCGGCGCAGATCAATGACCATGGTTTCGGTTTTCGGGGCAAACGGCTGGGCCGCATTCCCCGCCTGCATGGTCTTGGCCACGTCCGGGGCGTTTTGATGCCGGATGACATTGATGGTGTCGCTGGCCAGGGCGCCGGGGCTGTTCGAAAACCCGCCGGCCAGGGACAAGACTTCCAGCAGGGTGCGGGGGCCGATGATCTCATAGGACCCCGGTTTGGCTACCGCCCCGGTAACGGCCACCCGTTGGTGGCGGAATTCTTTGACCTCCACCGTAACCTGGGGATTTACCAAAAACCGGGCGTCATAAAGTTCCGCCAGACGCTTTTCGATCTGCTGGGGAGTCATACCGGTCACTTTGACCACCCCCACCAGTGGCATGGTGACCTCTCCCTGACCGTTGACCCGGAGCTCCCGGTTGAGTTTGTCCTGGCCATAAATTTCGATGGCCAACTGGTCTTCCGGTCCCACCTTATAGTCCTTATAGCTCATTAGCGAAGCCTGGGTGGCCTGGACCATCAACTGTTGCTGCAGGTCCTGGTTGGGGTTTGAGGGTTGCCTGTGAGGCAGCGCCTGGGCCGTGACCACTTGCTGGGAGGGACCGGCGCAACCCCATAACAGGCATAACCCTAAGAACCCCAAGACAATTACACCCCGATTAAGCATTTGGGCAAGAATTCTTGCACCGGCTTTTCTGCTGGAAGGGACTAATAGTAAAAAGTTTATTAACTTATCAGGCATGCCTGGCTCCTCCATCAAAATTTTCTTTATAACCTTATTATTGATTGAATGAAAGGCAAAAGCGTAATACTTGACAGAAATATTGACTTTGCTATTTAATAAAGGATTTTTTCCTCTTTTTAAGCAGATCTTCATTAGACATGTTATCATCCGCGGCTTTCCTTCGTATTATGCTTTTCTCCTTTAGAGACCTTAATAAATATCCATCAAAAAATGACCCCGAACCCGCGCTGCCGGACTCATTATATTCTTGAAAGCCCAGGCCACTTCCGGCGGCGCCTATCTTCGGGCTGGCACGCTGAATTTCAGAATTTTTATGCTGTCCAGGGGCAGACCTGGGTGATTTTTTTGTGGTGTTAACCTTTACTTTATGGGGGGTTTTGCCAACATTTTTATCCTTGTTAGTATTACTGTTGATTCTTTTGTCGGAGGCGTCGACACTCAGATAGCCGTTTGCTGGCGAATGTCCCTGCAGAAATGGCTTTTCCGGTGTCTCGTGAAACTTATCGCCGACCTGACCCCATACCAACCCGCTGGTAGATAGTATGGCTATCAAGCATATAGAAAAGGTCCATCCCCTACTCACGACCACCACCTACAGCCTCACTATCCAACTCCACCGCCACCGGGCGCTGGAATAGTTCCACGGACACAATGAGACAACGTTTCTTTTCCTTGTGCCCCACGGTGACGCCCACCACCCCGACCTCGTGGCGGCATTGGGTATAAATGGCATACCAGAGGGGAGTGCGGCCTTCTAAGGGGATTAGCTCGGGGTTAATACCGGGCGTTTTTTCTATTAGCACAACGCTCCGCCTTCCTGAGTTACACCCTCAGATTCGTTGATAAAATTGTAAAATCAATCAGTTATGCCCTGAGAGGCGGTTGCTTAAATAAGCGGTGGCTTAAGCTTAATTCGGCTTTTAAAAGTCGCTACTTTAGCAAAAATCACCCGAATCTTCAATTTGACGCCTCGTACTTGTGGGTAAGGCGGAAAGACAGCAGGAATATGGGAATCCCGGTGACTTTCGAGATGATCTCGATTATCTTAAAGTCGGGGATTCGATAGCCTCGGATGTAATTGGTCAGGCTTACCTGAGTGAACTTGGGGTATACGCCGAGATTATGCGGCAGCCTTGGCCGCTGCGGCTGAAAACCTGTTTTTGAACCTACCGTCCGGTAAGAATACCCGAAGAAGTTCCCCTGATTGTGGCCCAATTGT
>Ga0194125_10013593_pt1 | contig 10559 bp, 7 predicted proteins | sample TA2KigC250mmetaG_FD_148626 | JGI IMG/M metagenome (GOLD analysis project Ga0194125, IMG submission 148626) | Freshwater microbial communities from Lake Tanganyika, Tanzania - TA2015034 Kigoma Deep Cast 250m | ecosystem: Environmental > Aquatic > Freshwater > Lake | place: Tanzania: Lake... | reverse complement strand
CACCCCTTCGTAGAATGCGCGGCCATCGCTGAGCAAGATGCGCGGCGTCTGGCGGCGCATCTTCTCGGCGGCGTAGAGCGCCCGGCGCTCCGCGATGAGCTGTTGCAGCGCAGGATGAGCGTCGCCGCGTCCTTGTTCCCCGGCCGCCAGCGCGTGGAGTTCAGCCAGGCGCAGAAAGAACACGTCATCCGCCTGCGCCAGCACCCCGGCCGCAACCAGTTCACGGCCGCTGGCGAGCAGCGCCTCGCGCGCCACTCCGAGCAGGCGAATGATGGTGAACTTCGGGCTTTCACGCAGCCCGGCCAACGCGCGCACGCGCCGGCCCGCGAAGCGCGCCAGCCGCGACCGCAACCAGCCCCCTCTCGACCGCGCGAGCGCGTCGGCAAGGCGCTCGATGGTCGCCTCGGCGGCCAGGGCGCTGCGCGCAAAGACCGCGTCGGGCGCCTGGGCCGAATCCTGAATGCCGAGATAGCTCTGCAGCGCCTGCATCACCGGCGTCGGGTCATCGCGCCAGCGCGGCCGGCCCAGGTCAATCTCACCGACCCCGCGGCGGCCATAGCGGGCCAGAAACGCGTCGATCGCAGCTTGCGCGGCCGGCGGCAAAGCGCCGCGGCTGGCCGCAGCAGCCAGCGCGACCGCATCATCAGTCGCGAAGCGGGCCGCGGCCGCCGGGTCGGCCTGAATACGCCGTGCAGTCTCCCACAGCGCCAGGTCCATCTCGGTGGTGACGTTGTGCGGCAGACCGCGCGTGATCTCCAGCGCGCTGCGCCGGCCATCGGGCAGCTCGGCGGCCAGGTGCATCAGCGCGTTGAGCATCGCCATGGCGGGCGCAAAGGTCGGCAGCCAGCCCCGCAGCAAGGCGACCGGGAGCACGTCTAACAACTCCGGCAGCAGCGCCAGGCGCGCGGCCAGGGTGACGTCCTGACGGCTGCGCGCCTCGATACTGGTCACGAGGGCTTCGATCCGGCGCTGGATGCGATGGCGGCTGGCATCAGGCCGCAGCAGAGTCGCCAGAAAGCGGACTGCAACCGGCAGGAAGGCCGAAACGACGCGGCGCAGCACAGTGAAACCCGGCCGCGCGGCCGTGGGCGCCAGCTCTGGCTCATCCCAAATCTCTGTCAGCGCCTGCCCGATGCCCGGCTCCACAAATCCGGTCACTGCGCGCGCCATCCGCCGGCCGAAACCATTGCGCAACGCGCCGGTGATGTCGATGAAGAGCCGCTCGCCCGCCTCGACCAGGGTCGGCAGCGATTCGTATGAGAAACGATAGCCGAACAAGCCCGCCATGCCGGCGATGAAGCTGCGCATGACATCGCGGCCCAGGGGCGTGAAGGGATCGAGCATCCCCTGCACCGCGCCGAAAGAGATCCATACGGAAAGCGGCGATGAGGGAGCCATCTCGCCGTCTGGCAACGGATAGAGCGATGTGATCGGCCGCGCCTGAAGCAGCCACAGCCGTTCGTCGGCCCAGGCCCACTCGATGTCTTGCGGGGTCCCGAAGAGCGTCTCCACGCGACGGCCCAGCCGCGCCAGCTCGACGATGGCGTCATCGGGCAGCGCCTGGCGATCCGCAGCGTCCTCTGCGGCGAACGCCGATGGGCCGGCGTCCTGGCTGACAAGGATCTGTTTGCGCCCCAGTCGTTTGCCGACGATGCGATCGTCTGCGGCGATGACGTAGTGGTCTGGCTCCACCCGGCCCGCCACCAGCGCCTCGCCCAGGCCAAAGGCCGCATCCACCACCGCCTCTCTACGCCTGCCGGTCAGTGGGTTGGCTGTGAATAGCACGCCGGCGACTTCGCTCTGCACCATCGCCTGCACGACCACCGCCAACGACGCGTCGGCGTGAGAGATGCCGTTGCGCGCTCGATAGCCGATCGCCCGCGCCGTCCACAGGCTGCTCCAGCAGTTCACCACCGCGCGCAAGAGCGCCTCTTCTCCCACGACGTTGAGGAACGTGTCCTGCTGACCGGCGAACGACAGGCCGGGCAGATCCTCCGCGGTCGCGGACGAGCGCACCGCAACGGCAACCGCCGTCGCGTCTAGCCCCAGATAGGCCGTGCGTATGATTTCAGCCAGACCCGGCGGCAATACGCCGGCCGCGAAACGTGCGCGGATCGCAGCCGAGGCATTCTCCAGCGCTGCCGGAGCATCGGCGGCCGCTGCGCCCGCCGTCAGCAAGAGCCAGGCGCGCAGGCCGTTGGCTGCGACGAACGCGTCGTAGGCCGCTGTGGTGACGATAAATCCGCTGGGCGCGGGGAAGCCGCCGCGGATCAGGCGCGACAGGTTGGCGCCTTTGCCCCCGGCGACCGCCAGAGTCGCTTCTTGAGAGTCGAGTGGGAGGATCAGGGTGTCAGGCATTTTGTCTGCATCAATTCAGAGCATAGAAGACCGCTGCATCCATGTTACCTGACGAACGACCGCTTGTCAAAGGGGCGACAAGAAGCGGACACGCATGAGTTTGAGGTTTCAGACCAACGTGCTAAAATTGGGCGCTTGCCAGATTATCATCACACCACCCTGAAGAGGTCTTCGCCATGACGATTCAGTTCGGCACCGACGGCTGGCGAGCCGTCATCAGCGACGAGTTCACCTTCGCCAATGTTCGCTGCGTCGCGCAAGCCATCGCCGAGGTCCTGCTGGAGAACACGACTGGGCAGACCGCGCCCCTGGCGGTAGTCGGCTTCGACACGCGCTTCCTCTCGGATCGCTATGCGGTCGCGGTAAGCGAGGTGCTGGCCGCCAATGGCCTGCGCGTGGCGCTGACCAGGTCCGACGCGCCCACGCCGGTCGTCTCTTTTGCCATTCCGCATTTGGGCGCCAGCGGCGGCGTGATGATCACCGCCAGCCACAACCCCCCGCGCTACAACGGCATCAAGCTCAAGGCGGCCTATGGCGGCAGCGCGACCAACGGCGATACCCGCCGCGTCGAACGCAAGATCGCGGCCAACGTCGCGGCTGGCCGGCCGGCGCAGCGCATGGAATGGTCGGCGGCGACGGCCGAGGGTCGCGCGACCCGGTTCGACCCCCTTCCGGCCTATCGCGACCATCTGCGCCGGTTGATAGATCTGCCGGCGATCGGCCGGGCCAGGCTGCGCGTGGTGGTGGATGCCATGCACGGTTCTGGCCGCGGCTATCTGCGCGACCTCCTGATCGAAGCCGGCGCGGAGGTGATCGAAATCCGCGGGGATATGAACCCCGGCTTCGGCGGCATTCACCCCGAGCCGATCGCCCGCTATCTGAAGCCGTTGATGGAGCGGGTAACGGCTGGCGGCTACGACTTAGGCCTGGCCACCGATGGCGACGCCGATCGCATCGGCGCAGTGGGGCCGACCGGTCGCTTCATTGATCCGCACTGCATCATGACGATGGCGCTGCGCTACCTGGTGCGCGAACGCGGGCAGCGCGGCGCGGTCGCCAAGACGGTCTCCACCACGCAGATGTTGAATCGTCTGGCGCGCAGCTACGGTCTGCCGCTGCACGAGACGCCGGTGGGCTTCAACTACATCGGCGATCTGATGTTGAACGACGATGTCTTGATCGGCGGCGAGGAGTCGGGCGGCATCAGCATCAAGGGCCACATCCCGGAAGGAGACGGCGTGCTGATGGGGCTGTTGCTGGCCGAGATGGTCGCGGTCTATGGCAAGTCGCCGGAGCAGTTGATGGCCGACATCATGGCAGAGATCGGCCACTTCGACTACGCGCGCAATGATTTCCAGGTGCGGCCGTTCGATAAAAAAGCACTGGTCGCCAGGCTCACCGACCCGGCGCCGGCTTCGCTGGCGGGCGTTCCGGTGGCGTCTGTCAACATGCGTGACGGGGTCAAATATCTCCTGGCCGACGACAGTTGGCTGCTGATTCGACCTTCGGGCACCGAGCCGGTGCTGCGGGTGTATGCCGAGGCGCACAGCGCCGAAGCGGTGCATGACCTCCTGGCCGCCGGTCGCAGCCTGGCCGATGCGGCCGGGGTATGACCTCTGCGGCCGACAGGCCCTACTCCTGCATCGCCAACACCACCACCGAGTTGAAAGAGCATTTCCGATTAGCGCCGAGTCACTCCTGACCGACTCCGAAAAAATCCGCCGGCTGCCGTGGGCGCTGGCGCACATCGCAGCGAACGCGGTGTTTGCCCAATTGGTCTTCACGGGGCCTGTGTTCGTGCTGTTCCTGACCGAGCTAGGCCTCGACAAGGCGCAGGTCGGCTTGTTGCTGGCGTTGTTTCCACTGGCGGGCGTGGTCGCGCCCTTCATAGCGCCGCTCGTCGCCAGGGTCGGCTACAAACGCGTCTTTATGAGCCTGTGGGGCATGCGCAAGCTCGTGGCGGCGTGCCTGATCCTGACCCCCTGGGTGGCCGGCCGGGTTGGGCCAGAGGGCACGCTGCGCTTCGTCGCCGCGGTGCTGGCGGTCTTTGCCCTCTGTCGCGCCATCGCCGAGACCGCCCTCTTCCCCTGGCTGCGCGAGTTCGTGCCGGACCGGGTGCGCGGCCGCTTCGTGGCGGTGGACAGCATTCTCTCCACCTTGTTCGGCTTCGCCGCGGTCAGCCTGGCCGGCTATGTGATCGCGCGGACGCCAGGGCTGACCGGCTTCACGCGTCTCATCGGCGTCGGCGTGGTTTTCGGGTTGCTGTGCGTGGTTGCGGCCGCGTTCATCCCTGGCGGCGCGCCGATCCCCCGGGAGCGAACCGCCGGCCTCGCGGCGCGGGCGGTCTTCGCCACCTTGCGCGACCGGAGCTTCGGCCGCTTCCTGGCCGGTCTCGGTCTGATGGCGTTGGGGGCAGTGCCGCTCACTTCCTTTCTGCCGCTGTTTGCCCGCGAACGGATCGGGCTGGCGCAGGCCAATGTCATCCTGCTCCAGAACGCGCTGCTGGCCGGCGGGCTGCTCTTCGGCTATCTGTGGGGGTTGGCCGCCGATCGGCGGGGCAGCAAGCCAGTGATGCTCGCTGGTGTGGCCGGCGCGGCGCTGCTGCCCGCGTTGTGGCTGGCTGTGCCTGGCCAGAGCGCCTGGAGCTTTCCGCTCGCCCTGGCAATAGCGTTCCTGACGGGCATCGTGGCGCCCGCCTGGGCCATCGGCTCCACCCGTTTCCTCTTCATTGACGTGGCGCCGGCCGATGGCGCCGAACGCTACATGGCGGCCTACTATGCCTGGGCCGGGCTGACGGGCGCGTTTGGCGCGATGCTCGCCGGCCGCGTGTTGGAGAGCCTGCAAAGCCTCTCGCAAATGGGCGGGCCGGCTCTGGACCCCTACGGATTGCTCTTCGCCGCGGGCGTGGTCTTCTCGCTGGCGAGCCTGGCGCTTCTCGCCCAAATCAGGTCACGCGCGGCGTGATCAAATCCCTTTCTCACTGCAATCTGCAATTTGCAGCTTGCAGTTTCCTCCTATACGTGTATCGCCTGCCCGCTCACTACGTGCGCCGCTTCCATCAGCGCCTCGGATAGCGTCGGGTGCGCATGGACCGTGCGGCTGATCTCCTCAGCGGTCAGCTCCCACGTGCGGGCCACCAGACGTTTGACCTGTTGCCGCCATGCCTGGCGGGCTTGCGCTTGCGCCGTGCGCTCGGGGGCCGGAATCTCGCAGTGACACTCGGCACACCGCCAGCGCTGGATGCGGCGCCATTGCACGCCGCACCAGCCCAAGCACAACGTGGCCAGCCAATGCAGCACGAGATAGGCGCCGTTCTTCCAGATGTGCTGGCTCTGACAGACCGGACACTGCGTGGGGCGGCCCGCCTCTTGGGCCGGCGCCGGCGGCGCCGTCACCACGACCGCCGGCTTGGGGCCCGGTCGCCGATTCTCGAGCACCTGGGACAGCGCCGCCAGCACCTTGGCGCGATCATAGCGCAGGGTGCTTTCGGCGACCCCGATCCGGCGGGCAATTTCGGCCAGGTTGGCGTGTTCCAGAATATGCTGGAACGGCTTGACTTTTTCTACGTGCGGCGACGCGGCCGACGTTTACGCTGTGTATCTTCTCAATAATCCGGGGTAGGGGCACGGCCTTGCGCCTGCCCACCGGGGCGACCGCGAGGGTGCGCCCCTACAAATTGAGAAGATACTACGCTGTCACAACAGAAGCGACTCAGTGAGTTGAACGACGCCGTGGACGAGCGGCCATTGACCGAGAGCGAACAGGCCGAACGCGCCCACCTGCTGGCTGAATACGAACGCTCGGTCTTGCGGCGGACGCAGGCGTTTGCGGTCTTGACCCAACGCGGGCATCGGACGCCCATGTACGCCGAGTTGGCGAACAAGAGTCAGCCCCTCGATCGCCTTGACAATACGGGGCGATGGATATATCCTGCTACTGCACGTCGAGAACGGTGTGTTTACACGGAGAAGACCTATGACGATCAGCATGGAAATGAGGGTCCCCCCCCTACATTCAGCGTCTCTCGCAAGTCCTCCGCCGGCTGACGCCGGTGGAGCTGAGCCAACTGGTGCGCCTGGCGCCTGAGCTGCAGCGGGCCAGCTCAACTGAAACACTGGAAGCAGAACAAGAGGCCATCGCTTACTATCGCCGCGCGGCAGTGGATCTGACCGGGGGCAAGCCGCCTTCACTTCAGGACGAGTTCCTCGAGGGGCTGACGTACCAGGCGTATTTCGCGCTGCCGGAAGCCAGCCAGGATGCGCTTTGGGAGCGGATCTTTGCCGAGGATGATGAGAGGAGCTGACCGATGGACACAGCGACACTAGAGGTTGCATTACCGAACGATCTGTTCGCGTTATTGGGGTACTCGAAGCCGAAAGCTGCGGAAGCCGTGCGCGAGTTCTCCGTGTTGGGTTTATACCAGGAGCGCCGCATCTCGACCGGCAAGGCCGCCGAGTTGCTGGGCATCGGCACACGGGAGTTTGCCCGGTTGCTTGCGCGCAAGGGTATCGCCTATTTCGACTACTCACACGAGGAATTGGCAGATGAATTCCAGACCGTTGACGAAGTGGGAGAAACGGTCTGATCGGAAGGGGGGGAGCGATGACATTATCAACAATCTCGGTTCCGGTACCCGAGCCGCTTTATCGCAGGCTCGAACGCGTAGCGACGCTAACACGCCGCTCGATTACCGACATGCTGGCATCGGCGATCACGGTCGTGTTGCCCCCTGCACCTGATCTGCCCGAACCTCTGGCAGACGAGCTGGCCGGCATGATGTGGCTGAGCGACACGCAACTGCGTGCGGCGACGCGGCCGACGTTTACGCTGCAACAACAGAAGCGGCTCAACGAGTTGAACGACGCAGCGGATGAGCGGCCGTTGACTGAAAGTGAGCAGGCTGAACGCGCCCGCTTGCTGGCCGAATACAAACGCTCGGTCTTGCGGCGGACGCAGGCGTTTGCGGTTTTGACCCAACGTGGGCATCGGACGCCCAAGTATACTGAGCTGGCGAACAAGAGTCACCCGCTCGATTGCCTTGACAATATGGGGCGATGGGTATATCCTGCTGCTGTATGTCGAGAACGGTGTGTTTACACGGAGAAGACCTATGACGATCAGCATGGAAATGAGGGTTCCTCCTTACGTTCAGCGTCTCTCGCAAGTCCTCCGTCGGCTGACGCCGGTGGAGTTGAACCAACTGGTGCGCCTGACGCCTGAGCTGCCGCGGGCCAGCTCTGCTGAAACACTGGAAGCAGAGCAAGAGGCCATCGCTTACTACCGCCGCGCGGCAATGGATCTGACTGGGGGCAAGCTGCCTTCGCTGCAGGACGAGTTCCTCGAGGGGCTGACGTACCAGGCGTATTTCGCGCTGCCAGAAGCGAGCCAGGATGCGCTCTGGGAACGGATCTTCGCCGAGGAAAAGACCGGGCCGTACGATCTGGAGGAACACGATGCCCGATCTGGGGCTCGCGTGGCTGCTCGATAAATCTGTCGTTCGTAGGGCCGCTGAGGGTATCAGCGCCTCACTGGCGGCGGCGCCCTTGACCGTAGAGCAAAGCCTGGCCCTGCGACTGCTGCGGCGCGGCGCGCAGACCTCCGCTCTTGTGCTCATCACGCCTGAGACAGCCAATATCCTCCTTCATCGCGCGCAGTTACTTGCGGTTCGCCTGCTGCTGAACGATGTGACGCCGATCCGTCGGGGGCGCTATTTCTCGCGTTGGGCTCGTCGGCTGCGGGAATCCGGTTTCACCCGCGAAGATGCACTCGTGCTGAGTTACGGCACCTTTGGACTTTCGTCCAACGGGCTGATCCTGGGCGTTTCGGCCGTCGTAACCTTCGACCGTCCCATGATCCACAACTTCGAGGCCCAACAGGCAAAGGTTTTCCGACGTCTTACGGCAATGGCGGCGCAACTGCCGTCGCCGTACTCGGATGCCGCATTGCCGAGAGTTTTGACGCCGGACGATCTTCTCGCCACGAAGCGGTAGAGGGCCCTTCAATCCCTCGAAGCGCGATTTGACCGGTTCATTCACTCCTGATATACTCCTGCCGTTGTCTTTGGTATACACAATTGCGAGGCCGCGTCGCTCGCTGGTCTCTTCACCGCTTCTCCCCGGCATGCACGCGACCCCGCCTTGACTCGCGGAGGCGGCACCATGTCCGCTCGATCTGTTTGCCAACGGTTCTCCTTCGTCAGCCTGGTGCTCATCCTGAGCCTACTCCTCCCTGTGGGCAATCCACCTACAGTAGCGCAACAGCTGTCGGCCGTACCTGCCCCAACTCTTCACAGTTCCTCTGTCATGTTCATCGAGAACGTCGGCCAGTTCGCCGATGGCGCGCGCTTCCAGGTGCGCGGCGGTAGCGGCACGATATGGCTGGCCGAAGATGCACTGTGGATCACGGTGATCGAGCAGGGAAGCAGAGAGGCGTGGATCAAATCTTCCCTGCACACTGGCTCCCTTGCACCCCCACCCAGCAAAGGCGCGAACATCCGCCTCACCTTCCTCGGCGCCAATGCGCACCCACGGATTGAACCGTTCGACCGCCTGGACACCGTCGTCTCTTACTTCCTGGGCAACGATTCCGCCAAATGGCGGCCAGATGTGCCTGTGTGGGGCGGCGTGCGCTACGTGGAGCTGTACCCCGGCGTGGATTTGGAGGTCGCCAGCGAGGGCGGGCAGATGATCCAACGGTTGACGGCGCGCCCCGGCGCAGACCTGGCGGCGGTGCGAGTGCATGTCGAAGGCGCCGACGCAGTGACGGCAGACGGGGGTGTCTTGCGCCTGGGCACGGCTGCGGGCGAAGTCGCCCTACCACTGCTGCGGGTGGACGGATCGGAGGTTGCAGGCCCAAAGGTGCAGCAGCGCGGTGTACGGGCATTTGAGGTAGTCGCGCCCTTCACCTCGACAAATTCTGCCCCCACTTCTTGGGAAGCGCGCAGTCGGCAATCGCAAATCGTAAATCTACAATCCCCGGCCGACAACCCTGCCGACCTGCTCTACAGCACCTTCCTGGGTGGCAGCGATGCTGACGGTAGCTCTGGCATCGCCGTGAACGGCAGCGGGGCGGTCTACGTCACGGGATATGCCTTCTCCGTCGACTTTCCCACCACCCCCGGCGCGTTTGACACGAGTTATGGCGGGTCCGAGGACGCCTTCGTGGCTAAATTGAACAGCACGGGGTCGGCCCTGGCCTACGCCACCTTCCTGGGCGGGAGCAGTTATGACTATGGCATGGGCATCGCTGTGGACGGCAGCGGGGCAGCCTACGTCACGGGAGTGACCGGCTCCACCGACTTTCCCACCACCCCCGGCGCGTGGGACACGAGTTTCAACGGCGGGCCTGATGACGCCTTCGTGTCCAAGCTGAGCAACACGGGGTCGGCCCTGCTCTACGCCACCTTCTTGGGCGGCAGCAGTAGTGACGGTGGCAGGGGCATCGCCGTGGACGGCAACGGGGCGGCCTACGTCACGGGGGAGACCTGGTCCTCCGACTTTCCCACCACCCCCGGCGCGTTGGACACGAGTTTCAACGGCGGGCGCGAAGACGCCTATGTGGTCAAACTGAGCAACACGGGGTCGGCCCTGGCCTACGCCACCTTCCTGGGCGGCAGCGGCAGCGACTATGATTATGGCAATGACATCGCCGTGGACGGCAGCGAGGCGGCCTACGTCACGGGGTATACCTGCTCCGCCGACTTTCCCACCACCCCCGGCGCGTGGGACACGAGTTTCAACGGCGGGTACAGTGATGCCTTCGTGGCCAAACTAAACAGCACGGGGTCGGCTCTGGCCTACGCTACTTTCCTGGGTGGCAGCAGTGAGGACTATGGCTGGCGCATCGCTGTGGACGGCAACGGGGCGGCCTACGTCACGGGGCAGACACAATCCTCTGACTTTCCCACCACCCTCGACGCGTTTGACACGAGTTACAACGGCGGGGACAGGGACGCCTATGTGGTCAAACTGAACAGCACGGGGGCGGCTCTGCTCTACGCCACCTTCCTGGGCGGGGGCAGTTCGGACTATGGCAACGGCATCGCCGTGGACGGCAGCGGGGCGGCCTATGTCACGGGGGGGACCGGCTCCGCCGACTTTCCTACCACCCCCGGCGCGTTGGACCGGAGTTGGGGTGGGTACTGGGACGCCTTCGTGGCCAAACTGAACAGCACGGGGGCGAGTCTGGCCTACGTCACCTTC
>Ga0194125_10013592_pt1 | contig 10559 bp, 11 predicted proteins | sample TA2KigC250mmetaG_FD_148626 | JGI IMG/M metagenome (GOLD analysis project Ga0194125, IMG submission 148626) | Freshwater microbial communities from Lake Tanganyika, Tanzania - TA2015034 Kigoma Deep Cast 250m | ecosystem: Environmental > Aquatic > Freshwater > Lake | place: Tanzania: Lake... | reverse complement strand
GAATCATCATCAAGATTCTCTCTCCTAAAGAAGCCCAGTCATTAAAAATCATATACTGATCAATATGCCAATTTGTAAGGCTGGCCTAAGATATAAACCCTAAAACACTTTAAATCAGCTTGAAATCAGCCTCAAAGGGCCTCAAAGGGACTCTCCTTTTATTCTAAAAAGGGTTAAGGATCGGGTACTTGACAAATAAAAAAAAGAGAGAGAGAATAAGCAGTGGAAGTGAAAACCTTATGACTGGTGTAGATTCGGAACACGAACAAGAAGTAGCAGCTTTTTTTAAAAAAAGAGTCGATTGTTTGATAAGCGAAGCTATTGACCCTCGAAAATATAAACAAGCTGAATGTGGTATCACTCAAGTCTGGAAATATGCCGCAGAAATGTTACAACCAGAATTTGCTCCTTTCTATCGTGAACCCACCTCGCAGCCAAATATTAATGATTACTGGATGCGGACTAAATACCCTGATATTTACCTGGTTGAGTCTTGCGAGATTAGACACACGCCTGATGATCGAGGTGGAACTACGCACAGTACGGCAGTTGCCAGAAGAGTTGTCCGCTTTGGACAAGAAATCAACGAAAATTTTCAAAAAGAACATCCGGGAAAAGAACCTTATAGGGTCACAATTAAATGGTGGGAATGACATTAATAGAAAGATTTCCACTTGCCTATTTTTGCCTAAGTTTCTTACGGAAAGAATAGTCTCAAAAGGAGTCTCCTTTTGTTCCTAGATTATCGCTACGAGTGCTCTACTTCCTCTAAAACCAGAGAGGGCCAATCTTCTGTAAGGCGCACTGCCGGACTACCTTCTTTTATTGTGGCTAAAGCAGCCTTCTCTCGCGTCTCGATAAATGCACCTTTTAGTCCTTTAATAATTGCTGGTATTTTATCCTGAGGGACGCCACTATCTCTTAGGGCGGCAATTAAAGTCTCCCCCCCCCTCTTTTATTAGTTGTGCCTGAGCAACGCCGTAGCGTTCTGTATTTCGCTCTTGCAGATCTCTAAAGCGTCGCCCTGAAGCCGTCACTATTTCTGCCATATTCTTATAAGATATTCTAGCACTTTCTCCTATGGTGTCAAGCCCCCGATTTAAATCACTTTAAATCCTCCTGAAATCGATTCGTTGAATCACGAGAGAATCCTCCTGAAAAAGAAGTCAGACCTCCTAAAATTAGGGATAATCCGCTGCCCGTCAGGAGGTGAGCAAAATGAATCAGAAAGAAAAGTGGGCAGTGAGATCTTCCACCTTAGAGGTGGAACGCTATTTACACCTCCGGTATTTTGCCCTTTTGCCTTAAGTTTTGGCCAAAAGTCGCCTGATTGTCTCGGCGATTCCTTTGCTGTCCAAATGATACTTTCCTAAAAGTTCCTCCCAAGACCTTGCCGATTCGCCGAAAACATCGGGAACACCCAGGATTTTCAGAGGCAAAGGATACTCTTTGGCCAAAAGTTCCGCCACCGCCCCGCCCAATCCCCCAATGACCGAGTGATCTTCAACCGTCAAAACCTTGCCGGTTTTAGCCGCCGACCGCAGAATCGTTGTCTTATCCAGAGGTTTAACCGAATAACAGTTAATGAGCTCGACCCCAATTTGTCCAATTAGACTAATCGCCTTAATTACCTCGGTAATAATCGGCCCGCAACTGACAATCGTCAACTCTTGGCCTTCTTGTAAAACTTCACTCCCGCCAATTTTACATTGTACATTCTGCATTCCACATTTAATTAGTGGCGTCTCCGGCCTGGCCAGGCGCAAATAAACCGGTCCCTTGTAACCGGCCGCGAGTTCAGTCAGAGCTTTCGCCCGGTCAAAATCCGCCGGTACGAGAATAACCATCCCGGGCAAAACCCGCATCAGGGCGATATCCTCGGTTCCTTCGTGGGAAGCGCCATATTCCGCAGTCATCAGGCCGGCGTGGGCACCGACAATCTTCACGTTTGCCCCCGAATAGCAAATGGAAATTCTGATTGTATTCCAGTTAATCGCCGGCGAAAAAGCGGCATAAGAAGCAAGAAAGACCGTCTTGCCGGAAAGCGCCAAACCAGCCGCCACCCCGGCAAGATTCTGCTCGGCTACTCCCACTTCGATAAAGCGCTCCGGAAATTTTTCGGCAAAGGCCGAAAGCCTGATCGAATCTTTCAAGTCGGCGTCGACTACCACGATATCTTTATTTCTAGCCCCCAATTCGGCCAGGGCTTCGCCAAATCCATCTCGCACCGCTTTTGTCATTTCATTTCCTCCAGGGCTTTTTCCAGTTCCTCTTTATTGGGCGCTTTCGAATGCCACGCATAATTTCTCTCCATAAAGGAAACCCCTTTGCCAAAAATCGTCCGGGCGATAACCGCCTTTGGTTTACCCCTGATTTCCCTGATTCCCCCAATTTCCCTGATCAACCCCCCCGTGTCGTGTCCGTCAACCTCAACTGCCTCCCAACCAAAACTCCGATATTTTGCCGCCAAATCCCCTAAGGGCATAATCTGGTCAGTCGTGCCGTCAATCTGAATTCCGTTTTTGTCGATAATGGCAATTAAATTATCCAGCTTATACTTCGCTGCGAGCATCACCGCCTCCCAGGTCTGCCCCTCGTCTTGATCGCCATCACTTAATAAGCAAAACACCTGCCAGCTCGCGTTATCCATCTTGCCAGCCAAGGCCATCCCTACCGCTTGGGAAAGCCCCTGGCCTAATGCCCCGGAGGAAGTTTCTATCCCTGGCAAAGAGAGATTATGGGGATGAGCTTGTAGGGCAGAACCTAAGGCAGCATAGGTAGATAAATCATCTTTTGGAAAATAGCCCGCTTTCGCCAGGACCGCGTAGAGAGCCGGGCAATAGTGGCCAGCCGAGAGCACGAACCGATCGCGGTCCGGCCAATTAGGCTTTTTGGGGTCGTATCGCAGAACTCCGCCGAAATAAAGAGCGACGAGAATATCGGTTGAGGAAAGACTGCCGCCGGGATGGCCCGACCCTGCCTCATAGATCATCGTAATTGCATCTTTCCTTACCTGTCTGGCAATTTTCTCTAACTCAGTAGGGGCTTTTATCGGCATTTTTAATTGCCTCCAAAGCAGCTCGCGGGCTGTTAACAATTGTATAGACACGAAGTTCCTCCTCGCGCAGCAGCATGTTTTCGGCGATACTTTCAATAATGTCATACCAAAAATCACCGTAAAAGATCAACGGCTTATGGCGGCCAAAGTAAATCCTCGCCAGGCCCCAAGCCATACCAAATTCGGAAATTGTCCCCGTTGCCCCGTTAAAAAAGATAAAAGCATCGCCCATCTTAATCAGGGTCAGCGTTCTCTCTAAATAATTAGCGCAGGTTATTTCCTCATCGATGGGATTAGCCGCATCTTTACCTTCAAAGTGGGTTGCATCTTGCGGATAATAGGTCACGCCGATTGCCTTTCCGCCGCCCTCTTTAGCTCCTTCCGAAGACGCCCGCATTACTCCCGGACCGCCGCCATTAACAATCACATAGCCATTACTGGCCAAAAGCTCGGCGGTCTTGAAAGCGTCCTGATAGAGCGGCTCTCCTCTATTTGCTTCCGAAAAACCGAAAATGCTGACATTTTTAATCATTTTACTTCTGACTCATAAGTATCGCCATCTCAATCAGGCGGCAGGAGTAAGCCCACTCATTGTCGTACCAGGCGCCGATTTTGACCAAATCCTCTCTGACAACCTCCGTGAGGGCGCTGTCAACAATACTCGAGGCAGAATTGCCAATTATATCCGAGGAAACGAGCGGTTCATAGGAAACTTCCAAAATCCCTTTCATCGCCCCATTGGCGGCATCTTCAAACAATCGATTAAGCCGATCAATCGTGGTTTTCGTTTTCAGTCTAAAGGTAAAGTCGGAAAAAGAACCGCAAGCAACCGGCACCCGAATCGCCGCCCCAGAAAAGCGACCCTCAAGCTTCGGAAATACGGCAATAATGGATTCGGCCGCGCCGGTCGAAGTGGGCACAATATTGATGGCCGCCGCCCTAGCTCTTCTTAAATCCTTGTGAGATCCGTCAACTAGTTCCTGGTCAGACGTATAGGCGTGAATTGTCGTCATCGCCGCTTCGTCAATCTCAAAATAATCCTGCATCAGTTTAACAATTGGGGCGGCACAGTTCGTTGTACAGGAGGCGTTACTGACTAAATCCTCACCCTTATAAGAATCGCTATTAACGCCCATAATATAAATAGGGACTTCTTTGCCCTTTGGCGGCGCCGCAATGATAACTTTTCCTGCTCCCGATTTTAAGTGTTTAGTGGCGCTTTCTTTATCGCGGAAAAAACTGGTTATTTCTAGTACTACGTCTGGAGAATACGTGTTCCAGGGGATCTTTGCCGGGTCCTTTTCTGCCAAAATTGGGTACTCTTTTTCCCCTACCTTAATTCGTCCAATTTCCGCTGCCCTTTTCGGCGGCACGACGCCAACTTCTTTACTAAATCGCCCATAAACCGAATCGTATTTCAAAAGATGCGCCCAACCACTTGCCTCCATCGAGCCGGAGGTGTTTATCGCCACTATCTCCACCTCTTGGTCATGTCTCGTAAGAGCCGCCCTAAAAGCCGCCCTTCCTGTTCTCCCAAAACCGTTAATTGCTATTCTTACCATAAATCACCAATTTAACTAAATACATTCGTTTCTATTCGCGAAGCGCGGCAAGACCTGGAAGGTCGCCCCGCGCTAAAAACTCCAGCATTGCTCCTCCGCCGCTCGAGATCCAGTCAAATTTCTCTCTTAACCCTAATCGGTCTATTACCACCTCGGTATCCCCCCCGCCGGCAATTTTTAAGGCTCGCGAATTCGTAATTGCTTCCGCTATAATTCTCGTTCCCTCTAAATCCCGTTCGTCCTCGTAAACTCCCATCGGCCCGTTCCAAACGACTGTCCCCGCTTTTTCGATAAGCGCCGCTAGTCTCTTTGCTGACTCTACTGTAATATCCCGACCGTCAGAAGTCAAGCGTGCCAAGACATTCTGAGTGTCTTGCCCTCCGAAGCCCTCCAATTCGGAGGGGCGAAGGAGGGCCTTCTTAACTAGTCCCCCGCCGATAAGGATGAAATCGGCCCGCTTCGCCGAAGTCGAATCGAGGCGAGCCCGCTTGGTAAATTTGGGCACATAGGCGAGCTTATCTTCCTTCGCCCCGCCAATCACTACCACGACCGGCTTTCGCGGATTCTCTAAAACTTTAGAAAGCATCTCAATCTCTTTGAGCAAATGGAACCCCGCCGCGTGAGGCAAAAATTGCGGCACGCCGACAAATGAAGCGTGCTGCCGATGCGAAGTGCTGAAACATTCATTAACATAAAAATCGGCTAAAGAAGCAAGTTTTTTGGCAAATTCCCGATCATTATTCTCTTCTCCGGGATAAAATCTTAAGTTCTCTATAAGAATCACTTTTCCGTCATCTTCGGATATACTAAGGCTGCCTTCGGTGATTGCGCCCGGAAAATAGCTGGTAGTTTCCCCAAAAATTGGTGAAAGCAACGGCCAAATAGAAAAAGTGGAAATTCCCCCATCGTCCTTGGGCCTACCGATGTGGCCGGCAAGAATTATATAGGCAACGCCGGACTTTAAAAGGAAATCTATCGTTGGCTTCATTAGCCTTAACCGCGTATCATCTGTAACTCGATACTCTACCCCCTCTTGTCCTGGGGCATTTTTTACTTTCTCGAGAGGTACGTCAAGATCTCCGCGAACAAAAACTCTCTTTCCTTTTAAATCAAATTCATCTAATCTCGGCAGCTTCATCTTTGCCAATTCGCTTAAATTCGTTTTTTTATTCGTTTATATTCGTGATTTCCCGAATTCTTCTTTTATATTTTTCTTCTCCCAAAAACTTTGTCTCCAAAAAAGCCCGGACAATTTGCCTCGCCTCGTCATCATTAACGAAGTCCGCCGGCAAGGCCAAGCAATTGATGTCATCCTCTTTTCTCCCTCGTCTAATCTGTTCCTCTGAAAACCCCAGGCCACAGCGAACCCCGGCAAAGCGGTTCGCCACAATACTTATGCCAATGCCGCTCCCGCAAATCAAAATCCCCAAATCCCCCAACTCCCTCAAAACCCCCTTCGCCACTTTGGTAGCAAACTCTGGATAATCGTCCTCCGGCTCGTATCTCTCGTTTCCCAGATCTTCATACTCATACCCCCAGCCAGTCAGCCACTCCTTTATTTTCTCTTTTAATTGATATCCCCGATGATCAGAGCCAAGATAAATCATATTTGCAATAAATGACCACGAATGACGCCCGCACGGCTAATGACTATAAATGACTGCTATTGATAGTCATTAGGTTGTCACTGATGGTCATTAAGTTGTCATTAAATTGTAAAAGCTCTTGCCAGCTCTTCCAGCGCCCTTTTCTGCTCTTTCGCCAAAACCACATAACTTGAAACTAAGATTCCCGCTGCTCCCATTTTCAGGCTTATTTTAACATCTTCGGCCGAGTGGATGCCGGCGCCGACAATTATCGGCACTCCCTTTTGTTTACCTAATCCCGCCACCTTTTTAATTGTTTTCAGAAAAACCTTAGCCACCGAGGCTTGTTGGGAGCCAATCAGCTCTGGCGGCTCATAGGCCAAGAGGTCCGGTTTAAGCTTTATCAGCCTTTCTATCTGTCCCAGCGTCTTCGCGCAAACAACAGCGGTAAAACAAGATAGATTCAGAGATTCAGAGCTGCAGAGATGCAGAGATTTTTCTTTGCCTCCCTGCCTTGCCGGCAGGCAGGTTTGCCTCTTTGTATCTTTGCATCTCCTCAAAACCTGCCTAACCATTCCCGGCGGTATCGGGTGTTCCGAATGATTTAGTAAGGCCCCCACTGCCCCCGCCTCTTCTACCGCTTCCAGATTAATCCACCCGCTAAATTGCCCTTGGGGCTGCCAGTCGAGATGCTGGATAAAAACTGACAACTTCGGCAGTTCCTGCTTAATCCGCCAAAGATCGACTACCTGAACTACGGGAATTATCTCGACACTTGATTCTCGCCCCACCTCAGCGCAAATCCTTGCCAATTGCAAAGCCTTCTCCCCCGTTCCTTCTTTGTATGTCTTAAAATTAACCAGAATCACTAAGACCTATGATATCATAAAAATAATGTTAAAATTGCTCAAACTTTCCGTCTTGCTTGTTTTTGCTCTCATCTTTGACCTTTTGATTTACGGCCTGACCGCCAGCTGCCAGACCTGCACCAGCTTTTCCCAGTTTTTGACAACGCCAGCGTCTCTGGCCGGGCCGGTTTTTGCCTCGCTTACCGCGCTTTTGCCCTTGACAAAAGGTAAAAAATAGTCCAGACTAAAATCAGCTTATGCCTTTTTTGCTATTCATTTTTGCCCTTCTTTTTGGTTCAGGCGCGAGCACCCTCATGGGCGGCTTCTCGGGTACTCCGCCCCCCTATAATCCGGTCAAGACTGCCGTCTGCTACCAGCTCGAGGAGGGAGTTACCGTCACCGTCGACCCCGGATCCTTTGCCGCTGGCGCTAACGACTGCAGCACCATTATTGACAGCAAGACTTACGTTCGCGTCAGGCAAAAAGTAAAAATCATTCACGGCAAAGTCGTTGACCCGGGCCAACCGATTCCCTGTGGTGCGGGGGAGCTGCTGAGAGTGGGACTGACGACCGGTGGCAAAGAAGTCTTCTGGCTAAAGAACAACCACTTGGGTGATGATGTGTCAAGCTTCATTTTCATCTTATTAGAAAAAGACAGAGATTACTATCATTTCGACATTTATATCGACAGCGCCGAAAAAGGCAAATTGGCTTCAGACCCGAAATATGAATTCGTTAGAAACTGTAAGGAAACCGGCGGCCTGGTACCGGTTCTCGAGGGACCGTCTACGCAGACTTTCCCACCCCAAACTTTTTCCTTGACCGACGCTCAGTTTAACCAAGACGCCCAACAAAGTTTCGACAAAACTGGTTTCGAAACTAACTTCGACACCTATTATCCTGAATTTAAGGACAAGTATTATATGAGGATTCAGGAAAATAATAAGCCGGCCGCCGCCCTACAGGTAGGAATTTTAACCAAAACCGTCCAGGGGCAGGCCTATCGCGGCGACATCTTTTTCCATGCCGGTATTGTCTACCTGGTCATCGCCCAGGGCCAAACCGACGCCGGCAAGTCCTTTATGTATAACCCCACGGAAACTAAGCCGCCCATTGGCATGGGAAACCGCAATCCCTCTTTGCAGCTAGCCGCCCTGAAGTTTATCACGGTTTCCGAGTGGACGTGGGGAACGCCATCATGCAAACCCGCCATTTATCTTTACCCGGAAAAGCCGGTGGAGCTAACCGTCAAGGTTAAGCCTCAGGGAAAAATCACCGTTTCCGATCCCGATCACGGCCTAACCGGCTGGCGTGTCCTCGCCTCGCCCGACGGCACCATCGTCCCCCTAAATACTCAATACTCAATACTAAACACTAAATACCCTTATTTGTATTACGAAGCCGAACTTTCTAAAGTAAAAACTCCGACCGAGGGCTGGGTGGTTGAAAAAGGAAACTTAGAAAACTTTTTCCGCTCAATTTTGCCCCAACTTGGCCTAAACGAAAAAGAAAGCCAAGACTTTCTCGATTATTGGCTAGTTAAGCTTTCCAGTGGCGAAAAATGGTTTATCGGCCTTATCGATCGAGCCGAGCTCGACCGCGTTGAACCGATTGAATTCTCCGTCCCGCCTGATAATTTCATCAGGGTCAGATTCTATTTCGAGGAAATCGGCCAATCTTCTCCGCCCCCCCAGGCCCCTCAACTCCCTCAGCTTCCCCACCGTTCCGGTTTCACTGCCATCGATTGGGGCGGTATCCTCGCCAACGGCTCCTGCGGTCTCCCCCAAAAAAGCGAGTAGGCCGCATTTCGCTTGCAATCACCCTCAAAATTTACTAAAATAAGATAAATGGCGCCAACTTCCTTGCCAAAATTTCTTTATCCTTTTTTCTGGGATATTAACGCTAAAAAACTCAACCCGCGGGAAAAACCTTATTTTGTCATCCAGCGGCTCTTGGATAAGGGAGACCAAGAGGCGGTCAGATGGGTAAGAAGAAATTTTTCCTCCGAATTAATCAAAGAGACTTTTCAAACAATGCGCGACTTCAGTCCTCAAAAGGGAAGATTTTGGTCAATTTTCCTCAATCTGCCGAAAAAAAAAGTCCTATGTTTACAACCACATTATCTAAAAATGCGCAGAATGCTCTGGCCCTACTAGGAGAGAGCAGTTGCTTGCCAAAAGAGACTTATTTGGCGGGCGGATCGGCCCTCGCCCTTCATTTCGGCCACCGAATTTCACTCGATTTTGCGGCCATGAAGCTTGCCGCCATTATGGATCGTGGTACAAAGAAGGACTTTATCGATCTTTTTTTTATTATCAAGAATGGCATAACTATGGAAAAAGTTTTTGGATATTACGATCGAAAATATCAAGCTTTAGCTAACAACGTGTACAGCCTTATTGTCAGCCTTAGCTATTTTGATGATGCCGAGAAAACAGATATGCCCGAAATGCTGGTAAAGACCTCTTGGGAAGAAGTAAGGAGATTCTTTGAAAAAGAGGCCATCAGGCTGGCCAAGAAATATTTGTAAGGCTGGTCTTGACAGATGTTTTTCGTTCCCCTACACTATTCTTAACATGTCTGCCCGGAAGGTTTTGTGGATTGTCCTTGGAGCAACCGTTCTTCTTTGGGGAGGAGTGTTTGTTTATCTTCTCAAGCCTTCTCAAACCTCTCTGCCGAATTTTCCTTCTCAAATAACTACTCGTTTGCCTAATCTTTTACCAACCTCTCCTTTTCCAGCCTCTCCTTCGGCAACCAGAAGTTACATTACCATCAACCAGCCCAATCAGTTCATGGGATTTCATTTACAAGCGACGCTAGAAGGAACTGTTAAAGAAATAAACAAGAATTATTGGCTGATCAGCGGCAAAAACGGAGGCGAGTTTACCATTAAGCCAACAGGCGAGACCAATTTTATCTTTTCCCCTGACCGAAAACGCCAGACGGAACAGAAAACAGACAAAAACACTTTCAAAGTTGGTGACACTGTCGAAGTCAAAGCGATCAAGGTTTTGCTACCGCAAAGACTCTATCCTAAATCTCCAGTTGTTGGCAACGACCTTTCAACTTGGCTTATTCTGGAAATTCGTCGGTTTCCCTAAGTTATGCCTAAAAAATTAGTTCTTGCCTTCATCTCTCTCCTCTTTCTGCCCTTTTTCTTTCCCAAAGAAACAAGGGCCGCTTGCGGCTTTTGCTGGACGGGCGATTGCCCCTATACTACCTGTCAGCAGGGACAATGCGCTTATACCTATTCCGGTTGTGGCTCCGATGAGTGCAGTAGTAGTAGCGAATGCGACGGCTGCCCCTGGGGAACAGTCAAGCCACACAGCGTCTGCTCGGGTACAAGCTGCATTTCGGTAGATAGCTGCGGCCAAGGAGAATGTTTCAACGATTCCAATTGTCATGCTATTTGTACATCTGGTTACAGTCCTCACAATGAATGCAGCGGAGGTTATTGTGTATCCGTAGATAGCTGTGGCACAGACGCGTGTTGGGGAACTCCTGA
>Ga0194125_10013586_pt1 | contig 10561 bp, 8 predicted proteins | sample TA2KigC250mmetaG_FD_148626 | JGI IMG/M metagenome (GOLD analysis project Ga0194125, IMG submission 148626) | Freshwater microbial communities from Lake Tanganyika, Tanzania - TA2015034 Kigoma Deep Cast 250m | ecosystem: Environmental > Aquatic > Freshwater > Lake | place: Tanzania: Lake... | reverse complement strand
CGGGACGTTCAGCGAATAGAGGCCCCATGGACGAAAGAACGCCCCGACCGCAGACAGCGCCCGCCGCTCCGGAACCCCCGGCCGCCCCCGCCTCGGGCACCCCCCCGAAATTCGGCGTGGCCCTCACCCCCCTCATCGCCATGGCCCTCCTGCTCGGGGTGGGCTACGGGGTCTACCAGATCAAGGCCCAGGTGCTGCTCGTCAGCGCGGCCTTCATCACCGGGACCCTGGGCCTCATCCTCGGGTTCAAGTGGAAGGACATGGAGCGGGGCATCGTCGACAGCATCCACAAGGCCATGCCGGCCATCCTCATCATGCTCTCGGTCGGCATCCTGGTCGGGTCCTGGATGGCCAGCGGCACCATCCCCATGGTCATCTACTACGGCCTCAAGCTCATCTCGCCCCAGTTCTTCCTGCCGACGGCCTGTGTCGTCTGCTCGGTCGTCGCCGTCGCCTCGGGCACCTCCTGGGGGACGATCGGCACGGTCGGCGTGGCCTTCATGGGCATCGCCATGGGCCTGGGCATCCCCTTGGCTCCCGCGGCCGGGGCCATCGTCGCCGGGGCCTATTTCGGGGACAAGATGTCACCGCTGTCCGATATCCCCAACCTGGCCACGGTCATCTCGGGCTCCAACCTCTTCGACCACATCAAGCACATGATGTGGTCGGCGGTGCCGGCCTGGCTGACGGGCCTGGCGGTCTACTTCTTCGTCGGCCTGAGCTACGGGGCCCGGGCCGTCGAGTCCGAGACCCTCGACCTCATCCTCTCCACGCTCCGAGCCAACTACACCTTCAGCTTCTGGCTCCTGCTCCCCATGGCCGTCATCTTCTATTTCGCGGCGGCCAAGAAGCCGACCATCCCGGCCATGATCCTGTCCTCGCTCGCGGCCGGCGTCCTGGCGGTCGTCTTCCAGAAGGCCTCCATTCCCCTCGTGGCCGCGGCCATGAACTCGGGCCTGCCGGCCCGCACGGGCGTCGAGGTCGTCGACCGGCTCCTGTCCAAAGGCGGGATGATGAGCATGATGGAGACCCAGCTCATCGCCTTCACCGCCTTCAGCTTCGGGGGCATCATGCAGAAGACGGGCTGCCTGGCCGTCATCCTCGACCGGGTCATGCGCTTCACCCAAAAGGTCTGGAGCCTGGTCCTGACGACCATCGGCGCGGCCATTCTCTCGGCCCTGATCACGGGCAGCTCGTATCTGTCGATGATCCTGCCGGCCGACCTGCTCGGGCCCGCGTATAAGAAAAAGGGCCTGGCCGCCAAGAACCTGTCGCGGATCATCGAGGAGAGCGGCGGCATCATCGTGCCGCTCGTGCCCTGGAGCATGGCCGGGGTCTACATCACGGGGACCATCGGGGTGTCGACCTTCGAGTACCTGCCGTGGGCCTTCATGAACTATCTCTCGGTCGTCGTGCTGGCCGTCTTCGGCCTGACCGGGTTCACCATGGCCCCCAAGATCCGCGAGGACGAAACCCAAGCCGGAAGCTAGACGCCCGCCTTTTTCGCGGGGACGGCATCCATTCATCTCCCCCGGGCCCCCGGGAACCAGTCCCGACGGTTCCCCCGCCGGCGGCCGGCGGGTCCCCCTCCGCTACGGGGGCTATGAATGGACGCCGACCCCGCAACGGCGGGCTACGGTGGGGCCTCGGGGTATCACCAAGGGCCGTTGCGTCTCCATCCCTCACCGCTGCTGGCGAGGCCGATCGAATGGGGGATATGTACCGTCGGAACGTGTCCCCGCTCAGCCGCCTTCCTCTTCGCCCTGTTCAGCCTTCTCCAGGGCTTTCTTGAAGAGCTCGTCGGCCTTGGCGTGGCGCTCCTTCTGGAGCTCGAAGGTGGCCTCGAACTTGCGGCCGAAGCCGTCCTGCCTCTCCTTCTCCTTGACCAGCATCTCGTCGAGCGAGCCCTTCTTCTTCGGGGCCTTCTCGGAGCGAAGCACGGCCCGGCCCTCGCCGTCCACCCACAGGGCGGCGCCGCAGCAGGGGCAGGCCACCTTGAAGACGCCGGGTTTGTCCTTGTCGTCCGTCATGGGCCGAATGTAGCACAATCCCGCCGGCCGCTACAAATGCCGCTGCGTCACCGTCCCTCGCTAGTGGGGCAGATGCGGTGCTTCTTCAGGAGCTTGAACAGGCCTTGGCGGGTCAGGCCGATCTCCGAGGCCGTCCGCGTCCGGTGGTAGCCGCAGCGGACCAGGGCCTCGCGCAGGAACCGCCTCTCGAAATCCGCCTTGGCCGTGGAGAAACGGTGGGTGGCCGGGGTGTAGATCTCGCCGGCCGGGTTGACCTTGGGCGACAGGAAGTCCTCGCGGATCAACGGGCTGTCCCCGGCCATGATCAGGGCCCGCTGGACCTCGTTCTGAAGCTCGCGGACGTTGCCCGGCCACGGGTAGCGGACCAGGATCTCGAGGGCCACGGGAGAGAAGAACGGCCGGGACCGCCCCGTCGTCCGGGCGTGCTCGTCGAGGAAGTGGTCGAGCAGCAGCAGGACATCGTCTTTCCTGTCCCGCAGGGGCGGCAGCTCGATGGTGATGATCCTCAGCCGGTAGGAGAGATCTTCCCGGAAGCGGCCCCGGGCCACCTCCCGCTCGAGGTCCTTGTTCGTGGCACTGACGAACCGGACGTCGACGGGCCTCGTCCGGGTCTCCCCGACGCGGCGGATCTTCTTTTCTTCAAGGACGCGCAGGATCTTCGACTGCAGCGCGAGGGGCATGTCGCCGATCTCGTCCAGAAAGAAAGTCCCGCTTGAGGCTTCTTCGATCAGGCCCACCTTGTCCCGGATCGCGCCCGTGAACGAGCCCCGGGCGTGGCCGAAAAGCTCGCTCTCGAGCAGGGCCTCGGGGATGGCCCCGCAATTGACGGCGACGAACGGCCCGCCCTTGCGCCGGCCGGTCTCGTGGACCGTTCTGGCCACCAGCTCCTTGCCCGTGCCGCTCTCCCCCCAGAGGAATACGGGCGCGTCCGTGTCCCGGACCTTGTCGATCATGAACCGGATCTTGTGGACGGCCGGGGTCACGCCCAGGAAAGAATTCTCGCCAGGGAGAGCGCCCGCGGTCTGGCGGCCCGCCCCGTCGCTCCCGTTCCCGTTGCTCTTCAGGAGATAGAGCACCGGAGCGATGGAGATGGCCAGGAACTCGAGGTCTTTTCTGTTGTACGCGGGCCGGGCCCCGTTTCTTGCCAGATACGCGATCCCCGCCGGACGGCCCTCCGACATCCAAGGATAAGATAGGATGCCCGCGGGCCACCCGGCGCCGCCAGGGTCCAGGTCGGCGAACTCGGGGGCCTCGGCCAGGTCGGGGACGAGGGCCGGCCGGCCGAACTCGAGGACCCGCCCGGCGAGAGCCAGATCCGGCCCGCCCCAAAGGCCCGGCTCGCTGTCGTTCCCGTTCAACCCCCGAGCGACCTCGGCCTCCGTCTCCCCGTCCGGGCCGATGACCCGGAATAAAGCCCTGTCCGAGGGCACCTCGGCCAGGACCAGATCCGCGATCCGGCTCAGGGCCTGGAGCGTCTTGTTCATCGGAGAAATCTCGTTCCCTCGTCCTCTTTCCTTCACTAAGAACGCTCGGCGGCCGCGTTTTTTCTCAGTCTCCCCGGGATTTCCTGCCGAAGGCTCATTGACAGCCCCGGGCCCGCGGGCTAATCTGGGGACGCTCGTGACAGAGGAGGGATGACACTATGAAAACAGGCAGATCCCGCTGGCTCCGCTTGTCCGCGGCGCTTCTCGTCTTCGCGACCCTGGCCGCCGCGACGGCCCCCGGGCCGGTCCCCCGCGACGTGGAAAGGGACACGGCCCCTCCGGCCCAGGCCGGGAGCGCCGACCGGACGGCCTGGTTCCGCGACGCCAAGTTCGGGCTGTTCATCCACTGGGGCGTCTACTCGATGATCGGCCGCGAGGAGTGGGCCCGCACCCTGCTCCAGATCCCGCGCGAAGAATACGCGGACATGGCCAAGGATTTCGATCCCGTCCACTTCGACCCGGACGAGTGGGCCGCCCTGGCCAAGAGGGCCGGCGTCAAGTACATCGTCATCACCTCCAAGCACCACGACGGCTTCGCCATCTTCGACAGCGCCGTGAGCGACTACGACATCATGAGCGCCAGGTACGGCCGGGACATCCTGGCCATGCTCTCGGAGTCGTGCCGGAAGGCGGGGATCCCGCTCGGCTTCTATTATTCGATCATGGACTGGCACCACCCCGACTACCTGCCGCGGCGCGGCTGGGAGACCGGCCGGAGCGCGAAAGGCGCGGATTTCGACCGCTACATGGATTTCGCCGTCGATCAGGTCATGGAGCTGGTGACGCGCTACGACCCGGCCGTCCTGTGGTTCGACGGCGAGTGGGAGCACTCCAACGAAGAGCAGCGGGCCTTCGAGATCGAGCGGATCCTGCTCGGCCTCAAGCCGGGCCTGCTCATCAACGACCGGCTCTTCCGCCGCGAGCCCGGCCACGGCGACTTCGGGACCCCGGAGAACTTCGTCCCGGCCACGGGTGTCCGCAACCCCGACGGCTCGCCCCGTCTTTGGGAAGCGTGCTATACGATGAACTGGAACGGCTGGGGCTACAATCGCACCGAGACCGAGTTCCACAGCGCGGGCCAGCTCATCCGCCAGCTGGTCGAGATCGTCAGCAAGGGCGGCAACCTCCTGCTCAACGTCGGGCCGCAGCCGGACGGCCGCATCCAGCCGGAGTTCGTCGCCCGCCTCGAGCGCGTCGGCGAGTGGCTGGCCGCCAACGGCGAAGCCATCTACGGGACGACGGCCAGCGTCTTCGAGCGGCTGCCGTTCTTCGGCCGGGCGACGGTCAAGGGCCGGACGCTCTACGTCCATGTCATGGGCTGGCCCCAGGACGGCAAGATCGTTCTGCCGGGCCTCAGGACGGACGTCAAGAAGGCCTACCTCCTGGCCGACAAAGCCAAGGCCCTCCGCCACCGGCGGGCGGGCCGGGATGTCGTCGTCACCCTCCCGGCCCGGGCCCCCGATCCCGACGCGACCGTGGTCGTCCTCGAGCTCAAGGGCGACCCCGAGGTCGATCCGACCGAGATCCGGCCGGACCGGCAGGGCCGCATCGAGCTGCCCGTCTATCTCGCCGACCTGCAGTCCGAGATGGGCCAGAGGGCCTTCCTGGACCACTTCTACCGGACGACCATGCTCACCAACTGGCAGAACATCAACGACTACCCCGTCTGGGAATTCACGACGGACAAGCCCGGGACTTACGAGGTCCTGGCCTCCTACGCCAGCATGTGGGGCGGGCAGGCCTCGTTCAAGGTCGAGATCGACGACGTCGAGATCCCGGCCAAGACCGGGAACTCGCCGAGCGTCTACTTCCCCAAGACCTTCTCCGTGGGGACGGTCGACCTGGCGGCGGGCCAGCACACGCTGCGCGTCAAGATCACCTGCGTCGTCAACAACCACGCCCTGAACCTGGAGAAAGTCGTGCTGGCGCGGGTCCCGAAATGAAGGCCAACCGTCTGACCCGCGAGAAGAGCCCCTATCTGCTGCAGCATGCCCACAACCCTGTCGACTGGTACCCGTGGGGAGAGGAGGCCTTCGAGCGGGCCAGGCGCGAGCACAAGCCCGTCTTTCTGTCGGTGGGTTATTCGACCTGCCACTGGTGCCACGTCATGGAGCGCGAGTCGTTCGCCGACGAGGAGGTCGCCCGGCTCCTCAACGAGGCCTTCGTCTGCATCAAGGTCGACCGCGAGGAGCGGCCCGACCTCGACCAGCACTTCATGGCCGTCTGCCAGATGCTGACCGGCTCCGGGGGCTGGCCGCTGACGGTCGTCATGACCCCCGACAAGCGGCCGTTCTTCGCCGGGACGTATTTCCCCAAGGCGCGGCGATGGGGCCGGGTGGGGATGATGGAGCTCGTCCCGCGGCTGCGCGAGGCCTGGGAGATGAAGCGGGAGGAGGTCCTGCGGGCGGCCGGGACGATCCTGTCGAACTTGGAGAGGTCGCGGGCGGGCATCGAGAGTCCGGACGCGGAAGAGGGAAGCGGGCGGCTGTCCGCGGAAGTCCTCGAGCGGGCTTTCCGGGAGCTCGAGGCCGATTTCGACCAAAGCCGGGGCGGCTTCGGGAACGCCCCCAAGTTCCCCATCCCGCACCATGCGGGCTTCCTGCTGCGCTACGCGAAGCGGGCGGGGAGCGCGGGGTCCGGGGCCATGGCCGAGCGGACGCTCCAGGCCATGAGGCGCGGGGGGATCTACGATCATCTCGGGTCCGGCTTCCACCGCTACTCGACCGACGCCGACTGGCTTCTCCCCCACTTCGAGAAGATGCTCTACGACCAGGCCCTGCTCATCGAGGTCTACGCGGAGGCCTACGCGGCCGCCGGGAACGAGTGTTTCCGCCGGACGGCCGAGGATGTGGCCGCGTATGTCGCCCGGGACCTGACGTCGCCTGAGGGCGGGTTCTATACGGCCGAGGACGCCGACAGCGAGGGCCAGGAGGGACGGTTCTACGTTTGGACCGCCGAGGAGGTCCGGGACGTTCTCGGGGAAGAGGACGGGGCCTTCGCGGCCAAGGTATTCAATGTGCGGCCCGGAGGCAACTTCTCCGAGCAGGGTTACGGCCCGGACGGACGCAACATCCTCCATCTGACGGAACCGCCGACGGAGGCGGGCTCGATAAGACTGCGGACGGTCCGGGACCGGCTTTTCGCGGCCCGCGAGAAAAGGGTCCGCCCGTTCAAAGACACGAAGATGCTCGCCGACTGGAACGGCCTGATGATCGGCGCCCTGGCCCGGCTGGCGCGCTTGACGGGGAACGAGGGACATCTCCGAGCGGCGGACAGGGCTGCGGACCTGATCCTCGACCGGATGCGCGACCCGGACGGACGGCTCTTGCACATGCTGGCCGACGGCGAGGCCCGCGTCCCGGCCTTTCTCGACGACTACGCCTTCCTCGTCAAGGGCCTCATCGACCTCTACGAGGCCGGCTTCGATCCCGGAAGGCTCGAACGGGCCCTGGATCTCGTCGGGCAGGCCGTCGAGCGCCTGTGGGACGACCAGGGCGGCGGCTTCTTTTTCGCGGCCGCGGACCCGGACATCGCCGTGAGGCGCAAGGAGATCTACGACGGCGCCGTGCCGGCGGGCAATTCCGTCATGTTGATGAACCTGCTGCGGCTGGCCCGGATGACCGGGCGGGCCGACCTTGAATCTCTGGCCTCCCGGCAGGCCGCGGCGTTCGCGGCCGAGGTCGCCGGCCATCCGCGTATGCACACCGAGTTCCTCCGGGGCCTGGACTTCGCGCTCGGCCCGTCGCGCGAGATCGTCATCGCCGGCCGGAGGGCCGCCCCGGAGACCCGCGAGCTTGTGGACGTTCTCCGGAAGGCCTATCTCCCCAACGCCGTCGTTCTCTTCAAGCCGGTCGACGAGCCCGAGGCCGCGCGGGCATTGGAGCGGCTCGCCCCGTTCACGAAAGACATGGACGCGGGCGGCGGGGCCGCCGCCGCCCGCGTCTGTTCGGCCGGCGCCTGTCTCCGACCGGTCCGGTCGGCGGACGGGCTCCGGGCTATCCTGAAATGACGCCGGCCCTCAGTTGAGGACGACGTCGCACTCACTGGTGACCCCCGGGTCCTTCGCGTCCCGCACCTTGATCAGGAGCCGGTCGCCCTTGGCGAAGCCGGGGTTCTTGAAATAGAGGGGGGTCATGAAGCCGATATGGCCGGACATGAAGCCGTCGGCCGCGGCCAGCGGGGCGTCCATGGTCGGAGGGGGGAAGAAGTTGGACCGTTCGGGGAATTTGTAGAACCGGATCCAGGAGGAGGCGAGGCCCTCCTTGCCGAGACGCTGGTAGAAGTTGATGTCCCGGATCACGCCCCGGTACTCGCTCCGCAGCTCCTTGACCGAGGGCATGCGGTACTCCTGGCCCTTGTAGACCATGACCACGTCCTTGGCGGCGACGGTCACGGACCGGCCGGTGTCGGGCGCGGCGAAGAAGGCGACGAACATGACGAAGGGATTCGTCCGGTCCAGGTTAACGAGCGAGGCGTCCACGGCCACCAGGATGGCCCCGCTCTCGTTGGCGAAGGCCCCCAGGCCGAGGTCCATCGTCTGGGCCTGGGCGGAGGCCGCGAGGATGAGGATCATAAGCCCTATTTTCGCGATTTTCATCGTGATCTCCTTTCTGGCTCGCTTCGAGCGAGCCAACCCGGACAATTGCAAGCATCGTGCCAAGAGACGATACATAAGGCTGGACAGGCATGGCGGAATGGAAAGCCCCCCGAAGGCTCGGCGGTGGCGCTGTCCGAACCGGAGGACAGGCTGTCCTATTTCCTACTATTTTAATAAGAATTTATCTTGTGGTATATTCGGGCCATGAAAAAAGCGTTACTCCCCGGATCGCTGGCCCTTATCTTCATGGCCGGACCGCTCCTGGCCGCGCCCCAGATAATGACGTTCCAGGAAGCCAAGTCCAAGGCCGTCGAGCTCCACGGATCGCTCATCGGCTCAGCCGGTCCCGCGGTCCAAGCGCGCATCACCGCCTCGGCCAAGGCCGCCCGAGCCTATCTGGCGAAATGCGGTGCGAACTGCGACCTGGGAACGTTCCTGTCCCAGGACCTGAGGCGGCGCTTCCCCCGTGTACGGCCCAACGAGCTCCGGCTCCTCGAGGCCCTCTCATTCGCCGAGACGATCTCGGACATGAGCCAGATGGACCAGTTGGATCTCCAGAATGCGATGCAGAAGAATAGCCAGATGCTCCAAACGGTCTCCAACATCAGCAAGACGACCCACGACACGCTCAAGTCGATCATCCAGAACATACGTTGAGTCCACGGGGGAGGGTTGAAATAGCCCGGCCCTTTCGCATAGAATCTCCGTGTCGTGGGCGCCGCAAGAACCCTCCGAGCACCCCGGTCCGACCCCTCCCCGGATCTTCGTTCCCGTTTGGCCTGATCCGCACCGCCTCGGAGTCCGTCTACGCGCCGCCCGGAACTTCGAGTCAGGAGGTATCGGTGGAAGACAGAAGATCGCATTCGACCCGGCGGGATTTCCTCAAAACGGCGGCGCTCGGAGCGGCCGCCGCGTCGCTTTCGTCCCGGGACGGTTTCGGGCAGACCGCGGCGCCCAAGCCGGCGGCCGCGGCCGGATTCAAGCTCAAGTACGCCCCATCCATAGGGGTCTTCGAGGGCCACGCCGGCAAGAGCCCCGTCGACCAGATCAAGTTCATGGCCGACCAGGGCTTCCCGGCCTGGTTCGACAACGGCCTGATGAACCGCCCGGCCGCGGACCAGGAGGCCATGGCCCGGGAATCGGCCCGGCTGGGGATGACCATCGGCCCGTTCGTCGCCTACGCCGATTTCAAGGTCGAATCGTTCGTCGGCCGTGATCCGGCGGTCCGCGAGATGCTGGCCGGCCGGTTCAACACGGCCATCGAGACCTCCAAGCGGACGGGCTGCCCGTGGACGCTCGTCGTTCCCGGCCGCTACAACCAGAACATCGACCGGGACTATCAGACGGCCAACGTCGTCGAGAACCTCAAATGGGCGGCGGGGCTGTGCGAACCGGCGAAGCTCGTCATCGTCCTCGAGCCCCTCAACCCCAAGGACCACCCGGGCCTGTTCCTGACCAAGATGGCCCAGGCCTACCAGATCTGCAAGGCCGTCGCCAGCCCGAGCTGCAAGATCCTCGACGACATGTACCACCAGCAGATCACCGAGGGCAACATCATCCCCAACATCGACGCCTGCTGGGACGAGCTGGCCTCGTTCCACATCGGGGACTCCCCGGGGCGCAGGGAGCCGGGGACGGGCGAGATGAACTACCGGAATATCTTCAAGCACATCCACGGCAAGGGCTACCAGGGCGTGCTCTGCTGCGAGCACGGCAAGAGCAAGCCCGGCCTCGAGGGCGAGAAAGCCTTCATCGAGGCCTACCGCGCCGCCGACAACTTTTAACCTTCTTGAACTTCTTGAAAAGGAGCCTCAATATGACCAACGACAACAACCTGACCCGCCGCGACTTCATCAAAACGGCCTCGGCGGCCTCCGTGGCCTCGCTCGCGGGAGCGCTTTCGGGAACGGGGGCCCTGTTCGCCTCGGGCTCGGATACCATCCGCGTCGGCCTCATCGGCTGCGGAGGGCGGGGCACGGGCGCGGCTATCGACGCCGTCAATTCCTCCACCGGGGTCGAGATCCAAGCTCTCTACGACCCCTTCCAGGACCGCGTCGACAGCTGCCTCAAGCGGCTCCGCGAGCGCGTCCCCGCGGCGGTCAAGGTCAAGCCCGAGGCCTGCTTCACGGGCTTCGACGGCTACAAGAAGCTGCTGGCCAACAAGGACATCAACTACATCGTCACGGCGGCCCCGCCCGGGTTCCGCCCCATCCACCTCAAGGCCATCGTCGAGGCCGGCAAGAACGTGTTCATGGAAAAGCCGGTGGCCGTCGATCCCGTCGGCGTCCGCTCGGTCATCGCCAGCTCGGAGCTCGCGGCCCAGAAGGGCCTGGCCATCGTCGCCGGCACCCAGCGCCGCCACCAGCAGCGCTACCTCGAGCTCATGGAGCGCATCCGCGACGGGGCCATCGGCGAGGTCGTCGGCGGTCAGTGCTACTGGAACCAGGGCG
>Ga0194125_10013584_pt1 | contig 10563 bp, 12 predicted proteins | sample TA2KigC250mmetaG_FD_148626 | JGI IMG/M metagenome (GOLD analysis project Ga0194125, IMG submission 148626) | Freshwater microbial communities from Lake Tanganyika, Tanzania - TA2015034 Kigoma Deep Cast 250m | ecosystem: Environmental > Aquatic > Freshwater > Lake | place: Tanzania: Lake... | reverse complement strand
CGGACAGGCTTCATCGCCCAGATGGTATTTGGGTTTTCTGCCGCGCTTGCCCATCCTGCTCACCTCCAGTTCGGTAACCAGGATAACATGCGGCAAATATATTATCAACCATTAAAGGGTCACTGCCGAAATTCTTAATGACACCGAAAACCGAAAACTGAAAACCCAAAACCTTCATTTAAAGGATACCCATGCACCGTCTCATCAAAATCAGACTTCTCCGGGATTTCGAAACCCTGGAAGAACGAGTCCGCCGCTGGAAGGACACCCTTCTGGACGTGGGCAAAAAGGAAGCCTCCTTCCAGCCCCCGGCGGATTTTTACGAAACCGCCCAGGGGTTGGTAGTGCGCTTGGATCTGGCCGGGGTGGCCAAAGAAGACCTGTCCCTGTCCCTGGCGGGGCAGGAACTGGTGGTGCAGGGCCGCCGCCAGCCGCCCCCATCGGCGGACATCCGCCGCTTCCTGCACCTGGAAATCGGGTTCGGCACCTTTGAACGCAGCTTTCACCTGCCCCTGGCCATCGACCCGGAAGGAGTCCAGGCATTCTATAAAGACGGCATCCTGGAAATCCATCTGCCGCGCAAGAGGCCCCAGAAACTGCAAATCACCGTGAAGGAAGACCATTAACCCGCATACTGAAAGGCTGAATGCATATGACTACCGAAAATTCCGAACCAGAAATCTCCATCGCCCAGGAAGAGGAAATTCATCCCGCCTCCCCCCGGGTGCTGCCCATCCTGCCGGTTTCGGACCTGGTGTTGTTTCCCCGGATTATCATGCCCGTAGTGGTGTGGGATGAACCCAGTCAAAAGCTGATAAACGAGGCCCTCTTTCGGGATAAAATCCTGGGGATTTTGGCCAGCAAGGAGGAAAAGCCTGCGGGCTACGGCCCGGAGAACCTTTTCAACACCGGCACCGCGGCCGTGATCCTGAAAATGCGCAAACCCGAAGATGAATCCATCCGGCTGCTCATCCAGGGCCTTTACCGCTTCCGGATCGAAAACTGGGTGGGTTTTGAACCTTACTATACCGCCAATATAACCCCCGTCTCCGAAGAGTATGAACCGGACCAGGAAATCGAGGCCCTGGTGGCCAGCGTCAAGGGGATGTTTATTAAAATGCTGGAGATGTCCCCCTATCTGCCGATGGAACTGGGGGCCTTGGTGCGGGAGTTGAGTGACCCCCGCATCCTGGCGGATGTCACTGCCGGCAGTCTTAACATCTCCAAGCGGGAAAAACAGGAACTGCTGGAAACCATCAACGTCAAGGAGCGCCTCCACCGGGTCCTGGCCCTCATCACCCGGGAACTGGAAATCCTGGAGCTGGGCAAAAAGATCCAGAGCCAGGTCAAAGGGGAAATGGAAAAGGCCCAGCGGGATTACTTCCTGCGGGAACAGATCAAGGTCCTGCAGAAAGAGTTGGGGGAAACGGACGAACGCCTCCGGGAGATGGACGAGCTGGAATTCCGTCTGGAAGAAGCGGGCCTGCCGCCCCACGCCCTCAAAGAAGCCCAGCGGGAACTGACCCGGCTCAAGCGCACCCCGCCCACTTCGCCGGACCACCAGGTGATCCGCAATTACCTGGAATGGATGATTGAGCTGCCCTGGAGCGTCACCACCGAGGACAACCTGGATCTGGCCCAGGCCCGGCAAATCCTGGATGAAGACCACTATGACCTGGAAAAAGTGAAGAAGCGCATCCTGGAGTACCTGGCAGTGCGGAAACTCAAACCCGACATGAAAGGCCCCATCCTCTGTTTCGTGGGGCCGCCGGGCACCGGCAAAACCTCCCTGGGCCGCTCCATCGCCCGGGCCTTGGGACGCAAGTTCGTGCGCTTGTCATTGGGAGGGGTGCGGGACGAAGCGGAAATCCGCGGCCACCGTCGCACTTACGTGGGCGCGCTGCCGGGGCGTATCATCCAGAGCCTGCGCCGGGCCGGGTCCAACAACCCGGTCTTTATCCTGGACGAAGTGGACAAAATCGGCCAGGACTTCCGGGGGGACCCCTCTTCGGCCCTCCTGGAGGTGCTGGACCCGGAGCAGAACTTCTCTTTTTCCGACCACTACCTGGACGTGGGCTTCGACCTGTCCAAAGTGATGTTCATCACCACCGCCAACATCCTGGACCCCATCCCCCCGGCGTTGCGGGATCGCATGGAAGTCCTGGAACTGGCAGGCTACACCGAAGAGGAAAAGCTGGGGATCGCCTTCTCCCACCTCATTCCCCGGCAGTTGGAAGCCCATGGCCTCACCCCGGAACATTTGGAGATTCCCCGGGAGACCGTAAGCCGGGTCATCTCCCAGTACACCCGGGAGGCGGGCCTGCGCAACCTGGAGCGGGAGATCGCGGCTTTGTGCAGGGGCGCGGCCCGGGAAATCGCCGAGGGCGTCAAGACCCAGGTAACCATTAACCCGGAGGACCTGCCCCAGTACCTGGGGCCGCCCCAATTCATCCGGGAAGCGGCCCTGGACCACCCGGAGCCGGGGGTGGCCACCGGCCTGGCCTGGACCCCCACCGGCGGGGATATCCTGTTTATCGAGGTGTTGCGGATGCCGGGAAAAGGTAACCTCAAGCTCACGGGGCAGTTGGGGGACGTGATGAAGGAGTCGGCCAACGCGGCCTTGAGCTACATACGGGCCCGCGCCCCTTTTCTGGGTCTGGAGGAAGACTTCTTCGAAAGGTCCGATCTCCACATCCACGTGCCCGCAGGGGCCATCCCCAAAGACGGCCCCTCGGCCGGACTGGCCCTGCTGGTGGCCCTGGTCTCTTTGATGTCCGGCCGCCCGGTGAAAAAGGGCCTGGCCATGACCGGAGAGATCACCTTGCGGGGGCACGTCCTGCGGGTGGGAGGAATCAAGAACAAGGTGCTGGCGGCCCATCGGGCCGGCATCAAGGAGATCATCCTACCCAAGGAAAACCAGATGGACCTGGAGGAAATTCCTCTCTCGGTGCGCCAGGACCTGGTCTTTCACCTGGTGGACCGGCTGGACCAGGCCCTGGAGATCGGGTTTCCCGGCGCCCCGTAATTTTTAACCGCAGATGCACGCGGATAAAAACGAATATGGCGGGCAAGGCCCGCCATATTCGTGTGAACTGGCCACTGACTGCTCACTGCTCACTGACCTCTGACTCCTGGCTGCTGAGAATCTCCCGGGCCCGGGCTTCGTCGGCCACGGCCACCAGCACCCGCACCCCCCGGACAAACTGGAGCATGGGATAGGCGCCGCCGGCGTCGTCCGCCAGCACCAGGGTTTCGATGCCTTCCGCCTCCAGGAGCCCCGCGGCCAGCTCCGCCACCGCCCGGCTGGAAAAGGTTTCAATGACTATCGCGTCATCCCGATTCAATCGCCACCACCAGAAATTATTTTTATTGCGCCAGTATACCAAAAGCCACCGTGAAAAATAGCCCTAGCATAAATAGAATAATCTGAAGCATGGAAGGAATGGTCACATTCGATCCCCGGATGGACACCGGGGCCGACTTGTCCAGGGGTTCCAGGGCGCCGGTGAGGGCCAGCAAGGTCCAGACCCCGCAACCCACCGACAACAGCAAAAAGCCCCAAGAAATGGGGAGGAGCCAGCGAATTCCTGTCATTCCCTTGGAAAAGGTGATCTCCAGGGTTAGAATGGCGGTGCCCAGGGTAATGAGCTGTTTGGTGGTGTCCCGGGCCGCGTCAAAGGCCGCTTTAACCTGGTCGTCCATGGAAATTCCCTTTAGCAGAAGGGCCACATGGGGCAGAGGGAATTCAGAGTTTTGAAGAAGGTGGGTTCGTGGAGCATGGCCAAGCCCATGAAGCGGGCCTCGATCATCATTTCCGAGACAAACCTCTTGACGTTGGCTTCGGCAACCGCTATACGATCTTCGTCATTCAGAAACCCTTCCGCGGCAATGCGGTCAGCCCCCTGTCGCACCAAATCCCTGACAAAGATTTCGCAATCCGGGGCAAACCCCAATTCCGCCGCTCGGTACTGAGCCGCGGCCCAAAGCCTCCGTTCCACGGCGTCCCTGGTCGCCATGTCCTTTCCTCCTTTTAAGGACAGTCCTGCTAGGGTGAAGAAAAGAGCTCCTTCAAGAAATCCTTCAGGTGCTGCCAGGACCGCCTGTCCGCCGCGGCATTGTAAGCCACCCCTTTAACCCCGGCCTTGTCCGCGTCGGGGTTGGTGAAGCTATGCACCGCGCCGCCGTAATAGATCATCTGCCAGTCTGCCCCGGTCTTGCGCATGGCCTCCTGGAACGCGGCGATCTCTTCCGACTTGATCAAAGGATCATCAGCCCCGTGCATCACCAGGATCTTGGCCTTGATGGCCTTGTCTTCGGGTTTGGGCACGCTCAGGCCCCCATGAAAGCTGGCCACCCCTTTAAGACCGGCTCCGGAGTACCCCAGTTCCAGGACGGTGGTGCCCCCCAGGCAATAGCCCAGGGCCGCCAGGTGTGGGGGGTCCACCAGCTTATGTTTGGCCAGGACGTCCAACCCGGCCCTGGCCCGCTGGCGCAAGAGGGGCGTTCCCCGGAGGTGGGCCGCATGGCCCGCGGCCTCTTTGGGGTCTTTGGTGACCACCCCTTTGCCGTAGAGATCGCAGGCAAAAGCAACGTAGCCTAAGGCCGCCACCTGCTCCGCCCGCTTTTTGGCGTAGTCGTTGAGGCCCCAGAATTCGTGGACCACCATCACCCCGGGGCGTTTGCCCTTAAACGCGTCATCGTATGCCAGGTGGCCTTCCAGAACGGTCCCGTCCTGCTGGTACTCCACCGCCTGGGTCACCATTTTAGCCTGGGCGGAAAAGGCCATAACCAGAACCAGAAGAAATGGCAGCATCTGTTTCATAGCCGGTTCCCCTTACTAACCCGTATTAGAAGACGTATGCTTAAATTAGGTATTGTTGCCTTAAAGCTCAAGGGGGGGATCGGTGATAACAGGTGCTCATATCGTGTACGCTACGCCTGGGCACGGCACGCCGTGCCCCTACAATTTAAAATTCCTCGGCAGGGGAATGATATTGGGCACAGGCTGAAAGCCTGTGCCACCAGTTTATGGGGTTGGGCGGGGGTTTGGGGGAGGGCAGGGGCGGGTGCCCTGGCCCTCCGCCAAATCAATTCTTCACCTGCTCCCGCACACCGGCGGCGGTTCCGACGGCCCCGGGGCGCAGATGTCGTCTTCGAAGCAGGTCTTGGAAAAATCTGACTCCAGCACCACCGGGTAGTCCCCGGTGAAGCAGGAGAGGCAGAAGCTCTGGTGGTCGATGCGGGTGGCCTCCACCATGGACTCCACGCTGAGGTAGCCCAGGTAGTCCAGGCCCAGGAAGTCCCGGATCTGGCTGATTTCCTGGCGAGAGGCGATGAGTTCCCCTTTGGTGGAAAAGTCAATGCCGTAGTAGCAGGGGAAGCGGTGGGGCGGGCAAGAGACCAGCAGGCTCACTTCCTTGGCCCCGACTTCCCGGAGGGACTTGACCCGGGACCGGGTGGTGGTGCCCCGGATGATGGAATCCTCCACCACCACGACCTTTTTTCCCTTGAGGATATCTTTTACCGGATTGAGCTTGATGCGCACCGAGAAGTCCCGCATGCTCTGGGAGGGCTGGATGAAGGTGCGGCCCACGTAGTGGTTGCGGATCACCCCCATCTCAAAAGGGAGGTCCATAACTTCGGCATAGCCCAGGGCCGCGTAGGTGCCCGAGTCGGGGAAAGGCATGACCAGGTCGGCCTCCAGGGGGTGCTCCCGGGCCAGGCAGGCGCCCAGGCGCTTGCGCACCTGGTAAACGCTTTGGCCGAAGATGATGCTGTCCGGGCGAGCGAAGTAGATGAACTCGAAGATGCAGAACCGGGGCGGCGCCGGGGGCAGGGGCTTATGGGAGTGAAGTCCCCCGGCGTCCAGGACTACGATTTCTCCCGGCTCCACTTCCCGCCAGTAGTCGGCTTGCACCAGGTCCAGGGCGCAGCTCTCCGAGGACACCACCCAGGCGCCGTTCAATTGGCCCAGGCACAGGGGCCGGAAGCCGTATGGGTCCCGGGCCGCGATGATCTGGTCCGCGGTGGCCAGCACCAAAGAATAAGACCCTTTGACGCGCTCCAGAGCGTTCACCAGGGATTCCACCAAGGTGGCCCCCCGGTGGCGGGCCATGAGGTGGACGATGACCTCGGTGTCCATGGTGGATTGGAAGATGGAGCCGCCATCCTCCAGGGCCTGGCGCACCTCCCGAGCGTTGGTCAGGGTGCCGTTGTGGCCGATGGCCAGCATCTGGCCGTGGTGCTGCACCACGAAGGGCTGGGCGTTGATGAGCATGGTGGAGCCGGTGGTGGAATAGCGCACGTGGCCGATGGCCAGGTGGCCGGGCAGGGTGTCCAGCACCGCCTGGTCAAAAACTTCGGCCACCAGACCCAGGCCCCGGTGCTGGCGCACCCGGCAGCCGTCGCCGGTGACGATGCCGCAGGACTCCTGGCCCCGGTGCTGGAGGGCGTACAGCCCGAAGTAGGTGAGCCGGCCCGCGTCGGGGTGGCCGTAAATGCCGAAAACGCCGCAGTGCTCGCGAGGTTTGTCGGCCCCGGGGTTTTCCGTTTTCGGTTTTCGGTTTTCGGTATTGGGCATCAGCTTTCAGGGGTTGCGCCGAAATTAACGTAGGGTGCGTTCCACGCACCCACTATATGCAAGGTTTATTTAAAATCAACCGACGTTATTGCCCGGAGAAAGCCGGATATGAAATTTTTCACATATCTAAAATAATGATAACGGTTTTTTCCGCAGGGGGGTAGTGATATCAAAAGCCTGGTCAGCCTGGCCTCTTCCATTCCGAGGATTCCGGGACTATCTATTATTCTCCGAGGCGGCCCAATCCTTTTCCCTTTTATTCCATTCCAAGCTCTTTTCTGATCCAGGTGATGTCGTATTCCATGTCTTTCTGCTGATGATGATATTCCATGGACCTCAGCAGGTCTTCCACCATACGGCGCCCCTCTTGAGTACTGATTGCCTTCCGGGGGGATTTATTTTTCAGAGCCGAAAGAGGAGTGTCCAGCCATTTCTGATAATGCTGGTCCAACATATCTTTCAGGATAGCCTGCTTCATTTCCGAAGGAATTTCCGAGGCGAAGTCCTCCACTTCTTCCTCACGGGGTTCCTGCATCATTTCCTCGGCAGTTTTGACCGTATCCCGCCGATGTTTCAGCAAACCGGACAGTACGGTTTCCAGGCGTTTCTTCCCGAAAGCAAACCGCTTTTCTCCCTGGGCTTCCAAAGTTAAGCTGTTTGTTTCCAGAACAATGTTGCCCAGCACCCGGAAGCTCTCTTCTCCGGGTCCTGTGGTAAACGCGGTTGACAATACAATGCCCGTCTGGCGGCTTTTAGCCTTGTTTTTTCCCGAGGATTTCCCTTTTTCCAGCCAATTAAAGAAAACTTTCTTGACCCTGCCGCGACTGTCCTCCTGCCATTCAGCCTCCTCAAAATCCTCCTGGGATTGAAGCCGCAAGGCGGCTTCCGGCAGATTGATTAGATCGTAGCGGGCTTCCCAGAAGGTGAGTTCTTCGCCGCCGGACGTCAGCAGCTTGGGAAGTTTTTGCGGGCTGGCCTCCAGGGTCAGGAGCCGCTGGTGGAGCACAAACCCCTCCCATCGGAGAAAGTCCTGCAATTGCACGCCGCGAAAGGATTTGCGATATAAACGGAACAATTCCATCACGAAGTCATAGATTTCCCCTTTGGCTTTTGGGTCTTCTTTGCTTCCCACCCCTGAGGCCTGCCATTCGTCCAGGACCTTAACTTTCCTGATAGTCATTATCTCCCACTTCCGGGCCTGCCGGGAGAGGCTGTAATCGGAAATAAAGACTTCTTCGCCGGTAAAAATATCTTCGGCCAGGACGCCCTCCTCCGGTTTAACTTCCTTGACCTGGAACACCGAAATATGGGCGTCTTGCCAATCTTTTAGTATCTGCATCTCCTCCGCGGGGAGCAGGGGCTTGCTTTCCAGGAAGAGTTGAATCACCGGTCGGTCGTGGGGAGGGATAGGAAAGTCGTGAATGAACCACTCCAGGAACGTGGTGTACCAAGGTGGAGTTAATGCCGGGGGCTCGAGGTCCGGCTCCAAGGTCTGCCAGTAAAAATCAAACGCCTCTTGGATGAAGCGATCATAGCGGGCCTTGTGCACGAACTTGAGAACCTTGTCCCGTAAGGAGTCCACCACTTCCAGGAAATAGTCATGGTAAGTTTTTTGCGGCCGGTGTTTTTCCGCATCTAGCGGGAGGCAACACTTCTTATACTTTTTGCCGCTGCCGCAAGGACAGGGAGCGTTACGACTTGTTTGGATCATTTTTCCTCACTGGGATCAAGATTAGGCTCATCCTCGGCCTGCATCTCCCTGCGGGCGGTGGCGAAATCCTTTTCCGCCTTATCTATCCATTCCTTAACCGTGGCGGTCATATAACACCTTGCCGTGGTCCAGGGCTTCCCGGATGAGGGGGTCGCCTTCCCGATAGCGGCGTTCGGTGTCATCGGGGCGCCGGGCCAGCAGATCGATGGGGAAGCGGGGATTGGTGCGATTCAGGATTTCCAGGGACTGGGTAAGATTTTTGCCTTCAAAGGGCATGATCACTAGCAGGTCCACGTCGGAATCGGGAGTAGGCTGGCCGGAGGCGTAGGAGCCGAACAGGATAATCCTATCCGGCTGGAATTCCTGGACGATGCGGCGGCACAGGTCGCGGATACTCTGATCGGTTATTGTAAGTTTCATTTACTCTCTCCCAAGCTCCCGCTGGGGAACAAGGAAATAATAAGGAAAGTTTTTATCCATCAATCTTTCCATATATGCAAGCGATTTTCAAAATAATCTCGCAACAACATAAATCGAAATGCCAATTTTGAATTTCTTTCTTTTTGCCATTTAGCCCATTCTTGAGTCACGAAATCATATGCTCGTTTAATATGTAAAAATTCAATATTCTTACCGATATATTTCTTAAATCCTTCTCCGAGATAATCGATAAATGGAAACCCATCTTCATCAATTGCTATCATTTCTGAACATAATTCTGCCAATCGTTTATTCATTATATCAAAAGGAGAATTACAAAGGATTCCCCTTTGATGTTGAATATAGTTTATAAATTCATCCCCTAAAACAATACGAGAATATTGAGCTACTTGATTTTCCAGCTTATAGGCACGTGCTATAGCCGCTCCATATACATCTCCATTACTTAACTCTATTCCAATTCCAATATCTACTCCCCCCCGAATGTTTGTGCTTCCAATAACATCACTTCCCGCTAACATTGTCAAACATGTGGCTCCTATAGAGGCTATAACTGAATAAACACCAATCATTGGGACTTTGTTGATGTCATCTCTTAATGAGAGAGATAGCGCCACAAAATCGGAAAACATCTGTAATTTTACAGGATTGCTCTTAATTTGGTTATATATTTGTTTCTGCTCTGGTGAAAATTGGCTGGTAACTATTTGACGCTTATTTGATGATTCATAAAATTTAATAAATAATTTTCGAAAAAGCTCGACAGTACCAACGGTTTTTCTTATTTGGTCGAAAAATATTTTAAAATTATGTGAATCTAACTTGTCTGGTAAGCTACGCAATTCAGCCAATTCCTGTCGTTGACCAAGAATATCAATAAATGCAGCTAAATATAAACCTGCATACTTTTCTTCTATGTTCCGTGTTGGTTCCTCATATTTTATATCGGGCATCATAATAACTGAAGAAATCTATCTTTGATTAACAAATAAATAATCATTAATAAAGATATCAACCAAGTATCCGATTTCATCTAGGATATCATTTGCTTTTAGCTTTCCTTTGAAAATTCGATAGACTTTACCTTCAGTTTGCCATGTTTTTGTCATTAATTCACCTGTAATTTTTGTTTTTCTGTCGAGATTTACGATTTCTATCAAAGAACAACTTAAGACCAAACAATAATTACTTGGACCGATCTCATATAACAAAAAATCTATATTTAAGTAAGGTAAAAAACCTTTTTTGTCAATGACTTTTATACTAGCTTTACGAAGCTTTAACTCTACATATGTTTTAACTTGATCTTTTGTAATATTGATCCAAACTTTATCTTTATCACTTACTTGAAAAGTACAATCGACTCCAAAATTTTGTAAATCTCTTAGCAACTGTGCCATATCACTAGCTGCGAAAGAGACTCTTGATGAAATTAATAATAAGCTTAAGAAGATGAATAAAAATAAGCTAATTTTTATCCTCACAATACTAATCTCCCCATCATTCCTGGGCTTTGTGTTGAAGTTCCACGGAAGTGTACTTATCCCGCAGGTCGCGTAAGGCGCCACGCCAATTAAGTTTTAGAGGCCCTCGGGGTTTCGCCTTTTTCTTGGCAATGAGAAACTCTAAAAAGTCCTGAGCTTCCTTGTGATATTCAGGCGGCAGTTCTTTGATGAGTTCCTCCAGGCGGGTCATAGGTTCATCCTCTTTATTTTTCCATGCACCTGGTTTAAAACCTTCGCCTTTAGGCGAAAAGCTTCAGCACGACGAGTTAGACCGTATGGTATGATCGGCTCATGGGAGGTGACCCATGGGCGAAGAATATCGGAAG
>Ga0194125_10013582_pt1 | contig 10564 bp, 8 predicted proteins | sample TA2KigC250mmetaG_FD_148626 | JGI IMG/M metagenome (GOLD analysis project Ga0194125, IMG submission 148626) | Freshwater microbial communities from Lake Tanganyika, Tanzania - TA2015034 Kigoma Deep Cast 250m | ecosystem: Environmental > Aquatic > Freshwater > Lake | place: Tanzania: Lake... | reverse complement strand
CTTGTTGGTATAGAACGTCACCGAGTACGGCGTCTTGCCCTGGGCGCACGTGGCCGTGCCCGTAACCGACGAGTTCAAGGCGAACTGCGCGTTGTTCGTCGGCGTGTTGAGGGTCACGGTCGGCGCCGTCAGGACGTTGACGGTGTGCGACGGCGTGGACGTGGCCGACGATCCGGTGTCGGTCACCGTGGCATAGATGCCGTAACCGCCCGGAGCCAGGGGGCCGAATGAGATGCCGTACGGAGAGCTGGAGCCGGGGGCCCCCACCTCGTTCCCGGTCGCAACGCTGTTGGTATAGAACTGCACCGTAAAGCCACCCACCGCATCGCTGACCGTGGCCGTGCAAGCGATCGTGCCGTCATAGGGAAACTCGGTCGGTCCGGCGACACTCACGGCCAGCGCCGGAGACTGAATCGTGATGGTGTTCGTCGTGGAATAGACCGTGTCGGCCCCGTTCGGGTTGCTGTCCACCACCTTCGCATAGATTTCGAAAGTAGCAGGTCCAGACAGGGGCCCAAGCGACGATGACTCGTAGGGAGACGTGTCATCGGTGCCCACCTGTGTGTCGTTGTTGGTGTAGAAGGTCACCGTATAAGGCGAGATGCCGTGGCTGACCGCGGCCGTGGCCGTGATCGAGGAGAGGTTGGCGAACGACTGCCCGTTCGTCGGGAAGACCACCGTCACGACCGGCAGCGTCTCGACGATGATGGTGTTCACCGCGGAAGTGAACACGCCTTCGCTGGCGTTCATCACGGCATAGATGTGGTTCGTGCCCGCGGGGAAAGCGCCGCTGCCGAAGACATTCGTATAGGGACTCGCGGTGACGGAGGCCGCCAATCCATAGGGACCCGAGGCCGTGTTGGTATAGAAATCAACCGACGTAATACCTGTGGCGTTGGCGACCGTGGCCGTGGCCGCAATCGAGGCGTTCCATGCGAACAACTGATTGTTAGTCGGCGCGGTGACATTCACCGACGGCACCGGTATCTGATACCGCACGATCACGATGCCGGACCCGCCCTTGCCAGGTGTGCCTGTGTCATGAGTAGCGCCGCCACCGCCACCGCCCGTCCCATCGGTTCCGTTCCCCTGCGCACTGCCGCCGCCGCCGGTGCCTGCCTGTCCTGACCGTCCACCACAACCACCGCCTCCGCGCAGAACTGCTTGGCCAGTGATGCTGTTGGTCAGTCCGAGACCGCCCTGTCCTTTATTCCCGCTGTTGTTCCTAGGCAAGTCCGCGCCGCCGACTCCAGAAGCACCGCCGCCACCGCCCCCGCCGTAATCGCTCCCGGACCAATCGAAATACGTTCCGCCATTGCGCCCCTGACCCGCCGTGCCCCATCCACGCCCGAACGGATTCCAACTTCCCAAGTATCCTTCGCCGCCGCCCGATCCCCCAGTGAGGCCATCATTACCGCCCCCTCCGCCCTTGGCCACAATACTGCCGAATGAACTTGGCGATCCCTGTGCGCCTCCCGATGGATTCAGAGTCGCCCCGGCACCGCCTGCACCGTTCGTGACAGCAACGGGGTCCGTGTTTGCCAAAGTAATGGGCGTCTCCGCTGGGGAGTTGCTGCCAGACAGTTCCCCTTGCACGGAACTCCGGTACCCACCCGCGCCGCCGCCGCCGCCGCCGCCGCCGCCGGTGGTTCTGCCGCCGCCCCCGCCGCCGCCAATGACCAGGTACTCAACCGTGAGCGGCGCTTTAGTGGGCGTGAACGTCGCGCTGCCGACGTTCGTGAAGCTATGTACGCCGTATATAATGCCGTTGTTCGTGTAGATGGCTTTCACATCGCCGCCCGTGGCGAGATAGTCAGGCGACCATCCGTACGCCGTCCCCGCCAGCATCATCATCCCCGCCGCCCCGCAGTAGAACAAGTTCACTGCGGGGTGAACCAGCAGCGCGAGGAGACTGGAAGGATGGAAGCCGGTCATCCGCCCCCGCGTGAACCCATCCGTGTGACGAATCGCGTTGGTCTGTTGTGCTCTCATTGCTGTTCCTCCGTTGAACGCTCCGCCGACTCGGTCGACTGTTTCCTTGTTCATCGCGCCTCTCCTTTTCCAAAGCCACTCACCGAAAACCCACTCACCACGGAGACACGGAAGCACGGAGCAGATGTCTTCGTTGCTCGCTCATCTTCCTCCAGACGGCAGCCGTTCCGCGTATTTCATCCGCGGCAAGCGGATGAAATACGCGGAACACTCCGCGGGGAGTCCTCGGAGCGGTCTTCTCTCCGTGCCTTCGTGCCTCCGTGGTAAGATCCTTCTCATGCGGGCGCAGACGCGTTCCGATGACCGAACGCGGGCCGCGAGAAAGATGGAACGGCCGGGGAGCCGGGAAGATCGGGAAAATGCCCGCCCATTCCCGTGCGGTTATTCGCGACTGTGCGGTCTGGGGGGGGGGGGGGGCCCGGCGGGGGGGGGAGGGCGCGGGGGGGGGGGGGGGGTACGCAGGCGCGGCAAGGCGCGCCGGGAAGCGCGGCAGCAGCGGCAGATCGAACCTCTGCGCCCCATTCACGGCGCGATGATGCCACATGGCGCACGGATGTGTCAAGACACGAATTGCGCAACTTGAGAACGTCCGCCGGCCGCGCTCCGGCATCCCGTTTCGCATCGTGCGCCTGGCCGGCCCCGAGGTGGTCGGGACGGAGCCCGCCTTCGCTGGGAAGCTTCGGCGGGGCAAGCCCGACCCTCCACAATCATCGAAAAACGGCATGATTGAGAACCTGGAGGGACGGCCTCCGTGCCGTCCGACGCTCTTTTTCACAGCTTCTGACGCCTTCGTTCCGGGCCTGCTCATCGGTGTCGTCCTGTTCCGCGCCGGCGTTCCCGCCGGTCGCCGCGGCCCGCAAGGAGCGGGCGATATTTCTTCCTTACGCGCGCTATTTTCCCCCGCGCGCGACGAGCGATACAAGAAAAATCGTCTAGGGCTCCGTCCTATCTTTTGGTGTATACGGGAATCTCTTAATCGTCATCCGCTCTCGTCGCCCGCTATCGTCCACCGAAAGAGAAAGGGAAGATCGGTGGACGACCACGGCGACGACTACGGTGGACGAGTGAGCAGGCGCAAGCCATGTGCGTCCCTTCCGCCCGCGTGGACGGGGATAGAGGAAAGAACCCGCAAAGTGTGGCCTCCGGTCGGTTCGTACACTTCGTCGCACACTTTGTCGTTTACACTTCGTCGCACGGCTTCGTCGGAGAACCAACGTCCAGCGTCATGGTGGCGAGCTGGCGAGCCTACCATGCACGCCGTGGTTGGCCTTCCCTTTCGGATTCACCACGGAGGCACGGAGACACGGAGCGGACCAGGACACGGAGACTCGCGAATGCCGCCAGCCCGCTGCGCGGTCTGTCGCCATTCGCTCGCCGGTTGTTTGGAGAGGAAGAGGAGATGGAATCCGGTCTCCTCTGTCTCCCATACGGTACGCGAGAGAACGGGGGACTCGTCCCGCGCCTGCGGGACAGGCCCCCGTTTGTCGAGCCTCCGTGTCCTTCTTCTCCGTGCCTCTGTGTCTCCGTGGTTCAGTTCCGGCTTCCCTTTCCGTCTGGCCAACACCCAACACTCAACTCCCAACTCCCAAGTGCGGAAACGGCAGCAGGACAGCGCGCAGGGTGGTGGCAGTGCCGCAAGTAGCCCCGGCCCGTCCCCGGGCCGAGGGCGGGCTGGGCCGACCCGCGCTGGCCCCGAGACGGGGCCGCGCTACCGAGACGTGCGACGGGCTGTCCCGTCGAACCGAGAACAGAGGCCGACGACGATAATCGTCATCCGTAATCGTCGCCCGCTATCGTCCACCGAAAGAGAAGAGAAAGTTCGGACGACGCTTACGGTTCACCAGTGAACGCTGTCGGTCCCCGGATGGCGTGCCGCGGATTCCCGCGCGCGCCCGGGTAACGGAAACTTGGAAGCGAGATAGAGCGGATAGTAGTGGCGCGCGAGGTGTCTGTCGCTTCCGGCGTTGCGCCCGCTGAACACCGCGCTGAAAGCCGGCTTGTACTTGTCCGCATGAGAACACGGGCACGAACCGGCTACGGAGAGAGCTCCCTTCTCACTTCGTTTCCTTCGTTAGCTTCTGTTCAAACTCTCCGGACTCCGACCGGAGGCCAGTGTCTGTCCCCGCCGGCATCCCGCCGGCCTCTGATGCATCCAAGGGAGTCCCTGATCGCCCAGAACACACATTATTCGCCCGTACACCGTGACCCTATGCCAATAATACGCCCGAACATCTTGACAAGTACATCAAGAAGGTCCATGCTGCTCGCCATGAAAAGGGATATTCTCAGAAATCTCGCGGCATGGAAAGAATCCCCCGGGCGGAAACCTCTCTTGCTGCGCGGCGCAAGGCAGACGGGCAAGACGTATATTCTTAAGGAGTTCGGGCGCGCACAATACCGTCAGGTTCACTACTTCAACTTCGAGAAGGGAAAGGAACTGGACGGATTCTTTCAGCGGGACTTGGACCCGGCTCGTATTGTCGCCGAGTTGTCGATCTACGGCCGGCAGGACGTCCGACCGGAGACGGACCTGATCGTCTTCGATGAAGTCCAGGCTTCGCCTGCCGCGCTCAGTTCACTCAAGTACTTTCAGGAGGAAGCGGCGCCGTATCACGTTGCCGCGGCCGGCTCGCTGCTTGGCATTGCACTATCGGGCGCCAGGTCCTTCCCGGTGGGTAAGGTGGACTTTCTCGATCTTTATCCCATGAGTTTTGCCGAGTTCCTCGAGGCCATCGGCGAGGTCCGGTATCGGGGGCTGCTCGAGCAGAAGCAGGAGCTTGCGCCGCTGGCGGAGGCATTCCATCAGGACTTGCTGGGGCTCCTGCGGCGGTACTACTTCGTCGGCGGTATGCCGGAAGCGGTTCAGTGTTACTGCAACGGCAAGAACCTCGATGACGTGCGCCGTGTTCAGCGCAGCATCATCGAAGCGTACGCGCTGGACTTTGCCAAGCACGCGCCGCCCCACGACGTGCCGAAACTCAGCCTCATCTGGGAATCGATACCCGTTCATCTCGCGCGCGAGAACAGGAAGTTCGTCTTCTCGGCCCTCCACCCGAGCGCACGTTCCAGAGGCTACGAAGATGCGATCATCTGGCTTGAAACAACGGGACTGATTCACCGGTCGTTTGCGGTGGAGACGGCAACACCACCCCTCAAGGGACAGGCGGACCGCAGGTGTTTCAAGATCTATGCGCTGGATATTGGCCTCTTGGGCGCGCTGGCCGACACCCCCCCGGAGATGGTCGTAAGACCCGAAGCCCTGTCCTCGAGGTACACGGGCGCCTTCGCGGAGAACTACGTTGCCCAGCAGATGGCCGCGCACGGCGGCCTTCCGCTGCACTACTGGCGAAGCCGCGGCGGCAAGGCGGAGGTGGATTTCCTGTGCGAGTTCGGCGGTGCGGTTTACCCCTTGGAGGTGAAAGCCGGCGTCAACCCAAAGAGCAAGAGTCTGAAGTCCTTCGCCGATCAGTTCCATCCCCCTTTGCTGGCGCGCAGTACCCTGTTGAACCTGAAACAGGACGGACGCGTTCTGAACATCCCGCTGTATGCCATCGCCGACCTGCCGCGCTGGCTGAGGCTGGCGGCCACGTCCCAGCCGCTACACACTTCACCGCGCTCTTGCTGACGTTCTCGAAGTTGTCTGGACAGGTGTGTAGCCCGCTGTGATGTGTGCGTGACGTCCTCTGAACCCCTAGACTCTCGACATGCCTGAAGCCATGATACCGAAAGTCGTGGATGCGTCCTATCGACATGACTACGTGATTCGTGTCCGCTTCGCCGACGGCGCCGAAGGCAACGTCGATCTCAGGGCGGAACTCCACGGAGAGGTCTTTGAACCTCTTTTGGATATCCGGGTGTTTCAGGATTTCGCGATTCATCCTGATTTCCACACTCTCTGCTGGCCTAATGGCGCCGATCTTGCCCCCGAGTTCCTCTACGAGAAGATTCACGTTCCGGCCTAGTTGTTGGCGTGCAGCATTGTCTCCGTGCGGCCTCTCATCATCCAGGAAGTCGGGAGAAGATCCCGGGCATGAATACATCCGCCTGACGATTCGCGTCCGCCTGTTGCGTGTTCAACCTGGAAAGAGCAGTTCGGCCGCAGAGCGGCTGAACTGCTCTCTGTAGGATCAACCGCGATCCGACGCCTCGATCCGCAACGATCCGGCCGTTCGCGCGAAGGCCGCCGGTTGTGCGTCAGGTGCGGGGCAGTCGGTTCGGACACTTCGTCGCCCGGTTTTGCCTGCCCGCCGAAGCCCGAAGGGCGAAGGCCGGGTCGCACACTTTGTCGTTTACGCTTCGTCGAACGGCATCAACACCCAACACTCAACACCCAACTCCCAAGTGCGAAACGGCATGCAGAGCGATCGCGCAGGGGGGCAGTGCCGCAAGTAGCCCCGGCCCGTCCCGGGGCGAGGGCGGGCGCTGCGCTGGCCCCGAGACCCGCCCGCAGCCTCGCCCGCAGCGCTTCGCGCAGCGATGCGGGCGGGCGCTTCGCGCAGCGATGCGGGCGGGCGGGGCCGCGCTACTGAGGTCTGCCCGCAATGCTACGCATAGCGTTGCAGGCAGAGGGGCCGCGCTACGCGGTGCGGACGCGCCCAGGGCTCGTCCCGTCGAACCGAGGACGGAGGCCAACGACGATAATCGTCCACCGTAGTCGTCGCCGTAGTCGTCCACCGAAAGAGAAGAGAAAGATCGGACGACGACTACGGGCTCGATGGGAATCTCTTAATCGTCATCCGCTCTCGTCGCCCGCTATCGTCCACCGAAAGAGAAGAGAAAGATTCGGCCGACGATTACGCGCGACGATTACGGTTGACGATGACGAACCGAGGACCGGCTAAGTCGGGCGACTAAGCGTATCCGACGAAGTGTGCGACTAAGTGTGCGCGTCGGCCTGCGTCCGACGGCTACAGAAACCGTTGCTGTAGCAGCGTCACGAAGGGACGCTATCTTGTGAGGCGCTTGCAGAACCACTGCAAGCGCCGGTTTCAGGTTTCAGTGTTTCAGGTTTCAGGAAGACGCAACATCTTGTGGTTGCAAGCGTTTCCTCCTGACACCTGAAACCTGACACCTGAACACTCCGCTTGCAAAACCCTGTTTTGCAAGCGGCTCTTGTTGTTGTCAATTCTTTCACACCTGAGGCGTTACCTCTTGACATGGCTTGACGTTGACATGGCTTGAAGTTGACGGCGCTCGCGAGATGTGCGAATCTGGCACTCGAGATGAACCCGACGCGCCATGATATCGGCATGGTCGAAGCCGCGATCCGGAAGACGGCAGCGCGGTTTCCGTCCGTGTGGGCCGCCTACCACTTCGGATCCGGCGCCGCGGGGCGTTCCGGCCCCTTGAGCGATGTGGATATCGCGGTGCTGCTCGACCCTGCGGCCCGCAACGAAACCTGCGGCGAGTTGGAAGATGCTTTGTGCCGCGCGCTCCACACGGACCGTGTTGACCTCGTCATCCTGAACCGCGCCCCTCCGTCGCTGGCCTACCGCGTGGTTCGGGACGGCCGGCGGGTGATCTGCCGCAACACCCGGGCGTGTGAAGCGTTTGAATCCGATACGGTGATGCGGTACCTCGATTTCCAGCCGGTCCGGGATCGGGCGTTTCAGGTCTCAAGGGCGCAGGTGTTGGAGGCGGTGTAATGGTGGCCGACCCGGAAATTGTGAGAGAGCGGTGTGGACGCATTCGGCGCTACGTCAAAGACCTCCGCGACATGTCACAGATCACTGCGGAGGCCTTCAAGCAGAACCGGGAGCGGCAGTATGCCGTCCTGCATGCGCTGCAACTGGCGATCGAGGCGTGCATCGAGATAGGCACTCACATCTGCGCGGCGGACGCCTTGGGCGTGCCCGCGAGCTATGCGGAGACGTTCGACCTCCTTGAGCAGGCCAAGGTGGTGGACGCCGCCGTGGCCGGCAAACTGCGCGCCATGGCGCGGTTCCGCAACCGGATCGTGCATTTCTACTGGGAGATGGATCTCGACGAGGTGCACCGGATCCTTGCGGGGCAACTTGCCGACTTCGATCTGTTCCTTGTCGCCGTGGAGCGTTATCTGCATCCATGACAGATCGCGCGTGAAGATTGACGCCGATGGTGACCCAGGACGTTGGCGTGGTCGTCGCCACAGACGCCGTCGAACGCACGGTGACCCTCAACTCTGGAGCGACCTGCCGCGCGAATTGAACCCGCAAAGTGTGGCCTCCGGTCGGTTCGGACACTTCGTCGTACACTTTGTCGCACACTTTGTCGGATACGCTTCGTCGCACACTTTGTCGTTTACGCTACATTCGTCACGAACACTCAACTCCCAAGTGCGGAAACGGCATGACAGGGCGATCGCGTAGGGAAGAGAAGAACGGACCCGGCAGAGGACTGCCGGGGCTACAAGAGCTCCGCTCCTCTTTGTAGCCACGGCAGTCCTCTGCCGTGCTCTGCTCCCCCATCCTCCCCATCGGCGTAAGAATCCTCTCTTTCCTTTTCCCGAATCGGCCAGGGACAGACGAGTTGTTTTTGCGCCTCGGTCGCGCTGCGCTGGCCCCGGGGACGGGGCCGCGCTACTGAGACGCGCGACGGGCTGTCCTGGTAGCCCCGGCCCGTCCCCGGGCCGTGGGCGGACCGGCGCTCCCCGACGGACCGGTTAAGTCGGGCGACTAAGCGTAACCGAGTAAGGGTGTCGGCTAAGAGTGCGACGATGGGGGGACGAATGGCCCCTGTCGCCTTGAGAACGTCAGGGAATAGGACCGACGCGACGCTTGATCGTATCGAGCAACACGGCAATCTCGTCGACCTGTCGGCGCAGTTTCGGCCAGTCTTCGTCTTCGAGATCAAACCCGGGGTACCGGTCGGTAAAGTACCGCTCGGCCAATTCCTCGCACAGGGGCTGGAACAAGTCAGCCGTTTGCGGATCGCGTTCGTGCAGTTCATCGACCAGTTTTACCAGGTCGTGGGTCTTGATCAGAAACCATCCGCGGCGGATCAGTTCCGCCTTGATTACCTTCTTACGAGCCAAGCGACACCCCCTCCCGCAGGACAGTCTGAAAGAAGTGGTCGCCTCGTTCCTGTTTTTCCCGCAACCGCGACGGAGCGATCGGCACGAGCGTAAACGCGGGTTTGGGGCGTATGCCACGCGTGGCGCGCCGGAATCGCGCCGCGGCCTCGAGTTGCCGCTCGGCGCCTTCGCTGACCAGGCAAAGGTCCACGTCACTGTCAAGGCGAGCGTCCCCACGGGCGTGCGACCCGAAGAGGAGCACCGCCTGAAGCGGCATCACCCGATCGAAAGCCTCGAGGCATTGACGGATCGCGTCGGCCTGGCCGCACAAACTCGGCGGCAGGTTTTCGAGCGTCAATCTCATGCCGTCATGCTAGCGCAAACCGGATGGCGGCGCAAGTGCGGCTGATGATCTCGTCACACCTCGAGACGAATGGCTCTCGCCGATGGGGACAGGCGCGAATTGCCCGCTTCAGGACTTCAGGACCTCAGGACTTCAGGACCTCGGGACCTCAGGACACTCGTCATCCGTAGTCGCGCGCTATCGTCCACCGAAAGAGAAGAGAAAGATCGGTGGACGACCACGGCGACGACTACGGTGCACGAGTAGTCCTGAAGTCCCGTGGCCTGGATCGGCCAGGGACAGACGAATTGTCTTGCGCCTCCGTAGCGCAGCGCTGGCCCCGGGACGGGGCCGCGCTACGCGGTGCGGGTGCGCCCCGGGCTGTCCTGGTAGCCCCGGCCCGTCCCGGGCCGAGGGCGGGCCAGCGCTGGCCCCGGGGACGGGGCCGCGCTACCGAGACGTGCGACGGGTTGTCCCGTCTGACCGAGGACGGAGGCCGACGGCGATAATCGTCATCCGTAGTCGTCGCCGTAGTCGTCCACCGAAAGAGAACGGAGAGAAGACTCGGCCGTCGACGGTTCCGAATCGTCCTCGTCCTCGTCCTCGATTTCCGGAGCTGTTACGATTACGAGGACGAGGACGATGACGAACCGAGGACCGGTTAAGTCGGGCGATTAGGCGTATCCGAAAGTAAGTGTGTCGGCTAAGAATGCGACGAAGTGCACGATTAAGCGTGAGTTTCGCGCGCTGCTTACACTTCCTCGGACACTTAAACGCACCCTTAACCGAGCGACTTACCCCGCCTGCAACGCTATGCCAGCCCGCATCGCTACGCGAAGCGTTGCTGGCGGGCGTAGCATTGCGGGCAGGTCGGATACCCTTAACCGACCCGCTTACTCGATCCGGCCCATCTTCTTTCGGTGGACGACCACGGCGACCAGCCTTCGCCCTGCGGGCTACGGCCTGGCGCGCGACTACGGTGCACGAGTGGTCCTGAAGTCCCGTGGTCCTGGATCGGCCAGGGACAGACGAATTGTTTTGCGCCTCCGTCGCACGGCGCTGGCCCCGAGGACGGGGCCGCGCTACGCGACGCGCCCCGGGCTGTCCCGGTCGCCCCGGCCCGTCCCGGGCCGAGGGCGGGCGCTGCGCTGGCCCCGGGGACGGGGCCGCGCTACTGGCCGTTGTCTTCGGCCTCTCCCAGGTCTTGGCCTACGAGGTTCCCACGACAACCGACAACC
>Ga0194125_10013581_pt1 | contig 10564 bp, 14 predicted proteins | sample TA2KigC250mmetaG_FD_148626 | JGI IMG/M metagenome (GOLD analysis project Ga0194125, IMG submission 148626) | Freshwater microbial communities from Lake Tanganyika, Tanzania - TA2015034 Kigoma Deep Cast 250m | ecosystem: Environmental > Aquatic > Freshwater > Lake | place: Tanzania: Lake... | reverse complement strand
GTTTTTTAGTCATAATACTATCTCCTTGTATTTGATTATATCATGCGAATTATTTACCAAGCAATTGAATTACTACCGACTCTCACTTTCGATAACCGATTATATAAATACCTTTTTAGGTGCCACTTGCCCACGGGTGGCCCTAAACATGGAGGCAGATGGAGAAGATTTGGCAAATGGCTTATGTTTGGGTAAAATCACAAGTATAATACAAGGCAGGAATAGTCGTACAATAGGGAGGTATTAGAGATGAGTGATGACACTTATCAGACAAGTGTAGTATGTGGAAATTGCGATTTTAAAGGCAAAGCAAGTATTCCCAAGGGCAAATTAGTGAAAGACGCCGCTTGTCCAAAATGTGGCAATAAGACATTACGTGAGGCGCTCCCCGGTGAGGTGAGTTGATTAAATATTGGTTTGCGATTTTTGAAGGTGCCACCCGCCCATGGGTGGTCCTGCTTTGATATGATATACATGTGAAGCGAAGATATAGCGAAGTTGACTCCAAAAGTGCCTATAGTCAATAATTAGCCCACGGTTCGATGAGTGCTGTCAGGGGCTTTTTCTCAGGGGTTTTCTGTTTTCTGTTATTCGATGTCCTGATTTTTCTGGGTCTTATCATCACCTTAAATCTGACCCTTCTCAATCCAGACTTCGTTACTACCGAACTGGATAAACTCGATGTCTATTCGGTGGTAATTGAGCAGGCGAAAGGCATGTTACCTGACCAGCAGTTCATTGATGCCGAGACTGTGGACGCGATGCTCACTGAACTAAAGCCCTGGCTGGAACAACAAGCTACCACTGCTTGCAAAAGTTTGCAAACCGTAGCTAATTTTGGCACCAATTTGTCCACGTTACTTGCTACACCTTTTGAGGATTTCGTTCGCACGATCTTTAACTCGAAAGCTGCGTTTCACCAATTGGTGAAATACCGTTATCCAACGAAAAAACTTGACAATGCTTTCACTAAAATGTATAATTTCACCATACGGTGAAGTTGCCTATAACGGTGAAATACAATGAGAGAGCAAGAGGTTCTAACCAAAATAAATGACGAGCTTGGGCAGACTCTGCGTGGCGTTCCATTTATAGAGGTCGGCCAGTCTGTCCTCGAGGCGTCTTTGGCTGGTATCCGGGTTGACCTCCTGGTCGAGGTTAAAGTGGAAAATAGCCTTCTCAAAGTGCTAGTAGAGGTGAAGTCTTTAGGAGAACCCAGGCTGATACGGTCAGCCATTCAGCAACTCAAGGAATACTTGGGTCGAGTTAAGGATGCCTACGCCGTAGTTGCGGCACCGTACATTAGTTACGATACAGCGCGCCTTTGCAAGCAGAATAGTGTGGGCTATATAGATCTGGCTGGAAACTGCTTTCTCAACTTTGACAAGGTTTATATAGAAAGAAAAAATTACCCTAATCCTATCGTGGAAAAACGACAAGCTCGCTCTATCTTTAGCCCGAAGTCAAGCCGTATTCTAAGAGTGATGTTCAATAGTCCTAAACGGTCCTGGCAGGTACAGGAGTTGGCAAAAGAAGCAAATGTAAGTCTTGGTTTAGCTTCAAGAGTAAAGGAGCGTCTCCTTGATTTGGAATATGCCAGCGAGAGAGATAGAGGCATAATTCTTAATCGTCCGATAGACCTATTAGAACAGTGGGCAAATAACTACTCTTTTCGAAAAAACAAGGTATATGATTATTTTAGTTTGGACGAGCCCAAGGAACTAGAGCGCAGGCTTGCCCAGTATTGTGAACAGAGGGCTATCCTTTATGCTTTGACACTTTTTTCTGGTGCCGCATTGGTAGCACCTTTTGCGAGATATACGAGAGGCTTTGTTTATGTCTGCAGAAATATTCGAGGGGTCGCGGACTCGTTAGGGCTCAAGGAGGTATCGTCAGGACCTAACTTTAGCATACTCGAACCCTATGATGAAGGCGTTTTCTATGGGATTAGGGAAATCGACGATATGAAAGTTACTAGTGACGTACAACTCTATCTTGACCTTGTTGGATACAAAGGGCGTGGAGAGGAATCCGCTAAATTTTTATTCGAGCAGAGAATAAAGCCACAATGGTAAAACAGAGCGATTATAGCCAACCGGAAGTCCAAGCCTGTATTTCTGTGTTAGTGGAAGTTATGACAGTTTTAGGAGAATTCCGGGACAACATTGTTATAGTTGGAGGGAACGTTCCGCCTCTTCTTATTCCGTCCGCTAAAGAAAAACACCCTGGCACTTTGGACATAGACCTCGCTATAGACTATAAACACATCACTGACGATACCTACAAAACAATCATAAAGACGTTGAAATCCAGAAGTTATTATCAGAAAGAGGGAGAGCAACCCTATATTTTTTACCGAGATATAGATAGTGAATCTGGGAAGAAAATCACTGTGCAAATTGACCTTTTAGCTGGAGAATATGGTGGGACAGGCAGGAGGCACCGGCACCAGAATGTCCAAGATGCTAAAGCCAGAAAAGCCAGAGGGTGTGACCTTGTTTTTAACAACCCTGTGAAAGTTAAGCTGATGGGCACTTTACCAAACGGGGCGGTAAACGAGGTAATTGTCAAAATACCTTCTATCGGGCCTTATCTTGTAACAAAAGGCATGGCACTCTGGGACAGAATGAATGAGAAAGATGCCCTGGATATTTATTTCTGCTGTCGCCACTATCCAGGTGGTCTACCAGCCTTAATAAAAGATGTAGAACCTCTAGTAAAAAATAGGTTAGCGAAAGAAGGACTAGGGAAAATACGTGCTAAATTTATTGACATTAATTCGATAGGACCAGTTGCCGTGGCAGATTTTAGCGAATTAAAAGACCAAGAAGAAAGAGCACGTATTCAGAGAGAGGCTTTTGAGTTGATAAATACATTAATGGAAAGACTAAGTATTGAGCCTTTTGTGGATTTATGAACTATGGAACAGAGGGATTTACGAACGGAAAAAGACTATTTAGAGAAAAAATGTGCCGATATATTTGTGAACTGGCTGTACGAACTGAAGCGGAAGGCGATGAACCCAGATTCGAACCCATAACTCGAAGGTCGTTGGTTCAAATCCAGCTCCCGCTACCAAACTGACTGGAATAGGTGGTCTAAATCGCATATGTAGCTTGTTTTAGGTGCCACCCGCCCACGGGTCATTCCCAGTAAGGACGGGTGAGCCTATTTCGACTCTTGAACCACTAGACTCTAGCTCTCCTCGCCCGGCTGTCGATATACTGTTGAAGTCGTTCACGTGTAGTTACCCACCGGCTACCAAGCCTTAACGCCCAGAGTCTTCCCTTCTCAGCCTGTGTTCTCAAGGTAACTGGCGCAATTCCCGCCAGCTTTGATGCCATTTTTAGGTCGATGAACTCATCAACGCTGGAAGCTGCCAACTGTCCCGAAGGATAACGCTTACTTGCATCCATGATTTCTACCGAAGAAAGACTACCATCCTCAGCATAGTTTAATATCACCCCAGGCTCTATCTCATTACCATAGCTCAATAACGTCTCCGGTTCCTGAAGAAAAATAGTGAGAACATCAACCTCGGGCTCATATTCAATTTTCAGAGCACCTCTTGGCATCTCATGTAATCTTGCTTTTGTTACCATGTTTCACCTCTATCTGGTCCTAATTAAGGTTATCACCAGAGCATATGAGCCTACCATAATCCACATTACTCTGAGCTTCCCATATTGCGATTCTAATTTATCTCCTTGTTTCAACCGCTCCCCTGAGTTAATAGCCTCTTTCACATCTGTTATAGTTAGTTTATATAACATTAGCTTGTTCTTGGCATGACGGCTGAATCGAATCTCCATTGGGTTAATTATAAGCGCATTCGCTCATGTTTGTCAATCTACAGAACATCTTCACCGCATACATTACTGTTTGAGTAATTACTAACCAATTGCTGGAGAGGAGAAAGCCCCCCTTGATATTGAGATTATTTCGCAGCGCTTGCAAATGACGCTCAGTAGGAAAAGATAAAGATTGAAGATTATCGTTTCTCCAGCGCTAAATACTACTTTACAGGTGAAGATGTCGGCATTCCGATAGTTAAAATAGCATGAGGTTCAATGCTCGCGGTCACCTGTAGTCGGGGACGCTTGGAACAATGCTCATGGTCGCCCGTGGGCGGGCGACGCATAAGAAATGATATACATGTGAAATTGTTCCTTTTGAGCGAAGTTGACTCCAAAAGTGTCTATGGTCAATAATTAGCCCACAGTTCGATGAAGGCTGTCAGGGGTTTTTTCTCAGGGGTTTTCTGTTTTCTGCTGTTCGATGTCCTGGTCTTCCTGGGTCTTATCATCACCTTAAATCTGACCCTTCTCAATCCAGACTTCGTTACTACTGAGCTGGATAAACTCGATGTCTATTCAGTGGTAATTGAGCAGGCGAAAGGTATGTTACCTGACCAGCAGTTCATTGATGCCGATACTGTGGATAAGGCGCTCAGTGAACTAAAGCCCTGGCTGGAACAACAAGCTAGCACTGTTGTACATGGCGTATGGGGCTATCTAAAAGGAGCCCAAGCGCTAAATGTGACTGTATCGCTGGAGGAAGTAAGGTCTGTGGTCAAAGAAAACTTAAGAGAGGCTGTGCTTAAGTCGCTGCCTCCGGAATTGCAGGGAGCTTCCCAAAGTCAGATAGATGCCTATATGGCACAGATGTATGTCGAAATCGACAAGGCCATACCAGGCAGTTTCCAATTCAGTGAAGCCTCTGTAAGTTCCCAGATTGCGGCACAGATTCAACAAGTCAAGCAGATTATCCGTTACATAGATACCGCTTATAAATGGTTGATTGGGCTGGCTGTTCTGCTGGTGTTGCTCATAGCCCTGGTACACTGGTGGCAGCCGAAGCCGATTACGCGGTCTATAGGTGTAACCTTCATTCTTGTCGGTGTGGCCTGCATCTTAGGTTCGCTGCTTGATGTATTGATTATCCAGGTTGTTAGCGGTCTTGCTGGTGGGCTTGGCGCCCTCTCCGGGTTTCAAACAAAGTTGCCCCAGTTGGCTAGCGACCTCACCGCTCCCATGCGGATGTACGGCATCGCTTTTTTGGTTTCCGGGATAATGGTAGTCGTAATTTCAGTGTTGTTCAGGTCACAAGAGCGGAGTCCTGATATAAGAAACAAGGTTGTTTATTGAGGTTAGACTGTCACTCTGAGCGAAGCGAAGGGCCCCGAGATTCTTCGGTCGCTTCGCTCCCTCAGAATGACAAGAAAAAAATATGTTTGAGGAGGTTAAAAGTGAAGGTCAATCAAGAAACGTGGGACTTCTATCAAAAGCTTTTAGGTTATACCGATGCAGAGATGAAGAAATTCAGAGCAAATCCGAGAAACGAAGATGTTATCTCCAAGGCAGCGACATTGATGAACAAGACGATTGTGGTGGAGGTGGTGGACTCACACGGGTGTGCCAGCCAACACAAGGTGGGCGATAAGTTCTACTTTGATGGGTCAGGCAATCTTTTAACCAAGCTCTGTCCCAAGAGAATCTGCATGGCCGCTCTGAGCCCAGTAGGGGCGCTAATTCAAGCCTCGACTGAGCTAATCTATGCCGGCGTTGACCCTAATGAGATGAGATTCAAGCGGGCAGGCTGTTCCGATGTCGGCGTGGAATGTGGTGGCTGGGGACGTATCGTTATGGAACTCCGAGTGGAAGAGCGCAAAAAATAGGGTTGTTTAGCAATTCCTACTGGAGCGTCATCTGGCACGATACGAAATTATATGGCTAATACCTTCCTCCTCGGAGCCGGTTGGTGATTCTATGAAATAGCTCAGTGGTTTGCCCAGAGTCTGGGCGATTTGCTCCAGGCTGGCAAGGTGAAGTCGCCTCTTGCCCAGCTCATAGTTTGATAATGCTGCCTGTGTGCAGCCCAGTCTGGTTGCCAGTTCTTCTTGGGTAAGACCAAGTTCCTGCCTGGCCTGCTGGAGCCGCATGCCGATGTCGCGGTAAACCATACCTGAATTTTATCACAATTTGTAATATTTAGCTAAAAAATAAAACGTTAATAACAAATTGTTATATTTTCTATTGACAAGTCTGTTGTGCTTTGTTATGCTGGCAATAACAAAACGTTATAAAAAGGAGGCCACGGAATGAAAGTTAGCAAAGATGTATGGAAGCCTCTGCAAAAGCACCTGGGTTACAGTGATGAAGAAATGAAGCAGTTCAAAAGTGACCCCCGAAATATAGATGTTATCTCTAAAACATCAGCGTTGCTGAGCAAGACGTTTGTTGCCGAGGTGGTTGAGGCGCACGGGTGTGACAGTCAGCATAAGGTGGGCGATAAGTTCTACATTGGCGGGCATGGCAATCTTTTGACCAAGCTCTGTCCCAAGAAGGTCTGCGTCTTCGCCTTGATTCCAGTGGCAACGTTAATTTACACAGCAAATGAGCTAATTTATGCCGGCGTTGACCCGAATGAGATGCGCTTCAAGAGGGTAGGTTGCTCTGATGTGGGGTTGAAATGCGGTGGCTGGGGCCATATTGTTTTCGAATTGCGAGTGGAAGAACGCAAAAGATAGTATAGGGAGCTTTGAGAAGACGGCGGAAGGGTAGCCAGCATGAGGGCGCTTGATACGAGAGAAGTGAAGGAACTTTTAAATAAATGCTGGATGACTCATGACGCAATGTGGTTTTATCACTGCTTACAGGAATGTGGTATCGAGAAGGCGAACAAGATAAACAGAGCAGCAATGAGAGCGATGGCTACGATAGAGATCAGAAGAATCAAAAATGCCCTTGGCGTGACGCAGATCGAGAATTTTGAAGTACTTAGGAGCATGATTGAATGCGCGTTAGACCTGGTCACGGCTGACTTCATGGGTTTCATGTGCAGTTTTCATTCAGAGGGTTTTATTCATTGGGAGATGCCCCGGTGCTTCGCCTATAATGGGATGAAGAAAATAGGCGTGATAGGCCAATACCAATGTGGTGTTTTAGATAGGTTTGAAGGCTGGCTCGACAGTCTAGGAATAAAATACAGTGTCACTCCTCAAGTAGCGGGATGCATGATGCATACTGAGGGAAGGTGCTTCAGAGATTACAGATTTTACTTCTAAAAGATGCCTAGTTATTAGTGGAAGTCGGGGGTCACATCGATTTAGAATTACGATGGAGGAACGTAAAAAGGCTAATAGCGGAAAATATAAACTAGACATGGACGAAGATAACGGGTATCTGTGATTATATAAATTCGGATTAACGCCTTATGGAAAATAGTGATTTAGAGTACAAAGATCGGTTCATCAAAATTGGTGAACTCAAACTTCACTATCTAGAATGGGGTGACATTGAGTGTGAACATGTGGTTCTCTTGCATGGTAATACAAGTCATGCACATGTCTGGGATTTTCTGGCTCTACAGCTTGCTTCTCAGTATCATCTTATTGCGCTAGACCAGCGGGGTCATGGAGATAGCCAGTGGGCTATCCCTCCTGGCTACAGTGCTAAGGATTATGTAAATGACCTATCGACATTTGTAGATGTGTTGAACCTGAATATACCTGTACTTGTGGGACATTCAATGGGAGCACTCCATGCGGCAATTTACACAGCGACATACCCTAAAAAGGTAAGAGGGTTAGTTTGGATAGATATCGAGGCAAGGCCGCATCCGAAGTGGCGCAAGTACCTGCTGAAGGGTGGAGAACGTCCCCATCCGGAATTCAAGACGGTAGATGATGTCATCGAGTGTGAAAGGAAATATCCAACCGGTCCGACATCTGCTGCCCGAAGAGATATTCTTCAACCTGTGGCAAGGCATGGTACGAAAAATACTCCAACGGGTAGACTCACCTACAAATATGATCGGAACACCTTGTCTCTTTGGGATCAGTATGATGTCCGGCCACTTATGCCCAAGATTCGATGTCCTGTCGCGATTATCCGAGGGCAGAATAGCCCAGTAGTACAGCCAAAAACCGCACAGGAAATGATTCACATGTTTCCAAAAGGTCGACTGTTTGTCGTCGAAGACGCAGGGGATATGGTTATGCTGGATAACCCTGCTGGACTTGCCAATGTGATCAAGCAGTTTCTACAGGATATTTAATAACCCTAAAAAGCTTAGGGTGTTTAAAAATGTAGGGACAGGTTTTTAAACCTGTCCAACGGACAAACCTAAAGGTTTGTCCCTACAAGATTTGGGGGTGAAAATTATTGGTGAAATCTGGGCTGAATCTAAGTTTGAATCCGCGGCAAAATTAAACAGCCTCAAGCTCATTCGGAGGTGACGTATGAAGAACGCTCGGTATCGGATCGGTTGGCTCTGTTCTTTTGTTCCGGAGGAGATAGTTATGGCTGCCGGCCTGCTTCCACTGCGGCTCAGCGGACAGGGTGAAGCAGCTACGGTAGCCGATGCATACATCTATTCTAATTTGTGTCCTTATGTCAGAAGCATCCTGGCACTTGGCATTAATGGCAAGGCCAATGGCCTTGACGGTCTGGTCTTTGTCAGGTCATGCGACGGTATGCGCCGCATGTACGATTTGTGGAGGTCATATGTGGGCACGCGCTTTACCTATATGCTGGAAGTGCCCAAGAATCGCGATGGGACTGCCATGGAATACTACGCCAGCCAGTTGCGCAAATTCGCCAGTGCGCTGGAGCAAGAATTCGGGGTGAAGATAACGACGGCATCGCTCAACCAGGCAGTCAAGACAGCTAATCAGGTCCGCAAGCTGATGCAACAAATCTACAAACTTCAGCGTGGTGTCCCGTTGCCTTTACCTGGAAGCGAGGTGTTCCAGCTTGGGCTGGAGGGAATGAGAATGGACAAGGAGTCCTTCGTTGCCAAATTGAAGAAATATTATAGCAAGGCTAAAAGCCAGGTAAAACAGCGTGGGGGGAAAGGTAAGGTCCGCGTACTAATAAGCGGTAATGTGGTAGACCGCCCTGAGCTTTTCAATCTTATTGAAGCTGCAGGTGCCGATGTGGCTGCTGCTGATTTATGCACTGCTATGCGCTACTTCGATTACCCGGTGGAGGAGAACAGCGATGACCCGTATCTAGCTCTGGCCCAAAGGTATCTGGGCAAGTTGCGCTGTGCCCGCATCACCGGTCTTGCGGAGCACTTCGCCGAACTGAAAGAGCTGGTTAAAACCTATGCTGTTGACGGTGTGGTGTACACTTCGGTCAAATTTTGCGACCAGCACCTGTATGATGCTCCTTATTTAATGGAAAAACTGAAAGACGATAGGATACCGGTACTGTTCCTGGAAAACGATTACACCTGGGGCAACATCGGCCAGCTAAAAACCAGGGTAGAAGCCTTTGTCGAGATGCTAGACAGCGGAAGGAGGTAAGCCATGCTCAAGAATTTCTATGAACAAATGAGAAAATCGTCAGAGGAGGAGTTTCAGAGGAGACCCCGTGCCTGGCTGATGTATACGATTCAACTTACATCAACCTTGCTTAAGGCATTTGAGGAGGATGCTAAGGTGGTGTGGACTACCTACTACTCATTCCCAATGGAGCTTTTAGCAGCTTTCAATGTTGTTCCCTTTGACTTTGAGATTGCCTGCAATCTGCTTCCGGGTGCTGACCCCAAGTGCTCTGTTGACATTATGACCAAAGCTGAGGCGAGGGGTTATTCTCTCGACCTCTGCTCTTTTCATCGCCTGGCTCTAGGCAGCTATTTCCAAGGCTATTTTCCCAGAGCTGACCTTTTGCTCAGCACCTCACATTTCTGCGACGGGAAGACCAAAACTAACCAGATACTTGCCCAGTATTATGGTAAAGAGGCAATAATGTTGGACATCCCTAATGAGCTCAGCAAGGAGTCAGTGGCTTATGTCTCCGGGCAGCTTCAGACTATTGCCTGCAAGCTGGAAGAGGTTAGTGCTCACAAACTTGATTTTGACCGGCTGCGGGAGTGTGTTAGAGCCTCGAACCGCGCCCGTATTGCCTACGGGCGGCTTGGTGAACTGTTTAAAACAAAACCATTCCCCTGGGATGGTGCCCGTTTATGCAACCTTTCCATTATCGGAAACATGTTCGCGGGGACGCCGTTCCAGGAGCAGCTTTACCTGAAGATAATCGAGGAGTGTGAGCAGAGAATGGCGGAGGGTACAGTGTTGCCAGAGGAATTCCGCATCCTCTGGCTGGCCTGGTTTCCAGCGCAGCGTACGAACATCAACGAAATCTTCCGCAAGAACAAAGTGAGCATCGTAATGTCTGAACTGGCACGAGTGTACTGGGATGAACTTGATGAGGCAAATCCTTTCGAGGGAATGGCGCTGCGTTGTCTGAAGAACCCCTATGTGGGTCCCATTGAGCAGCGGCTGAATGGTGTGAACCGGCTATTGGACCAATACGCGGTTGATGGCGCGATTCATTTCTCTACAACTGCCTGCCGTCATGCCAACGCCTCTTTCCGCTTAATCAAAGATGCTGTGGCGAAGCGAGACATCCCATTCCTTGTCCTCGATGGAGACATGAGCGATGAGCGCAGCTACTCAGTAGAAAAGACACGCTTTTTGCTGGAAAGCTTCATCGAGCTTATGGCGGCGAGGAAGTAAGTGGGTAGCAAAACCACCTGTATGTGAAAAGCAGTTGCT
>Ga0194125_10013580_pt1 | contig 10565 bp, 11 predicted proteins | sample TA2KigC250mmetaG_FD_148626 | JGI IMG/M metagenome (GOLD analysis project Ga0194125, IMG submission 148626) | Freshwater microbial communities from Lake Tanganyika, Tanzania - TA2015034 Kigoma Deep Cast 250m | ecosystem: Environmental > Aquatic > Freshwater > Lake | place: Tanzania: Lake... | reverse complement strand
CGAAACCGCCAGAACCGATAGTCCGGCACCGCGGCGAGAAACAGGATCGCCACGGCAATCGGGAAGAACATGATCTGGCGCAGGCCGGGAAAGTCGTAGAAATGCCGCAGGTCGAACTCGTGCCCCAGACTGGCGCCGGCGGAGAACACCATCACCGCCCCGGTCGCCATCAGGAACAGGACCACCATGGCGATCGTATCGGCCAGCCGGCTCCGCCTATCGTTCATAAGATCATCAGCAGCAAGCATTTGCCACAATATCATCCATGGGCAGGGTCCGGAAACATCACACTGCAGGGTTTTTTCGGCATACCGACAGACCCGACTGCACAAATTCCCCCGGCGGGCCGTGGCCCGGCGCGTCTCCCCTCCGCCAGGCACAGTCAACAGGGCAATTGCATGTGGGCTCTTCACACGTGGCATGGGCTTCCAGCCCGTGTTTCATCAGCAGGATGCCGATGCCACGAGGCCCCATGGGCAGGATGCCCGTGCCACAAGCGCCTGCAACGCCCACGTACGATTGCCCTGGCGCGGTCAAGTCCGGTATTGACAAGCATGACGGTCGAGACGATAATCGATTCCTTCACGGATCGCATCCTGGAGCTATCGAGCGCCCGACCCGAGTTCAACGCCGACTGTACTCCAGTCCTAGCGACCGAGCGGTGGCTCCGATGAGCCAGGCAAAGGGGCTAGGCTGGTGTTTTGGCCCAGAGGGCCGGATTTGCGCTTGACACCGAGGGCCGCGAAAGATATGAAAGAGCGTTTGCATCGGCAGCGAGAGGATGGCGGTGTGGGTTGTTGCAGAAAGATTGGAGTAGTTGACGATGTTACCAGCAAGAAGAACGAGTAAGAGCCGCTCACGAACCCGGCGGTCGCACGAGGCGATCAAGCCGGTGAATTATACGCTGTGTCCGAAGTGCAGCCAGGCCAAGTTGCCTCACGCGGCGTGCCGCAACTGCGGCTACGTCAACCCGAGCTTGACCCTGAAACTCGGGAAGAAGGAGGAAACCGCATAAACATGCGTATCGCAGTGGATGCCATGGGAGGCGATCACGCACCGGATGAAATCATCGCCGGCGCGTTGGAGGTGTTGCCCCAGCTTGAGAAGGACGACCAGGTCCTGCTCGTGGGGCCGCAGGAGTTGTTGGAGAAGAAACTGGCCGCCCTGAGCTATGATCCGGAGCGGCTGAGCATCGTCGATGCGCCGGACGTGATCGGGATGAATGAAAAGCCGATCGACAGCCTGCGCAAGAAGCCGCGCAGCTCGATCGGCGTGCTGGCCAAGCTGGCCAAGCTGGAGCAGGCCGACGTCGTGATCTCGGCGGGCAACACGGGCGCGTGCGTGGCGGCGTTCCAGATGCGGATGCGCAACCTGCCGGGCGTGAACCGGCCGGGGATTGCCGCGGTGTTCCCGGTCACCGATGGGCCCGTCACCATCTGCGACGTGGGCGCGAACATCGCCTGCAAGCCGATCCACCTCTATCAGTACGGCCTGATGTCGAGCATCTATTCCCAGCACTTTTTGGGAATCCCGAACCCGCGGATCGGGCTGATGAGCATCGGCGAAGAGGAGGCCAAGGGCAACGAGATCGTCAAGAAGACCCGCGACCTGCTGCGCAACGACCCGCGGCTGAATTTCGTCGGGAACATCGAGGGCCGGGACATCTTTCGGGGGGTCTGCGATGTGGTCGTCTGCGAGGGCTTCGTCGGAAACGTGATCCTCAAGCTGACCGAGGGGGCGGTCGATGGGCTGTTTCGGGCGATCAAGCAGGAGCTGATGCAGGAGAAGCCGGAGCTGGCGCTGATGTTCAAGGAGACCATCATGCGCGTCTACCGCCGACACGACTACAACGAGTACGGCGGCGCTCCCCTGCTGGGGGTCGACGGCACGGCGTTGATCTGCCACGGGGCCAGCAAGGCCCGCACGATCCGCAATGCCATCCTCACGGCCCGCAAGTGCCACGCGCAGAAAATCAACGACAAAATCACGGAGTGTCTCTCGGAGGCTCGCGTAAGGACGACGGATGGAGACAAGGACTGAGGATCGCTCCCCCGCGAACCGCGCCGTCATTACCGGATGCGGTTCGTTCGTTCCCCCAAAGGTATTGACCAACGACGACCTGGCCCGGCTGGTGGACACGTCGGACGAGTGGATCACTTCGCGGACGGGAATCAAGGTCCGGCACATCACGACCGCCGAGGAATCGACTGCGTACCTGGCCACGCAGGCGGCGCAACGGGCGATGGACTACGCCGGGGTCGGCGCCGAGGAGATCAATCTGATCACCGTCGCCACCATCACGCCGGAAATGGTCTTTCCGTCCACCGCCTGCTTCGTACAACAGGCGCTGGGAGCCAAGAAGGCCTGGGCCTTCGACGTGGGAGCCGCGTGCAGCGGCTTCGTCTACTCGCTGCACCTCGTGCACCAGCTCATCGAGACCCGGCAAATCGACAAGGCCCTGGTCATTGGGGCTGAGACTCTCACCAAAATCACCAATTGGAAGGACCGGACCAGTTGTATCCTGTTCGGCGACGGCGCCGGCGCCGTGGTTGTGGAGCGCCGGCAGAACACCGGACGCGGCCTGATGTATAGCACGGCCGGCGCCGACGGCGCGTTCTGGGAGTCGTTGAACTGCCGGGCCTATGGATCGCGGCATCCGTCCAGCCAGCCGTTGGACGACCCGGACAAGGTCTTCATGCAGATCAAGGGCCGGGAGGTCTACCAGCAGGCGGTACGCCGGATCGTCGATGCGGTCACCGACTGCCTGGAGCACTGCCGGCTGACGCTGGACGATGTCGCCATGGTGATCTCCCACCAGATGAACGCCCGGATCATCGAATCGGCCGCCAAACGGCTGAATCTGCCCGACGAGAAGGTCTTCATCAATATCCAGAACTACGGCAACACGTCGGCGGCCTCGGTGCCGATCGCCTTCGACGAGTGCGTCCGGCAGGGCAGAATCAAGAAAGGCGATATTGTGATCTTCGTGGCCTTCGGCGCCGGCGTCACCTGGGGCGCCAACGTCATCGAGTTCTAGAACCCGTGCAACAGGATGGAGCGTCATCCGCCTCCTGCGGGTGTGGATGGAAACAAACAAACAACCAGGGATGCGAACGATGAAAGCCGCCTTTCTATTTCCGGGACAAGGGGCCCAGACCGTCGGCATGGGAGCGGACCTGGTCCGGGAATTCCCCGTGGCCGCCGAGTTGTTCGGGAGAGCCAACGCCGTCGTTGGATTCGACTTGCGCCAGGTCTGCTTCGAGGGCCCGGCGGACCGGCTCAACAGCACGACGATGTCGCAACCGGCGATTTTCGTCACTTCCGCCGCCTTGCTGGAGGTGCTGCGGACGGATCCGGCGACGGCGGGCCTCCAGCCCGACGTGACGGCGGGGCTGAGCATGGGAGAGTACACCGCTCTCTACGCGGCCGGAGTCATAAACTTCGAGGATGGTCTGCGGCTGGTCCAGAAACGCGGTGAAGCCATGCAAGCGGCCGCCGAGGCCGCCCCGGGCTCTATGGTCAGCCTCATCGGTTTGGAGCCCGACAAGGTCCGGCAACTGTGCGACGAGGCTGCGGAAGGGGAACTGCTGGAGCCGGTCAATTTCAACTGTCCCGGCCAGATCGTCGTCAGCGGTGCGGTGGGTGCCTGCGAGCGGGCCGAGCGACTGGCGGAGAAGTACGGCGCGGTCAAGGCCGTCCGCCTGGAGGTGGCCGGGGCCTTTCATACGCCTTTGATGTCCCGTGCCGCCGAGGCGCTGCAGGGGGCGTTACGGCAATCCCGGATTTCGCCGCCGGGCACCGTCAAGACCGTGGTCAATATCACGGCGGAGTACTACACCAGCGCCGAGGGCATCATCGACGGCCTGACCCGCCAGCTCACCAGCCCGATTCTCTGGCAGAAATGCATGGAGCGGCTGCTGGCCGACGGCGTCGAGCAGTTCTACGAAATCGGGCCGGGGCGGGTCCTCACCGGACTGATGAAACGCATCAACAGGAAGACCAGAGTAACCAACGTCAGCGACCTCGGTTCCGTCAAGGCGTGGCTCAACGGAGAGTAGGCGGTCCACGTACCCCCTGTGGGTGTGATGCGTGGGAAGCACTTTGGAGATAAACAATGACAGAGAAACGACTTGCAGTGGTAACCGGCGCCGCCCGCGGGATCGGTCGAGCGATCGTGCTGGAGTTGCTCCGACAGGGCCGGATGGTCGCGGGCCTCGACATTATCGAGGACCAGCTCCAAGACCTGGAACAGGCGGTCAAGGCTGCCGGCTTCGACGTCAAGACACGCTGCCTGGATATCACGCAAACGGACAAGCTGACGGAGGCGCTGGAGTCTCTGGCCTCGGACCACGGCGGGATCGGGATTCTCGTCAACAACGCCGGAATCACCCGCGACAAGCTGATGATTCAGATGGATGACGAGGATTTCGACAAGGTCATCAGCGTGAACCTGCGCGCCGCCTTTGTCGCCACGCGGGTGGCCGCCCGCTCGATGATCCGCAACAAGTTCGGGCGGATCGTCAACATCAGCTCGGTCGCGGGCGTGATGGGTCAGGCCGGCTCCACCAACTACGCCGCCAGCAAGGCCGGGCTGATCGGGATGACCAAATCGATCGCCCGCGAGATCGGCAAGAAGGGGGTCACCGCCAACTGCATTGCCCCCGGATTCATTCAGACCGGCATGACGGCGGTCCTATCGGACCTGGTCAAGAACGCCGCCCTGGAGGTCATCCCGGTCAAACGGTTCGGCACGGTCGAAGACGTGGCCAAGGCGGTGGCGTTCCTGGCCGGTGACGAGGCCGGGTACATCACCGGCCAGGTCCTGTGCGTGGACGGCGGGATGGCCATGTGAAAAAACCAAAAAAAGATTGTACAAGCACCCCCCAGCCGGTAAGATACCGGCCGTAATCGGGAGGGTGATACTGGCTTTATATCCAGGAAACCGCAAGTGGAGCCCAACAAGAGAATTCCGAGTCTGTTAAGGAGGATACACCAGTGAGTATCGATGAGATAGATGTCCAGGCGATTGAGAACAAGGTAATCGAGATCATCAGCGAGCAAATGGGGGTGGACAAATCCGAGATTACCCGGGATACGTCCTTCATCAACGACCTGAATGCCGATTCTCTGGATACCGTTGAGCTCGTAATGGAGTTCGAGGACGAATTCGACATGAGCATCCCGGATGAGGAGGCCGAAAAGATCCAGACGGTCGGCGCCGCCATCGACTATATCATCAACATCGCCCAAACGAAGAAGAAGGAAAGCGCGTAGGCCCAATGGATAGACGCCGAGTGGTTATAACCGGCTTGGGGTGCATTACCGCGCTATCCGAGTCTGTGGACGAGTTGTTTGTTGCGCTGTGCGAGGGCCGGAGCGGGGTTTCCACCATCGAATCGTTCGACGCCAGCCAGTTTCCGGTCCATTTCGGCGGCGAGATCAAGAACTTCGACGTGACCCGGTACATCGACAAGCGCGAGGCCAAGCGGATGGACCGGTTCAGCGAGTTCGCCGTCGCCGGGGCCATTCAAGCGGTCAAGGACAGCGGTCTCGATTTGGCCCGGGAAGACCCCTATCGCATGGGCGTCATCGTCGGCACGGGAATCGGCGGGATCAAGGAGATCGAGGACCAGCACGTCCGCCTGCTGGAGCGGGGCCCCAGCAAGGTGTCACCCTTTTGCGTCCCCCGGCTGATGTCCAACGCCGCCTGTGGCAATATCGCCATCCAGTTCGGGCTGCGGGGGCCGAGCTTCTGCGTATCCAGTGCCTGTGCCTCGGGCAATCATACCATCGGAGAGGCCTTCTGGAACGTCGCCAGCGGGCGCAGCGACGTCGTAATCACCGGCGGGTCCGAGGCCGCTCTGACCCCCATCGGTCTGGGCTCGTTCTGTGCCGCCCGGTCGCTCAGCACGCGCAACGACAATCCCCAGGCGGCCTCCCGGCCGTTCGACCGGGACCGGGACGGATTCGTCCTGGCGGAAGGCGCCGCGATTCTGGTGATCGAGGACTATGAGCACGCCCGCGCCCGCGGCGCCCGGATTTACGCCGAGCTGCTCGGGTACGGCGCCACCGACGACGGCTATCACATCACCGCCCCCCTGCCGGACGGCGCGGGTGCCGCCATGGCGATGAAGATCGCTCTGGCCGACGCCAGACTCAATCCGCAGAACGTGGACTATATCAACGCCCACGGGACCAGCACGGAGCTGAACGACATTGCCGAGAGCACGGCGATCAAGACCGTCTTCGGCGAACATGCCTATCGGGTTCCCATCAGCTCGACCAAGGGCTGCCTGGGACACATGCTCGGCGCGACCGCGGCCGTCGAGCTGATCGCGGCCGTCAAGGCCATCAGGGGCTCGCTCATTCCGCCTACCATCAATCTGGAGAACCAGGATGAGCGGTGCGATCTGAAGATGGACTACGTTCCGTTGCGGGCCCGCGAGGCGAACGTTGACGTGGCCCTGAGCAACTCCTTCGGTTTCGGCGGTCACAACGCCTGCCTGGTCGTGGGAAAAGTATAGTCACGGGCTCAGCCGCATTGCCTCGGCGAACACGTCCGCAAAACCCTTCTCGTGGGCGATCTCGACGTACTGGATCTTCCGCGCCAATCCGGCGGCTCTCTCCCGGCCCTGCTCGCTGACGAGCAGGATCTCGGCCCCGGTGGCGGCGGCGTTGCCGACGGACTGGATGCGATCCGGAGGCACGTCGGGCAGCAGGCCGATGCGGACGGCACTGCTCGGCCGGATATAGTTGCCGAAGGCCCCCGCCAGCAGAATCCGGTCGATGTCCGGATCTGCCATGCCAAGCTTGGTCATGAGGATGCGGATTCCGGCCCGGATCGCCGCCTTGGCAAGCTGCACCTCCCGGATATCTCTTTGGGTCAGGATGACCTCGGGCCGGGCCGTACGCTCATTCCAGGCCAGGCAGACGGCCGGCTGCCCCTCATATTCCAGGATGCGGGAGGCGATGGCTTGGGGTAGCTGCCCGCCCCGCTCGTCCGCAAAGCGCCCCGTGGCATCCACGATACCAAGGTTCAGCAGTACGGCGACCGCGTCAATCAACCCGCTGCCGCAAATGGTGCGCGGCGGGCCCCCGCCGATAACGTCTACGGCGATGTCATCACCGTTGGAGACCACGGCTTCGATGGCGCCGTGGGCCGCGCGGCTGCCGTGCCGGATGCGGGCCCCCTCCAGCGCGGGCCCGGCCGCACAACTGGCGGCGTAGAGTCTCTCCCGGGTCCCCAGGACAATCTCGCCGTTGGTCCCGATGTCCACGACGAGGACCCGATCCTCCAGGCAGTCCAGATCCACGGCCAGGGCAACCGCGGTGGTGTCCGCGCCCACGAAGCCGGCGATGTTCTCGGCACAGTGGACGTTGCCCGCGGGGTTCATGGCAAGAGACAATCGACCGGGGGGGACATCGTGGGCTTCGACCGACCAGGCCTGGTACGGGGCCTGGCCGAGCTGTTCGACCGGGAACCGCAGGAGAATATGGTTCATGGTGGTGTTGCCGACGATGGACGCCTCGTAGATACTGGAGGCACTCACGCCGGCCTGCCGGCAAAGCCGCCCGGTCAGCGTATTGATGCAGCCGATGATGGTGTCGTGCAACTCGACCCGATGTTCCGGGGATTCGGCGTACTGGATGCGGCTGACCACGTCGTCGCCGAAGCGGGTCTGCGGGTTCAGCATGGCCTGCGTGGCCAGGCAGCGGCCGGTGGTCAGGTCGAGCAGCTTGCTGACGACGGTGGTCGTCCCGACATCGACCGCGACCCCGAGGATCGCCTCTGAACCGGCCACCGCGGTGTATCGGCGGTAGATCGTCGGGCGGATCTGGGCGCCGGCCGCGATCCCCCGGTCGAGAATCTTGTGCTCGTAGAAGCGCGACTCCGGGGGAACGACCACCGCCAGATCGTCCTGCACTTGGTACTGACAAGCAAGGATTTGCTGTCCGGAGGGATGGAGCCGCAAGGCGCACTTGCCACAGGTGCCCTTGCCGCCGCAGGGGGTCGTCAGAATGATGCCGGCTTGGCGGGTCGCTTCCAGGAGGGTCGCGCCCTGATGGATCGAGATTTCCTCCTCATCCGGCAGGAAGAGTACGCGGAAATGCTTCATCGATATCTTGACGCACAGAGTCTCATGCCGGCATCGAGTCGCGGCACCGGACGGGCCGTCCGGTGCGCCACGGACTCTTAGCCGCTGATCTTATGCCGGATCTTCCAGCGTGTACGTCGTTTCTTGCTGCCAATCTTCCTTCTACGTCTCGGTTTGGCCATGTGTACTCCAACAAAAGGTTAAAATCTTTGCTACGGCAACGTCCAGACCCGTATAATGGAGTTTAGCACAGGCGGAATGCTTCTGTAAAGGACAAAATATGATCCAGTGCGAACAGTGCGAGCTCTGTGAGAAGGGGCCGGACGGCCGCAAGATGTTCCGATGCGACCCGTTCTCGAACATCAAGGAGGCCGAGTGCCTCGCCAAATGGCAGCTCCTGCGGCTCGACATGCTCCTGGGCAGCTACCAAAGCATGCTGCGCTGGTACAGCAAGCTTGGCCCGCTGCAAGACAAGATCTTCAAGTACGTCCAGCGGGAGATCAACGAGATGGAGGATACGGAGGGCTGGAAATTCGACCAGGAGGCTGAGGAGGAGGAAGGCGGGGAGGAGTCCTGGCCGGTCTGATCATCCCTATCCACCTGCCCGCGGCGGGGAGGCTCGTGCCGCCCCCGGGCCGTTTCCCGGGCACGACCGCCGGGCGTTCCCGGCCGGTTTCGTAGGGTCTCTGGTCCCGCCCGGACAATGGACCAACGATTCCGGTACAGAACACCCGGCGGAGGGTCCGATGATATGGGAGTGGGGGTCGCCACCGCCGGAAATAGTCCGATCGGCGGCGCTCGTGTGTAATTTCCTGCAATAAGCCCTTTCGGGCAAACGTCTTGTTGTTACGAACGCAGCTAATGGGTAGAAGCGTCGAGTTAGCCCGAATCATCGATGGCTGTAAGTCGGGGGACGCTGACTGCTTTGCGCAGGTGGTTGACATGTACGCCGGACGCTGCTACGGTTATTTTTATCGGCTCACGGGTGACCGGGACCTCAGCGATGAGCTTCTGAGCGAGCTGTTCATCCGGCTCGTCGAGAAGATCAAGTCGTACAAGGGCGGCGCCTTCGAGAGTTGGCTCTTCAAAATCGCCTCGAACATCTTCCACGACTATCTGCGGGGCAAGCAGCGGCGCAAGAAGCTGTTGGATGCCCGGCGGGTCCAGTTGGAACTGGAGCCGGATTTGAACGAGATCCGGTTCTCGGATGAGGGTGAAGACCGGCTCGACAAGCTGCAGGTTCACCTGAGCCGTTTGGATGCCGATACCCGCGAGTTGATCCTGCTGCGGTTTTATTCGGAACTGAGTTTCAAAGAGATTGCCGAGCTCCGGTCGGAACCCCTCGGTACGGCGTTGTCCAAGCTGCACCGGGGCCTGAAGAAACTGAGAGAGCTCATGGAGGGGTAAGGGGTCGATGCCATGAGAGAGCGCGAACACGAGAATCTGGTCGGGTTGTTCCAGCGATTCCTGGAGGAGCCGGCGGCTCGGGCGGCCCACGAGGACATTGAGGCAGGCGAACGGTGGCTGGCTGCCTGTCCGGCCCCCCTGCCCGATGCGCGGGTCGTGGCTGCCATCAAGGCTCAGACCGCCGCACTGGCTCGGCGCCGGCACAGAACCGCGCAATGGGGCCGTGCGGCCGTGGCGACGGCGGCCGCCATCGTGCTGGCGTGGGTCGGACTGTTCGGGCCGCGCTCGGCCGATCGGCCTGGTATTTCCTACGCCGCCATTCTCCCGGCGGCGATCTGGGAAAGCGACGATCTGGCCGCCGATGACCTTGACATCGTGTATTTCACGGCCGAGATCCGGCACCTCGAAGCCACGCTGCGGGCGGTGGATGCGGGGGAAATCGGGCTCGGCGGCGGACTGCGGGACGAACTGGAGAACGAGCTGATGGCGATCGAGGCCGAGTTTTGGAAAGGATAGCGACAATGCGGGTATGTCGTATGACCGCGTTTCTGGCGTCCGTCACACTGGTCGGCGGCCTGACGGTCCACCTGGGGGCCGCTCAACCCAAACAAGCTGCCCCACCCAAACAGACCACTCAATCCAAACAAGCCGCTCCGCCCAAAACTGACATCTGGAAGGACGAGGCCAAGGAGACCCAACCCCCCTGGTGGCAGCGGGACTTGAGCAATGAGACGATCGACAGGATCATGGCCGGCCTGCAGAAGCGCGATCCGGCCCGCGCCAAGCAATTGGCCGAGCTGCGCAAGAAGGATTTCGAGCGATTCAAGCTGGAGTTGCGCGAGCAGGGTCGGCCGGAGCTGGAGCAGATCGCGGTCGAGCGATACGAGGGCCGCCGCCAGGAGCAGACCGCCCGATTCGTCGAATGGCTGAAGGTCGACTATCCCACGGAAGAGCAGGCCCTGGCCAAGCTCAAGGACGGCGACCCCCAGCTTTACGCCCGGAACCTCGAGCGTCTGTCCAATCAGTACGGCTACCTCTATGAGGCCGATCGAACCAACCCGG
>Ga0194125_10013578_pt1 | contig 10565 bp, 8 predicted proteins | sample TA2KigC250mmetaG_FD_148626 | JGI IMG/M metagenome (GOLD analysis project Ga0194125, IMG submission 148626) | Freshwater microbial communities from Lake Tanganyika, Tanzania - TA2015034 Kigoma Deep Cast 250m | ecosystem: Environmental > Aquatic > Freshwater > Lake | place: Tanzania: Lake... | reverse complement strand
ACGACTACTCGACGCGCATCCCGGAGATCGCTCGCGCGATGACCAACTGCTGGATCTCGCTCGTGCCTTCGAAGATGGTATGAATCTTCGCATCGCGGTGCCAACGCTCGACCGGGTATTCGCGCGTGTAGCCGTAGCCACCGAGAATTTGGATGGCTTCCTCGGTCACTCGCACCGCGGTTTCCGACGCGTAGTACTTGCTCATCGAACCTTCGCCGTTCTTGAACCCGCCGTTCTTTGCCAACCATGCCGCCCGCCAGATGAGCAGGCGTGACGCGTCAATGCGCGTGATCATGTTGGCCAACTTGAACGCGATGGCTTGGTGCATGATGATCGGCTTGCCGAACGCCTTGCGCTCCTTTGCGTAGTCGAGCGCGTATTCGTACGCCGCGCGTGCAATGCCGAGCGCCTGCGCGCCCACCGCCGGTCGCGTCGCCTCGAAGGTCTTCATCGCCGGCTGTGCCTCACCCGTCTTGCCGCGTTCGCGGGCACGCGCCAACTTGGCGTCCAATTTCTCCTTTCCGCCGAGCAGGCACTTCCCCGGCACGCGCACGTCGTCGAGCACCACTTCCGCGGTGTGCGACGCCTTGATGCCGTGCTTCAGGTACTTCTGACCTTGGCTCAGTCCTTTGGTGTTCGGTGGGACGACGAACGACGCCTGACCGCGACCCTTCAGCTCGGGGTCGACTGCGGCGACCACGACGTGCACGTTGGCGATGCCACCGTTGGTGATCCACGCCTTCGTGCCGTTCAACACCCACTCGTCCTTCGCCTCGTCGTACACCGCGCGCGTGCGCAACGAACTCACATCGCTACCCGCGTCAGGTTCGCTCACGCAGAACGCACCGACCTTCACGTCGTCGGCGGTGCCGTAACACTGCGGCACCCACTCCATCACTTGCTCGGGCGTGCCGTTGCCGGCGATTCCCGCTGCCGCGAGACCCGAACCCATGATCGCCATGCCGATGCCGGCGTCGCCCCAGAATATTTCTTCGATTGCCACCGGCAACGTGAGGCCACTCGCGTCACCCATCGCATTCATGATGAAGTCGAGACCGTAGAGACCGATCTTTGCCGCTTCTTGCACGATCGGCCACGGGAATTCTTCGCGCTCGTCCCATTCGTGGGCGGCGGGGCGGATCACGTCGACGGCGAACTCGTGGATCCAGTCCTTCAGTTGTTGCTGGTCATCGTTGAGCGAGAGCGAGAATTCAGCCATGCCCCTAAGTTACCAGCGAGTAGGAAAGTCAGGCACGGCGCAGCGTGGTGCCGGCCTTCGTCGTCTCGACGATCCAGCCCGCACTTTGCAGTTCGTTGCGCAAGGCGTCGGCCTTGGCAAAGTCTTTCGCTGCCCGCGCGGCATCGAGCGCGACGGCTTTGGCTCGTGCATCGTCATCGATTGCGATGATCGCACCGAGTTTCAGGCCCACCGCGCCGCACATTTCGTGCACTGCGGCAACGAGCGCCGCGGCACTCGCATCGCCCGAGTCGACCGCCGTATTGGCGCGACGCACGGTATCGAAGACGTGTGCCATTGCATTCGGTGTGTCGAGGTCGTTGTCCATCAACTCGACGAACCGCACAAGAGTGTCGGCGTCGGCGACTTCAGAACCACCATTGCCTGCGCCTTCGACGCCACTCGCCGCCACGAGCCCGCGACTTCGCGCTGCAAACGCATCAAGCCCAGCGAGCGCGTTCACCGACCCTGCCAGATTCTCGCGACCAACGCGTATCGGCGAGCGATAGTGCGTCTGCAACAACAACATGCGGTACGCGCGCGCGTCGTAATGGTCGAGTAGGTCGAGCAGGTTCGTCACGTTGCCGAGACTCTTCGACATCTTCTCGCCTTCGGCGTCGACGACGAATCCGTTGTGCATCCAGTGCCGGGCAAAACTGCGCCCGAGCGCGACCGATTGTGCGCGTTCGTTCTCGTGGTGCGGAAACCGCAGGTCGGCGCCACCGCAATGCAGATCGAAACCGTCGCCCAGCAACTCGAGGCTCATCACCACGCATTCGCTATGCCAGCCGGGTCGACCATCCCCCCACGGCGACGGCCACGATGGCTCGCCGGGTTTGGAGAACTTCCACAAGGCGAAGTCGGCGGGATGACGCTTCTCGCCCGCACCCAGCACCTCGCGGTCGCCACCGCCGGCCAGCATCTCATCCAGCGACTGGTGTGCGAGCGCGCCGTAGTCGGGCACGCTCTCGACCGACAAATACACGCCGTCACTCGTCGCGTAGGCAGCACCGCGCTCGACGAGCGTGCCGATCATCGCCACCATCTGCTTTACGTATTCCGTTGCATGCGGAATGTCGGTGGGTCGACGCACACCGAGCCGCCCCATCGCGTCGAACCACACGGATTCGCACTTGTGGGTGATGTCCTGCCACGGACGACCTTCACGGTTGGCTCGCTCGATGATTGTGTCGTCGATGTCGGTGATGTTGCTCACCAGGCGCACATCGATGCCACGCCACTCGAGATACCGACGCAGCACGTCGTAGACGATCGTCGCGCGACCATGCCCGAGGTGCGGTGGCCCGTACACCGTTGGCCCGCACAAGTAGATGCCGAGTTTGCCCTCTTCGCGCATCGCAAGCGGCTTTATCTCGCGCGTCAGGGTGTCGTACAGCGCGAACACGCCACAAGCCTACGAATGCGCAAGTGCAACACATCGCGACAATGCGAAGGGTCACGGCGTCGTGCGCCACTACCGTTGAGAGAGCATGTCGAACGGTTCCACGGCGCGCAGAGTTCCCGAGAAACCGACGCTCGACGGTGTGGAACGGCGCTTCATCGAACGCTGGGGTGCTGACCGCACCTACGCCTTCGACCGCTCGGCCACCCGCGACCGGGTGTTCGCGATCGACACTCCGCCGCCGACGGTGAGCGGCTCGCTGCACATAGGGCACGTGTTCTCCTACACCCACACCGACACCATCGCGCGATATCAGCGCATGCGCGGCAAGCAGGTGTTCTATCCGATGGGTTGGGACGACAACGGCCTGCCCACCGAGCGGCGCGTGCAGAACTATTTCGGTGTCACCTGCGATCCGTCGCTGGCCTATGTCGCGGGGTTTCAGCCGCCGTTCCGCGGGGATCCGCCCAAGGATCACAAGGCGGTGCCGGTGTCGAGGCCCAACTTCATCGAGCTCTGCGACGAACTCACCGCACAAGACGAGAAGGTGTTCGAGGATTTGTTCCGCCGACTCGGTCTCTCGGTCGACTGGTCGCTCCTGTACACCACGATTTCGGAGCATGCGCGACGTACGTCGCAGCGCGCCTTTCTCGACAATCTCGCCCGTGGCGAGGCGTACGCGCAGGAGGCACCCACGTTGTGGGACGTCGACTTCCGCACCGCGGTGGCCCAAGCCGAGTTGGAAGATCGCGAGCGCCCCGGCGCGTATCACGCGGTGTCGTTCCACGGCCCGAGTAGTTCCGCCAACCCGAGCGGCGATGTCGTCGTCGAAACCACGCGACCCGAGTTGATTCCCGCCTGCGTTGGTCTCGTCGCGCACCCCGACGACGCGCGCTACGCGCCACTCTTTGGCAAAACCGTTCGCTTGCCGCTGTTCGACGTCGAAGTCGGCGTCTACCCGCACCCGCTCGCCCAACCCGACAAGGGCACGGGCATCGCGATGATCTGCACGTTCGGCGACCTCACCGACGTGGTGTGGTGGCGCGAATTCAACCTGCCGACGCGCGCAATCATTGGCCGCGACGGTCGCATCATCACCGAACCACCCGCAACGATTGTCGGCGACGCCGGTCGTGCTCATTATGCGACGCTCGCCGGAAAGTCGGCCAAGCAAGCGCAGACTGCAATCGTCGAACTGTTGCGCGCCTCTGGCGACCTGAAATCCGAACCGCGTGCCATCACGCATCCGGTGAAGTTCTACGAAAGGGGCGATCGTCCGCTCGAGATCGTCGCCAGTCGCCAGTGGTACATCCGCAACGGTGGGCGCGACGAGTCGCTGCGCAACGCGTTGCTCGCGCGCGGCGAAGAGATGTCGTGGCATCCCGACCACATGCGACACAGGTATTCGAACTGGGTGCAAGGTCTGAACGGTGACTGGCTGATTTCGCGCCAGCGCTACTTCGGTGTGCCGATCCCGGTGTGGTATCGAGTCGACGCCGAAGGGCAACCTGAGTACGACTCGCCGCTCGTGCCGACCGCCGATCGTCTGCCGATCGACCCGAGCACCGACGTACCCGATGGTTTCACCGCCGCACAACGTGGCGTCGTAGGTGGTTTCGTCGGCGACCCCGACGTGATGGATACGTGGGCCACGTCGTCGCTCACTCCGCAGATCGCGTCGCACTGGGCCGACGATGACGAACTCTTTGCGCGCGTGTTCCCGATGGACATGCGAGCGCAGGGGCACGACATCATCCGCACGTGGTTGTTCTCCACGATGGTGCGTTCGCACTTCGCGCACGGACGCATCCCGTGGAAGAGCGCCGCAGTCTCCGGTTGGATTCTCGATGCCGATCGCAAGAAGATGTCAAAGTCGAAGGGCAACGTCGTCACGCCGATCGATTTGTTCGACAAATACGGCAGCGACGCCGTGCGTTACTGGTCGGCTTCGGCGCGGCCCGGTGTCGACACCGTGGTCAGCGAAGACCAGATGAAGGTCGGCAGGAAGCTCGCCACCAAGTTGCTCAACGTCACGAAATTCGTGCTCGGCTTCGAGTGCGACGACGACGGCGCCGCTGGCGCGCAACTTGGCGGTGCGACTGACGACCGAATCTCACAACCACTCGACAGGGCGATGCTCGAGCGTCTCGCCGCCGTCGTTGCCGACGCCACCGCCGCGTTCGACGAACTCGACTACGCGCGGGCCCTCGAGCGCACCGAGTCGTTCTTCTGGTGGTTCTGCGACGACTTCGTCGAACTCGTGAAAGCCCGCGCCTACGGAAAAGTCGGCGCCGACGGTGCCCCAGCGAAGTTCGCCGACTGTTCGCCAGATGAAGTGTCGGTGCGTCGTGCGTTGCATCGCGCGTTGAGCGTGGTGCAACGACTGTTCGCCCCGCACATGCCGTTCTGCACCGACGAAGTGTGGTCGTGGTGGCAACCCGGCAGCGTGCACCGAGCCGCCTGGCCGGTGAGCGCCGACGAGCAGCGCGGGACAGGCGCTGCCGCAACAGATGAAGCCTCGTCAAGTGCCGACGCCGAGCTCCTGCTCGACACCGCGAGCGCGGTGCTCTCCGAAATCCGCCGCACGAAGACCGAAGCCAAGGTGTCGCAGCGTGCGAAGGTATCGACGGTGATCGTGTCGTGCGACTCCACCCGCACCGCGGCGGTGCGCGAGGCAGAATCCGACCTCGTGAGGGCCGGTAGCGTCGCCGAGTTCAGTGTGGTCGACGGCGCCGAACTCAGTGTCTCCGTCACCCTCGCCCCCACCAAATGACCGCGCCGCGCAAGCCTGCACGCCCGCGTTCGCACGTGGCGGTGCTCGCCATCAACTTCGTGATTGCCGCCACTCTCATCGTCACGGGCCTTGCCGTGGTGTGGGCGAACGACAAGGTGGGTGATCGTCTCGTCGTCAGCATCGACAGCGCTTCCGACGCGACCGTCACGACGCCCGACGATGAGGCGGCGGTTGAGCGACCACTTGATACCGCCAATCTGCGACCGAAGAACTTCCTCCTCACCGGCTCTGACAACGGAGCGTGCCCGAACGGTGACGGCACCGCGGGCGGCATTGGTGACCGCACCGCATTCGGCGAACGCAGTGACACCATCATGTTGTTGCGCGTCGACCCGACGACGAACGACGTCGCAGTGTTGTCGTTTCCGCGTGATTTGTGGGTGAAGATTGCGGGCACCACGCGTCAAGCGCGCATCAATTCCGCCTTTGACGTGAAGGATCCGTCTCGGCTGATTCGCACCATCGACGACAACTTCGGCGTGCCGGTCGACCACTACGTGAACGTCAACCTGTGTGCGTTCAAAGAAATCGTCGACTCGGTCGGCGGCGTGAAGATTCCGTTTGCCCACCGCACGAAGGATGAGCGTGCTGGCTTTCGCGAGGTGGGCCCCGGTTGTGTACAGCTGCGCGGCGGGCAGGCACTCGCGTACGTGCGGTCGCGCAGCGGCTACCGCTATTTCGACGAGACCAAACAGAGATGGGTCGGCGATCCGACGGGCGACATCGGGCGCATCAGCCGTCAGCAGGATTTTCTGCGTCGCTCGATGCAGCGCGCACTCGACCGCGGCACCACCAACCCCGCCACGGCGAATGCACTGCTCAATGTGGCGCTCGACCGCGTGATCACCGACGATCGTCTCACACCGCGCGACCTGCTCACCCTCGCCCAAGCGATGCGCAATCTCGACACTGCGGGTGTCAATTCGTACACCATCGAATGGTCGATGCGTCGCATCGGCGGCGAATCGGTGCTGATACCGATCATTGACACTGATTCGATGAAGTCGATACTCGCGATCTTCCGAGGCGAGACGAATGCCACGAACGTGCCCACCGACACTGCGAGCGATGAGAACGCCAACGGCACGCGCGCGCCAGAGATCGATCGCGCTGCATCCGGCATCGACCGCACTGCGCTAGTTCTCTTCGTACCCCTCACGGCAACCTTGCTCGAGCTCATCGGTCAGGCGACCGTCGCACCAATCGCCGGTGACGCATCGACACCAACCACGATCGCCACCGCACCGCAACAGCAGCGCCTCGGTGTCTTCCCTCCCGACGACCCAACCTGCCGATAACTACACTCGCCACGGGGGCACTCGTGGAACCCAGCAACGTCGCCATTGACATCGTCGTCGTGGTCGTCGCGTATCTGCTCGGTACGTTTCCGAGCGCGGAGCTCGTTGCGTCGCGGTTCGGCAAAGACATCACGAAGGTCGGCTCGGGCAACCCCGGCGCATCGAATGTGATCCGTGAACTCGGTTGGAAGGCCGGCATGGCGGTCTTCTTGCTCGACATGGCGAAGGCGGCCATCGCCGTAGGCATCGCCTGGGCCGTGACCGGCGAGCAACGCGGAGCACTCAGTTATGCCGCCATGTGCGGCGCAATCATCGGGCATGTCGCGCCGGTGTTCCGCAAGTTCAAGGGTGGTAAGGGCGTCGCGTCGGGCGGAGGTGCGTTGTTCGTGTTGTTTCCCGTCGTGAGTGCGGTGCTCTTCGTGTCGTGGTTCGTAATCAGCAGGGTCACACGCAAGGCATCGGTCGCCTCACTCGCGATCACCATCGGCACCCCGATCGGCATGGTTATCGACGGCGCGGAACGATGGGAGTTGTACGTCGTACTCGGTGTCGTTGCATTCGTGATCATCAAACATCTGCCGAACATCCGACGCTTGAGGTCAAAAACCGAACCGTCGTTGTAGCGTGCCCTGATGCTCGAAGTCTTCACGCAAGCATTCGACTGGTTGAAGGACTTCTCCTCGTCACCGTGGTTCTACGTGATCATCTTCGTCATTGCGGTGCTCGACTCCGTGCTGCCGGTCGTGCCGAGCGAAACACTCGTCATTGTCGGTGGCGTCAGCGCGGGGCTCGGCAATTTGTGGATTCCCCTCGTCATCGTGTGCGCGGCGAGTGGCGCCTTCGTCGGCGACAACATGAGTTATTTCATCGGTCGCGAAGCGAGTGATTGGGTGATGCGGCGTCAGACGCGAACCGCCAAAGGTGCCAAACGCATGGCTGTAATCGTCGAGCAGGTGCACGAACGCGGCGGATTGTTGCTCATTACCGCGCGCTTCATCCCCGGTGGTCGCACCGCGCTCACGTTGTCGTGCGGCGTCACTCGCCAACCGCGGCGATGGTTCGTTGGTTGGGCGGCGGTCGCGGCGCTGATCTGGGGCCACTATGCGGCGCTGCTCGGCTTCATCGGTGGCAAGTCGTTCGAAGAAAATCACACGCTCGCCTTTATCATCGCATTCGCGGCGGCCTTCAGCATCACTGCGCTGATCGAAATGGTTCGCTGGCTATTGAAGCGCGCCAGATACCGTCAAACTGCATGACCTTGCGGCTCAGCGTCGATGCAGACGCCTGGCGATCACACGTCGCCTCCACCGCGAATGCGCTTGGTGCAGGTGCGGGGGTCGACTCTGCGAACGCACGAGACGCACTGCTCCCCGTGGTGAAGGGCAACGGTTACGGTTTCGGTCGCAGGGTGCTGATGCCGTACGCCGCCACACTTTCGCGCAGTGTTGCGGTCGGCACGGTGCACGAGTTGCACGATGTGCCGGGCAACCTGCGGCCGTTCGTGCTCACGCCGCTTGGTGCCGCTGTCACCAGCGCAACGCCCTCGATTGCAGTCCGTGCTGACGCGGTGCTCGCCGTTGGTGCTGCACACGACCTCAACGTGCTCGCAACACTTGGCTTGCGTCATGCCGTCGTCATCAAGGTGGAATCGTCGATGCACCGCTACGGCGTCACGCCCGCCGACGCACTCGCGCTGCGCAGGCAGGCGGAGTCCGCTGGTCATCAAGTTGTCGCCTGGTCGGTGCATCTTCCACTCACGGGCAACGACGACGAACGCGTCCGTGAGGTGATCGCACTTGCGACTGAACTGTCTGTCGACCTGCCTCTTCACGTGAGCCACGTCGGCAGTGCCGCAGCGGCACTGCGCGCAGCCGTGCAGCAGCCCGTGGTGGTGCGCACGGGCACACATCTGTGGCTTGGCGGCAAGTCGATGCTCACGCTGCATGCCGACGTCATTGCGGTACGAACTGCAACCACGCAGCATGCGGGGTATCGCGCGACAACCGTTCGCCCAGGTGCTCGTTTGGTGATGGTCGGTTGCGGTTCAAGCCACGGCGTTGGCCCGCTCGACGACGGCCGCAGCCCGTTTCACTTCGCCAAACGACGATTGTCCATGCTCGAGGCGCCGCATATGCACACCACGATGCTCGCCGTCGATGACGAGCCGTGCCCGCAGGAGGGCGATTGGGTGGACGTGCAGCAGCCACTCACGCGCGTGCAGCCCGACACGATCGCCTGGCACTAGTCGCGTCGCGTGGCGCGACAATCTCACGCCGCTTGCGCTAGGTAACGCGACCCGCCGCAGTTGTGGCTGCGCGATACCTGCCGCTCGCCACCAAATCACGAATCCGCGCGAAACCATCCCACACCTCTGTGAAGCTCGTCGCCAACGGCGACATCGCCAGACGAATGCTCGACGGCTCGCGATAATCGGGGATCACCTTCACCATCTCGCGGATCGCAACGGCGATCTGCCTGGCGTCGGCATGTCGCATAGTCACATGACCTCCGCGCCGCATCGCATCTCGCGGAGTGATGAGTTCGAAGCCGAGCGGTGTGAGCCATGCATCGTGCAGCCGCACCATCATGTCGGTGCCGAGTGCCGCCTTCGCCGCGATCGTCGGCAACCCGGCTTCGGCGATCATGCCGAACGATGCTTCGATACATCGCATGCCGACGATTGAGGGGCTTGCAATCTGAAACCCGCGCATGCCGTCGGCGCGGTCGAAGCCCTGGCCCATCGCAAACTGGTCGCGCTGCGCGAACCAACCCTGAATCGGCACTTGCAGCAAACCCTGGATCCGCCGGTTCACGTACAACCACGCCGGCGAGCCGGGGCCCGCGTTGCCATATTTGTAGGTGCAACCGACGGCGAGGTCGACATCGTCCCGGTCGAAGTGCATGTCCACCACGCCGACCGCGTGGCTGGCATCCCACACAACGAGCGCACCAGCGTCGTGCGCCATTTTCGTCAACGCTGCCACATCGTGCAGCGCGCCAGAACGGTATTGCACGACCGAGAACGTCACCACCGCCGTGCGCGCATCAAGGTGTGCGGCGAGCATCTGCGGTGTGACGTATCCTTCGCCCGATTCGTCGTCAATCGACACGAGTCGTTTGCCGTGTCGCGCGCAGAGACCTTCGAGGATGTAGCGATCAGTCGGAAAGTTGGCGGTATCGCTGATCACCGTGTCGCGGTCGGGGCGGGCACGAATCGCCGCGTCGCACAGTTGGTAGAAGTTCACGCTCGTCGTATCTACGGCGAGCACCTGACCGCTTGCTGCGCCGAGCGCCGCCGAACCGATCAGATCACCGACTCGTTGTGCTTCGTCAATCCAGTGCGACCAGCCGGCGACGAGTTCGCTACCCCACTCCTCGGTGAGGTAACGGTGCACGACATCCACCGTGCGCTTCGGCAGACGACCGAGCGAGTTGCCATCCAAGTAGCAGAGGTCGGGGTCGGTGATGACGAACTCGTCACGAAACGCGCGCAACGGGTCGCGGGCATCGAGCGCTTCGGCATCTGTGCGCGCGAGCCCTGCAGTGTTGTTCACTGCACGCCCCGCCGTGTCATTACTCCCGCCGTGTCACCGCTCCCTCCGTTTCGCATAGTGTCACCTTATGCGCGACGACGAACTGCGCTCCACCACCTACTCGTCGTATCTGCGCGTGCACGAGCTTCTGTCGTTGCAAACACCGCGCGCGGGCGGGCCCGAGCACGACGAATTGTTGTTCATCGTCATCCACCAAACCTACGAATTGTGGTTCAAGACGCTGCTGCACGAATTCGCCCGCGCCGGCGAACGATTGCGCGCCGGTGCATCGCACGAAGCG
>Ga0194125_10013571_pt1 | contig 10572 bp, 5 predicted proteins | sample TA2KigC250mmetaG_FD_148626 | JGI IMG/M metagenome (GOLD analysis project Ga0194125, IMG submission 148626) | Freshwater microbial communities from Lake Tanganyika, Tanzania - TA2015034 Kigoma Deep Cast 250m | ecosystem: Environmental > Aquatic > Freshwater > Lake | place: Tanzania: Lake... | reverse complement strand
GCCCAGGAGCCCCGGCTGCTCCTCATGGACGAGCCTGCGGCCGGCCTCAATCCCCGGGAAACTGAAGACCTCATGGCCCTGTTGGAGCAGCTTCGAGACCTGGGCCTCACCCTCCTGGTCATCGAACACGACATGACCCTGGTCATGGGCATCAGCCACCGGGTGGTGGTGTTGGATCACGGTGAAGTCATTGCCATGGGCCCGCCCGTAGAGATCCGCCGGGACCCCCGGGTGATTGAGGCGTATTTGGGACGGGAAGAAGAATGAGGTTTCAGGTTTCAGGTTTCAGGTTTTAGGGAGAAATTACTATGGGTTCCTGGAGAATTCTAAGCACATGGGCAGGAAGAAGTACCTTTCAATATAGTGGTTCTGTTTCAAGCGGAACAACTATAAGATACGGACAAAACTATAAATATAAAATTGATGTAACCAAAGAACAGTATAATGCTTTACTTAATCATTTCCGAAGTGAAACTGTCCCAGCCGGAACCTCCAGAACTAATCCACCAAGAGGCAGTGTAGGCGAATGGTTACAAGAAAATGTTACTAGGACTGCAATATCATCCTATATTTGTCCGATTTTAATAGCCGAGGGTTTTGCCGAGAGGGTCGGAAATACTGAAATTAGATTTATTACTCGGAGCATGAAGGCCAATTCCATCCATTAGCCCCCTCCCCCTTGAGGGGGGAGGGTTGGGGTGGGGGTGAATAGAACTTCTTTTCTAATGAGCCTCGCTAAGGGAGAATCGTCATGCCCATATACGACCACGACGCGGAGCAGATGAACCGGCAGGAACTGGCCCAATTGCAGTTGGAGCGCCTTCAGGCCACCCTCCACCGGGTCTATAAGAACGTCAAGTTCTACAAGCGCCAATTTGACTCCGTCGGCTTTCTCCCGGAGGACTGCCAGTCCCTGGATGATCTCCCCCGCCTGCCCTTCACCACCCGGGACGATCTGGCCCGGGCCTACCCCTACGAGATGTTCGCGGTGCCGCTTAGGGAGGTGGTGCGCATCCACTCCTCCACCGGCAGCCCCGGCAATCCCATCGTCATGGGCTACACTTGCCGGGACCTGAGAGCCTGGGCCAAACTGACGGCCCGAGTCCTCAGCGCCGCGGGCGTGGACCGGGATGACGTGGTCCAGGTGACCTTGAGCTACGGGCTGCTTACCAGCGCCTTCGGCATCCACTACGGGGTGGAACTCCTGGGGGCCTCGGTGATTCCCACCGGTCCCGGCGCCACCTTCCGCCAGGTGCAGATCATGCGGGACTACCGGGTCACCGCCCTGGTGAGCACCCCGTCCTATGCCCTGGTCCTGGCGGACCAGATGGAGGCCCAGGGGGTGGATGCCAAGAGCCTCCACCTGAAGGTGGCCCTCCTGGCGGGAGAGCCCTGGACCGAAGAGATGCGCCGGGAAATCGAGTCCCGCCTCTTCCTCACCGCCCACGACCACTACGCGCTCTCCGAGGCCATGGGCCCCGGGGTGGCCGGGGAGTGCGAGCACCGGCAGGGCATGCACCTCAACCAGGACCACTTCCTGCCCGAAATAGTGGCGCCGGGCGCCGGCGAGCCCCTGCCCCCGGGAGAGCTGGGGGAGCTGGTCATCACTACCCTGACCAAGGAGGGCGTGCCCCTGGTGCGCTTCCGCACCGGCGACCTGTGCCGCCTCAACTTTGACCCCTGCCCCTGCGGCCGCACCACCGCCCGGCTGAGCCGCATCGCCGGCCGCTGCGACCAGGTGGTCATCGTCAAGGGCGTCAACATCTTTCCCGCCCGGGTGGGTAAGGTGCTGGCCAATGTCCTGGGTGAAGACCCCGAATACCAGTTGGTCATCGGCCGGGAAGGCCACCTGGATTACCTGGACATCCGCCTGGGCGTCCGGGAGGGTCTGTTCTTCGACAAGATGACGGTGCAGCGCACCTTCCTGGAGAGCCTCACCCGCAAGCTGGCCCAGGGCATCGGCATCCGGCCCCGGGTGAAACTGGTGGAGCCGGGGTCCATTTCCCGGGAAAATGAGACTTCCCTTTTGGTGATTGATTTAAGGAAATGCGTCGATGGACAGGTGATCTGAGTCTTGGCAAAAGAGGCCGATAAGCGCCTCTGCATTACCAATCCCACTTCACTCCTTTGGAGTTATAACTTATCAGACCTTCTCTCCCGGCCTCGGCCATAAAGGCGGGGGGCGCCGCTGTCGACAAGCGGTGTGGCGCCCGCCGCCCCTTGGCCTCGTTACATCTTAGCCTTAGGACCAGGCTTTGGCGGCGCCTTGGGTCTCTCAGGTTTCTTTTTGGCCTCCTCAGGCTTTTCCTTCTTGGGCTCTTCCTTCACGGGCGCAGCCCCGGCCTTGAGCAGCATCTCCTCAATATCATTTTTCTTAGCCGCCCGGGCGTAGGACAAGGCGGTCTTACCCTCCTTGTCCTTGGCGTTCACGTCCAGCCCCTTCTCCAGGAGAAGCTTCACGGCATCGGCGCTGCCCGCCTGGGCCGCCCACATGAGGGCGGTCTTGCTGTCTTTGTCGGTGACGGTGACCTCCGTCCCCTTTTCTATCAGCAGTTTGACCGTATCCGCTTTACCTCGGGCGGCTGCGGACAGGAGGGCGTTCATGCCGCTTCTGTCATCCCGGGCCTTGATATCCGCGCCCCGCTCCAGGAGCAGGATAATCATGTCGTTGTTGCCCCCGTAGGCCGCCCACAACAGGGGAGTGCGCCCGTCCTTGTCCCTGGAGTTAACGTCCAGACCCTTATCCAGGAGAAGTTTCACCATATCTTTATGACCCCGGGCCGAGGCGCCTAACAAGGCGTTCATGTCGTTTTTTTCTTCCGTGGCCTTGAGATCCGCCCCCTTGTCCAGCAAGGTTTTGGCTATCTCGACATTACCGCCCAAAGCCGCCCAGATGAGCGGTGTCGCCCCGAATTGTTTATCCTTGGCGTTGATGTCGGCTCCGCCGGCCAGGAGAAGCAGCACTATTTCCTGTCGGCCGGCTTTGGTGGCCACAATTAACGGCGTCTCGCCCTTTTTGTCCGCCACATTGGATTTCATGCCGGACTGGAGGAAGAGCTTCACCACCAGGGCATCGCCGTTTTTGGCCGCCTCAAGAAAACCCTCTTCGCCATACTTGACGTTCATCTGACCCAGTTTGATGCGGGCTTCTTCCTGGGGGTTGCCGCAGGCCAAAGAAAAAAGCAGCAATAAAATTACGAAAAAGATTTTAAGTTGCCGTGGTTTCATCCGGTTAAGCCTCCTGGGAGTGAGCATTGGAACACCGATTGATAACAATTGACTGCCTCTGGGAAAATATCACCATAGGAAAGTGCTTGTCAACTTGGCAAACACTGCTATTCGCTCTGCAATTCCCTGGCCTGAAGAATAAATTAGGTTCCTTGTCAAGAAATCCGAGGACCCTATCCTTGGTGATGGCCTAGGGCTCCGCCGGCACAGGCTGGAAAGCCTGTGCTACCGGATATTTATTTGAGCGACATATAATCCAGCTAGCTATATTAACTAAAGGAATAGACATAATACCTAAAACGCCTAGGTACTAGTGCCTAGGCACTAGGCATAAATTAGGTATAAAGGCCTATTGTTAACTACACTAAGTGTATTATAGTTCAAATCAACCTCATTATTTAATGATAAGGAGGTGTTAAACTTATACTGAGTCAATAGCCTAAAGGAAGTCTGCACCGGAGGCTAAACTTAACGTCAAAGGAACTATTCCCGGAATTTTCAGGGGTAACTTGTAAGGAGATGGAGATGAATAAAAATAAATTGACCATGGCAGTGGCTGTTTTTGCGCTGGTGCTGGCATTCGGGGGATTGGGGTCATACGTCTATGGGCAGCCCATACCGGGAGGAACTCTGGACCCCACAACCATTCCCAAGTACACTACCCCTTTGGTCATCCCTCCGGCGATGCCCAAATCGGTAAACCCGCCAGGTTTTGTGGGCGATTACTATGAAATCGCAGTTCGGCAGTTTCAGCAGAACATCCTGCCGGACAGCATGGGGCTTCCCACCACGGTGTGGAGCTACGGCTCCTTAAACCATCCCGGCAGTTTCAACTATCCGGCCTTCACCATTGAGGCCCGGGTGTGGAAGCCCGTCAGGATCAAATGGATCAATGACCTGAAAGACCCGATCACCGGCAACTTTCTTCCCCACCTGCTGCCGGTGGACCAGACCCTGCATTGGGCCAACCCGCCGGGCGGCGAAATGGAGCGGGATATGCGGCCCGTGTTTGCGTCCACCCCTGGACCTTACACCGGACCGGTGCCCATCATCACCCATGTCCACGGCGCCCACGTCTCCGATGAAAGTGACGGCTATCCCGAAGCCTGGTTTCTCCCCGCGGCGGCCAATATCCCCGCGGGCTATGCCACCGAGGGCAGTTGGTATAACTTTTTCAAGGCCAAGGCTTTCTTCAAATACAATGTCACCTGGGATCCGGGGACGGCAATTTTCCAGTACCCCAACCGTCAGCGGGCCTCCACCCTGTGGTATCACGACCATACCCTGGGCATGACCCGGCTGAACGTCTATGCCGGGCCGGCCGGCTTCTATCTCCTCCGGGGCGGCGTCGCTGACATGCCCCTGAGATACCGGTTCCCCAAACTCGGCGATCCCCCCGGCGTCCGGTACACCGAGATTCCCATCGTCATCCAGGACCGTTCCTTTAACGCCGATGGCTCCTTGTTCTACCCTGCCGGCCGGGACTTCTTCGATGGCTTTCTGGGACCCTATATTCCAACCACCGACGTGTCGCCCATCTGGAACCCCGAGTTTTTCGGGAACACCATGGTGGTCAACGGCAAGACCTGGCCGGTCCTGAACGTGAAGCAGCGGCGCTACCGCTTCCGCTTTCTTAACGGCTGTGACTCCCGTTTCCTAATTTTACAGATGGATAACGGCCTGCCTTTCTGGCAGATCGGCACCGAGGGCGGCTTCCTGCCGGCGCCGGTACAGCTGAATCAACTCCTCATCGGCTTGGCGGAGCGAGCCGACGTCATCATAGACTTCACCAACGTCCCGGTGGGGACTCAGGTAATTCTGCAGAATATTGGCCCGGATTCGCCCTTCGGCGGCGGTGTCCCGGGGGTCGATTTTCCGCCGTCAGACCCCGGCACCACCGGCCAGGTGATGAAGTTTGTAGTCGGCCCTCGCGTCGGGGGTGATACCACCACGGCTCCCAATCTGCTGGGTCTGCCGCCTTGTTCGCCCTTGGGCGTGGCGAGCGTCACGCGGCAGGTGTCCCTCAATGAGGAAATGTCCGTGACCCCGGGCTTCGACGGGCCCATCGCCGCCAAGCAGGGCACCATGGACGGCGCTGGCAATCCCATACCCAAGAAGTTTATGGATCCCATTACGGAAAATCCCCGACTGGGAGCCACCGAAATCTGGGAAATTTTCAACTTCACCGCGGACGCCCATCCTATCCATATTCACCAGACCATGTTTCAGGTGGTTAGCCGGGAAGGATTGGTGTTGGATCCGGTTACGGGTGAAGTCGCTTTACCGGCTACCCTAACTGGAGTTATTACGGGCCCGGAAACTTGGGAGACGGGCTACAAAGACACGGTCATCTCTTACCCCGGTCAGGTCACCCGCATCAAAGCCAAGTTCGACCTGCCCGGCCTTTACGTCTGGCACTGCCACATCGTGAGCCACGAGGATAACGAAATGATGCGGGCCTTTTTTGTGGGCACTTCAAACGCCCTAAAAACACCTTACATGTACAATGCCTACTTGGAAGGTGAAACATTGTTTTAGGCAACTGGAGCAACATAATCACATGGGAATAGGCCCTCGCCGGGGCGGTTCGCCAACCGCCCCGGCGAGGATGCGACTGCAAACTCTCTGATCAAATAACTGAGAACAAGAAAAGGGGCCGCCGGTGGGTGTCCCCTTTTCTTTTGGGATGGGCTTAATCCAGGGTTTCTGAAAAATACTCGCTCATTTCAAAGATCCAATTTGTAGCAACGAAGGATTACCAGGAAAATCAGGCTTAATTCTCCGGCCTGTGGTCATCTCGATTCATGATTAGGTACATTTGCCTAGAAAAGATTAGGCAATTATATGGATTATAACTGATATTCAAAGGCCGCCCGGGGGCGGCTTTATTATTTAACCCGCTTTTTATTTAACCTATGGAAGCGGTTATCCAAATTGCTTTAAGCCGCCGATTTTGTTAGTATGTGAGCATTCCTGGGAACCTGGGTACATCTTATGCGACCTTCATGGGATGAATACTTCATGCTCATCGCCAAGCTGGTGAGCACCCGGTCCACCTGCAACTCCCGCCCCACCGGCGCGGTGCTGGTGAAGGACCGGCAGATTTTGGCCACGGGCTACAACGGCTCCATGCCCGGCGCGCCCCATTGCACCGACCAGGTCATGCCCGACGGCAGCCCCTACTGCCACCGCCGGGCGCTGCAAGTGGCCGACGTGGACAAGTACAACTACTGCCGGGCCTCCCACGCGGAGGCCAACGCCATCGCCCAGGCCGCCAAACACGGCATCGCCATTAGGGGCGCGACTCTCTACGTCACGCTGGAACCTTGTTTCGTCTGTATAAAACTTCTGGCCACGGCCCAGATCGAAAAGGTCTTTTTTGAGATAAGCTACGAGTCCCGGGACGCGGCCCGGGACGCCTATTGGCGGGAGATGGTGGCCGACGCGGGGATCGTTGCCTATCAGCAGCTTATCATCAGCCCGGAGACCATGGCCGCCATTCTGCCGAATTTGCGGGAAGTCACCTCCCGGCGCCGGCTGGCGCCCACTGCGGCCTCGGCGGCGCCCAGCTTTATCGGCGCGGTGGAGTCGGATTAAGAACAACCTCACGCAAAGACGCAAAGGCATAAATATTTTAAAATTATTAGCGGTCTTTGCGGCTTTGCGTGAGATAATTATAAGTTATCAATAGCGATTTTACTTATGGCTAAAAACAGCAAACCCGCCCCAAAGAAAAACAATTCCCGGAAAGCCAAGGCCTCGGGCCCGCCGCCGGAACCCGCGGCCCCCCCCACTTGGCCCCGGCGCCTGGGCCAGGAGATGGCGGCGCTGCTGCTCCTGGGGCTGGCGGGCTTCTGCTTTCTGGCCCTGGTGAGCCACAACCTCCTGGACCCCCAGGACCTGGTGGCAGTGTGGCAGGCGGCGGAAGTCTCCAACCAGGGGGGCAAGGCCGGGGCGCTGTTGGCCGCTTATCTAATATGGAGCCTGGGGCTGGCGGCCCTGGTGGTCCCTCTCATGCTCCTGGGCTTGGCCTGGCAGTCCCACCGCCGGGGACTGGATGAGGTGAACTGGGTCCAAAGCCTGGCCGGCGTGGGGACCCTCCTGGCTGCCGCGGGAACCTTTTCCCTGGCCTGGCCCCGCCTTCGCTGGGGGGGAAGCTGGATTCACGGCGGCGGCGGGCTGGGCGACCTGCTTTCCGGGAGCCTGGGTGCAGCCCTGAACCCCGGCGGCGCGGCCCTGGCCCTGGCCCTGCTGCTGCTGGTCAGCGTCATGGGGGCCACTCGTCTCTCCTATGTAGGGTTAATGTCCCGACTGGGGGGCGGCCTGAAAGGAGCCTGGTCACGCCTCCGGAGGGGGCGGCCCGAGCCGGAAATAGAACCCCTCAAGCCCCGGCAGACTGCGCCGCCGCGGCCCGTGATTACCAAGAACGGCGTTCCCGCCGAGGAAGCCGCCATGCTGGTGGCGCCCGCGGCCTCATCCCCGGAAGCCGCGCCGGCGCGGCCGCGCCGGCCATCGGTCTCCGGGAAGTTCACCCTGCCGTCCCTGGACCTTTTGGACCCGCCGCCCACTTACGATCACCAGGTGCAGGAAGGGGTGATGCTGGCCCAGGCCCAGAAGCTGGAGGACACCCTGCGCTCCTTCGGAGTGGAGGGCCGGGTCGCCGCCATCATGAGCGGCCCGGTGGTGAGCCGCTTCGAACTGGAGCCGGCCCCGGGGGTGAAGATCAGCAAGGTCACCGGCTTGGCCGACGACCTGGCCTTAGGGCTAAAGGCCCTGTCCATCCGCATCGTGGCGCCGGTGCCGGGAAAGGCGGTCATCGGCATCGAGGTCCCCAACCCCAAGCGCCAGGTGGTGGCCCTGCGGGAAATCCTGGCGGACAACTCCTACCAGAAGTCCGCCTCCCGCCTCACCATCGCTTTGGGAAAAGACATTATGGGCCAGCCGGTGGTCACGGATTTGGCCAAGATGCCCCACCTGCTCATCGCCGGGGCCACGGGCAGCGGCAAGAGCGTGGGCCTCAACGCCATGATCCTCAGCATCCTGTACAAGGCCTCGCCCGAGGAAGTGCGTTTTCTCCTTATTGACCCCAAGCGCATCGAACTGGCCCTCTATGAAGGCATTCCTCATCTCCTTCACCCGGTGGTGGTGACCCCCAAGGAAGCCACCCTGGCGCTCCACTGGGCTATAGGGGAGATGGAGCGGCGCTATGTCCTGCTCTCCGATTTGGGGGTGCGCCACATCGAGGGCTACAACCAGAAGGCCCGCAGCCGTAAACCTGACCCGGACCTGAACCCGGACCTGCCCCGGTCGCTCCCCTACGTGGTCATCGTCATCGACGAACTGGCGGATTTGATGCTGGTGTCCTCCCGGGACACGGAGGAATACGTCATCCGCCTGGCTCAGAAGGCCCGGGCCGCGGGCATCCACCTCATCGTGGCCACCCAGCGCCCCTCGGTGGATGTCATCACCGGGCTTATCAAGGCCAACTTTCCCACCCGCATCTCCTATCAGGTTTCCGCCAAGGCCGACTCCCGGGTGATTTTGGACACCGTGGGCGCGGAGCGCCTCCTGGGCATGGGGGACCTGCTGTTCCTGCCCCCCGGCACCTCCCGGCAGAAGCGCATCCACGGGGCCTTCGTGTCGGAGTTGGAAGTGGCCCGGGTGGTGGAGTTCCTGAAAAGCCAGGTCGCGGCGTCGCCGGAGTTCCAGCCGGGGCTCCTGGAGCTCCGGGAGCCGGAAGCCGATGAGGCGGAATTGGGGGAAAAGGACGAAAAATTCGACCTGGCGGTGGAACTGGTGGCCGAAACCCGCAACGCCTCCATCTCCATGCTCCAGCGCCGCCTGCGCATCGGCTACAACCGGGCCGCCCGCATCATCGAGACCATGGAGCGGGAGGGGATGATCGGCCCGTCGGATGGGTTGAAGGCCAGGGAGGTTTATATTCCCCGGCGGTAGGAAGTTTGAGGGAGGGGGCTAATCCCAAGTTGATACCTCTGAAAAATCGCCACCCCTGGCGGAATCGGCGAGGAAAAAGCAATTACCTGAGTGGCAAAGGCTTCCAGCCTGTGGGAAAAGCTTTTGATTTATGCAGAGTTAGCCACAGGCCAGAGGCCTGTGCCACTAGAAATTTTCTGATTGGTGGTGGTTTTCGGTAATTTTGCAGAGATCCCAAGTTGAGAGTTCTGCGAAAAGCCTTTTTGTCATCCTGAGCGAAGCGAAGGATCTCGTATTTACTCGTAATTATGAGATTCTTCGGTCGCTCCGCTCCCTCAGAATGACAATGGTGAGGGCTTTTCGCAGAGGCCTCAACTTGCTACAAGGGCGCCCGCCCACTTACAATCCTCCCCCAAACCCCTACCCCCAATTCCTTAAGTTAATAACTGGTCCTCGCCGGCCACGAGCGCGGTTTCCACCCGATTTCGGCCCCCCTCCTTGGCCCGGTACAGGGCCTCGTCCGCGGCCTGCAGGAGAGCTGCGTGGGAGCTCCCGTTAATGGGAAAGGCGGCCACGCCGATGGATATGGTGGCCGTCAGGATTTGGCCCCGATATTTCAAACGGAGGCCCATCACCGCCTGGCGGAGTTCTTCCGCCCGCCGGAAGGCCACTTCCAGGGGAGTCTCCGGCAGGATCAGGAAAAACTCCTCTCCCCCATAACGGCAGGCCAGGTCCTCCTTGCGGCAACGATTTTCCAAGATGCGGGCCACCTCCATGAGGAGGGCGTCTCCGGCGGGGTGCCCATGGGTGTCGTTAAAGTCCTTGAAGTGGTCCAGGTCCATCATGATAACGCTCAAAGGCGCACCCTGGCGTTTAACCCGAAGAATTTCCCGGTATAGGTTCTCAATCATAAAGCTGTGGTTATAGAGTCCCGTAAGGGAATCACGAAGGGCCTGCTGTCTCAACCGTTCCTGAAGTCTCAGGTTGGCCGCGGCGCATAGGACAATGACCAGGACCCCCAATGCACCCAGCAGGGCGTGGCCCACCCAGAGGGACACTTCGGCCCGGCGGCTCGCGGCCCGGAAGGGGGCCAGGGCGATGGAGACGCTGATCCCGCCGCGCACCTGGCCTTCTTGATAACCCTGGTGCGCATGACAGGCCAGGCAGCTTTTTTCCGTGAAGAATGGCCGCATCAGGCGCAAGTAGGGTCGGCCGTCCAGGGTTTCCACCCCGTAAATCTCCTTTTCCCCTTGTTCAAAGGCCTGGAGGACCTTGACCTCCCACGGATCCGGAGCATTGTCGGGGCTGAGGGGCCACCGGCTGGTGAGATGGGCCCGGTTATCCAACCCTTGGGCCGCGAGGACATAAACCTGCCGGGTCATATAGGCGGGATTGATCAGGGTTAACCGG
>Ga0194125_10013564_pt1 | contig 10575 bp, 5 predicted proteins | sample TA2KigC250mmetaG_FD_148626 | JGI IMG/M metagenome (GOLD analysis project Ga0194125, IMG submission 148626) | Freshwater microbial communities from Lake Tanganyika, Tanzania - TA2015034 Kigoma Deep Cast 250m | ecosystem: Environmental > Aquatic > Freshwater > Lake | place: Tanzania: Lake... | reverse complement strand
GTACGTATAGCCAAGCTGCACCCTATAGCCCAGGGCGAAAAGCCGCCGTGATATCTCTGGGCTACCTATAACTTGACGGTAGCCAAACTCAGTTATACTGACTCCGTCTACCAGGCAGGGTTCTGAGTCCATGTCCTCTGGCAGATCGTAGTACGATAGCCCGTCTACGATCAGGAGAAGGACAATATCAGGTCCGTACCGCTTGACTCTGCTTTCCACGATGCGCCCAATGTCCCTCTGTGTTGGCACCACTCTGGTAGCCTCGTCAAATCGCTCAAATAGCCGTTGCGACAGAGACCATGGCTCAGGCCGCCCTTTAATGCTGAATGTGGGGAAGGGCCAGAAAGCATAACTATCCGCTACGTATTGTCGCCGTTCTTCCACCAAAGCCGGAGCATCCAGGTTCCGCAGAAAGTCTCTGGGAGATGAGATGGACATTGCATCGTCCAGGAACAACAGGTTTAGCAGATTCCCCGAGAAGCCGGCAGGATAGGCGTCAAGGACTGTCGAGAAGCGCGCGACATCAGAATGGATAGGTTCTATGCACCGAGGTGTTTGTTTTTTAGACCTCATGGCTCTTACTCTCGACGCCGTTCTACTCTGATCTGAATGCAGTTTGCCCTGAACAGTTCAACGAGGCACGCCAGGGATTCGTCCAGCACCCGCGAGGGGTCATCCATGCCCGACATCATACGCAGGACCAATTCCTTCAAGTCCAGACTCCCGACTTGGGAAATGTGGTCATACATGGCCTTGGAGCGGCCTCCGGTCGGAATAGTTGTTTTGGCAGCGTTTTTCACCTGTTGCCGTGCTATGCGTGCGGCATCAAGGGCATCCTTGAGTGCGTCGGCAAGGCCGGTTGTTTCTTCCATTTTGTCCGGTTCAGTAACTTGCCTGAGCCATTCCCTGGAGATTCTCCCGTTGAGGGATGTCAGGTTCGCGCGTGCGGTAGACAGCCGACCTAGCAGAGGAGCAACCTCCTCAGCAGTGACAGAGCTGAGTATATCCCGAGCATATACCAGTTCCCGCTCCTGTGCCTCAATCTCAGCCAATGGCTGCCTTATCGCTGCCTCGCAGATATGAGCCGCGCCTTGTTCAAACATCTCCTCATAACAGGTCTCGCTGATCATTGGATTGAAAGTCGTAGTGACCCGCCGATCAAGCCTGAGGGCCTCTAGCAGACGATTAACGACATCTTTGCGCCTATCAAACTCGCCTTTGATTTGGCTGAGATACCGCTTTCGCTTTTCATCCACATCTTCCAGGTTTGCCGCAAACTGCTTGTGCGCAGCAAGGCCTAGTATGTTACGCACTTCCAGATGATCGGTGATCTCTTCGCAGACCTTGTCGTAGTCACCCAGTAGGCTCTCAGCCATCGCTTTATCCTTGGATTCCAGTTGCAGGAGAGCCTCATAGATCTCATCAGAGCGGCGAAGCAGGTTCAGCCATTCTTCGTAGTCTTGCAGCTTTCCGACCAGGTCTACCAAACGGGCCTTGAGTGTTTTAGCTTGAGCTTGCGTATCTATAGCCGCAGAGGTGCCTTCAACTAACAGAGCGATGTTCTCCTTGGGTATACGCGTAATTTGGCGCTTGAACCGCGATATGTGCCCGTCCAGGGTGCTCACCAGGGAGTTGGATCCATTTCGTAGTTCTTCAGCGCTCTGCCTTAAGTTCCCAACAATGTATCTTCCCAGGTTTGCTCCCCACTTCGATTTGCTTGCAGGGATCGTTTTCAAGAGCGCTACTTCGCGCGAACCTGTGAGTTGGCTGGCTATCTTTACTACCATACTTCTGGTCGTCTGAAACTCCTCTTCTAATCTGTCAAAATAACTGGGCAGCCTCTGATGGAGTTGTTCAAACTCCTTGTTAAGCCTGGTGGCCAGCCGTTCGTAATCAGCCTCATCTTGGACAGTCATGATCTCTGCCGCTACCGTTGCTGCCTCAAATCTGGAATGGAAATCCGGCAACTTGTGGAATTCCTCTATTTCGGTCACCAGATCAGAGAGTTTGTCCTGCAACTGCCTTCGCATCTGAGCAGGATCAATGGGCTTGCAGTATAGGATCATCTGGTCCTTGCGTTGGGTGACATCAAAGGTCCCACGGCTCTGACCTATCTCCACGATCTTTCTTAGTTCCGTCACCGTATAACCACTGGTCTTGATGATAGGCAGGAGATCCGCTTGAGGAATCCACCAGCACTCTTTGCCGTCAATTTTCAGTTTCCTCTCGGGGCCACACCGTCCTGAGCAGATGAGATCGGCAATCTGCTGCTCAAGTGGATGGACACGAAACTCTACTTCAATGGGGGCATTGCGACCAGCAGAAGTGATGACCAAGAGGCTCTCAAAGCCCTCAAAGGCACCTCCTGTTAGGTTCATCCTACTCGTTCCTAAAATTCTTGCCGCCAGGTCACCGTCTGCACGCCATTTGTCGCGTCCGCGCTTGCAAGCCAGAGGCACATCAGTGCTCCTCAAGGCCCGTACGTAGTCATCCACCTTTTGCTCCCACTGTGGCGAATGCATCAACGTGGAATAGGATGGGTATCGTTTCGCCATTATCCTATGAAACACGTTACCGAGAAGCATAAGGCCCGAGCCAGAGACCGGTTGTGCCAGTTGCTCTCTCGCTTGAACCGCCAAGTCCTCGCTGAAGAAGATCGGAACCATGCCGCGCAAGATCGTACTGCGTATGCTCTGCCACTGGGCATCAAATTCCTTCAGAAGGGATTCCGAATCCATACGACCTATCAGATTGAGCAGCCAGAAGGGGGATAGGTATTCCACGTCCACGAGTTCGGTTAATGTGGCCGGCGCAACTTCGCCATGCAGCAGGTCTATAGTGACCCGTATCTGTGCAAATTTGTCACTGGCAGGATCACCCAATTTGATCTCTAATCTCTCCTTAGGCAGCTCCTGTTCATCATGCCACCTCAGCCTAAAGTGGAACAGAGCATCGTACGTGAGCGGACCACCTTCTGGCAAATCTGGCAGGTCCACATCGTCCAGCCTATCATCCAGTGAACTTACTACCACCAGAACAGTCTTCTGGGGGAATTGATGCTGGGTCTGAAGAAACCCACCGATAAAGGCACCCGCCGATACACCGTTCTTGTAGGTGCGCCACCCAGATGGTTGGTCCCATCCGATAAGTTGCTGTCCCTTGCGCGGCTCGAAAACCAGCGGGACGAAGTGGCGCGCAAACGCAGACTTGGCATGACTAAAGGTGGCGCGGTTGGGCGCGAACTCGCTGGCTATCTCTAGGATAGCATCACGAAGAGGATCAACTGTGGTAGGCCCTTCTTTCCGCAAGTGGTTCAGGCCAAAAGTAGATGCCGTCTTATAGACCAGGCCTCCGCGACGGACAAGGTCACGTAATGTCTGGTCAATACCTTTCTCTTGGGCTATCTCAACCCTCAAGCCGTTGGGGAAGGCAGCTAGAAGACTCAGCAGGGGGCGGTCAGAGGCATTCACTTCCGGAGACCTCAGTATCTGCCGGATCTTCGTGGGGTAGTCTGGATTTGTCATGATCTCCTGATCCAGACAGTCTTGTACGAAATCCTCTGGCTCATAGGTCTTTCCGGTCTCACGATAGCGGAACACCATCCTGCTGAGGGCCGACACGACCGTCCGTGGCCCGTAGGAGAGGTCGCTTCGCTCAGAGGATCCTACCTGGCCTATAGCTTGCAGGGCCAACGGCGACACAATGCGGCTACCCTCCTCACCAAGTTCAAACTCAGCCACGTATCTGGCCCAAAGGTCTCGGGCAAAATCAGGGCCATAGACGTCTCGCAGTCTGGGGAAGCAGCCCCGAGCCTGTAGCCGAGCCGTCAATGCCGGGAATCGTCTGGTCACATCTGCCAGGAAGTTGGAGGGCATGGAGACCATGACGCCATATTCGCCTTGCCGCTCGTGCAGTTCATCAGCCAGTTCAAACACGATATGCGCAGCCTTCTCCCTGCCGATCTGTTTGGCTGCAACCTCCGGTTCGTCTAGCAACACCAACAGGCCAGAGTAGCCGGCCTCCTTGACGATGTCGGTGCATTGCGCACAATAGTCCAGGAAATGTGCAGGGGAAATCTCCGTCAGCCCACGCACACCCTGCTGTTCACGATCTTGCAATGTTGCCAGGATCGTGTCCAAGTCCCTTCCCGTCCGCTTGGCCGTCTCACATGCGACCTGTTCCAGGCTCTTTTGCTTGAAGGCCTGATAGATTCGGTCAGATTTCCTGGCCAAGTCAGGATGTGTTTTCCCTAGCATGTAGCCTATCCAGGCCCCTAATGCATCAACGGCGTCGGCCATGGAGGTCCACTCAAATGGCGGCACGCTGAATACGCGCCGTTGCGAACTCTGTGCCCACACGTGCACCAGGAAACTGGTCTTGCCCTCGCCGTAGTTCCCTTCTACCGCACCAATGAAAGCACCCTTGTTTTGGCCGCTCACCCAACGAAAGATGGTATCTACGTGCTTCTCGGTATCGCCTAAGGCCAGGTGCGTCTTGGCGTGAGCACCGTAGATCAGTTCTACCCGATCAGGACCGGCCTGCAATTGCGAAGCAGGGAAAGTCGTGATTATAGGGTCTTTCTTGAGGATCAGGTCTAACTCATGAATTGACATCGCTTCCTCCTCCTTTGGCGATTACCTCGGCACGGATGATCTGGGACAAATCCGTTCCTTCAGGGGTGCTGGCGACAAACGATATGCCGCAGTGCAGGTACAAGTTGTGGAGAAATTGTCCAACATCCCTTTCAGCCAACCGAATCTCGGCGCGCGGCATGGGGTCACGGACGGGGTAACGGGTTATCAGGATGATGCGGCCAAGGCCCAGCAGTTGTGCAGTTGGCCGCATCAGCCGGGTGTATTCGGCATCGTCTACGATCACGTTTGCCGTCCCCTGTGGGGCCGTTTGCAAGTCATGGGTGTAGACATAGCCTTCTTCTTTGACCAGGACACGGGCCAGGAATGACTTACCGCAGCCGGCCGGGCCGCACAGATTCACGAAAGGAACCCCCAGCCACTGCTTGAGGATCTGGTCATAGACCGCACGCTGGCCATCAGTGAGCCAGTCAGAAGTGGCCCGCTCTTTGATCAGATTCAGCCATTGGACGTACAGACTCATGGGCAATCCTCAGATACTTTCCACGTTATACGGTGCGAGTAACTTGATCGATGTGCCAGCAAAGGTGTCTGCCAGGGCAACTATGCGCGTCATTTTTGTAGCTAGAGTAATCAGCTCCCTGCAACATTGGTGATCCAGAAAGAACACGCGGGCCACTTCGTCCAACAAGCCCGTATCCAGTACCACAGGATCGCCATACCTGTAGCCGCGTGCATGGTAGACATAGTCCAGGGCAAGTAATACTAACTCGTAGTGTTGCACAAGCCGTCGCTGGAGATCAGTATGCTGATCATTCGGGAAAGGGGATGGTGAGAGGTTCTTTATCCATGTATAAAACCGCCCAGCGGCTGTGCTGTCGAATCTTGCTCCCTCCCGCGCACTAAAATCCAGGTGAGGGAATTCTTCTTTCATCATGCCCTGTATTCTGGCTGCCAGCTCTTGGGTAGGCACAAGTTGGCCTTCAGACCAAACGATCTCACAGCAGCGACGGTAGCTCCACAAGTACTTCCGAGTATCTTGCTCTCCATTATACCGTGAATAGTGAAGGAAGTGCATTAAATCTGCATAGAGTTCGTGATCAAGGGCCATCACATTCAGCATTCTAGTCCCCAGATTAGTAAGGGTGTAAGACAACTTTCCACCGGCTGTAGACTGGTTAGCCAATCCCAGATCGTAAAGCCTTCTTGGGGAGTAAGTTCTGTCCTTCTGCATCCTGAAGCCGTAATCCGCATATAGCCTCTCCGCGATCATCTGTGGGGACATGGCTTCGCTTGCCGAGAGGCAATGCATCGTCAATGCTACTTCTTCAGGAGGGGCATTGTCTATGTAGAAATGTGTGTCTTCGTTTATCAGAGTTCGCATATCAGGCAGGCCCTTTCATCAAATGCATCACCTTGTGCCAACGCATCAAAGACTTCCGCCAACCGCTTATTCGGGCGTTTCTCCAATTCTGCTGCCACACGGTGAGCATGTTCGAACTTTATCTGTGCGACGCGTTCTGGGCGTGAGAGTGCCTCCAAACTCTCGTTTTGTGTCCACGTATAATATGACTTCTCGTCTTGGGAATACCTCTCGTACTTTTGTGCCTGCTCAAATAGATCTGGGTGATTCTCCAACAGACCTACCCACTCGATCTTCTGTTGGAAGAAACAGAAGTAACAACCAGAGCGTGACCGCCATCCGTAGTATTTTGGCAAGCCAAGCCCAGACTGATCGAGCAAACGGAACACATCCGCTTTCGTCATACCCGCTTCCCTGAAAGGGTAGATGGGGGTGATATTGCGCTTGTGGGAAATGTAACCTTCCCTGTCTTCGTCAGCCCTTATGCCTATGTAGTTGAAGACTTGATCGCTGCCGACAAAACTCTCGAACGGTTTCAATTTCAGGTACTCCGTGCACCAGCGATGGCGCGGTGAGGGCAAGAATCCACAACGGATAGAGAGATGATGGTCAAATCCCCGGCCATCATGCTTCAGACGCACAACAGGCTGCCCCAGATATGCCTCCAGGCGCGAAAGATACTCGTAAGTCTCTGGTAGCTCCTTTTCGGTGTCACAAAAGACGTACTCCAGATTGGGTATACGATCTCTGAGATAAATGGCCAGCGCTGTGCTATCTTTGCCGCCGGAGAGGCTCAGTATATGCCGAACGTCTTTTGCGCTCATCGGCTCTCCTCCGTGCTTCCGGACGGCGATGTCGCCAGCACCCGTCTGGCTACTTCCGCGATGGCTGCTGCAGACAACCGCGTAGAAGTTCCCTGACGACGCAGTTCAGTCTCCAGGATATTTGCCATAGCGTGCACACTCGCCTCTTCATCTGGCATGACCCTGACAATATCTCGCTGTTCTTCGCCAGACTCCGTCGTAACGCCAAGTCGCATCACTCGTGTACCCTCCACGCCAACTACTAGGTGCCGGGCATCCAGAACAATCTCCTCCACTCTCCGGAACCGGCCAGCAATCTCGGCCAATTCTATTCCATAGACGAGAAGGTCATGATCGTTCCATTGTTTTGGCGGTTTGTTGGCCAGGCACGAAGCAACGGATTCTACCCACTCCCGATCGGCTAGCCGCGTATCGCTGAGTCGGGACACGAAAGCCTTGAGACGCAGATCTGCCACATGATCTTGCAGAATCAAGGCGCGTTGTGCGATCTCCTGCCTGGCAACGGCGATCTCAACAGGGAGCCGCATGGCGTCCAGGAGTTGTGCCTGAATGGCCTCCAACAGGGTATCATAGGCACGCTGCAACTCTAGCAACGCTTTCCTGAGTGCAGCAAAGAAGGCTTGCGCCGATTCCATGTCGGCGTCGGCTTGTATGGCGTTCAACCCCACTGCCGCCGGGAGATCCTCAAATAGTAGACGCTGAGGTTCGCGGGCGGCAAGTATCGCCTCACGGACTTTGATCGTCTCAGGACCGAGGGCTTGGGTAAGACGAGTATAAGGTGGTAGCTGGCGGACAAAGGCGAGAAGGGGGCGAACCGCAGTCAGCAGAGTAGCCCCATTGAGCGAATCCGCTGACTTCCCGAGCAACGCCGAATACCTTTCAAATAAGTATGACCGCGCTTGGCCGAGGCGATAGCGTTGGATGAAGAACTGTTCTGGAATCCTGATCAGGCGCTCAAATACGGCAATGTCAACCTTGGGGACAAAACTCCCATTCTCATAGAGGGCAATCTCCGCATCCCAATGGAGTATCGTAGCAGCCAGATAAACTGGCAGCAGACCTTCCTTGATACCATATGGGGGTTCTCGCAGCAAACGGAACAGATCTGTTATGCACCGCTTACCATTCTCCGTAGTATCCAGGAAGGCATCAATGCCTTCCCACAGCCTCTTTACCTTGCCCAGGTCATGTTCGTCGCTCGGCCCAAACTCCCATCGTGAGCCAGCGGGATGATGCAGGCCACTAAACTCCAGCACCGAACGGTACATGCTGAGTTCAGGAGGAAAGCCAACAATTCCAAGACGAGGCTTTGTTGGAAAGGCAAGCATATGCTCAATTAAAGTTCGCCGTGCGGCAGTTGCTGCCGAGGAGAGAGTGCGACGGTTTATCAATTCATTGCGAACGACAGGCGCAGCATGGTAGACTCGGTCACATGCGCCAGAAAGGACTGAGGACAGCTCGGCGGCGGTGCTGAAGTGCCGTACCTCACCAGCATAGACCCAAAGCGAGGAAGCGTAACTGGATGTCTTGTCAAAGCAACGGGCACAGAGGCGAATGAGTCGGCTTTCCGCTTCAATGCGACGGCCGGCCAGTTCTTTACGAGCGACACTGTCACCTTCAAGTTGGGGTGTGTTTTGGGCCACCCACTCCCAGGCCAAGACCTCTTCTAACGCTTGTCTGATCCCCAAGGTATCCTGGGGGATCGCAAATAGGAGAAGATCTTTATGAGGAGAAGATAGTTGCCGCGACGTCGCGAGCACGCTTCCAATCGTTTGTGTTGTCGGTACAGCTTCGTCTCCTATTACAAAGACGATAGCCCCATCTGCGAATCCGAAGGGCCGATCAAGCACCTGTTGTAAGTTTTGGACATCAACAACCCAGGGAACAAAATATCGCAGGGTGCCGGTCTCGTGAAGGTGTCGCTTAGCCAGATACGGTCTAGGTTGGCCACGGCTCTGCAAGAGGAATGCCAGACTAGCAGTCTTGTCTACCTGGTCAACGCCCTTCTGAAATTGCTCTTCCAGATCAACGTCACTACCTTCCCAGAGGCTGTAAGCGTCTTTATGTTGGCGATAGACGGCTATTCCCCAGTTGCATAGACGCTCTATTGCCGCGTGCACATCTTGGGAGGTCACACCTACATTGTCAGACAAGGCATAGTCTAGCACTCTCTCCGAGGCTTTAAGGTAACGCTGGTCACCCAACAGCCCTAACAGGCCGATGACTTTGACCAAGCGAGCGTGGAGAGGAGTGCAGTCCCTAGGCAATCGCTCTAGCGCATCTTCTATCTCTGCCCACCGCTTGCCTTGAGCCAGGGAATAGAGTGCGCTCCCCATAGCTGAGAGGACATAGTCATACAACTGATCAAGTCGGTAGAAGATGTGACGACCGTTACCGGTCCATACCTCACGCGTGAGGTATTCCTGAAAGCCGTGTGGCTCACCAGAGGTCAGAAACGCAAAAAGTGAACGTTCGTTTTGCGCCAGACGACTACGAAATAGTCTCCCCAACACCAGAGAAACGGTAGGGTGGAGCGGGGCACAGCGTCTCAGGGCATCCTCTGCCTCAGACCATCCCAACTCTCGTGGCGCAAGATCCAATTCTCTAGCTTGAGTAACCTCTTCAGCGATAATCTCGGCAAGGCCATCAAGGGGCATCCGCGGCCGAATGGTTTCTGCTAGTAGCTTCAATAATTCGCCGGCTGATTCCAGAAATCCGATGTCTTCGAACCGGCCCTGCACTTTGGCCCATTCGCGTTGCTGTGGCACGCTGAGCCGAGCGGCATATCGCTCGAATGCCTGATGTAGAACGACAACCAAACCTATAGGATTGTTGCCACTCCTGGCAGCCAATTCAGCCATGGTCTGAAGAAGGGAAACGTCTCCATGAGCGGGATTAAGGGCGGCATATTCTAGGAGCTTACCCAACTCGTCTAGAACGATGAGCAAACCAAGATACTGTTTGCTTGAACGTGCTGTCTGAGCCGCGCGTTCTACGGCTTCGGACAGAATTGCGGTAGGAAGATGTTCTCCCCACTCAATCCGCTGGCAAAGGGAATTCAGCCAGTCGGCCAGTGTGGCAAATTCATGTCCGCTTATCGAATTGGCGGAGAATGTCTTCGCCAGTCCTCGGAGCACTGCTAGAGCCAGTGGTTCTCTGTGTCCTACTATCGGAACTACCAGGAAACCACCTTCGGTCCACCCAGGGATTCGCCCAGTCAACTCAATGTGCAGATCAGGATCCACAAGGCGTAATTGTTCGCGTGCCTCAGTATTCCTCGGATAGCCCAGAACTTTCGCCAGGAAAAGCGCAAAGGCGGATTTGCCAGCCCCATAGGGTCCGACGATGGACCAAGCCCGGACTCGGGAGCTAGATTGCAGTCCTTGACCAATGCGGCGCAACACACCCCTACTAAGAGGGGATAGGATATAGTCTGTGATGGTGCGCGGATCATCATAGTCTGTCACAATGCTCACAGAACGATAAAACCGCGCCTTGACTTGGAACAGTTCGCTTAAGGGTGTTGTTGGGGTCATCTGATAGCTCCGGATACAGGAACCGATCGCCCCGAGTAGTAGTCGCTAAGGATTTGGATGGCGTCAATGTCGCGTACAAACACTACCTGTTTGTAACCAGCTGTCTCGCTGAATTGCCATGCGCCACCTGTTACATCGGCGAGCCTGTCAAGTCGCTCAGCGAGGGAATGCTCATCAAGTTTGAAAGCACGCCCCACGCCAAGCGGCCCATAGGCCAACTCGTCGAACGTAAAGGAACGCTGACCTGGCCGCCGTTGAGC
>Ga0194125_10013562_pt1 | contig 10576 bp, 9 predicted proteins | sample TA2KigC250mmetaG_FD_148626 | JGI IMG/M metagenome (GOLD analysis project Ga0194125, IMG submission 148626) | Freshwater microbial communities from Lake Tanganyika, Tanzania - TA2015034 Kigoma Deep Cast 250m | ecosystem: Environmental > Aquatic > Freshwater > Lake | place: Tanzania: Lake... | reverse complement strand
GTGATGGTAAAGCGCTTGGCCGCGGTCTTGTTGGTCTTGAGTTTGGGCAAAGAAGTAGACTCCTTTCATGAATGTAATGGATTCAGCCTGTTCCATAGATCTCGGGTGGGCTTGGGCGCCAGGCGGGAAGACAACCGGCAATACCTCGCGCCGCCGAACCGGAAAGCAACGCGGACAGTAAGAGGGCATTCAGGCCAAGCATTCTCCCCGCGGCTCAAAGGTCACCGCCTAATCCTCCGCTTCACCCACTCGGCGCGGCGGTCCAACTGAAACTAACTTGGAAACAGAACCCACGCTGGCTCTGCACACCCGGTCGTGAGGTGCAAAGCGCCGACTTGGGTGCAAGCGGTTGTTGGGTGCGTTTTGCCTTGAAAGGCCAAAAGCTCTATTTGGTTTATTTGAGTTCGTGTATAATGTCAGGAGACATGGCAAAGCTCTACTCGCATCCTTGCGCTTGCTCCTGTCAGTTCCTTGAAACCAATTAAGAGCCCTTTCTCCTTAAAAGTGGCTTTCTCTTGGAATCTGGAATTAGTTTCGTAAAATATCCAAAGATCTGGAGCCACTGATCAAAAGTCAGCTCTGTGGGCTTAATGCTATATTTGACCCTCAGGTCTTTTGAAATCCGCTTCCATTGTTCATCTGTAAAGATATTCATGTAACCGGTATCAAGACCCTTCTTACTGGCATCAAAACTGAACTTGATAAAATGGCGATATGTCTTTGCGTCAAAGGGAGAGATCAATGGTGGTTTCCGCATTTTAAGGTTCAGTAAAACAATGTCTACAGATGGCACTGGTTGAAAATCGACTCTTCTGAATTTTCGGAGGATAGTGACGTCAAACCATGGCTTAACGAGCACTGAAAATTCCGTCTCTTTGGGCGTACCAGAATATAAATTGGCAGCGTGTTCCTGTACAATCAAAAAAGAATCAAGAGGTGGGGCTTTGGCATAGAGTAGCTTTTTGATCATCTCTGATGGCGTGAACGTGACAGTAGAGAGTAGTTTATGCGCCTGATCTTGAATCTCGGGCAAGCGTACCTCAACACTAGTAACATTAGAAAATACTTTATATGCCTGATCTTGAATCTCGTATCGTAAGAAATCTGCCTCGCGTACTTCAACATTGTCTCTATGTTGGAGTTGAGAGCTTAGCAAGTGGGCCCGTATTGGCTGTTTTACTAATACGACTACCTTTCTTGCAACAACGGCCAACTCAGATGTAAAGAGTTCGTTCTCTGGCTCAACCTCATATACCAAATCAAATTTTGTGATTGAACAGGCCGCAATAGTTGTTCTAATAAGATTACGGTCTCTGAATGAGTTCTGTTTTAACATTGTTCCTAACCCCTCATCTCCGCGTCTGCATAAAATGGTGGGACGCGGGGAAAACGAGATTAAACCTATTCACGCAACCATTCTCAGGATGCACTCTGCCTCTGCTAAACCCCTGGTTAGTTCCGACCATGATTCCTCGCGGGCTGACGGAAAACCCGCCCTCGCTGCAAAGCACAGGCTGACACGTGCCATTTCAATGGGAAGGGCTAATCGCTCTAACCAGGTAAGCGGCGTCAGTGCCGTATGTTCGTATTCGCCAACCATGTCCCAGACCGCAGCCCAAGAGCCCACTGTAGGATCCATCGGGCGTTCCATATGTCGCAGCATTGTCAGTGCGGCGTAGGCCAGTTCATGAACTCGCGGCTTGAGAGTGGCAACATCGAAATCAAAAAAAACAGGTTCCCCACTATCGGTGAAGCCGATGTTAGAGAGAGTGTAATCACCATGAATCGGTACCTGAGGCAAGGATGTTATATACGCCTGCTCCAAGTTGCCTAATTTTTGGATAGCCTCCGCGACCCGCCGCACAGCTTCCCGGCCATCTGACCCTGCTCTCATGCGCCGCGCAGATCCTTGTAGCCATGTGTTCAACTGTGCTACTGTTCCATAATTAGGGAAAGGAGGCTCCTGTACGGTGCCTTCCCAGCAGCTCAACATCGCTTGATGCAATTTCCCCAAAGCGGCAAACACCTGCGGATAATGATCGACTTGCCCCGGCAGATGAGGCAAGTAGGTCTCGGCTTCTGCCCAGCAGCCAGATAGCTTAAAGACCTCACGCTGCACTATCTGAATAGGTTCGGGAACTCGCAGGCCTGATTTCTCCAGCCGTCGGCGCAAATCGCGAAGACAGATGATTCGCTGTAGCACCGCCCACGGCTGATATACTCGGATAACGTAGGGTGTTGGGTCACTTATCAGCAAATTCAGGTTGGTTGTACCGCCCAAGTCCACTATTTTGGCCTCTTGCGAAACCAGCTTGCTGATCACTAAGTTCGCAACCAGAGTGGCGCGCGAATCCCACCTTATGAATTTCATAGATATGCCTGATAAAACCCTACAGGGAAACAACTTTCGCGCCGCAGAGTCGCGGATAACGCTGAAGAAATCAGAAAACTCGACGTTCTTTGCTACTCGGCGGTGAGTTTTGTGGCAGAAGTGCACCAATGGTCTGGCAGCAAATACTGAGTGAGTTCTCCCACTGCTTTGATCTGTTTGGTGTGATTATTTGTGTTTGGCTGTTGATTCATTCTCGATAATCCAGACACCGAGATCAAGTCTCAAGATCGAGGTGCACTCTATCCACCAGGCCGCAAGCCTTCTGCTGATTGAAGCGGAAGTCAGATGTTAGAATCCAGTACTTTGGCTATCAACTGGATATCGGATATTGACCAGTATGCACCGGTATGTGGCGCGTTTGAAGAACCGTAACGACAATAAGAACATGCACATGGCCAGGAATGATACCATAGAGAGAAAGTCTCAGGGGTACCGGACAGAATATGAAACCGAGTCTCAGTCCACGTAGCTGCTTCCAAAAACTCCTTAGTAGCATCCACAAAGTTGGCAGCAAACCGAATTTGTGGGCACCGACACAGGTAGCCTGTTGGTTCCAGCTGCAAACAAACATGTGCACCACAATTGGTTCTTGGCTCGGAAACATGACTGAATCTGGGAACCTTGAAGGTCATCATTGGAGCAACATCAACACGTACTAATGGTGCCATCTGCCGAACCTCAAGTAGCCTTTCTGCCATTTGTATAGGCGTCATCTTTCGCACCAATTCTGGGTGAAGGGAAATACACAGTTCTGGAACCAGGCGAATTGCAGCGACGATGGTATCTGAATATGGCTTTTCTAAAAGCCAGTGCCCATTAGTATACAAACGTATACGGTCAGCCAAGCGTTGCCAGGGCAATGCAGCAAGGAAACCGGACAGATCCGGGTGTAGAGTCGGCTCACCGCCGACTATGCAAATACAATCAATATGTGTGAATTCTGCCAGTTTCTCTATTAAAGGTATATACAACTTCGCGTCGTGAACCTTGCGTGACGTTCTCGGTGATGCGTGGTTGCATCCCGTACAGTGGAAGTTGCAGTGATCAACAGCATGGATATCAAGAATAGGGATTCTTCGACCAGTCGCCATAATGGCACCTCCGTCACACACATAAGCTGTCCTATCGATGTTGACTTTCTTCCATTTCAAAAGGTGATGCATCGAGCTTGGGATTGCTTCAAGGGTCGCGGCAGCTACACAACGATCTATTCAATCTGCTTGTCCAGTAATACAGGCTTGAGCCGGACGAGACAGGTATGGTTCATCTGCGCATTGCCGAGTTCGGTTTGCAAAACTAGCACCAAGGGTTAATATCCACTGTTGATCAATTTGGAATAGATGGACAGGTAATCTCGCGCAACTCGTTCCATGTGCAGATGCTGCTTTACATGCTCCCGGCATGCCTCCGGCCGGATTTCATGTATCTGACGGACAGCATTGACCATCTCATCAAATGTATCGACCACAAAGCCAGTCACACCATTTTGAATGACCTCCTCTGCCGCGCCACGGCGGAAGGCGACCACAGGCGTGCCGCAGGCCATTGCCTCGGCCATAACACGCCCAAATGGCTCCTCCCACCGGATGGGACAGAGAACGGCAGCAGCATGGCGCATGTACTCTAGGCGTTCTTCGCCCATCTCTCCCAGGTAGCGCACCTGGCTATCGTCAAGATGAGGGGCGATTTCAGTCTGCCAATATGCCTCCCGAGCGCGCACGATCTCGTCAGGCTGGTATTGAGGTCTCTGGCGTCCGATGAGTACAAGCGGAATCCCAAGAGTCTTGGCTACTTGGATAGCCACATGAGGGCCTTTCTTTGGCACCATCTCACCCACGAAAAGCAACTCAGCACCCTTGTTGGATGTATATGGGTAACGTTCAGGAAGGACGCCTTCGAGGATTACGGTTCGCCAAGGTGCTTCTGGAAACTTCTCCTGCGTGCGACGACTGTTTGCTATTAGTACTACCGGTGCTGGAACATCGCGAAGCTCTTCCTGCACCGATGGATCGGATGTGTCTGTGTATACAGTTAGGACAATCGGCTTCTGCGTCAAGTGCGCGTAAGGCAAAATCCAGGTACCGTGGGCATGAATGATGTCACAATCTTGGGCATCTGTGAGCGCGAAAGAATAGTGACGGCGCTTAATATCTGCGATCTCCGCGGGCGGAACACGCCTATTGAGTGACCGACAACTCGGCATTACTGAACGTATTTCCACGCTCGCGCTACTGTCGCCTGGTGCATAGAGCCGCATGTGGACCATCCCAATACGTTGCTGCGCCTCTATCAATTCATCAATCACTCTTTCAACGCCACCGTAACCTCGGGGTGGTACGGGAGAGTAAATTGGAGCTATATGTGCTAATTTGAAATGTGAGTGCATGATGCCTCCGCACCAAGTACAACTGATTGAGAATCATCGATATAGTGTGCAAATCGATGTATCAGATCGTGTTCAGCTAAGAAGGCCATGAACTGAGAACGGGCATATTCTTCATCAGTATTATTGGCTATCCTCAAAGCGTGACATTCGCGAGCTAAATTGGCAGCGAACCGCATCATGTCAGAATATACTCGTGTTGTATTAGTCTTGCCAAAGCGACGTATATACAAGGTTTGAGGAATGATATGGAAGGTAGTGTATGCTGACATTCGTAGCCAAAGGTCATAGTCCTCTGCCATCGTAAAAGCTGGACGGTATCCTCCTACCTGTTGCCAAAGTGATCTTCGGTATACGACCTCACCATGGTGGAAAATATTGTGGTTTAGTAATGCGAGACAAAGTTCTTCCGGATCATGGGCTAGATTACGACGGCGGCGTTCGAATTCCGCTACTTTATTACGGGCGCTTGCACTTGCATCTTGGCTAAACAGTGGGTCGACAAAGCAACTGACCACTCCTATCTGTGGGTTGTCGTCCAAAACTTTGACTTGTTGTTCGAGACGAGTCGAGATATTGATATCGTCGTGGTCAAGTCGTGCGATGTATGGGCTCTGTGCGATATGGATCGCACGGTTAAGAGAATTTACAATACCAATGTTGCGCATGTTGCGCAAAACCTTCACCCTACTATCTCTACTGGCATATAGATTCAGTAATGCAAATGAGTCATCTGTCGATCCATCATCAATCGCAATCAATTCAAAATCATCCATTGTTTGTGCGAGAGCTGACTCTAAAGCGTCAACCAGCGTATCGGTTCCGTTGAACACGCTCAATACTAAGCTTGCTTTAGCCATGGATTCCTCTTTCCTGCGGTTTTTTCTCCAACACCGAGGTTCATTTAGTGCGCAGCATTTTAGTGTTTTGCATTGGGGCTTATCGGCCACGACGTTTCCTTCGTTGAACTTCATCTGTCCATTTACTGATTACTGAATTGAATTCTTCTTCACTCATGCCGACTCTATGAGCAATCGCTTTAAGTTCATCCCAGTTTATTCGTTTGCCTTCATTTAGCGGCGTTGCAGAATGCCAAAGATTGTTCCAATATGCTTCAAATAGTTGGCGCATCTCTGGTCCTCTAATAACCGCATCTCTTATTGGGTCTGCTGGAGGGGTACTACCATAGAATGAACCCAGATAAAAAACCTCATTGTCGATAGACATTAGATTCAGAACAGGTGTGGGCTTGGAAGATGCATCATAGTAACGCACAAGATAATTCGCCCCTTCATAAATGATAAGCCTAGAAATGACATACTCAAGCCGCTCTTTAGTGGGTATGGCTTCAATTTTCTGGACCGTTATTTCGTTTTTCATAACGCGCGCATAGTAATGGTGATTTGGAAGATCGGCAGGGTGAGTCATATTTTTGGCATCCGTGAGATGTAAAGTCGTATCCAAAATGAATTTTCGAGCCTGAATTGCATATAAACGCCTCTCGGAGTAATTCACTAGTTCAATTGATGTGGCCCCTAAAGAATCACGCAAGTCTTTCAATTCTGCGGCACGTCTGGCCGATTGAGCTGCAATTGCGCTCATCATCAAACCAATTGCGACTATAATCAATCTCAATGCATCTTCGTTTGTAAGGTGTACTACTTGCGTGAAGTCTAAAACGGCAATAACAACAGACCCAACACCGCAGAGCAAGAACGCCCATCCATCGAACCCCAATTGAGCGAGTGTGCGTTTGATTCTACCCATGTACCAAATACCTCCCAATTGCCAAAGCGTCCAAGTTCCCCCGTCTAAATGTCTCAATCGCCTCGCGAGGCGAATTTACCATAGGCTCGCTCCAAAGATTGAACGACGTGTTTAGCACGACAGCGACTCCCGTACGCCGCCGAAATGCATTGACCAACTGCCAGTATAAGGGTGAAAACTCCCGTGAAACCACTTGGGGTCTAGCAGAACCGTCCACATGGACCACTGCTGGTATGGTCGCTCTAGTAGATTTGCGCACTTCGGCGGCGACGTTCATAAAAGGAGACTTTACATTACCCCGAAAATAGATATCAAACTCTTCTGCCAATACGCTTGGAGCGAGAGGTCTCCACTCCTCTCGCCCTTTTAGGGTGTTAACGCGCGTCACATTCGCCCGAATCATCGGGTTGGCCAGAATACTTCTTGCGCCTAGAGCGCGAGGCCCGATCTCGGCACGTCCCTGGAACCATCCTACGATCTGATTATTCACCAGAAGATCGGCAACCGCATCGCAGATTTCTTCTTCAGGCAGGATTGAGTACTCCAGACCCATGGCCCGCAACGCGCTTACGATCTCTTGGTCATCGTATTCCGGTCCCCAATACGCATGCTCCATTCTTGAGCCAACCCCTGTTGGACCATTAGCCTCGATTTTGGAAGCAACCTCGAACGCGGCTCCAAGACTGACCCCACCATCGTGTGATATTGGAGAAACGAAGTATTCAGTAAAGAGCCCGCTTTCTGTCAGTACGCGATTTGCGCTACAGTTCTGTGCAACGCCACCTGCCATGACAAGACTTTTGCAACCAGTTAACTCGCGCGCCTTTCGTGCCAGATAAAGAAGTGCTTCCTCAAGCGATCGTTGTACCGAGGCCGCAAATCGCGAATATGCGAAAGGTTCCTTTTTCTCTTCGGCCGGGGCGTAAGGGTAACAGTTGGCCGCCCACCAGTCACACAGCGCATCCTTTTGTGCACGGGTAGATTGAATTTGGGCACCGAGTTCCAACTCATCCACATAGCACAGACCATCCTCAGCGATATACATCGGCATTGGCTGATCAGGCATACCATAAGCCGCCAATCCCATAAACTTGCCTTCACCCTCGCCCGGAAAGCCCGCATGCCGCGACGCAGCGAGGTAAAAGTGACCTAACGATCGTGATATAGGGAGGGACAATAACGAGTGAATTCCAGCACAATTCCCAACTGCTATCGTGGTGGATTCTGTTTCTCCCGTCCCATCCACAACGAGTATCGCTGCTTCCCCGAAACCGCTTGTGTAGAAGGCACTCGCAGCATGGGCGATATGGTGGCGAACACGGTAAGTGGGTATATCCACGCTATCGAAAGATGGGGGTAGTGCCCACCGAACATCCCTAAGAATTCGGTAGAATGGAAGCGGCTCCGGCATGCCATCAAATAGTTCAACGTCCCATCCAATCGCAATGGCATCTACGTCTTCGGCAGTGATCCCGATCTGTTTCAAGCAATATTCCACCGCGTCCAACGGGGGTCTACCGGGAGCACGTTTTATTCGGCTGAAACGCTCCTGTTCTACCATTGCGACGAGCTGACCATTATCAACGATCGCTGCTGACGGATCATGGGATCCGAAATTCAGTCCTAGAACGATCATAGCAACTATCCTATTTTTTGCCACTCTTTCCCGGCTGCTCAAATCCCTCCTGCACGCGTAGGTGCTGGGGCAAGGCAAACCGTCCGCGGCCACGCTTACGCACGATATCGCAAATGATCACGGCAGCTGCGCTTGCGGTGTTGAGCGAATCAGCCCTGCCCAACATCTTGATACTTATCTCGACGTGAGCCCGTTTGCGCAACTCAGGTGCAAGCCCGCGCTCCTCGTTTCCAAAGAGTACGAACACGGGCCGTGCCAAGTCGTCAAGGGTTGAATAGTCCTGCTCGGCTTCGGGGATAGCGGCAACACAGCGTGTCTCGGGTCGTGCTCCCCATGTTCGGTCATACCAATCCAGGAATGCCTGTCGGCTCGGTGCCCGCGTGATAGGAAACCCAAACAAAGAGCCAACAGTCGTTTGCACAACTGTCGGATGATACAAGTCTACGGCCGGCTCAACAATAATGAGCGCGTCGGCACCGGCCCCTTCCGCCGTCCTGATGGTTATCCCCAAGTTACCCGGTCCGCGCGGTTCATCCAACACTACAAAGAGGGGAGCATCTTCTTGAGGCAGGGCATCCAACGGCACATCCACGTGTCGGCACACACAGAATACTTCGCCAGGGTCATCCCGTTCCGACAGCCGCTTAGCGATCTCCTCATTGACCCGCCACACAATATCAGAAGGTGCCGACTGAATGATGTGTCGTGCGCGGTCAGTACGAAGGAGCGACTCGCAATAAATGATGGCTTCGATCGGCTGCTGGGTCAGCAACGCCTCAGCCACAAACCGTGCACCTTCGACCAGAAACAATCCAGTTTTCTGGCGATATTTGGGCAGTCTAAGGGAGACCCATTTCTTAACCCGCGGATTGTGGACGCTAGTGAGTTCATTTAGCTTGTTCACTTCTTGACGCCTACCTGACTTATTACGCTTTTGGAAAAGGCTGGGTGAGATTTCAAGGTACCAACCAAACATCCGATCATAATGAGTTATAATGCTCTCCAATCATCTAGAAGATCCAAAATACCATCGTCTTCCTTTCCAAAAACAAACTTGCGACCAAAGTCCTTCCCACTCTGCGTCAGCAACTGAAAGTCACTGCGTTTCCATATACCAGGCCTCCCATCCGTAGGATGTTCCCATTTTATCAGCCTACGATTGTCAGGTTTGATCCTCAAATCAGGATCATTGCATACCGCCGTCTGCAAGAAGGCCTCGCAAGGGCTCATTGTCTGCGCCAAGTGGCCCCAGACGTCAGGGCGGTCGTTGTAGAAAGATAGAACCTGCCGCACAGCACGCCGATTGAGATTACCCCAACAGAGCCCCGCGTACAACCCAACTTCGGGGGCGAATGGCCAACCAACATGCCGCCCAATCCACCAATGCCCCTCTGTCAAGCGAGCAATTAATGATGGCATTATCAGTTGGCCGTCCACAACATGTGGCCTTGACAGGCTCTCGCGTCGTTGTCTCCACATCTCGGCCGCAGGTCCTTTATCTCTAAATATAATAAAGGCATAGTGATAGCGAGTAAGGCCTTCACCTGGAGCAGGAAAGGGTTTCCCCCATTCGACAGGACCTGCCTCAAGGAAACAGTCCGCCTCCGCCGCCAAAAGATCCTCTTCTATCACCGATATAGGCCGCAACAGATAGTCCTGTTCCGACAGATTGACTACCCACTCATAGTCAAGGTTACGCTCGATCCAGTCCAGTGAGCGGAGAAGAAACTCGGCCTCCGAAATCTTTCCAAACTCTACACCTGGTGTATGGAAAAGCGTATGTACTCGGCTGCTTCGAAGTGCTCCCTCGTTACACCAAACGCTACGCGCAACATCGTGATGAATCACTACTTGCGCTTGCTCGCTCTTAAGCAGATGTCTAACGAGGCGTTCAGATTGTCGCCAATCTCTGTACGAACTGATGAAGTAAACTATACTCACTCTCGAAACTCCTCTTCTGACAAGCCTAAGTGTGTGCGAGCTCTTGTAATACCGCTAGAGACGGTCCCCAAATTTCTTAATTAGGCCAATGACCTTCTCTACATCCGCATCAGTCAGCCGAGGGTGCAAGGGTATGTTTAATCCTTCCGCCGCGATGGCTTCTGTATTGGGAAGCTGATATTCAGTACGATATAATCCGGTTTTATGCAACGGATGGTATCGTAGAGTTGTGTAGACACCAGCATCGTAGAGAAAATGCGCTAGCCTATCCCGGACGCCAGCAGGAACACGAATGAGGTAAGTGAAGTAAGAGTGTGTACAGTTCTCTGGTGCATTGAGTGGCCGCTTGACCCAATCAACGCTAGAAAAACCCTTTTGATATGCCTGCCATATCTGCCGCCGACGCTCCTGAAGTTGGGATAGGCGACCCAACTGTGCGATGCCAATCGCTGCAGCT
>Ga0194125_10013560_pt1 | contig 10577 bp, 6 predicted proteins | sample TA2KigC250mmetaG_FD_148626 | JGI IMG/M metagenome (GOLD analysis project Ga0194125, IMG submission 148626) | Freshwater microbial communities from Lake Tanganyika, Tanzania - TA2015034 Kigoma Deep Cast 250m | ecosystem: Environmental > Aquatic > Freshwater > Lake | place: Tanzania: Lake... | reverse complement strand
GCTCAAGAGATTCTGATCAGATCAGCAGATAATGAAAAACGCCGGGTCAAACCCGGCGTTTTTTATCGGCTATAACTCCACCACCTTGCATCACCGCTGTGATAATCGGGAAATCAGGGCACGGGAGCCTGCATTGTGCGGTTATCGATCAAGCAGATCAGCAGTGTGGAGCAAGCAGGATTCATCCTTTATCTGACGATGATCCGGATACAGGTGAGGCCGATTTTGAGGCCACCTGAGCCGAGGACGTATCCCTTGTACATGTCCGATAAATCGGTGATACGGGTCATGTACCAATTATGGGAACGGGCTTCTTGATTGGAGATGGGAGAGCGGTAAACACCGCTATTATCGGTTTGGTCAAAGACGATGATCTCGGCTCCGATCCTGAGGTCTTCGGTTTGTGCCTTCCGCGTCCTGACCCAATGATCTTTCCACTGTCTGTCGCCGGACATCACGAGGAAGAACTCGGCTTGATTATTGGTGGCAGCGGATGGCGGGGTCTGCAGCTTGGCTAGATGGACATAGATGTATTCATTGGAGCCCAGAGGCACATCAAAGACGAAAAAGTCATCGCTTTGCACGTAGTGGCTATCAAAATAGGGGCGTTCCTTGACCTCGGGGTGAGGTTCGGTCTGGGCTTCCTTGATCTCTGGACGTAGGGACGGGGTGGGAGGTGCTTCATGCAGTTGTGGAGTGGTCTGGTTGTCCGCTACGGGTGGTTTTTCCACCCCTGGTGGCGGTGTAACCTGCAATGCGGCAGAGATCCGGGGGTAGGCAGCACTGAGCATTTGCTGCAATTCACGGGAATTGATGCTGATATTGTCATAGGCACGCTGGGTGGCGTCGGCAACACTGGTGGTGCTCAAGCCCTGTCCGGTGCCGGAGATAGAACCGACTATCTCGCTGTTTCTGGCGATACCAAACTGGAGGTCAAGGCGCACCTTGATAAAGTGTTGCGGTTTTCCCATGCCTTCCTGCATGCGATCTTCGGTAATGGTGACGATCCCCTGCATGATCAATGGTGCATCGGCTGCGATCTGGACATTGCTGGCATTCAGGGTTTTGGCGATAATGCATTCCACCTTCTCCAGCCGGTTGCCTTTTTCATCGCGGATCAGTAATTGCGTGGATACCGCTTTGGTTTCGGAGAGGGTGAAAACCGCTTCCCCGGAGGCAACTTCCGCGGTCTTGGAGAGATAAGCAGGAAGGCCAAAGGCATCGGAACGGATGACGACTTTACCCCGGTTACCGGTCTGAGCAATGGCAATGACATTGATCGAGTATTCGCCGCTACGATCGGTCATCCCCTTCTCGATCAAGGTGTTATCTCCATAGGTAAGGCGGACGGGATAGCCACCGATGGTTACTATGTCTCTGCCTTTGGTTCGATAAATGGCACGGAAGACGATCGTCTCCGGTAGGACAGCTCCCGCCTCGCCGGTCTGTTTATCGCCGGAGACCACTTCAAAAGCAATGGAGGACAGCAAGTCACGGATGGCTGAATCCAGCGAGCCGATGCTGAGATTGCCCTTGAAGCTGTAAGGAACGGGGGCAAAATTGTCGTAGAATTGCTTCCTGGCATAAAAATCCGGCAGGATCTTCTGGGCGTCCATGAAGTTACGGATCGCTGAGAGCACTCGTCCGTCCGCTGCCATACGCTGTCCTTCGGTAAAGAGGTCATCGGCTTCACTGATCATCGCATCCAGTTCACCTCTCAGGGAATTGAGAAAGAGCGTGCGACTGATGCTGACGGTCACCTTGTGCTGTCCGCCGGTCTGTTCATGGCTCTCCACCTTGACGTTACGCAGGGTCTGATCAACGGTTAATTTGGTGGACTGCTCGATACTTTCGCTGTAGTATAGCTTACCACCGGCTTCTATGTCGAGCGAGTGCAGTTCAATGATGGCATCGACCTTGACTGTGATCTTGGAAGCCAGATCCGCCTGGGCATTGGCATAAGCCGCCTGATAGTTGGACCCAGTCCCCACACCGATGATCAGGTCTCCCATGGAGGTCGCCTGCACATTTGGCTTGGGCGATCCGGAGGACGAGGGATATCCTGTTTGTTGCACAGTTACTCCGCATGCCACGAGGAATATCAGGTACAGGATGGATATCATAACATTGCTAAGTTTCATTATTACCTCCACTTAGTCGATCTTGAGCAGGATCATCTTGCGGTTGATATTGACAGTTCTCAGTTTAGCGCCGTAAGCGGAGGCGTCAAAGTATTGCTTGAGTGCGCGGAACAGATTGCGGGAGCTGTTGTACTGGGCGGGATCGACCCAGACGAGATAATCGATCGTCTGAGGGGTGGCGATATTTTCCTTGGAGGATTTGGAAACGCTCCGGGCGGCTTCCATAAAGATATCCTGGATCTCAAAGACCTCATCCTCGGAATAGGAAGGATCGATACTGATCAGGATCTTGTACTGCACACCGCGACGCATATCTTCACGCCAATAGGCATCGATCCGGCTCAAGACGGCATCGATGGCACCATTCATCGCTTCTTCGACCGAGATCATGCTTTCACCCTGGCGGGCAACGCTATATCCCGTTTCCGCACCCAGCAATCTGCCGGTGGTGGTCTCATAGGCGCGTACGGTCATGGCAAAACGCTTTGTGCCATAGGTTCCGGCTTCCCAGGTGCCACCATAGGTGATATAGACGTCGCTGCCTATGGATATGGCAAGGGAATAGGCGATGTCGTCCTGCCTGCCACCCACGACCATCTGCAGTTCGTTCAGCGAGGCAAGCTGTTCCATCTGTTGCGGTACCAGCACATCATACTGTTTGGCGGTGAGATGGCTTTCGACCACAGTGGCGGCATGACGGGCGATCGGATCGTTGCGCAGGATCTCCACCGGGTTCTGTCCCTTGGGTGTCTCAGGAATGACCATCAGTTGTGGACGTCCAAGGACTTCGACCATTTCAGTCCGGGCAGCGAGGATATTCATGTTTTCCAGGTCACGCAGGATATAGTCCTTATTGATACGGAATCGTTTGACGACGCGGATACCGGTTCCTTCCTCGATCTTGATCTGCTGGACGAACTTGGTATCTTCATAGGTGATATAACGATTGATATTTACCATGTCGTAGAAATGCAGCACTTTCGGTTCCAGACGGTCTTTGTCGGCTTGGGAACGGATGATAGGATCGGTGCCGCCATAGAGGACAAAATAGATTGCCGTGCGTTTGGCATCTTCCAGTGCACGGGTAACGCCAACCTTATCCACGTCCTTTTTTTGCTTGCTTTTACTCTTTTCGGGTGAACGGTAAATACCCGTTGCCTCAACCAAGACCTCGGACGATGAGATCGTCTCGATCAGGGTTGCCTGCTTCGCCACCGGATGCTGGGCTATGCTTGCTGAGGGCAATGTTGCCAGCAGGATGATGACGGATCGAAATATCGAGTTAATCATAGCATACTCCTTATTAAGCATTCATCACTGTTCGCAATCATGAGTGAAACAGTGTAAATGTCAAGTGAAATCTCTCCAGAGAGGAGTTGGTCCAATACATGGCTTGTATTGGCAGGATCCACCAGTCAGGATCAGATACCCTAAACCTCCCAGCCGATGAAGATCCTGACTCTGGGTGAATAGTGTCCCCTGAGTGGAGTTGGCTGCTTATCGATAAACCGGCGGTGATCATTTCTTACGCGGACGTTTGCCAAAGATCTGCGACATGATCCGCTTCCAATGCAGGATTATATGAACCTCGGCAAGGATAAGGAAGGTGTATCCAGCATAGGTATGCACGTTATACATGAGCCCAGTGCATTCATATCAACCTATGACGTCCATGTGCCTGGGGTAAAATTAGAAACCTATGGGCATCTGTCCATGTTCAGCCGAACCAATATCACAATCAAGATCAGTTTATACGTCAGGTTCATTTCTTAATCTCCGGTATAGGTTCAGTACCGACGTTATAAGCATCTCTCGGCGAACAGCAAGTGTTATTATCACCCACGGGCTGGTTTTTCAGTTTTATCATCTGCCCGACAGGTTCCGAAGCGATATTCATTGACAGATTCTCTGTACGATACAGACTTACGACGCACATCAATAAATGCCGTAAGGATTACTCATGCCCGGGATCAACTGCTACATAAGTAAAGCCAGATTGGAGTCAAAGCCCTCCTTTGCCAAGGACTTTCTCGCCAGACAGTCAGAGTATTATGTCAATCTCCATGCCACCGAGTGTATGCTGGATGAGCATGTGTATCTGGTCACCAATTCCAGTGCCAGTTACAAGGTAGCAGAAATGCGGTTTGGTGACTGGATAGTATTCCTCGAAACCCAGCAACCAACGGTTCCGGAGAAAGAACTGGGACTACTGTTCCGCAGGATCGCAATCAAAGAGCTTGATACCACTGCTATACGTGACTGGTGGAGCGAACTGCCGGCAATTCTCCCGGATTGTTTCTTCCTGCTGGCGATCCACCTGACCCGGAAGACGGTACTCTTTACCAATGATGAGCTTGCCCGTCTGCCGGTTTACATCGTGGATCAGGGTCACTCCCTGTTTATTGGCCGTGACATCGGTCTTGCCAAGGCATCATGTCCGTCAGTGCGACTAAATCCCTTGTATCTGGCTCTTTATCAAGTGTTCTGTTATGTGCCGGGAAGGGGGACTTACTTTGATGAGATCGACACCCTGCCCGGGGCATCGATCGGCGCTTTTAACTGGGAAAGAGGTCAATTGATCCTGGTCGGCAAGCCGGAACTGAGGTTTCCGGAACCCGATCCTTCCGGAAGCCAGCGACGCCGGTTGGCGGAATTGGCAACGAGATTTGAAACGGTCATCCGTGGCTATAAGTTACATGGTAATAATGTCCTGGCACTCAGTGGCGGTTTCGATTCCCGCGTGATCGCCGCTGCCATGACCAGGCGGGGCGTTGCCTATGAGGCAGCCACCTATCGCGATGCTGCCAGATCGGCTGATGACGACAGCCGCATAGCCGATCAGATCGTATCGATCCTCAAATGCCCGCACCAGACGTTCATCCTGAACCGGGAAAGCGAGCAGAATTATAAACGCCTGTTTCACGTCAAAGCCGGACTCAATTATCTCGGCATGGCGTTTTTCCTGGAATTTCTGGATGTCCTGAGCCAGAATTATCCCGAACCGATGGTTTTGATCACCGGCGACGGCGGAGATAAGGTCTTGCCCTCGCAGTTGCCGGAGATCCGGCTTCCGGATGGATCTGCCTGGCTGGATTACCTTTATGCACATCAGGCATATTTCTCGCCCCAGGTGGCAGCGGAGACATTCGGCATCCGGAAAAGAGCGCTCGACGACTATCTGCTCGAGCTCGCATCTTCATATCCGGCAAAAAGTTTTACCTATAAATACAAACAGTTTCTCCTGGCGGAACGGGCAGGACGCTGGCTCTTTGAAGGCGAAGACCGGAACCGGGCGCACTTTGCATCGGTCACGCCGTTTTATGATATGGAGTTCTATCGCCTCGCCCTGCGCATCCCGGATCAGTGGAAGCAGGGAAATGCCTTCTACAGTTTGTTCCTGAGGAGAATCGCTCCCGAGATAAGCAGGATCCGCCTGGCAAATAGCCGCGTCATCCCGGGTTATCTTTCAAGCGGCATCTACCGGTCGCTGCTCGAGATTTTGAGAATGGTCAGACACTTCAGAACCAAGCCGCAGGCAAAGCCCCCAGGCATCCCTGCTTTTCCCATGCAGGATTGGATGATCGGGAAGATCGGTTCGGGCTGCCAGGACTCGGGGTCGATGAGGAATATGTTCAATTGCAGCCGGATAAACGATCCGTCATTTCTCAAAGGTCTGGACATAACCCAGCTTAGGATCATGCTCACTCTTGGCTCCGTGATCAACGAAGCCATGTGGGACTGATCGATCTAAAGCGGATTTCGATCACGAGCACCTGCCGTCAGCTTTATCCCGGTTGATGTAATTAACAGCCAATCATCCACATGGTTAACACTGGCGATCTCCACTAATCTGCCTCCACTTCTCTTTGCACACCTTAATCAAGTCATTATCCCCCCTTAATCAAGCGTTAATTATTAACGCTTGATTAAGGGGGGATAATGACTTGATTAAGGTAAGTGACCAGGTTTGACCATTGCGCGGATGGTTGCATGCCATAGTTATCGACAACTTGAGAGCATCATATACCCAAGTAATTATAAACTGTAGATTTAATTGACACTTAAAACATGTAGAACAGCAGATCATGGCGGAAAATAGCTTGACATAAAGGGCGGATTTGTAGGGTGGAAAACAAACATCGGGATTGAGGTGAACGAATTGAGAAACAAAGATATACAGATCAAGAACCGGGATGACCGGCGGTTACCGGACCGTGATCCGGACCAGCCCTCGCATCCTTCCCGGAAGAAATTCCGCAAGAAGAAGCCCTTTATCCAGGACTGGGTGGAGGCGATCCTCTTTGCCTTCGTGGTGGCGATGATCATCCGTAATTACACCTTCCAGAATTTCATGATCCCCAGTTCCTCAATGGAGGAGACGCTGCTGGTGGGCGATTATCTGGTGGCGAACAAGATGAAGTATTTTATCGGCGATCCGCAGCGGGAGGATATCGTCACTTTCCGTTATCCCAAGATCGAGGAGAATACCCCGGAGCATCCGGATTACAAGCATAATTTCATCCGCATTTTCGATCCGATCTACATCAATAAATCCGCCTCTTTTGCCCGGTTCCCCCTCACTTTTTTCCACATCACCTATTATGCCCGCAAGAATGTGGTGAAGCGCGTGATCGGTGTCCCGGGCGATACGCTGGAGATCCGGGACAAGATCGTCTATATCAATGGCGAGTCCTTTGTCAAAGGTTATGAGAGATATGATGTAGCCATCCCTCCGCCACCGATGTCACCCCGGGAGATCCTGCCCAGCCGGATGACACCGAATTCCTTTGATCAGGTGTCGCAGAAAACCTGGTACCGCAGATTTGCGCTGAATCCGGAGGCGGTCTTCAACCGCGATTGGTTCGGTCCGATCGTGATCCCGCCTGGCAAGTATTTTGTGATGGGCGATAATCGTGACGTGAGTGAGGACAGCCGGTATTGGGGCTTTTTGGAGCGCAGCGATATAACGGGAACGCCGTCCGTGATCTTTTGGTCAAAAGGGATTGATTACAACAAACTTTATGACGTTCCGCACCTACGGAAGGAAAGGATATTCCGATTGATCAGGTGATTCCGGCGGTCTATCTGCATATTCCCTTCTGCCTGAGCAAATGCGGATATTGCGCATTTTACTCGGTGGCGTACCGACGAATGGAGATTCAGCGCTATGGCGTACTGATAACTCGGGAATTGGAGCTGTTCCGGCACAGATTTGAGATCAAGCCGGACACGGTGTATTTTGGGGGTGGGACTCCGGCGCTGTTGACTGCTGATCAGATCAATGAGATCATGTCAGTTCTGAATCCAGGCAGTAAGATGATAGATAGGGCGCTTTGTCAGGACGCCCCTACGAATGGACAAGCGGTGCTTTTGCCGCAGACCGAAGGTGCTGGGTCGCTGAGGGAAAGCGACCCTACGTACATGGAGATCACCCTGGAGATCAATCCCATCCAGATAACCGATAAGTTTTTGAAGGAGTTGAACCGTACACCGGTGAACCGGTTGAGCATCGGAATCCAATCCCTGAATGATGAGAAGCTCTCCTGCCTGGGCCGGAAACACCGTGGCGGAACGATGAAGCAGATGATGAAAATGTGCCGTGAATATGGCTATGACAATGTGTCCGTGGATCTGATGTATGGACTGCCGGGAGAAGATAGCCCTGCCCTTGCGGGGGATATTGATCGGCTGCTGGAGCTTGAGCCGGAACATATCTCTGCCTACCTGCTCAGTTTGGAGCCCGGCACTCCTCTGGTTGAAGCGCATCCCAAGCTCCCACCGGATGAGGAACTGGCAGCGCAATATGATCTGATCCGCAATAAACTGGTAAAAGCGGGTTTTTACCAATATGAGATCTCCAATTTTGCCCAGCCGGGCTGTGAATCCAAGCATAATCTGCACTATTGGGAAGGGGATGATTATCTGGGCTTGGGCGCTTCCGCCAGTGGACTGATCCGGGGTGTCCGCTATACCAATCCAATGGATCTGGCGCTCTATGGACAGCAAATCGAAGCAGGATCTATCCTGCCCGGGGCAGAGCATCCGGATCCGGAACAGCAACGGACGGATTATCTGATCATGGCTTTTCGCTTGCGGAGAGGAATCAGACGGGAGGACTATCGCCGGCGCTTCGGTAATGATATCCTGGCTGACTATCGGCAGGTCTTTGACCGGAAAGAACTGAAGGGGATGTTTGAGATTGATGACACAGCCGTGCGATTGAGCGAGACAGCACTCTTTGTCTCCAACCGGGTTTTGGAGGAATTTGTATGAGCCGGGTGCATTTGGATGCTCTGCGCTCCCATCTGGATAATGCGATCAAGGGTAGCCCCTTTGACGGAAAAGTGTATTTTGCCGGCGGTTGTGTCAGGGATCATCTGCTGCTCCGGCAGACCAATGATTTTGACCTGACCGTGGCGCTGCCGGACGGAGGGATCGCTCTGGCGAATTATCTGCATCAGTCGGGGCTGGCAATGGAGCCGGTGATCTATGCCGCCTTCGGAACGGCGATGGTGTATTTCTCGCCCGATGACAGTAACAGATACAAACTGGAACTGGTCATGACGCGACGGGAGTCCTACCGTCCCAGCAGCCGTAAACCCAGCGTGGAGTTTGGCACCTTGGAAGAAGATGTGATCCGGCGTGACTTTACGGTCAATTCTCTGTTGATGACAGTGGATGATGGAGAAATCCTCGATCTGACCGGCAAGGGCAGGGATGATCTGTCAAACGGTGTAATCCGGACGGTCAGTGACCCGAAAGTCATTTTTGCCCAGGATCCCTTACGTCTGCTACGGGCGGTTCGCTATGCCACCGATCTGGGTTTCATAATTGAACCGGAGACCTGGGATCAAATCGGACGGGCGGCAACATCGCTGAAGGAGATTTCACCAGAACGGATAGCGGAAGAGATGAACCGCATCATCGTTCTGGATAATGCGGTGCAGGGATTAGAAATGCTGCAGGAGACCGGTCTGCTCCGGCAGGTTCTGCCGGAAGTGGACATTTTGGCGGGCTTAGCCCAGAACAAGTATCATTATCTGGATGTGTTTGAGCATACCCTGGAAGTGGTCAGGCATTGCCGGAGTGATCTGCGCTTGAGATGGGCGGCGCTGTTGCACGATCTGGGCAAGGAGAAATGCCTGCGGATCTCAGCCCAAGGCACCAGGCAATTCATTGGCCATGAGCGAACCGGAGCGTCAATGGCGGCTGAGGTGCTCCGGCGATTCTCCCTGCCCAATGGTACGATCGATCTGATCTGCCGGGTGATCAAAGATCACATGCGGTTCAAACAGGGCGGTGAACAGGGGCAACTGATCAAGGATGCCACGCTGCGCCGGATGATTCAAAGCTATGGGATAGACATTTACTTGCTATTGGAACTGATCCAGGCGGACAACATGACACATCACCCTGACTATCGGCTGCCGGAGCAGGTAAGCAGATTGTCCCAGCGAGTGGAAAACCTGACTGAAGAAATGGAAAAACATAGATTTAGCTTGACAGGTATGGATATCATCCATGAATTTAGCATCCAGTCGTCACCTTTGGTCGGTAATTTGCTCAAACTTGCTGAAAATGAATGGCTTGAGAACCCGTACCTGACCAGAGAGGAACTCATTGAGATTATCAGGGAGAATCTGAAATGAATGGGATTGTATCCGCTCGCCCGCATAAGCGCAGCTTGTCCATAGCGCTCGCATTGTTCATCGGTATCACTGCCTTGAGTGCTGAGATCCTCATACCCATGGATATGACCCAGTCGAATCACCTCAAGGCTTATGGCATCGCATTCCAGGCGCTGAAAGACCAGTATGTCGGGCAGTGGCTGCTCAATTATCGGGGCGGGTCATTCTTGTTTCCGGATTCCGATCAGATAGCTTCCCGGTGCAATATCCGCGGGGTTAGGTTTGAAACGGTCTCATCCTCAGCAGTGGCGGAGGTCTTGCTGGAAATCCAGGAGAGTAACATGGAGGCGGTGGTTTTGGAGAAGGAACCGAAGATAGCGGTTTACATTCCGCCCAACACCCTGCCTTGGGATGATGCGGTTACCCTGGCATTGGAATATGCCGAGATCGACTATGACCGGGTCTGGGACGAAGAGGTTCTGGCTGGCAAGCTGGCGGATTATGACTGGCTGCACCTGCATCATGAGGACTTTAGCGGCCAGTATGGCAAGTTCTATGGCTCGTACCGGCATACCGCCTGGTATCAGCAAGAGGTGAGGGTAAATGAAGAAACGGCATCCCGCCTGGGCTATACCAAGGTCTGGCAGCTCAAGCATGCCGTGGCGGAAAGGATCCGAGAGTATGTGGCAAATGGCGGTTTCGTTTTTGCTATGTGTGCTGCCACGGATACGATCGACATTGCCTTAGCAGCGGGAGGTGTGGATATCGTGGATGTCCCTTTCGATGGTGATGGGATCGATCCGCATTA
>Ga0194125_10013555_pt1 | contig 10578 bp, 7 predicted proteins | sample TA2KigC250mmetaG_FD_148626 | JGI IMG/M metagenome (GOLD analysis project Ga0194125, IMG submission 148626) | Freshwater microbial communities from Lake Tanganyika, Tanzania - TA2015034 Kigoma Deep Cast 250m | ecosystem: Environmental > Aquatic > Freshwater > Lake | place: Tanzania: Lake... | reverse complement strand
AGCCATCCACAGACCCATCATCACCAAAGGACCCGCCAAACCCGCCACAAATCCCGTACGGCCTTCCCTGCTGGTCCAAAATCGTGTCTCCGAGGCCATGGGATCATTCACTTCCGACCTCAATCTTCCAGCCCTGCATCCCCCAACCTTGCAAATTGGGCAAGGCATGATGAGCCGTCAAATCAAATTGCACCGGAACCACCGAGGCATAGCCGTTACGCAAAGCCCATTCGTCCGTGTCCTCCGCTTGCTCCATCAATTCAAATTCCCCGGTCATCCAATAATAGGCTTTACCGTGAGGGTCGTGGCGCTCCTCAAAATTTTCTTTCCACTTGGCCGCAGCCTGCCTTGAGACGCGCAGTCCCCGAAATTGGGCGGGGTCTATCTTGGGAATATTAACGTTGAGCAAGGTGCCGAGCATGAGACCACGTTCCAAAACGGATTTGGCTACAACCCGTGCAATTTCCGCAGAAAGTCCAAAATCAGCCTCCAATGCGTAATCGCACAAGGAAAACCCCACGCTTGGAATGCCCTCGATTCCGCCTTCCACCGCCGCCGACATGGTGCCCGAATAAATCACATTGATCGAGGCATTGGAGCCGTGGTTAATCCCCGAAAGCAGCAAATCCGGTTTCCGGTGCAAAATTTGATCCACGGCCAATTTCACGCAATCGACGGGCGTTCCGCTGGTTTGGTAAGCCGGCAAATCCTCCCCAAACAGACCATGCTGAGCCTGCACCCGTAACGGATGCCCGATGGTAATGGCATGACCCATTCCCGATTGCGGTCTATCCGGCGCAACCACCACGCAATCCCCGAGATCGCGGACTGCTTGGACCAAAGCACGGATGCCGGGGGCCGTAATCCCGTCGTCGTTGCAAATCAAAATAAGGGGCTTGCTCATGATGCCAGTCCTGAAGAACCTGTTTCGGATTGTGATTTCCAAAAACTGAAAGCCACTACCAAGAACAATGCCAGGTTAAAGGCCAACGAAATTTTCTCTCCTTGAAGGTAGGTGGACGGTTCAAATCGGAATTCCACGCGATGGGAACCCGCGGGCAATGCCAGCCCCCTCATCAGGTAATTGACACGAAGATGCGGCACCGGCTTTCCGTCAAGATAGGCATTCCACCCTTTGGGGTAGTAAATGTCCGAAAACACCGCAAGGGATGGAGCGTTGTTACGGCATTCATAGGACAAGGTATCAGGCGCATAGGCGCTCAATCGAATAAAGGCCTGAGAATCCACGACATAAGATTGGCTTGGCAAAGACCCCGCCAAAGACTTGTCCATCAGCGCAATATTACGCAAATCCGTTCCGTCCAAGGAATCAAATTCAACCCGGGCATCGGGCATCAAACGCAATTCTTTCACAAACCAGGCATTGCCCATGGCTCCAGGATTTGGTACAGCAACAGGGCCCTGACTCTGCTGTTGAGGGGGATAGATCATCCAACGCACGTTGAACGCATCCAATAAATTTTGTTGAGGGGCTTTCCCGTTTCCTCCAAGGTAATTGTTTTTGACATCCTCAAAGCGGGAAAGTTTGGCCGCATGGTACCCCCCCAGAGATTTGTGGAAATAACCCGCCCGGTTTTCGTTGAAAGGGTTCTGTTGCCCAAAATCCAAAACCCTGTAATAAAGGTTACCTGCGCCGTTCTGGGCCAGGCGATTTTCTTCGTCCAAAATGACCCGGTCGGCTTCCGTCATCTCAAAGGGTATTTCCAAACGGCTCTTGCGCTCAAAATCCTCTGCTGACAAATAACGACGATCGGTCCACCAAAGGTCCACCGTGGAAATCAACAACAGCGCCCAAGTTAATTGAGCGCCTTTGACTTTGCCTTGGGCATAATACCAAATCGCTGCAAAGCCCATGGCGATGATCAAGAGAGACTTGAAGGCATCCTTGGTCAAAAGCGATTCCCGATCATCCCGAAAAGCATCCACCAGCCCGTTGATGCCTTTCCATTGTTCGGCATCATCCACCGCGGGAGCCGAAAAGTCAAAAAACATAGAGCCCGCGATAGCCAACATTAAACACAATCCACCCAGAGCTATACCCGCCCCACGGAGTTTCTTCTCCAATTCGTCCTTGGGTATTTCCTGGTTCAGCAAGGCTTTGACAAACAAAACCCCCAACAAGGGAACCGCCAGACTGGCCATGACCAAGCTCATGGCCACCGCACGAAATTTATTGTAATACGGGAGGTAGTCCATAAAGAAATTGGTAAGCGCCATGCTGTTTCTGCCCCAACTTAACATAAAAGACAGGACAACGCAGGCCAGGAGCCAAAACCTCAGGGAGCCTTTGAGGGTTAACAAACCCATGACAAACAGGAAGATCATCAAAGCACCAAAGTAGGTGGGGCCTGCCACGCCGGGTTGATCCCCAAAATAGGTGGGCACCCCCGATTCCACAAAGCCTTTGGCTTGGGCTTCAGGGACACCTGCCGAAACCAAGGTTTCGTAAGTAGCACTTTTGGTGCCCAAAGGAGTTTGCGATGCGCCACCCATCAGGTTCGGAATAAGGACGGTGCCGCCTTCGGCGATTCCATTGCTCCATTTGAGAGCGTATTCACGGTCCAGGCCGTCATCGCTGCCCTTTTCCAGCCGCTTCAGGTCGGAACCACCGCGCATGGTTTCCTTGGCATATTCGTTGGTAACCGCAAAATGGGTCCAATTGGAACCCAAGGCCAAGGCCAAGGCGCACAAGGCCAAACCAGAGGCTTTGATGGCCTGGGGCCATGCCCCACGACGGGCGTGGTCAATCAGTTCATAAACCACATACAGGACGATCATAAGTCCCAGGTAGTAAGTGATTTGGTAATGGTACGCGTACAATTGCAGCGCCAAGGCCAAAGCCAAGGTCGCCAATCCCCCAAAGGAGCGCCCCGTAAATAACAAGCGTAAACCGGCCAAAACCGGGGGCATGAAACCAATAGCCAGCGCCTTGGTCACGTGCCCTGCATCGATAATAATAATATTATAGGAGCTCAAGGCAAAGGCCAAACCGCCCATAACCGATAACCAACGGCTGCACCCCCAAACACTTAACAAAATATACATCCCCACCATGTACAATAACATCATATTGGCAGGCTGAGGCAACCAATAGTAAACGATTTGCCCCACCTGGTTAATCAGCGAATTGGGGGTGTCCATGGCGATCTGATACGCAGGCATTCCTCCAAATAACGCATTGGTCCACAGGGGATAACGTCCATTAATTGCTTTGGCGTCTTCGAGCTCTTTGGACATGCCGGAAACCTGGGTCATATCTTCCATTCGAAGACCCTTGCCGCTGAGCACAGGGTAATTGTACATCAACGCCAAGGCGGCCATGACAGCCAAGGCCAACACATGATCTTTCCATCGATTCCAAAGATTATTCCCCAAGGAACCCTTTCCTTGGGCAGTGGATTCTTGGGAGCTTCGGCTTGGAGCCTGAGTTGATTTTGATTTCATAAGGGGGTGTGTAATTTCAAGTGATGAGCGCAAAAATTAAGGGATTTCTTCGTAGTCTATATAATCTCCCTTAATAGGGGTGGGGGGTGCTTGGTCCTTGCCTTGGGGCTTTTGGGGGCGTGATCCCGCCTGCCGTTGGATTTGGTCTTGAAACCTGCGCATCCAGCGCATCAGGATAAAGGGCAAAATCCAACGCATGAGCAGCCCGCCCACCCATATGAATAGCAGAAACAGGAAAATCGCTTTAAGCATGCCCAAAGATAGGAGGCAGGTCTATGCTGAAAACGCTTCCTTGGCCGGGTTCCGAGCGTGCATGAATCGCGCCCCCATGCCATTGCACAATTTGTTGGACCAAAGCCAGGCCCAAGCCATGACCGGAGCGGTCCATGCTACGGGATGATCGATAAAAGGGCTCGTAAATTTTCTTGAGGGTTTCTTGATCCATGCCTATGCCGTAGTCTTGAACCTGTACCCGCACCAATCCCGCCGTCGGAATCCATGACAGCTCAACTTCGAGCTTGGGCTTGTTGCTGTATTTGACTGCATTTTCGATCAAATTGTCCACCGCAGTTCGCAGCAATTCGGCATCCCCTCGGACTCGAAAAATCTCAGCCCCTCTTTCGCGATCCATGTCAGGCCCGACGTGGGCTCGTTCCTCTTCGGGCTTGATTCGAAATTGAAAATCCCAGAGCGGAAGGTGGCGCCTCCAGGCGGCCTGAATCTCGACAAGCAACTCATCCAAAGGCACATCGTTTTGTTGCATGGTATGAGAACCTGCATCCAATTGAACCCATACCAGCAAACGCTGTGCCGTACGATTAAGTTCATCCAAGCTGAGCAAGGTCTTCTCCAAAGCCGCACGATACTCGGCCTCCGTACGGGGTTTCCGTAACAAAACTTCGAGGCTTGCCTTGGTGGAGGCCAAAGGCGTGCGCAGCTGATGGGATGCAAGGCCCAAGAATTTCTGTTGAGTACGAACCGCCTCGCCAAGACGAACCATAAACTCGTTGAATTTGCGGGCCAACCGCCCAATTTCATCCGGCCTCTTGGCTTCTTCAAGGTGGAAATTAAGGGCTTTGCTGGTTTGCATTCCTTCTACACGGTCCAGAAGGTGGCTAAGCGGACTCAAGGCCCTCCCCGAAAAACCGTAAGAAAAAAGTCCGGTCAATCCCATGCCCAAGATCCATCCGGTCAATAGGATCCAACGCAGTAATCTCAACTGACGTTCCCCTTCCACGTCCTCGGAGCCCCAAACCACCAACATGCGGTTGTAACGATCAGAAGCAAAGGCCACCGCAGCTAGCTCCAATTTCCCTCTTCGAAAAAAGGCCTGACCGTCACGCCGTGTTTGGCTTAATTCCGCAGGAGTCAAGGTCGAGACCTGTCCTGCTGAATCCTCTGCCCATAACAATCGATTCTGGTAATTGTAAATCCAAAACACAGCGCGGGATTCCTCCATTTCGGTAGCATTCGAAGGAAGCGTCCCCAGTCCAGCACCAGGAGTGGATTCCATCCACAGGACCGCTCTGGCGACTGCCCCTTGACGAAGTCGCTCGTGAAAGGATAGCTCCCTTTGACGATCCACCAAAAAATACACCGACAGGAGCACCAAGCCCAAAACCACGGCCACCAAGGCCAAAAGCCTCCTGCTTAACTGATTGCGTATGGTCATCCCTTGGGCGAAACTAAGACGCCGGGGAGGGGTTTGCTTCTTCGGTCAATTGATATCCTTGCCCAATATGGGTCACCAGCATTTTGGTATGGAAATCACGATCGATTTTCTTGCGCAAAAAGTTGATATACACATCCACCACATTGGTTCCCGTATCAAAATGAATATCCCAGACATCAGCGGCCAATTGGGTTCGGCTCAGGACCTCCCCTTTGTGGCGCATAAAATATTCCAAAAGATGAAACTCCTTGGCGGTGAGTCCTATGGACTTGCCGTCTCTGCGGGCTTCTTTGGTCTGCAAATCGAGGATCAACGAACCCACTTGCAGTTGCCTAGGCCCCGATTGACCATCTTGCCTCCGCAGTATCGCCCGGATTCGGGCGAGCAATTCGTCAAAATCAAAGGGCTTGACCAGGTAATCGTCTGCGCCGGCTTCCAGGCCTTCCACCTTGTCCCCGGTCGTGCCCAAGGCGGTCAACATCAACAAACCGCATGACGGTCGTTGGGAGCGGAAACGGCGGGCAAGGTCAATGCCGTTGAGGCCGCCCGGCAACATTCGGTCCAAAATCACCACCCGGTATTCTTTGTCGCTGAAATAACGCCTGGCCTCCATGCTATCCACTGCACAGTCCACCGCAAATCCCTCTTGGCTCAACCCCTCCATCACAGCCACAGCCATGGCTGCATCATCCTCCACAATTAAGATATGAACGGTCTCCATACTTGTATAACCGAATATTGACCCTTTTCTTACCTCCAAGTTTAGGCCCTTGCATTAAAATCCCATGAAAAAGAGGCCGATTCCAGCTAAACCCCACGATGGCTACAGGATTAACGCGATAAGTACATGGATTTTCGTTTGTACAAATCCCGGAAGTAAGGGTCTCGCAAATCACTGATGAAACGAATCGCCTCTCCGGTGGATTTCATTTCCGGGCCGAGCTCTTTGTTCACGTTAGGGAATTTATTGAAAGAAAATACAGGCTCCTTGATGGCCCAGCCCTCCAGCTTGTACTCCGTTTCAAAGTCAGAAACTTTATGTGTTCCCAACATTACTTTGGTCGCCATGTTCACAAAGGGAGTTGCGTAGGCCTTGGCCAAGAACGGCACGGTTCGGGAGGCCCTTGGATTGGCCTCGATCACATAAACCACATCGTTCTTGATTGCAAACTGCACATTCATCAAGCCGTTGATTTGAAGGGCTTTGGCGAGTCTCCTCGTGTATTCTTCCATTTGGGTTACCACCAGAGGCGATAAACCAAAGGGCGGGAGCACTGCATGCGAATCCCCGGAATGTATGCCCGCAGGTTCAATATGCTCCATGATTCCGCACATCATCACATCATGTCCATCGCAAATGCAATCTGCTTCCGCTTCCATGGCCCGGTCCAAGAAATGATCAATCAAAATCCTGTTGCCGGGTATTCTTCTCAACAAATCCACTACGGCCTTCTCCAATTCTTCGTCGTTGATCACAATGCTCATTCCCTGCCCACCAAGCACATAACTGGGCCTCACCAGGACGGGATACCCCACATCGTGTGCGATTTGCAAGGCTTCCTCAGCGGTTTCGGCCACCCCGTACCGTGGATATGGTATATCAAGTTCTTTGAGCAAATCGCTGAAGCGGCCACGGTCTTCGGCCAAATCCATGCTCTCGTACGAGGTGCCGATAATTCGATACCCATTCGCATGGATTTTCTCCGCCAATTTGAGGGCCGTTTGACCACCCAATTGAACGATAACCCCTACCGGCTTTTCGTGCTCCAACAAATCCAACAAATGCTCCCAAAAAACAGGCTCGAAATACAATTTATCCGCCATGTTGAAATCCGTACTCACGGTCTCCGGGTTGCAGTTGATCATGATGGCCTCAAAGCCGGATTCTCTGGCGGCCAACAAACCGTGCACACAAGAATAATCGAATTCAATCCCTTGCCCAATTCGGTTAGGGCCGGATCCCAATACGATAACCTTTGGCCTATCGCTTGAGATACTTTCGTTTTCGGTATCGTAGCAAGAATAATAATACGGGGTTGCCGCAGGAAACTCCGCGCTGCAGGTATCCACCATTTTCCAAACACGATGCAAATTGAGGGACTTGCGGTGGTTCCTGACCTGCTCTTCTTGCACATCGTCCATAACCATGCGCGCAATTTGATAATCCGAAAATCCGTTTTGTTTCAGATCCTGCATCAAATGGCCGTCAATTTGGGCAAGGCTCAAGGGTTTGACCTTTTGCTCAAGTTCCACCAAGGATCGAATTTCACGAAGGAACCAAGGGTCAATGCGCGTTGCTTTCTGAACAGACTTAAGGGGAACCCCCAGGGAGAAGGCGTCGTACAAATGAAAAAGACGCTCCCAGGAAGGATGCTCCAAGCTGTCCATGATCACCTCCAAACGGCGTTCGCCTTTGCCATCGGCCCCAATGCCCGAGCGGTTGATTTCCAGGCTCTGGCAGGCTTTTTGCAGGGCTTCGTTGAAGCTTCTTCCTATGCCCATCACCTCCCCTACCGATTTCATTTGGAAGCCCAGGCTACGATCTGCTCCAGGAAATTTGTCGAAATTCCATTTGGGGATTTTGACAATCACATAATCCAAGGAGGGTTCAAAGAAAGCGGAGGTACTGAGGGTAATTTGATTGGGCAATTCGTCCAAACGATAACCGACTGCAAGCTTGGCAGCGATTTTGGCAATAGGATACCCGGTGGCTTTGGATGCCAGCGCCGATGAGCGGGAAACGCGGGGATTAATTTCGATGGCGATGATCGCCTCCGTCAGGGGATCCATGGCGAATTGCACATTGCATCCCCCGGCAAAATTCCCGATTGAACGCATCATGAGAATGGCCTGATCCCGCATGGTCTGCATTGCCGTATCGCTGAGGGTCATGGCCGGTGCCACGGTAATGCTATCCCCGGTATGGATTCCCATGGGATCCATGTTCTCGATGGTGCAAATAATGCAAACATTATCCGCAGCATCCCGCAACAATTCCAATTCATACTCCTTCCAGCCCAGTACCGCCTTGTCAATCAGCACTTCATGGGTAGGCGATGCATCCAAGCCCCTGTTCAAGGCTTTGTCAAAATCTTCTTTGCGGTAGATCACAGCGCCTCCTGTTCCCCCCAGGGTGTAGGATGGTCGAATGACCAAAGGAAATCCAATTTCTTCGGCGGCTTCTTTGCCCTCCAAAAATGAATTGGCGATTCGAGATGGGGCAACACCCACGCCGATTTCCAACATCAGTCTGCGAAATTCTTCCCGGTTTTCGGTGCGCTCGATGGCATCGATATCCACCCCAATCAATCGAATGTTATGCTGAGCCCATAGTCCTAGTTCATCAGCCTCTTTGCACAAATTAAGGGCGGTCTGCCCGCCCATGGTGGGCAGAACGGCATCGATACGGTGTTGTGAAATAATGTGTTCCAAGGACTCGATGGTCAACGGCATCAAATAAACCTGATCCGCGGTGACGGGGTCCGTCATGATGGTGGCAGGATTGGAATTGATCAGGATGACTTCGATTCCTTCCTCGCGAAGGGAACGGGCAGCCTGGGATCCGGAGTAATCAAATTCGCAAGCCTGGCCGATGACAATGGGTCCGCTTCCGATGATGAGGACGGAGCGGATCGACGGGTCTAAGGGCATAAAGGGGGGATTCAGCCAAAGTTCGGCACAAATCGCCTCAAAACATAGCGCAAAACAATCCAGAGGTGGTTCATTCGGTTGTTCCAGGGCCCGTAGTGCTGGTCAAATATGCGGTATCTTTCTTTCCAAGCTGTTTTGCGGCGTTGGCTGGAAAGTCCTCCATCCAAAAAACGCACCAAAACACGATCGGCAAAGTGTATAGGAACCTTTGCGGCCTCCAAGGTTTGAAGGCTGCGAATCATCCAATCGATATCCGCGCAGATTTTGTATTGCAAATCGTAGGTCTTGGCCCAGGCTCGTGCGACAATGAAGGCCTGATGGCAAACCACCATTCCAAAACGAAGGGAACGACTGTTCAAGCGGGATGGAGGCAGCGGTTTACGAAGGCCCAATTCTCGGCCTCCCACCGATTCAACCACCATTGCCTGCCCGTAATAAGCACCGGCCTCCGGAGCCTCGGTCCACAAATCCTCTAAAACTCGGGGATGGGCCAGGGTGTCCCCGGCATTCAAAAACAAGACATAATCCCCGGTAGCCATGGCCAAACCCTTGTTCATGGCGTCGTAGAGTCCGCGGTCTGGCTCAGACACCCAACGGTAGGTCAACGAACCTCCGTGAACTCGCTCACCTTGAACTCGCTCACCTTGAACCCGCTCGCCGTGAACCTTTTCACCAAACGCCCGCAATCGCTCCACCGTTCCGTCCTTGGACGCCCCGTCCACCACAACGTAATCCACCCGAACGCCCACCTGCCCCAACACCGATTGCATGGTAGGCTCCAACAAGTCCCCGGGATTGTAGGTCACCGTAATCACCGAAATGTGCATGCTAACGGAATGTTTCATAGAGCCTTCGAAGAATTCTGTAACATATCATGAATTAAATCGGTGTATTCCTTGGCAACTCGCTCTGGTCGAACTTGTTCCAGACTTTGATAAGCCATTGCACGCAGCAAATTACCTTGGGGGTGCTGGACCACCCTCAAGATGGCCGAGGCTAGATTAACAGCGGCCATGGCTTTGGATCCTTCCGAAGCCCAGGGATCTACCGCTGGTGCTAAAGCCCCGTTTTGGCCCTCCACAATCATGGAGGCGATGCCACCTGCCGCAAAACCAACCACCGGTGTACCGGCTGCGAAACTTTCCCAAATAGTGTTTGGAAAGTTTTCTTGCAAGGAAGGAATAACAAATACATCAGCCCTAACGTAGGCCTCCTGCATAGACTTAGGGCCCAACAAACCCAACCAAGTCACTCGATGTCCACCCATTTCCAATGCCTGCACCCGTGACCTTGCCGGTTCCGTGACCTTGCCTGCCACTTCAACATCACAGACCATGCCTTCCCTACCCATGTGCTCCAAAGCCATCATCAACAAGTCCCACCCTTTCCGGGAATCGGAGGGGTTCACCGCCGCAAAAAACAAGCGAGGCCTGGAATGCTCGCTGATTACCAAGCGGGGTTGAAGGCCTTGGCCATCCACTGCTGGGTCAAATGGATTGGGGATGCAGCGCACCCAGGCTCCACTTCCTCGTACAATACCGGATTTAGCGGCCTGGCTTGTAAGCCATTCACTAGGAGCCACGAGCGCCAGACGGTCTCCCGCTTGCGCTGCCCATTGTTGACGCTCCGTAAACTGACGTCGTGAGCGATCGCCAGGTCCGCGTCGTCGTAACTGCGGACACGTTCCGCAGGTATTTTCAAAGGCCGTACATGCACCGGAATAATGACACCCCCCCGTAAAAGCCCATTGATCGTGCATGTGCCATAACACAGGCTTTCCTAAATTTAAC
>Ga0194125_10013554_pt1 | contig 10579 bp, 8 predicted proteins | sample TA2KigC250mmetaG_FD_148626 | JGI IMG/M metagenome (GOLD analysis project Ga0194125, IMG submission 148626) | Freshwater microbial communities from Lake Tanganyika, Tanzania - TA2015034 Kigoma Deep Cast 250m | ecosystem: Environmental > Aquatic > Freshwater > Lake | place: Tanzania: Lake... | reverse complement strand
CGTCGTGAGCGATCGAACGGAGCGTGCCCCGGAAGACCAGCCGGTCAAAGCCGGACAGTGCTCCCGTGATCTTCTCCTGGTGTTTCGCGATAAACTCGTGCATGGCGTTTCTGTTTCTCCTCGGATGAGTGGTCTTGAAATAACCAACCCATCCTACGAGATCGGAAACGCCATCACTGTTTGGTTGCGGCTATGCCGCGCTGTGAACAAACGTGCCGCGACAGACTCACGCGGCCTTGGAGGATCAATAAACCGGCCGTCGAGCACTCCTATTATGGACTACCATAGCGCGGCATGGCCGCGGCCGAACGGTTTCAGGTTTCCCCGGCGGGCCGCCTTTCCCTCACCACACCGCACCACGCTACCTGCTGCGAGATCGCGAGCGCATCTTCGGCGGCGACTTCACCCGGCAGATCGGGCAAAGGCGGCAACTCGTGGCGGCCCCTCAGGTCGGTGGCCTCCAGCACCGCTACCGGCGCCCGGCGGCCTGAGAACAGCAGCGCTGCTCATTCCTTCCACTGCTATACGTGTGTCGCGAGGGCTGTATCTCAGCGCGTAAGCCCGCCCCCCACCGTGACCGAGCGACCATCGCAGGCCCGCTCAGATGCCTGATCGAGAGCGGCGGGCGAGCTCGCCCAGGCTCTGGCTAGTGGAGGGCTGATAGTCCTGGAGCGGCAGGATGCGCTCGTGGATGGCGTCGATGATCCAGCTTGCCTGCGGGAAGAACATCCCTTCCAGCTCGGCGGCCGGCGTGATCCAGTTGCGCGACCCGATCACCACCGGCGGCGCGTCCAGATGATCGAACGCGAGCTGGGTCAGCGTGGCCGCCACGGTCTGGAGGACCGCGCCGCGCTCGCAGGCGTCCGAGGCCAGCAGCACCTTGCCGGTCTTCCTTACCGACTCGACCAGCGGATCGTAGTTGAGGGGATTGGCTGTGCGCAGGTCGATCAGCTCGGCTCTCAAGTTGAAGCGGCGCGCCAGCTCGTCGGCCGCCTCGACCGCGGTGTACAGCGCGGGGCCGAAGGTAACTATCGTCAGGTCCTTGCCCGTCCGCTTGACGGACGGCTCCGAGAGGTCGATCTCGTAGTAGCCCTCCGGGACTCCCTCGGCCGCGAACATCTCGCCGTAGTCATAGATCTTCTGGCTCTCGAAGAAGACCACCGGGTCGGTGCCGGCCAGGGCCGCGTTCATCATGCCCTTGGCGTCGTAGGGCGTGACGGGGTAGACCACTTTCAGGCCGGGGACGTGGTGGACCAGCGCCGTCCAGTCCTGCGAGTGCTGCGCGCCGTACTTGGCGCCCACCGAGATGCGCAGCACCACGGACATGGTCAGCTCGCCGGCCGACATGGCCTGCCACTTGGCGAGCTGGTTGAAGATCTCATCGCCGGCGCGGCCCATGAAGTCGGCGTACATCAGCTCGGCCACGGCGCGCCCTCCTTCGAGGGCGTAGCCGGCGGCCGCGCCCACGATGCCGCCTTCGGAAATCGGCGCGTTGAACAGCCGGTGGTAGGGCAGCAGCTCGGTCAGCCCGCGATACACGGCGAAGGCGCCGCCCCAGTCGCGGTTCTCTTCGCCGAAGGCCACCAGCGTGGGGTCCACTGTGAAGCGGTGCGCCAGCGCCTCGAACAGCGCGTCCCGGATGTTGAACGCCTTCATCCGGGGCACGGGCTCGCCTTCGTGGAGCGGCGTGCGGATCTTGGCGCGGATCTGCCGCACGCGCGGGTTCTCGCTTAACGGCTGGAGCAGCTCCGGCGCGCGCTCGTCGAACTTCTCCACACGGCGGTTGGAGAACATCACAGTGCCGACCAGCTCGGAGTCCATAGCCACGCGCGGGGAGGCCTTCAGATCCGCGGCCAACTTGAACATCTCGAACACCGCCGCCTCGACGCGTGCCTGGGCCTCGGCCAGAGCCTCTTCGGCGAACCACCCGGTGGCCAGCATCTTCTCGCGAAACGTGCGGAGGGAGTCCACGCACTGCCACTTCCCGAGTTCTTCCTTGGTGCGGTAGCTGGAGGCGTCCGAGGGCGAATGGCCGCTGTAGCGGTAGGTGATGGTGTCCAGCAGAACCGGCCCGCGCCCCTCTTCGAGCACCCGTCTCTTGCGGCGGAAAGCGTCGATCACCGGCAGCGGATCGTACCCGTTCACCCGCTCGGCGTGCATTTGCTCGGGATTGACTCCCGCGCCGATGCGCGCGATGAACTGGCAACCCATGGTCTCCCCGTCCGGCTGCCCGCCCATGCCGTAATGGTTGTTCATGCAGTTGACGATGAGAGGCAGTCCGCCGCCCAGCCCCTGTTCCCACAGGGTGCGGTACTGGTCCATGCTGGCGAAGGTGATGCCTTCCCAGACCGGGCCGCAGGCAAACGACGCGTCGCCGATGTTGGCTACCACAATGCCGGGCTTGCGGTTAACGCGCTTGAACAGCGCCGCGCCCGGTGCTATCGAACCCGAGCCGCCCACGATGGCGTTGTTGGGGTAGATGCCAAACGGCGCGAAGAAAGCGTGCATCGAGCCGCCCAGGCCGCGGTTCAACCCGGTCTCCCGCGCGAACATCTCGCTGTAAGCGCCGTAGACCAGGAATTTGAACGCCAGCTCCTGCGCCGTTCCCTGGTGGCCCTTCTCGACCGGCCCCAGCACCGCGCCGCCGCGGTAGCCGCGCATGATCTCCAGCAAACGCCCCTCGGGCAGTTGGCGGGCGGCGGAGAAGCCCTTCGCCAGGATCTCGCCGTGACTGCGGTGCGAGCCGTAGATGTGATCGTCGGCCGTGAGCGTGAAAGCCATGCCCACGGCAGCCGCCTCCTGACCCATGGAAAGGTGCGCCGGCCCCAGGTGCTCGTAAGAGACGCCCTTGTAGACGCGCTTGAGCTTGATCTCGTTGAGGATGGCCTCGAACTCCCGGATGGCGCACATATCCAGCCACAGCGCCAGGAAATCCGCGGGCGTGTACTCCGCCATCTCCTCCGGCAGGGTCTTCTGGTAGGCGTTCACCGGAATATCGGAGAAGCGGATCGCGCCTCGCGCGAACATCCGTTCCGGCTCGACGATAATGGACTTCGGCATCCGCCGCTGACTCCTATTTTCCGGCCTGCGCGATGGCCGCCTTCAGCGCCTCCAGGCCGCTGGCGGACCCGATCCGCTCGATGCGCTCCCGCAGGAGCTTGAGGAACCGCGCGCCCATCGCGCCGTCGATAATCTGGTGGTCGCAGGTGAGCGACAGGCCGATGTGCTCGACGAACTCGACGCCGCTCTCTCGGCGCACCGGCTTCAGCTCGATGGCCGTCACGCCCAGCAGCGCCACCTGCGGAGGATTAAGAATCGGCGTGAAGGACTCGATGCCGAGACTGCCCAGGTTGCTCACCGTGAATGTGCCGCCCGTGAGATCGTCGGGTGAGACCGCGCCCTGCTCCGCCTGCTGGGCCAGCCGCCCGACTTCGGCCGCAAGCCCCGCCAGATCCAGCTTCTCGGCGCCCTTGATCACCGGAGCCAACAGCCCGCGCGGCGTCTCGCAGGCGAAACTCAGGTTGACCGTCTCATGCTGATAGAGCTCGCCGTCCACCATCTCCGCGTTCAGCTCGGGCATCTCGACCAGCGCCTGGACAGCGCAGAACATGACCATGTCGTTCAGATTGACGTCGGGAATTTCGCGGCTCTCCCGCGCGGCCTTGATCCGCGCCCGCAGCCGCAGCAGCGCCGTCGCGTCGGCGGAGGCGTTCAGCGTGTACTGCGCCGAGAGCGCCAGCGATTCACGCATGCGCCGCGCAATCCGCTCGCGGATGGCCGACAGCTTGACCGGAGTGCGGCCCAGGTCGCGGCCCGCCGCCACGCCGACGCGCGGAGACCGCGCGTACATCTCTTCAAGATCCCGCTCCAGGATCCTGCCGCCGGGACCGCTTCCCGCAATGCCGCGCGGGAAGAAGCCGTGCTCCGCGGCGAACCGCCCCGCGCGGGGACTCACCGCCGCCTCACGCGGCCCGACAACGGGCGCCACCGGAACGGCCGGCGCGGCGGCCGCCGCGCCGGGTTCTGCAACCGGCGCTTCCGCGGCCGCGCGCGGCTTGAACTCCTCGACGCTCTCGCCCGGCTCCCCGATCACGCAGATATTGGCGAACACCGGGATCACTTCGCCCTCGCCGAAAAACGCCGCCAGCAGCGTCCCGCCAGTGGGCGCCGTCAAGTCGAAGGTCGCCTTATCGGTTTCGATCTCCGCGATCACCTCGCCGGAGGCGACCGTCTCACCCGTACGTTTGAGCCAGCGCGCCAGCAGGCACTCTTCCACCGTGTTGCCCAGTTTCGGCATTTCAACCGGGGTGGCCATGCTCCATCCTTTCCGCCCTACTGGATGGCCTCCAGCAGGCGCCAGCCCGCCTCGCTGAACTGCCCCAGCGTTCGCTGCGTCACTCCGTAGGCGACGAACTCCTGGGGCCTCATGCCCTCCGGCTCGTAAGCCCGCACGAACTCGGGCAGCTTCGACAGCCGCCCGATCACCTCCGGCGGCACGGGCCGGTCAATGCGCTCCTCGCGCGGGAAGTCATGCGTGACGAATAGCTCCTGGTAGGGCGGAGCGATGGACATGATCAGGTCCGCCCCGGCCAGCTCGGTCAGGTGGTAGCCTCCGCGCAAGGCCGCCACCAGCAGCACGGCCTCGTACTTCCGCTCCCGGTAGAGCGCGTAAGCGCGCTTGGTCACCGCCAGCCCGGCCTGCCGGATGTCCTCCTCGCTCACCCCCGCCGCCGTGTCCTGCGCCACCTCGCGCAGGTAGTCGTCCAGGCGGCCGATCATGATCACGGCGAAGCACTTGCCCGGCTCGAGGCCGCTGGCCTGTGCCCGCTCGCGCCCGCGGCGGCACCGCTCGGCGATGGCAATCACCTGGGGCACGGTGAAACTCACGGTCGCGGTGACGGTCGTGCCCTCGGCGACGCAGTCCTCGAGCACATCCAGCCCGGCGGCGGTGGCCGGCAGCTTGACCGCGATGTTGGGCGCCCAGTCGTGGAACCGGCGCGCCATCGGCAGCATAGCCTCCCGATCGCCCGCGCGGGCCGGGTTCACCTGCGCGCACACATAGCCGTTTCGGCCGCCGCTGGCCTCAAACTCCGGTCGCAGCTTCTCCGCCACCCGCGTCACCGCCAGTTGCATCAGGGCTTCGGCCTTTTCTTCGGGCTTCAGCCCGCGCGCCAGGATTCCCTCAATCTCGCCCGCCCACGCGCCGCGGTTCTTGGCCACTGCCAGGTTGGACAGGTACGGGTTGGTGGTGACGCCCACGGCGCCGCGCTCCAGCCCGCGCTGCAACTCCACCAGATCGGCGGAATCGTGCCACCAGGCGGTGGAGGTGTGCTGGAGCACCCAGTTCAGGTAGGTGTTGTCGGGCATTGTCTTCCTTGGATACCGGCGCTGGCCGGCAAAGGCCGCGCGGGAGGCGCTTCTACAATTCTAACCGCTCGCGCGCATACGCGGCGCACTGCCGGGTGCTCTCCGCTTCCGCCTGGACCTGCTGGTCGAAGCTGAGCTGGCTGACCATCGGCAGCTTGCTGCGCCTGGCGCGGACCATGGCCAGCGTGCGGGCCAGGTCGCGCCCCGGCAGCGGGCTGTAGGAGTCGTCGAAAGTGGCCCAGTATTTCTGGCCCAGCACGGGGACCTTGAGCGGGTCGCGCGTGATCATCTCCAGGCCGAACTGGATCTTCGGATTGGCCTGGCGCAGAATGCCCGCCACCTTCCGCAGATCCACAATGCCCTGGCCCAGCACCACCTCGGAGAGCAGGAACCCCTCCGGGTACTCATCCACGGCCATGTCCTTCAGGTGGCAATCGAAGGCATATGGAGCATAGGCCTCGGCCAGCTCGACGGGATCTTCGCACAGCGAGATGTTGTTGCCCACGTCCACGCACACTCCGACCCACTCGCTGGAGAGCCGCTTCAGCCAGGCCACGTGCTCGGCGAACCGCCAGTCCTTGTGGTTCTCGACGGCCAGTTTCATCTGGTGCCTGCGCAGGACCGGCTCGGCCAGCGCCACGGCCTTCTGGCACTGCTCGAAGTGCTTCTTGAAAGCCTCCAGCGTGTCGAAGACCTCGTAGCGGCGGCCGGTGAGCGCGGCGTGCAGCACGGTCGCCCCGGCGGCTTTGGAGGCCTCGACCACCTTCTCGAAGGCCGGCACTTCACTGGCGTCGCGCGGCGGACGCGCGTCGCCCACCAGGTACATCTCCCACTTCTCTAGCCTCTGCCGCAGCGCAGTCGCCGCCTCCGGCTCGATGGGCACCCGCGTCTGCACACCGCCCAAGCCGAACCGATGGCAGACCTCGGCCAGATCCAGCGGCTGGTTGGCCTTGCGGGCGGCCTGCTGGTGCAGGCTGAAGGCCGTGGGTGTGCCGCCCATGCGGGTCCTCGGGCCGCTCTGTGCCGCGGCTGGCATCCCGGCCGCCGCGGCCCCGGCCATGGTGATGATCTCTCGGCGCGTCAAGTCGTTATCCCCCGTCAAATCAAATTCCAGGGCGCCCGCGCGATCCGGCTGAGCAGCCGCGAGGCCTCCCGGTCGTTCTCGAAATCCTCCCGCTCGGCGTTCCAGCGCAGCTTGCGGCCCGCCTGGTAGGCGAGGTTTCCCAGCAGGCAGGCGCTGGTCGAGCGGTGCCCCGCTTCCCCGTCGGGAAACGGCTTCCCCCGCTCGCGCACGCACTCGATGAAGCTGCGGGCATGCGCCGCCGTGGCGTCCTCCCCTTGAAACTGCTTCCGCTCGCAGCGGAACTTCATCTCCGCTGCCGGCGGCACGCCGCCACGCCCGCGCACGCGCGGCGCCTCCGGGTCCACCTCCGGGAAGATCTCGTAACCGATGCGGTCCATGAAGAGCGCTCCCTTGGTCCCGAAGAAGGCGAAGCCGTGGGGCCGGTTGTACGGTCCGGCCATGTTGTAGTACTGCATTCCCGCAGAACGGCCGCCGAGGCCGTGGCTGTTGACCCAGCACGACACGTAGTCCAGGATGAAGCCCGGATACTCGTAAGTCACCTGGAGCAGGTCCGGGACGTCGCCGTCATTCTGCTTGAGCAGCTTGCCGCCGGATGCCGCCACCGTCCGCGGGGCGGTCACGTTCATGATCTGATGGATGCTGTCGATGCGGTGATTGCCGAAATCGGTGATGTAGCCTCCGGAGTATGCGTAGAACTGGCGGTAGTTGAAGTACTTGGTTGGATTGTAGGGCACCTTGGCCACCGGCCCCTGAAAGAAGTCCCAGTCCAGGCCGGCGGGCGGGTCGGCGTCCGGCAGCCTCGGAATGCGGTTGGGACTCAGATTGCCACTGTTCCACGACCGCACGAAGTGCACCTCGCCGATGTAACCGCTCCGCACCAGCGAGGCCGCCTCCGCGATGTGTGGCGCCGAGCGGTGCTGCGTGCCGGCCATCAGGATCCTCTTGTGGCGCTCCCCGGCCTCGACCATCTTGCGCCCCTCTCGTATGGTGAGCGAGAAGGGCTTCTCGACGAAGACGTCCTTGCCCGCCTGGCAGGCCAGCACGGTGGGGATGGCGTGCCAGTGGTCGGGTGTGGCCAGCAGCACGGCGTCCACTTCCTTGAGCTCGAGCACCTTACGGAAGTCCTTGAAGGCCGGCGCTTTTCCGCCGGTCAATTGCTGCCTGGTCTTCTGCGCCCGCTCGTCGAAGACGTCGCAGACGGCGACTACCTCCGCGCCCGGCGCCTGCTGCATCATCCGGGCGACGTAGTTGCCGCGCCCGCCGCAGCCGATCAGCGCGAAACCCACGCGCTCACTGGCCCCCACGGCCCGGCTGGCAGCCCAAGCCGTCAGACCCGTCGCCTGTACGAATCCACGCCTGTCCATAGAAAGCCCGCTCCTTCCGAATGGATAGTGTACTCCGATTCAGGGCGTCAGCGGCTCCAGCCCGGTGAATTCGCAGAAGCGGGACAGTTCCCGGGTCCCCGAGATATTCTACTGCGCCACGCCTCCCTCGACCCCGCGCACGTCAGTCCGCGGGAAGTCCTCGCCCTTGTACAGCAGCGGCTTCCCGAACGCTTTGGACAGAGCGTAGCTGCAACAATCGCCAAGATTGAGCGCCGCCAGGTGGCGTCCCTTACCGTAATTCCACCAGGCCTCTTTCGCCAGCCGCAACTGCTCGCCATCGAACGCCACAACTCGGATGCGACCCTCTTGCAGAAACCGTTCCAGCGCCGCCAGTCCCGGTTCACGCTTGCGCGCGCCGATTACCAAAGTCACTTCCAACACCGAGACCGCGGACATCAGCGGGTCGGCCGCCGCCTCGATGACGTTCGCATAGAAAGCAGCGCCTTCTTCTCCCAAGAGCACGGCCAGCAAGGCCGAAGAATCGATCACCATGTGAGGTCAGCGAGGAACACCGTCGTCGTCATAGCCGAGGATCTCGTCGGCGCTACGCAGATCGTAGTCAGGCAGGGCCGCGCATTCCCGCCCGATCGCCAGCAACTCACCGCGACGGCGGTCGCCGGCGGTCCGCCCGGGCGCACGCGCCAGCCGTTCACGCAGGGCATTCACGACCGCTTCGTCCACGCTTTCGCCCATGCGTTCGGCTAATGCGTGAGCCAGTTCATCGGCCTCGGGATGACTCACGGACAAAGGCACTGGGAACCTCCAACCCATTCTCGCCGGTTTGGCCCCAGCGGGTCAAAGCGGCAGGTGACCATTTCTGGTGTAGTGCGTCGAAGATACTGCGGGTTATCTCAGTCGGGCAGACGATCGTTTTTCGTCGTCTGCCGTGGCGCAGGCCACACCAAACGATGGCCTGCGCCACCGGCTGCACAACACGCCCTTCTTGCGACGCACTACACTAGCACGGCGGTGCTATGGCATCAACGGCTCCAGCCCGGTGAACTCGCACAAGCGGGACAACTCCCGGGTCCAGTCGCCGTACACCAGGGCCACGTGGTGCTCGACGCCCTCCCGCAGCATCTTGTCGAGAAACACCGCCGCGGACGGCTCCGGCCGCACCGTGGCCACGCTGCCCCGCACCCGCTCCCCGGTGGGAATGACCTGCCCCCGGGCCACGAACAGCCGCATGCGTCCGCCGTCCGGCAGCAGCAGCTTCGCCAGCGTCACCGTGCCTTCCCGGAACCCGAACTCCAGTGTGACGCCCTTGCCGGTGCGCATGTGCCGGCGCAGCGCCGCTTTCTTCGGATCCCCCGCCAGCGCCGCATTCGCCGCCCCGCAGTGCGCGAACTGGATCGCGCCTTCCTCCTCGAGAAAGCCCGTGATGTCGAAGGAGAACGCCGGCGCGCCCGCGAGCTGGCTCAGAAGGTAGGTCGTCACCAGCGCGGGCAGGTCGATCTCGCAGGCCCCGGTGATGCCGTCCTCGGACATGCGGCAGTGGGTCAGGCACACGGTGAGGTCAATCTGGCTGCGCAGCTCGGGCCAGCACCGTACGCAATAGGCGTCGAGGTGGTGCCGCTCCACGAGCTGTTTCATCCCCACATAGAGGCGCAGGTTCTCAGCCACAACCTCCGCTGTTACCGCCTCCATCCGGGGGACCTGCGCGGCGAGCTCCGCGGCCAGCCGCATCGCCTCCTCGGCCGAAGTCCGGCTGGCCGCGGCCATCAGGGCGTCCAGTTCCAAATGGACGGCGGTGACGCCCAGCGCCCGCGCCAGCTCCGCCTCATCGCAGGTCACATCGATCATCCCCGGACACGGCGCCCCGACCAGCCCGAACCGGGCCTGCCGCAGCTTCTGGACCACCGCCGCGACCCGGGCCGAGCGCACCACCGACTGGACCTTCCCCGAGGTGACCTGCCCCACCAGGTGTACGAACGGCTTGCCCAGCCGCCGTATGTTCGAGCCGGAGGCCGTCAGCCCGCTGATCGGTGAGGGCATGGGGACGTCTTGGTCCAGGTAGGGCAGCCCCCACAACAGCAGGGGCAGCTCGCCGATCTCACGGGCCAGCGTCAGGGTGATGTCCTCGGCCACCCAGGTACAGAAGAACAGCAGCGCCAGGTCCACGCCGCTCGTCTTCAGTTGCGCGGCGATCTCGGCGGCATCGCCCGCGGTCTCGGCAATCCGCGGAGCCACCACTTCGCAGCCCGCCCTCTCCAGGCCCGCGATCGCCGCGTCGCAGTGCTTCCTGACCTCCGGCAGGTCGTAGTAGGGATGGATGCAGGTCACAAACCCGATCTTTGGAGCCGCCATGGTCTCCCTCCGGCCCGGAAGCAATCAGCTTACAGCTTTCCCGCCGTGGCTGCCACCCCGCCCGGCGCGCTATTCTTGCTGAGACGGGAGGAGCCTGATGAAGCGTCGCGATTTCGTGGCCACGGCCCCGCTGGCGGCGGGCGCCCTGCCGGCCGAGGGAGGAACTGGCACGCAACAGAATGCCCCTGCGCCGCGCCAGCCGCGCCTGCTGGCGGTCAGCGCCCACCCCGCCGACTTCTGCTCGCGCGCCGGCGGCACACTGATCAAACACGTGCGCGCCGGATCGAAGGTCAGGGTGATCTGGCTCACCCACGGGGAGACCGACGAGAGCCAGTTGCTCTTCAAGCAGCGGCCCGGCATCTCGCTGGACGAGGTGCGCCGCATCCGCGAGAAAGAGGCCTTCGCCTGCGCCCAGGTCATCGGCGCCGAAGGCCGC
>Ga0194125_10013547_pt1 | contig 10582 bp, 10 predicted proteins | sample TA2KigC250mmetaG_FD_148626 | JGI IMG/M metagenome (GOLD analysis project Ga0194125, IMG submission 148626) | Freshwater microbial communities from Lake Tanganyika, Tanzania - TA2015034 Kigoma Deep Cast 250m | ecosystem: Environmental > Aquatic > Freshwater > Lake | place: Tanzania: Lake... | reverse complement strand
TCTTAATCTCGTTGCCTCGCGCTTGAATCGTGAGACGATTCCAACCGGTTGGGTCGACCGCATCGCGAGCCTGCTTGTGCTCGGTCAGCCACACGGGATAAAAATAGCCGCCACAGCTTTGACCGTAGATGCCGCCCGACCAGCCTCGCTCTTTGCCGGTCCCTTCAATCTAGGCTTGTGGACCGAAAACGACTTCGCCATCTTTGCCGTCCTTTATTTGAGCCCGCAGCATTACACCTGAGTTGGTGTCGATCTCCCACTTCATTTCGCAACGGAAAACGAAATTGCGATAGTCCGTTTTGTCTGTCGACAAATAGGTGCTCGGCGAATCAGGGACACACGTGCCGATCAAGATGCCGTCCTTTACCTCGAATCGGCTCTTACTCCTTTCCCTGTCCAACCACTCAAATCTTTGCCGTTGAATAGCGGCACAAAGCCTATCGATAGATCTGGTTCCTGGTCGGCATTAAGCAGCATCTTTTCGGGGGCTGGAATGTTCTCTTGCGATTTGTACTTTTCGTACCATTTCTATTGGGCGGGATCGACCGTTGGGGCACGACCGATCTTGTCGGTACCAGGAAGCACCGTGCTGTCGAGCAAATTACCCGTCATGGAATGGAAGGCTACCGTAAGGCTGCGATCCGATGGTTGGTAGCGTGCGCTGAGAAAGCCTCCACGGCTTGCCGAATAGGGGCGTCCGACTCCATCATACAGCGGCGGGACATTTTGCGTATGATCATCGCTTGTCGGTCCGCAACTAAACTCGTGCGTACTCCGTCCATTGCGACGGTCAATCGAATGATACTGCCAATGCCGATCCCCGCACATCAAAACAACATTCGTTAGATTTTTCTCTTTAAGCCAGTCAAGGAACTTTTGGGCCTCGTACCAGAATCCGTTTAAGTTTGCATGATTGTCTCCTTTCATCAATCGATCGGGACCAATGATGGGGTTGGGTGATACGATGATGCGGTGATCAGCGTCACTTTCCAGCAACGTTCCCATAAGCCACTTACGCTGCTCTTTACCCCAGATCGATTTTTCGGGCCCATCGGGCATGGAGTTGGGGGACCGGAAATCGCGATTCTCAACCATCCAGATTTGCAGTCCTTTACCCCAGCGAACCGTGCGGTAAGTCCTCTCACCCATCGGAAAAACTTGCTTGAATACCTCAACACCTTCCTCATGGGTTAACCAGGCGATGTCCAGCTTCTGATCGCCTTTGGTTTCCGTAAAACGAGCATCCGGGTCGGCTCGCTTTTTTTTCCCAACCCATTTGCCTTTCATGTAAGGGTCGGCGTCGTTAAAGCGGTAGTCATGATCATCCTTCATGAAGTACCCACCCACGTGTCGGTAGTAATCTCTCATCGCTGGCAGGCCAAACATCTTTTGATACGCTTGCCAAGCCTGCGGGACGTTTCTTGCGAGTCCTTGTCCGTCGTAATAGACCGTATCGCCAGCCGAGATGCAAAAATCAGGACGCTGCTGAGCCATGGGGCGATAAGTCGACTCACCATGGATATCCTGGCAGGTCGTTAAATGAAACATGACTGGACCTCGCTGGTCAGGCAACGGTGCGGTTACAAATGAGTGCTGCACGGACGTGTGGACTGTGTCCAGTTCGCTGGCTCGCATCTCAACGACGTAGTAGTACCGATGCGCCGACTTGAGCCCCTTTAGTGCGAATTGAATTGAGTAATCTTCGGTTGCTTTGGCTGACTCCCAACGAGTCAATTCACTGTCAGAGAGGGTATCAATGGTGCTATACCGAACGCGAGCCTCCCCTTCTCGTCCGGGAATCAAGCCTTCGGCGTCCTGGCCCGGAGTGGATGTGAGGCGAACATGAACGATGGCGGTTTGATCTGTTATTTCTCCCGCCTTCGCACCACTGCCAAGAAATATCTCGGCCGCACTGACGGATTGAACATACAGCAACGAGAGGATCCCGGTAATCAAGAACTTCATGAGTGGCAATGTCCTAATCCAGGGGCCGACGAGGGAGTGCCGGGTGTTAAACGAGCATCGAGTTTTGAAAGATCTCGCAAACGAGCATTTTCTTGGGGAAGTATCTTAACATCCCGCATCCTTTTCTGAAAAGTAGCAGAATAGAAAGAGATGTTGACTCGTTTTGTCGAACGCCACCATAGAGGACGGGATATCGTACGCGTGATCAGGGTAAATGACCTGCCCCCATTTTCTGTACCACGGGAAATGAGAGTCAGGGTTGACCTGGACTCACGTAGCGGCCGCAGTATGTGACGCTCTCTCCGGCGGCGTCCCCGACGCTTTGGCGGACGGCGGTGCAATCGGGCAGGCCTTCGAGGAACGGGGCGAGGCAAGCGAGGAAGCCGCAGATTCTGCTCACGAACTACTCACTCATCAGGATGATCTTCGTGAACTTTTCCGCGCGATTTTTGCAATTGATTGTCCAGGAGATGGCGGCTGGTAAGGTAAAGAGGAGTGATGAAGAACGATGCGCAACGTTCCCTTTTTGTCTTTCTTGTAACCCCAGCTCTTGTCGACTTTTGTCACTTTGCCGTCCTTGTCCGTAAAAGTGACCCAACCCATCCACATTGCTACATCACCATCGATAAAGCAGGCGGCGGTTTCCGATTTGACCGAACGCCAACTCTTCAAGGCAAAACCTTTGTCGTCGGGGTACGTGGCATTCTGGCCCACGAAATAAGAAAGTGCACCTTCACGGGTAGGACGGAAGGTTTTTTCTCCGCTCGTCAAAGTCGGTTTAAACAGAACCGGACCAAGGTGATATCCGTACGCGTCATCCAGCGCATCGTTGGCCAACTGGGTCGCAGCCTCAATTCCTTCGGTGTCGTAAGCGGTGGAAATTGCGACCAATGCATTGCCCCATATTTTCCGGGCTTTTGTCAGTTCAGTTTTGGTGATCGGCATAGCAAAACCTCATTTTTGTTAAAGTTGCTTTTAAAGGCTATCTATTCTTCATTGGACTTTGACATACGCAAAGAACCTACGACGAATCCTCTTCGCCAAAGGAGGTTTGGTTCGCTCGAATTGGCGTCAAGTATGGTGCCCCGCATGGTGACATTACCAACAGCTTGACGATCTTCGCATCTCATAAGGATGGTCCGTGATTTGCCAGAGCGGATAAGTCACTTTGGAATTGCACTGCACCATTTGATTGATCGAACATGGCGCTCACGATCTGAACCTGCCCAGATTGAACCAGGCGGCTTAGCGCAGGACTTTCATTTACAAGCTGCTGGGCCATGCGATTGACATTACGTTGAGCAAATTCCGACAGGTATTCCGCTCGTTGTTTGGTCGACATTTGTGGAAACACCCGGGCTTGTTGAGTGTCAATTGAAGCAGCGATTTGCTCGAGGACTTCTGCCAAGCTTGCGCAGCCCGCGAGTCCTGCTTTATTGTCGGGAGAACAGGCATTCTGAGTTGCCAGAGTTAGAATCGAACTATCAGCGTTGCCCATCACGACAACCACTTTGGCGCCGCCAACCGATACGGCGTATTCCACTCCACCAATAGCGTGTTGTCCGAGGACGAAGCCGGGCATGCGGATGACAAAGGTCTCGCCCAATCCCAAGTCAAAGATTATCTCGATCGGTGTTTGGGAATCGATGCCGCTGACGATTGCCGCGATCGCTGAAGAGGGCTTGCCGTTAGCAACTCGCGACTTCATTAGCGAACGATCGAGAGGGCGCCCCTCGACAAACCGCTTGTTACCAGCTTTCAAAATTTCGAGGACCTGCTCCGGAGTCAATTTCTCCCGACCTTCCAGAGTCGAGAAATCAACGGTGTCTTCCTTGTCCGAAAACTTGTACTTGTCTCGAAAACCGACGAGTTGCATCGAGATATTGAAAGCAGGTGCGGTCTTTTCTTTGAATTCGCGAATCAAGCTCAGTACGTCCGGATCGATATAGTCGGTTCGCCGTGCATCGAGCAACAAACGGCTGCCACGCGGAGCTTCGCGCAAGGCAGCCTCCAGCGAGGCTTTATTGAGAAAGGAGACTTGATCGCTCAGCTCAATATGCAACAGGTCTCCATCGGTGAGCCTTTCTTTAATCTTCCGCACCGGCCTTCGGAGATTGCTATTGAGGACGAAAACCACGCTCACAAGCATACCGATACAAATGCCAACCAACAAGTCCGTCAAGACAATCGCGACGAGTGTAAGGATGAATGGCAGGAATTGGTATCGCCCTTCGCTGGCCATCTGCTTGAAGAGCGTGGGACTGGCGAGCTTAAATCCAGTCATCACCAGAATCGCAGCCAGACAGGCCAGCGGGATCGTGCGCAGAACGTGGGGAATAAGCAACACGCAGACCAGCAAGAGTATTCCGTGAAAAATAGCAGAGAGCTTTGTTTGCGATCCAGCGTCAACGTTAACCGTTCCGCGGATGATCACGCTGGTAACTGGAATCCCGCCCAACAATCCAGCGGTAATATTGCCAATCCCTTGGGCGAATAGTTCGCGATTGGGTGGCGACATCCGTTGACGTCGATCCAACTTGTCCACTGCATCCAGGGTGAGTAACGTTTCCAACGATGCTACGACCGCAACCGTGATCGCGCTGATATAGACTGACGAATTGGCCAGTTGGGAAAAATCCGGGAAGCGCAACAGGCTGGCAAATCCGGCAATACTTTCAGCGGTCGGAACATCGACGAGCTGTTGAGGTGACAAAAGCCAATTGCCGCCCAGCTTAGATAATCCCCAACCCAGCAATGAACCGAGGATAATGACCAACAAGGGGGCTGGAACAAGTGACTTCTTCAACTTGGGTATTTTGTCCCAGACGGACAGGAGGACGAACGAGAAAAAACCAATAGTTATCGCGCCGTACTGCCATCCATCTTCGTGCTTGATGAGTTCCTGCATCGTTTTGAAGAAGCTGACGATGATGTCGCCAACCGGATGCGAATGGTCGACCGGCGGGTGGGGATGTAGCTCATAGTCTTTGAGCGCTTCGGCGTGCCCGAACGACACGCCCATGTCTCTTGTGTATCCGAACAAGAGTGGGAACTGTTTGAATATCAGGATGATTCCGATGGCAGCCAACAATCCTTTGATCACGCTGGACGGGAAGAAAGCGGAGAGTGCCCCAGCCTTGAGTAGTCCGAAGCCAACCTGAATCACACCTCCCAGGACCAATGCCAACAGGAATGTTTCGTATGTTCTCAAATTGGCAATCTGCGCCGCAACAATGGCCGTCTGGCCTGCAGTCGGTCCCGACACGCTGGTGTGAGAGCCGCTGAAAATTCCGACGACAATTCCACCAACAATACCCGAAATCAAACCTGCTATCGGATCCGCGTCCGAGGCGATTGCAATTCCCAAACAGAGTGGAAGCGCCACCAAAAATACGATAACACTAGACACAAAATCCTGAGCGATTTTCTTCGGGTCGAGTTTGCTTGGGTTCATGTGTGCCTTTGAATAAAAAATCCGTGGTAGGGTTGAAACGCGGACTGATATCCTGGGCGATTCATTAAACCCATTTGGCGAATCGGCCCAAGCATTCCTTCTCGAAGCGGACCATACTGCGGCTTGATTCCGCCTATCATTCGCGATGAACGCGAGCCATTTGATGTTCCACTAGCAACCAGACCGACATGGCGTCAGCGCGAATTGCACAATAGTCTGTTGCCCGCTGAGGACGCACTGAACCGATAGTTCAAGAGTCGCACTCAGTACACGACAGCGCAATCAACGCCGTGGAAATCAACAGCGGATGCGAATACCCGCGCCAAGCAAGAACTGCGCGGGAGTCGAGCGATCACGAACATGCGTCGTGCCTGCTCCTAAAACTCGAGGTGCAACGAAAGAGTACTGAACAGCCTCCGGTCGGCGGTGCTTCGTTTCAAGAGACTTCTGCCGGACTCGACGATGAGCAACGGCAATCGATTCCTCCTCCAGGAGACGCACTTCCTCCGAGCCTTCTTCGCAACAGGCTCGGAGTGTGGAATAGACCGACGGCATACTTCCCAGCATGGAAGCCATGAACAAAATGAGCGCAAGGCGTACCGGGGCGGATCGCCCTCGAGCAAACCACAATTTCTGCGACTCAAGTTGACAAGATCGATTCATGATTCCATTGCACCGCAATGAAGAATGGCTCCGATGAAATCCGCGATTGCTTTGTGCAGTTCGATTGAATATCACCTCCGCTGCGACGTCGCACATCCGCAGTGTCGAATCACGGGCGAGGCACATCAGCACGTGTGAGCGAATGGTCAGGAATGTCCAAATCCAGAGTTCCGCACCATCCGCGTCCGTCGACCTCTAATGTAGATGAAACGAAGATCCGAGTCAAGTGTGTCGGTCCGCGAACCGTAACAGTAACAACCCGTCGAACCGCGACAACAACAACGGTTTCCGCGTTGCCCTGAATTCCATCGAACGAAAAAGCTGGATGGCTAGTGGCAGATGCCGTGGGATTCCGGATGGAACAGCTGGTTTCCCTGTCTGGCCCAGTTTCGGCGTGGCCAGCGAAACCTCAACCCGAAACTGCGTGGTGTTAGCAGGTCGATTGGATGACCGATGCGAAAGCTTCTTGCGGCCTTTTTTTATGCGCGTCATTCACGCGTCTCAACCATGTTGCACCTTCGCTGATCCTGGCCCTCACTGGCAAGAGCCTGGTATGGTGCTGAAGTACAGGTACTCCGGTTTTTAGTCGACAATGACGCCGCCCGTTTATTTCTCAGACTCACGGTCGATCAGCCAGCAGCGTCGAATCCTGATCTCGGACCGAACACAACCGACACAGCTGCCTCTGAACGCGCGAGGCACACGAGGGTCTCAACCCGGAACGGGTGTCTCTGAATTTCGGAGACACAGAACGCGATCTCAGGAACCGAAACGTTCCGAGAAGCCCGCTTCGCCGTTTCTCTGTTTGAGGCAAGAGGCATGGAACTGAGCGCAGGGCTGATCACAAGTTGTTGCGGGAAATCGCATTACGTCTGCGCGTGTTTCAAGGCTCAAAGCTGACGTAAAAAACCTGGGTCGAAATAGTTTCGACACCGGGTTTACGCTGGAGGGCGTGAGTTTCGCAGGCTGACTGCCGAATTTTGAAGTACTGGCCTGAAATTTCGAACACGGTTCCTTTTGGTTTGGAAATGGAAAGGGTCTCGAAATCTTTAAGATCCTTGCCATCAATCGCTTTCGCTAGTCGAAAAAGAGAGTGTTGTCACGAAGAGGGTTCCTTCCGGGAAGCTTTTTCACCGAATTGAAGAACCACGTCATTTTCGGTTAACTCGGCACGGGTTCTTGCATCCGCGGAAAGCGGGCCGTTTGCGTCTGGTGGAAGCAAGTCACCATTCAACGGGCGTAGTTCGGGGAAGATCCGCAAGACGCACGTGCCCGTGTTCGCGGTGGCGTCAGCAGACTTCAGTTCCAATGACTGGACGAAGTGCTGAATGATCACCATTTTCTCGGACAAGTTCGCTTCATCCAGAAGCTCGCCGATGTCTGTTCAGGACTGCACAAATTTTCGAGATTATTCGCGGAGGGTATCGTGCGGTTCCTTAATCACTCGCCACTGTTTTCGTATCGTCACGTTTGCCGTTCTTCTGGCCGCGGTGGGCCAGCCACTCGAAAAAGCAAGGCTGTCACTGAGCCATACTCTTGATTGTTGCCGAACACTTTCCCAAGCTACGGTCCACGATTAAAGTGAATTGGGGATACCGCTTACTTAACCGGACTCCATTGGTCCGGCGAGTACCAGATAAAAAAAATGGAGCGTTCTGATGAAAACCTGGCTATCGTCCGGCATGTTTGCACTCGGTCTCTTTTGCGTACTGGGTTCGATGCCTCACAGGCAGCAGAACAGTCCTCTTCAGCTGGATCTGGCGAAACCTGGTGATGCACTGATCATTACTTTGAACGGCAGACACGTTGGAGGCCTGCGGATCGACAGCAAGGGTCGGTTGGGCATCTACGGACCGAATCAAAGTTCGACTGCGATCACGATCGACGGGCAGGACCGGGTTCAGATCGATCCGGAACCAGTCGCAGAGCCGCCTGTCCGGCTGAGCATCGCAGAGGATGTCTGGATGACTGGCGTGCTGCGCGTCGGGCGTGCCGATGCGTTTGGTGATGCTCCCTTTGACCCGAATGGTGCCATCCAGGTTGGACGGAATCTTCCCGTGGCTCAACCCATGTCGGTCTTTCGCACATTTGCTCAGGGAAAGGAACGCTTTCGTCTGGGGATTTCCGATGAAGGTCATGGTTTCTGGAGCAACGGTCCACACGACACTCCGCTGGTCACATTCCGAGGTTTGTCGGAAGACAAGACAGAATCCGGGTTGATCGAATTCCATGCAACAACGAAAGAAGGAGCCCACGAATGATTCACTGGACAACGAATTGAATCGCAACCATCTGCCTCGGAGAACTGCTTGTTGCGTCAACCGTGACTCAATTGTCTGCTGATGTGTTGCTCCGGGATGACTTCAACGCAGTAACCACTGAACTCACGGGATGGATGGCCGGAACCGGGCAGTCGTGGGAGAGTCAGACCGCAAAATGGAATGCGGGCCATGCGGGTCGTTGCGACCGCCAGCGCGACAGTGATCGCCACCGGCAAACCTTCGGGAATCGCGCCCACGGAACAATCGGAGCTTCCAATCGGCGGCCTGCAACACGCAGAACAGCAAGATCAACATGAGAAGGGTAACCTGCCATACATTCAGGGATTCCTTTGCTGCCCAGTTGCTCGCGAATGACTATGACATTCGAACCGTTCAGGAACTTTTGAGGCACAGCAGCGTTCGTACGACCATGATTTACACGCACGTTTTGAATTGCAGCGGTAAGGGTGTTCACAGTCCTGCAGACGGGCTGGCGAAGATTTTTGGGGGGTGATTAGGCCGAACAGCCTATCACTCCACAAAATGCTTGATCCGCTCGCAAGTGCATGATACCATTTGGCTTTACATCTAATCTAGATTGCGTGATAGGCTGCATTGCTGCGGCCTACAGAGTTTAGGCTGATCCGTATAAACACAAGTTCGGCGGCATTCCTGACGGCTTCATGGAGGATGCGTGTGGGTCGGAGCAAGAAGAAGCCACTGCCTGAAGAGGGGGCTGCGTTCGTCTTCCCTCTCGGGGACGGGCGGAACGGCGTGTGTCGGGTCCTCCGACAAGCCCACGGGAATGACATGCGGTGGCTCGGCGGGCCGCACGTTCTCGTGGCCGTTTCCACCTGGATCGGTGACACCGTCCCCGACCCGGCCGACCCGGCCCTGCGGCCGATCCTCCACGTCACCCATCACTCGTGGAAGGGGCACCCAGACGTGTTCTGGGACAACGAGCCGCCGCCACGGGAGTTCAAACCGCTCGGCGTTATTTCCCCGACAGCCGACGAGCGAAAGATGAAGTGTGACTCGTCCGCCGGTTGGGAGGGTTGCCCGTTCCATTTGCTCGCCCAGTGGCGGTGGGACCACGACCGAGAGGCCATGCTCGCCGAGGAGGCCCGCGAGCACGAGGAAGAGATGCGGGAGCTCGACAAGCGGAACGAGGCAATCGAGAAGGAACGTCGGTCAATGACCCTGGAGAAACTCGGCAAGTACCGGTTCTTCGCCAACTGGAAGGAAATGCCGAGTAAGGAAGCGATCAAGGCGTCCCGCGAGGCGATGAAGAAGGCCGTCCAGGCGCTGGTCGCGCTCGGGCCGAAAGCGTCGAAGGCGAAGCGCAAGCAAGTACTCAAGGCGTGCATTGAGGAGTTTAACGAACTCGACCGGACGATGGACCATTTCATCGAGACGTTCGAGCGGGACGACATCTGCTCGGAGTTCGATCTCCTTGTTCACGCCTGTGGCCTCGGTGAGTACGACAATCTAGCGGATGAGTGGCGGGATTGGTGACTCGGTTTGGACTTGGTGTTCGAGCCGAACCAGGCGCTGCAGCAGACGGCGGGGCATGATTCGTTTCTGGGACTTCAAGCTCACCGGTGCCCCGCCGCTGCTGAGCTTGGTCGTTCGTCGCTCATCACACGCTCTCTCTGCAATCAATGACCACCCCCTCATCGAATCCATATGAGTCACCGCGGGGCAATGATTCGCCGCTGGGGCTATCGTCTATTGATGGCGAATTCGTGCTTTCAGGATGCCTGAATGTCGACGACGCCCTTTCTGCACACAAGCTTGCAACTCGAGGGTACTGGCCTCGCATAGCAATAGCCGGAATCATTGTGATCTCCTTCTCCTGCGTATTGATCGCTATTGCAGTTTCGTCTCGCCCATACTCTCCCCAAGCCTCCAACGTGATGTTCCTTGTCGCATGTGTGATTTTCCCTGCATTGCTGGTAGTGCCTATTGGCATCGGTCGGTTTCGCATCCACAGGTTCGCTCGAAATCGGTTCGGGATGTTTGCTCCGACACACGCGACCTTTTCCAAATTGAAAATTGTTTCCACGTCTGACGACGCCACCACTGAGTTGCAATGGGGCGCATTTTCACGTTGTATTTCCAACGCGACGGTTGCAATCATGTACCTCAAGAACTCTAATCAGCACGTCATTGTGGCGAGGCGGAAGTTGAAAGATCCATCCCAGTGGGATGCACTCTTGCTCTTAATCCAAACGCAGCT
>Ga0194125_10013546_pt1 | contig 10583 bp, 6 predicted proteins | sample TA2KigC250mmetaG_FD_148626 | JGI IMG/M metagenome (GOLD analysis project Ga0194125, IMG submission 148626) | Freshwater microbial communities from Lake Tanganyika, Tanzania - TA2015034 Kigoma Deep Cast 250m | ecosystem: Environmental > Aquatic > Freshwater > Lake | place: Tanzania: Lake... | reverse complement strand
ATTACCTCCTTCTTGATGTAGCAAATGTTGTAAACAAGCTTGAGGGAATAAAATTGGAACTGGATAAGGATATAACCATAACAGATGATGATGGTTCAAAAGTTGAACTTAAACAGGGGGAGAATATTTTAAATGGTGATGATGCTTTGACTTTTTTAAAATATTTCAACGGCACTACTGCTGATATATCAATATCTGATATAAAGAAACAAAAACTTCTTTTTGACAGCATAATGATAAAAATTGCAGGTACAAAAGAAGAGGATCTTACAAGAAATTTAACAAAAATCAATGATTATGTTGATACCGATCTTAATCTTGAAGAGCGGTCCGGGTTTATTTCGACCATTTCCCAGCTAACAAAAGAGCAGAATAAGGTATATGTTCTTGATGGCAGAGTGGAACCGCTTGAGGAGGGAAATCTTGTATTCGTTCCTGACATCTCCAGAGTTTTTGATATTTTTAAACAGCAGGTTCTGGTTGAAGATGAAACTGATGAATTTGAGACTGGCCCAACTTTATCTCTTTCAGTTCTTAATGGGGTTGGAATAAAGGGAATAGCAAAAAAGACTTCTGAAATTTTTATAGGACTAAAGTATTCTGATGGAACTTTGAAATTTGATGTTACAACTATTGCAGATGCAGACAATTACAACTATGCTGATACCCAGATTATACTCAAGTCAGATGATGAAGCCATAATGAAGGCAGCTGAAGGAATAAAGAATGTTATGCTTGCAGGCAGTATTACAATACAGGATGGGGACAGCCAGAATACAGATATTGTTATAATAATAGGGAAGGATTTCAATTATGACAAAGCTGTTGAAGCACTCCAGGCATCAACATCAGAGACTACCTCTGAAAGCTCAGAGACAGCTGAGACCACTACTGGGGAATCTGCAGGGGAGGGTGTTATATTTACAGTTAATGTATTAAATGGTGAAGGAACTGCAGGGATAGCTAAAACAGTGAGCGGTATTTTAAAAGAAAATTTAAACAAAGATACCAAAACCATCGAAGTAAAAGAAGCAAAAGATGCTGACAGTTTCAATTACAATATTACTAAAATATTAACTCATACTGATAAGGAAGGCATTGAAAATGTAGCCAGCAAAATCAAAGAAGTGCTCGGGGTGGGGACAATTTCAAGTTCTTCAGATAATCCAGATAAAGTTGATATTACAGTAATAATAGGGAGTGATTATACAAAATAGTAGATAGGATAAAAAAACAGATAAATAAACGTAAATTAGAAAATAAAAAGGGCACCATAGAAGGTGCCAAAAAATTAGTCAGGCCGGAGTTAAAAGACCCCATTGATGTTGTGAAATATATTGCAGGGATTGCTGATGAAAAGAAGGCTGATTATATAAAGATTTTAAATGTTGGACCAAGACTTGCAATAACTGACTACTTTATAATAATCAGTGCAAAAAATACACGTCTTACAAGAAGAATAGAAGAAGAGATAGAAGTAAGGCTAAAAAAACTTGGTATTTTTGCGATTAATATAGATGGTGTTAGTGAAGGCAGCTGGATTCTTATGGACTATGATGATTTTGTGGTCCATTTATTTACAGACGAGTACAGGCTATATTATGACCTTGAGAGATTATGGCGGGATTCCAAGGTTATAAAGGTTAGAGCTGCAAGTAAAAAATCCGCTGCGGGTACTGACGTAAATAAAGATACTGGTGAAGATTTTGATATAAATATTGAAGTTGAGGATAAACTAAATTAATGAATTTCTGTTGGATAATTTGATATCCTGATAAAATTCCTGATTTATTCAGTTTAAATAGTTCTAATAATTTTAATTCCAGTTAATTATTCAGAAATAATTAAATATTTCATTAACTTCAATAAATGTCTAAAGAAAGTTTTAAGTGGTGTAATTTAAACATTAGAATTTGAACTGCCTTTTTTAAGCATGGATAAAATATCTAAAGGGAGATAGTGTTTTAAAATTGGATTTTAGCGATATCTACAATCCTCAGAAAATAGAAAGTAAATGGATCAAGATCTGGGAAGAAAAGAAGTTATATTCCCTGAAATCATCCAGAGATAATCCAAAGTATTATGTTCTTGAAATGTTTCCATATCCTTCCGGCGAGCCGCACATGGGGCATGCAAGAAATTATACAATTGGAGATGTGCTTGCAAGGGTTCTTGCAAGACGTGGGTATAACGTCCTTCATCCAATAGGTTATGATGCATTCGGCCTTCCTGCTGAAAATGCTGCGATAAAGAGCGGGATTCATCCAAAAGACAGCACAATGGCAAGCATTGAAAAAATGAAAATAGCTTTAAAAAGGATGGGGATGACCTATGATTTTGAAGATGAAATTATTACAAGTGACCCCGGCTACTATAAGTGGACACAGTGGCTTTTTTTACTTCTTTTTAGAATGGATCTTGCTGAAAAGAAAGAAGCACCTGTAAACTGGTGCGATTCCTGCCAGACAGTTCTTGCAAATGAACAGGTAATTGGTGGCATGTGCGAAAGATGTGAAAATGCAGTGAGAAAAAGGGTACTTTCCCAGTGGTTTTTTAAGATAACAGATTACGCTCAGAGGCTTCTTGATGATATGGATATTATAAAGGACGGCTGGCCTGAGCGAGTTCTTACAATTCAGCAGAACTGGATAGGAAGAAGTGAGGGTGCTGAAGTAAATTTCAGACTTGATGATGATAAGCAGGATATTATAATACCTATCTTCACAACAAGGCCCGATACACTATATGGAGTTACATTTTTTATCCTGGCTTCAGAGCACCCGCTTGTTGATAAAATTGTTACTGATGACCCTTTCAAAACTGAAGTAGAAAAAGCAAGAGTAATTATTTCAGGACAGAGTGATGTTGAAAGGGGCTCTGAAGAGATAGAAAAAATTGGCTGCTTTACAGGGCGGTATGTTATAAATCCTGTAAATGATGAGAAAGTTCCTATATGGGTTGCAAACTATGTTTTACTGGAATATGGAACCGGTGCAATTATGGCAGTTCCCGCTCATGACAAAAGGGATTTTGACTTTGCAAAAAAATATGGCATCCCAATAAAAAAAGTAATATCCAGGGATGAAAAACCAGATAGAAAGCTAAGGGAGGCATATACAGGTGAGGGTATCATGATAAATTCAGGTCCATTTAATGGACTTCCCTCGGACAGGGGTAGAAGAGAAGTGACTGCTTATCTGGAAAAAAATGCTATTGGAAAATTTGACATAAATTATAAATTGAAGGACTGGCTTATTTCCAGACAGCGATACTGGGGAGCACCTATTCCTGTAATATATTGTGAAAGCTGCGGAACTGTTCCTGTCCCTGAAAAGGATTTACCCGTGCTTCTACCATATAATGTGGATTTTAAACCAACAGGGCTTTCACCACTTTCATACTGTGATGAATTTGTAAATACAAGATGCCCGAAGTGCGGGGGTGCTGCAAAGAGAGAAACCGATACAATGGATACTTTTGTATGCTCATCCTGGTATTTTTTAAGATACTGCAGCCCACATCTTGAAAAAGAGGCCTTCGACAGGGATTCAATTAAATACTGGATGCCAGTTGACCAGTATATTGGAGGGATAGAACATGCAACAATGCATCTTATCTATTCAAGGTTTTTTACAAAAGCACTTTATGACAGTGGTTTGATTGATTTCAAGGAGCCTTTCACAAAATATTATCCTCACGGGGTTGTTACTCTCGGTGGTCAAAAAATGTCAAAGTCAAAGGGCAATATAGTTAATCCTTCAGAAATTTATAATAAATTTGGTGCAGATACATTAAGGCTTTACATACTTTTTATAGGTCCTGCGGACTGCCTGGTTGACTGGAACAATAAAGGTGTGGAGGGTGCAAACAGGTTCTTAAAAAGATTATGGAGGCTTGTGGGTGAAAATATTAGGTTGCTTAAGAGATTGGAATCAAAAGCCGGATTTAATAAGGACTTTAAACTTGAGGAAATATTGAAAAGTAAATTTACAAGTGGCGGATTTAAGGATATCGAAAAGGAGCTTTATCGAAAGCTTCACCAGGCCATTAAAAAGGTTACAATTGATATTTTAGAAAGGTTTAATTTCAACACTGCAATAAGTGCAGTAATGGAACTTGTCAATTTAATAAAAAGATACAATGATTCAGTCATGGAAGCTGATAGGGATGTTTGGCTTATTTATGAGTTAAGCCAGAAGCTTCTTATACTTCTTTCACCAATTATACCATTTATAACTGAGGAACTATGGGATATGATGGGTAAAACTGGAAGTATCCACAGGGTAGCCTGGCCATCCTATGATAAAAATATTGCAAGGTCAGATATGGTTATAATAGTATTTCAGGTAAATGGTAAATTAAGAGACAGGATTGAACTTCCGCAGGGAACTTCGGCAGAAGAGCTTGAAAATGCAGCACTTTCAAGCCAAAAAGTTAGAAATTTTATTGAGGGCAGGCTAATTTTAAAAAAAATAGTTGTTCCGGACAAACTGGTAAACATTGTTGTGCAAAGTTAATTAGATTTTTTTAGCTAAAAAATTCTAATATTTTATTCTGTATTTCACCGCTAATTTTTAAAATACCTTGAGTTTTTGCTTTTAATCTTTTATTAATTATGCTATTATGTATTTACATAAATATACCAAAAATAGAAATTTTTAATATTTGGGTTTTTCAGGCAATTAATTTATTTATATTCTTAAACTTATGGATTTAATTGATTTTAAAGATAAATTTAGCAGAACTAAATTTTTTGTATCCAATATCAGGTATTACAGGCCAAAACATTTATATATTTCAATATTTCTAATTATTATTATAGCAGTCATTTCAATAACGGTCTTATTTCTAAAGCAGAAGGATGAGATTAGAAGGAAGGAAAATATTTTAAAGAGTTATTATGAAAAAGTGAATTATTCATATAAAAATCAATCGGCTGAAGAGAATCTATCAGCGTCAGAAAATTCCACAGATAAAGAGCCCAGCAGCCATGCGAAAATAAAAGTTTATATATGCGGTTATGTAAATAACCCCGGCGTTTTTGAGATTGAAAAAGAATCAAGAATTGTCGACCTGCTTTTACTCTGCGGGGGTGAAACACCGGAAGCATGTCTTGAAGTTGTAAATCTTGCACAGAAAATAAATGATGGCGATATGATCTATATACCTTCTGAAGAAGAAATTAAAGATGGGACATCAGCCCTCTTTACAGGTGGTTTTGTTGTAAAAGGCACTGCAAATACAGGTGCTGCTAAAAACTCTGCCATAACAAATATCATTAATATTAACACCGCTTCAAAAGAAGAGCTTATAATACTTCCCGGCATTGGGGAACAAACAGCCCAGAATATAATTGATTACAGGAATAAATATGGTTTTTTCAAAACCAGGGAGGAAATAAAAAATGTTAAGGGAATAGGTGAAAAGAAGTATGAAAAAATAAAAGACATGATAACGGTATGATTTATAAATACTACCATCTTTATTGGGTTTTATCTTTTAGCTTCGGTATTGTAGTTTACAGGAAATATATCTTTTCAGATAAATTTAGTGTTGATATAAATATCTTATTTATTCTTCTTTTTTCTTTTTTAATAATTTCAATTCTTTCTTTTTTTATAATCAGGAAATTTGTCGCAGGTAATTGTGTATTTTTAAAAACAATACTTGTTTTATCTATTTTAATATTCTTTTTTACCGGTTTTGCGAGATATGGCTTGCATACCCATGCGGCTGACAAGAATATATTCAATTTAATATTTGAAACAGTTGAGAGCAGAAACAGCAAGTATTCAGACATTCAAGATGTGCCCACCATAGCTGTCACAGGTACCCGGGGTTTGAGCTTATCTGTAGAGGGAAGAGTTGCCTGTTATCCTGAATTTTACAGGGGTAATCTTTATTTTTTGTTTGAAGCAGAAAATATAATACTTTCGGGCGCAGGAAGTTTTCAAAAGGAACAAATAATGGCAGGTGATCTTATTTCGGTAAGAGTAAAAACCAGGTCCAGCCAGCTTTTAAAGAGGGATGAAGTTATACGATTTGATGGATGCATTAAGAAAAATGAAAATTCTTTATTTTTAGTTACCGAAGAAGCAAGAATTGAAAAAATAAATCCGATAAGTTTTAAGGATAGAATTTTTTTTGTAAGAGGTAAATTTTATAGCTGTCTGTCCAATATCTTTTCAAAGAGTTTGAGCAGCAGTTTTGCAGGTCTTTGCAAGGCTGCGATTCTTGGTGATACAGGCAGTCTTTCAAAAAATATAAAGCAAAATTTTATAAAAAGCGGTGTTTATCACCTACTTGCAATATCGGGCATGCATGTTTCTTTTTTTGTATTTATTATTTCGTTAGTTTTAAACTTTATCACTGGTATTTTGGCAAGGAATTATAAAAAATCAATTTTTATAAGAGTGGTATTTTTTGTATCAATTACTATATTTCTATTTTTCTACAATTTTCTTATTGGCAGCAGGGCAAGTATACTTCGGTCAACATTTATGTCCGGACTTGTAATTATGGCAAACAGTGTTAAAAGGGAACATGACAGGAAAAATATTCTAAGCCAGGTTTTTATCTTTACACTGTTATTAAATCCCGAGATGTTTACTGATGCCGGATTCTGGCTTTCTTTTACAGCTGTTGGTGCAATTATCTATACAAATAATATTTATCATAAATTGTTTGAAATTTTCTACTGCAGATATAAAAAAATAAAATTCTGCATATCAAATTTAAATGAACTTAAAATTAGAAAGAATTTTTTTATAGAAACAATTATTACAACTTTTTCTGTAAATATTTTTATTTTTCCTATAATTGCTTTTCTGTTTAAGGAATTTTCACTTTTATCTTTTTTTACAAATGTGCTTGTTATTCCCCTTTTCTATGTCCTTCTCTTATTGCTTGTTATATTTTCAATAACTGGATTATTCTGGCCGCCAATTTCAGTTTTGTTAATGAAGACAGTAAATGCACCAATTTATTTGATACTTAAGATAACAGGTATCTGGAAAGTTTTAGACTTTGGAATAATTCAGTTTAAAAATTTTAATATGACAGCAGTGGCAGTATATTATTTTATTTTATTAACATTTTTATTTTTACTTTCAAGGTTCGTCTTTTCCAGGAAACATATTGGTGTATGAAAGCATCCCCATTTTCGTTATAAAAACAAAATTATTAGGTTAAGGATGATTATTGAAAAAACCGTTCGAAAGACGAGCGGGCATGGTTCCTCCAGAGGAGGAGAGCGAGGAATGAGACCGGGCAAGATTTTCCTCGCCGGGGAAAATATTGCGTGTTTTTGAAATAATCATCCTTAACCATTAAAGTTTTATTTTAATTGTTATCACAAAAATGAGGATGCTAACTTGGTGTATAATTCCATTGAAAATTATTATAAAATAACTAATATGCAAAATTTTTCCTTAATAACAAAACAATTTAAAAATATAAGCGATCTTAAACCCTGCTACCTGTATATAAGCAGAAGCAGCTCAATACTTGATGACAGGATAGAATCATTAAAAAAATTCTTAAGGGGAAAAATTAACTTTGAGGTTGATTTCAAGATTTTTTATGGTGATGAAGGGATAGATGAATATGAACTTCTGAATTTTTATAAAACACCCTCTTTCTTTTCTGAAAAAAAAGTTGCGGTAATTAAAAATTTTGAAAGGTTACCCGTAAACATAGTTAAAGTAATAACCGACCTTCTTTCAAAGACTGATAGGGAAAATTTCACAGCAGTAATTGTTATCACAACACTCAAAGCGAAAGTTGATCCGGGTCTTTTAAGTAAGATTGAAAAAATAGGTGCAGTGGAAAAACTAAACATACCGGTAACCGATAGCCTTAAGAGGTGGCTGGATGAAAGATGTGAGCTTGATGGGATAAAATTTACAGGGAAGGCTGCAGCAAAACTTATTGAAAACGTAAATTTTGATTTAAACCTTTTAAAGATTGAATATGAAAAGCTGTATACATTTATTATTTATGAAAAGGAGAAAGCTGTAAATGAGAAAATTGTCGATAGGCTGGTAAACAGGGTATATGATATGAAAATTTTTGACCTTGTTGATTTTATTGGAAGCAGGGACAGGGAAAGTGCACTGAAAGCATTAAAATCAATATCTGCAGAAAAACAGAATATTATTGGACTTATCACTCTGATTCACAGAATGTTTAAAGCAATTCTTTTTTTAAAAAGCCAGTTTAAGGATTTAACTAATGAACCAAATAATAATACCAAATTAAGTTCGGCTGTTCTGTCTTTGGATTCTGAAGAGGAAGCAAAAGATTATATAAAAAGATATATCGGTCATTCCCCATATCTGCTGGGAAAAATAATAGGTAATTATAAAAGGTTTAGTAGAAAATATAGTTTTGAGGAAATATTTAAAATTTTTAATATTTTAAATAGATATGATTTTTTACTCAGGACCAGTGAAGTCAGCGAGAAATACATTGTGACAAAGCTTATAACAGATATTGTTAATATGAAAAAATCAGATGGCAAAAAAGATTTTTGAATTATTTGATTTTTATGCCATTAAGTAGTTTTGCTGCTTTGGATTTTTTGTTTGCTGCAAAATTTTTATGAACTGATCTTACTTTTACAGCTTTATCAAGTACATGGCAGTAATCATTAAAATCCCCACTGGCTTTTTCAACATCTTTTTTCTCTACAGATGCTTTGAATTTTTTATCTGAAGTTCTGATTTTACTAATTATAGCCTGATTTCTTTCAGCTCTTTTAATATTCTGTTTATCTCTTTTTTCCTGGGACTTTATATTTGGCATTTATATTAAACCCCCACTGCTTATATTTTTATATTTGTATACTTATTATTAAATTCCGAAAAAACCAACCAGAAATTAAACCAATAAACCAACGAGGTCAAATTTTACCATCTTTTTTAAAAAATAAAAATATTTTTATGAGCACCATAAGCAGAACTTATAAACCTGATTTGCTTATTTAAAAAATATAGCAGATGAAGGCTGGTACATTCTATTTAACAGCTTCAAGGAAATCGAATTTGCAACAAAAGTAGTTTTTGTTAATATTATGATAAATCTTATGGCTAATTACGTAATTTTAAAAAGTTTACGATATTATGATATTTATTATGTAATATTTAATAAATAAATAGAAATTAAGTTTGTGCAGTTTTAGGATAATGGGTTAAAATTCATATGTTAAATAGTAAGGGATTTAGAATTTTTAATAAGACAGATTTTATGCACTTTAATTTTTAAAAAATTATTACTTTACTATAGTAAGATAAATGGTCAAACAAGAACAAAAAGAGAAAAAAAACTACAAAATCATTCTCTGTAATCCGCCTTATTATCGATTTATAAATATTCCTTTTGTATACCAGAATTTAGGGCTTGGTTATTTAGCAGGAAATCTTATGTCGAATGGTTATACAGATGTGAAAATCTACCAGTTTGATGCTCCGGTCACACTTGCAGGCACAGCCAAGAACTTTGAAACTTTTGAAGAATATGACTCTTTTTGGGGGGAGAATTATTACAGAGAAATGAATGATTTAAATAATCCCCTCTGGCTGGATATAAAAGAAGTGCTTAAAAGAGAAAAACCTGATGTCCTGGGTATAACATCAATGACGCCTCAGGCTGAATCTGCAAGGATTTTAGCCCGTATAGCCAGGGATATTAATCCTGAAATAACAGTTATCCAGGGCGGTATTCATGCTTCCCTGTTGCCTGATGAAGTTTTAACAAAAAGTCCGATTGATATTGTAGCCCTGACAGAGTTTGATCTGCATATAGCTCCCCTGATAGATTATATACGCAGGGGTCTGCCGCTGGAAGAGATCCCAAACATTGCATTTAAAAATAGAAGGGGAGAAATAAAAAAGACGGAAAAAGCAGCACCACTGCAGGTTCTTGACGGTGCCTCTTTTCCGGTTAGAGAAATTCATACTGTTGGCGAAAACAAGCCGACAATTCCTGCATTAATGCCGATGATTACATCACGTGGTTGCCCCTATAACTGTTCCTTCTGTGCAAGATTGTCTCTCTGGGGACACAGGGTCAGATACCGAAGTGCTGAAAATGTTGTTGAAGAAATAGAAATGCTATATAAAAAGTATAGAGCCAGAAACTTCATTTTTGAAGATGATACTTTTACTTTAAATAAGCCAAGGCTTATAAAGATTTTTGAATTACTCAGGGAAAAAAGGCTTGATATCAGCTGGGAATGCCAGACAAAGGTAAATGTTGTAAATGAAGAGCTAATCAAACTATTAAAAGATAACGGCTGTACAAGAATTTCAATTGGTGCAGAGAGTGGTAACCAAAAGATTTTAGATTCAATTAATAAAAAGCAGACCATCCAGCAGATAAAAAATGCTTCTAGAATTATTCGGGAAGCAGGGATAAATCTAAGCCCATTTTTTATGATTGGTTATCCCAATGAAAATGCGCAGACAATTGAGGATACTTTTAACCTGATAAAAGAAATCGACTGCTATACCGCACATGTCTATCCATTAATTCCTATGCCTGGAAGCAGGATGTATGAAGATTTAAAAGCTAAAGGCACCATA
>Ga0194125_10013543_pt1 | contig 10584 bp, 11 predicted proteins | sample TA2KigC250mmetaG_FD_148626 | JGI IMG/M metagenome (GOLD analysis project Ga0194125, IMG submission 148626) | Freshwater microbial communities from Lake Tanganyika, Tanzania - TA2015034 Kigoma Deep Cast 250m | ecosystem: Environmental > Aquatic > Freshwater > Lake | place: Tanzania: Lake... | reverse complement strand
GCCCTGTCAGCAATGCCAACAAACTCCAACGCATCCCGGGCTTTAACCTCAGCCCTTTTAACCCACTCGCCGCGTTTGGTTATCCGAGGGCATAGGCAACCAACCATCACATTGGCAATGATAGGCAAATGCCGAAACGGTTTCACCACCTGGAAAGTACCTACCATCCCTCTCTGCACAATCTCCCAGGGACGATGACCAGTTATGTCTTTGCCATTAAATAGCACTTCACCTGAATCAGGTTTCAATATCCCTAGCAGGCAACGTATAAGCGTGGTCTTCCCTGCACCATTAGGACCGATTAAGCCGACTATCTCATCCCGATTTATCTCAAAGCTAACATTATCGACTGCCTGAAGTCCACCAAACCGCTTGGTCAAATTCTTAACTTCTAGCACTGGCATACTACAAATCCTCCTCTCTCAACTCCCTGCGTGACACCTTGCCAACATCAGTCTTCGGAACTTCGCCCCTGAACTCAACAATCTTTGGTACTTTATAGTGAGCCAGCCTTTCAGATGCATACTTGACTATGTCCTCCTCTGAGACTTTGCCCCTCGCCTCAGTCTCCAGTACCACTATCGCCTTAACTTTCTCACCCACATCCGTATCTGGAACCCCTATAACGCCAGCCTCTTTAACTTGTGGGTGGGCCGCCAGGACTTCCTCTACCTCCCTGGCAAATACGGCAAGACCCTTGTATTTAATCATGTCGCGCTTCCTGTCATAGAAATAGAAATATCCTTCCTCGTCCATCCTGGCTAGGTCACCGCTTCTAAGCCATTTCTCACCATCGATTTCCACGATCATCTTCTTAGTCTCTTCAGGCTTCTTCCAATATCCCAATGTTATCTGCGGGCCTTTGACAACCAGTTCTCCTATTTCGCCGACAGGCAGGAATTTCGTTCCCTCAGGGTCCACGATAGCACCCACAGTATTCGACATAGGGATGCCAAAGGAACCGACCTTTGGCTTACCATAAGGGCTAATCATACCCACTGAGCTAGTCTCGGTCATACCCCAGCCTTCATGTATTTTGGCACCGGTTCGCTTTTCCCAGCCTTTGGCTGTATCTTCGAGAAGAGCATCTGCGCCGGAAACTAAAACCTTGAGCCTTTTCCAATTTACCCTGCTCGTTCGATGGTAGTCCCTCAAATATTCGTACAATGAGGGTACACCATAAAAAATGGTTGCTTTGTAGCTCTCCATAGCATTCAAAATATCATCGAGGTCAGGCGTAGTGAATATGACCAATGTGTACCCCTGGGAAAGACTGCCCAACATGACAACTGCCTGGCCATATATATGATAGAAGGGCAAATAGGCAAGAACAACTTCCTTTCCTTCCTCAACCACATCCCCCCAAAACTTGGAAGCTAGACTCCTTCCAGCAATAAGATTATAGTGGCTCATCATTGCGCCTTTTGGTAATCCAGTAGTACCACCTGTATAGGGTAATGTTACCAGGTCATTCTTCACATCGAAATCTATCTTGGGCGGATTCGGCGGATATTTCTTAATCAGCTCCTGCAATTGGTAAAATCCCTCCCGCTCATAAATATCGGGGGGAGGAGCTGCCATTTTCTGATACACTGCCCTGAGCATGCTCTGCCCCATAAATTTCTTTAAGCCAGGCAAGTACTCAGCAATGCCTGTCAGGACAACCCTGTCAAGTTTCACACCTGTTCTATCGACATTATCATATAGAATGTCCTGGCATACGATAGTGGTAGCTCCGCTATCTTCTATCTGATGCTTGATCTCGGGGCTAACATAGAGAGGACTAATTGCAGTCAAGGTAGCCCCAGCCTTGAGAGCACCAAAATAGGCTATAACAAATTGCGGTGAATTAAGCAGGAGCAGAGCAACCTTGTCCCCCTTCTTAACACCCAGATCATGCAAGGCAGTTGCAAATCTATCCACATGGTCCCTGAGTTCCTTATAGCTTATCTTCCGCCCGTAGAACACCAGCGCGGTTCTGTCTTTCCACTTCTCTGTACTTTCATCGAAGTCATCGACTACCGACATCTGAGGAATTTCGACATCGGCTGGAACTCCCTCGAGATAGAACTTCAACCACGGCCGCGATTCGTAAATTGCTTTGTTGGACTGGTCAGACACAGTAATACCTCCTATACAGAATCGGCCAAAATATAGCACAACGTGTATAATTTAACAACACCGCGTTCTTCTTATGACTTAATTGATAACCGACACTTGACTGCCCGCATAATTTTCTCAATTCCCATTTGTTTAGTGTATAATCAAAAAGCCCTGCACGTGAGGCAAACTTTGGATTCTAGTCCATGTCAAATGTACAGAAGGAAAAACGATTGAGCCTGGTAGGAAGAGTCGCCATTGTAACAGGCGGGAACAGAGGCATCGGCAGTGGCATTAGCCTAGCACTAGCAAAGGCCGGTGCCAGCGTAGTCATATGCTATCGGCGCGATGAAGCTGCAGCCAAGGACATCACCGCCAAAATAGAAGGGATGGGCAAAAAGGCCATAGCGTTACAAGCTGATATTACAGATTGTGACAAGGTCAAGGAAATCGCAGCCAAGACAGTTGATACTTTTGGCAAAGTTGATATCCTTGTCAATAATGCAGGCATCGCCTCCAGGGGTAAGAATATCCTGGATACCGAGGCCAAGGAATTCCACAAGCTTATGGAAGTACATTTTTTCGGAGCGCTACATTTCACCCAAGCTGTGCTGCCGCACATGCGAAAACAAGGCCGCGGCGACATACACTTCATATCCTCGCTTGAAACAATCGCCTGCCTCCCTGGGCATGGACCATACGTCATGGCAAAAGCAGCCCTCGAGGGAATGGCAAAAGTCCTGGCAAAAGAAGAACTGCAAAACAATATCCGGGTAAACATTATCGCCCCAGGATTGGTAGAAACAGAGATGGGAAGACGACTAGTCAAAGCAAATGTTGGCCGAGATATCAAGGAACTATATCCCACCATGCCATTTAGACGTGCCTGTCAACCTTCAGACATCGGCAATCTCTGCGCTTTCCTCTGCTCGGAGGACGGGGGGTACATTTCTGGCCACGTGATATATGTAGATGGCGGCGGTACAATAGGGCAAATGCTTGTTTAACTCCACTTATAGAAATGTGACTGCTAGCCATCACGGCTCCTATTGGCCAGCTTCACCCAACCAGGCAAGAAACTAAAAGGAGATGACAATGCGAACCAAAGGAACACGAATAACAACACTCCTGCTTCTAGCCGTTTTGGCACTTAACTTGCTAGCTGCTTGTAGCGGGATTGCCAGTAAAGCGCCACAGACAAAACCACTGACGTACAAAAACGAGGAGTTCGGCTATTCTATCACCTATCCCGGAGACTGGAGAGTGGAAGTTGCCGACAAGGGTAAAACATGCTTGCTTACGCCCATATCAGCCTCAAGCCCGGGCTCCATAAGGATAGATGCCATCCCGTCCGTGCCTGTCGAAAAAGCAGCACAAAGCTGGGAAATGGCTATGGGCTCACAGTGGGGCGAGATTACCCGCTACGAGAACAAGAAAATGCAGGGGCAATGGGATTGGTACCTATCTTATGGCTGGATAACAGACAAAAGAGGTGAATTCTTGGGGCAAGCCTATTTCAAGTATACACCACAATACACTTACAAGATAGATACGGCAGCCCCGGCAGCAGAGTACTACAAGTACCCGTTCAACGAAATCATCTCATCATTCAAAATACTAACAACGGTCAAATGATAAGTTGCGCCACCAGGCCATCAGGCATTCCCACTATGATTCAAAAGCCCAACGCGCACTAACCCGTTACAACTCCTGCCTGCGTGCCATTTCAATTTTCCATTGGTTCAGGGTATAATCAGAGCGGCCATCTTAGGAGAGAAGAGTAACAGGAGTCTCATAATGAAATCCAAAAGCGTTTATACAATCGTAATGCTCCTGCCCCTGCTGTTGCTCTCCGCATGTACAACCGATATCTCCGCTTATAATACCGATGCTGTAGTCAAAATGGCCAAGAACTACAGCCCCGAGTGCCCGCCACCTACTGAGTGCGGCTGAAAGGCAGCACCACTTCCCCCGGGGGGGGATACAAGTCCCATTTTCACTGCCCGATATCTGGGCGATAGCATTTGGAGTATAAACAAGACTTGCCCAGACAATCCTGATGGGAACAATTATTGGTATTTCTACGAGGATATGGACAAGTTATCAGGAAATGGATGGGCAAGCAGTGCCGCTGACAACAGATTCTATCGCTCTACCGCAGACTACACCAGGCGCGCCTATCTAACAACCCTGGAGCTTAACCACTTCGACTGGCAAAAGGTCAGCAGCCTTAGCCTGGCACCAGACAGCTCCGAAAGCAGCAAGGAAACACATACACTAGCTAAGCTGCTACCATCGCCAGACTTTGTAGCTTCGCTGTTGACACAACTGGACAAATGTCACGCACTAGCTATCAGAGTCTGGACAGAAAACCCCTACTTGCCAGCCCACGAGCTAGATAAGAACGCTGCCAGTGTGACTATGGGACAGTGGTGGGTGCGGTATTACCAACTTGAGTGGGAAATCAGCAAAGCCGAAAACCTGACAGAAACGTTGAAAACAGAGGCTAACAAGACATTCAATGAAGCAGAGAAACGCTTAAGTGACCCGGCATCATCTGTCAATATGAGATACATGAGTGAATTTCAGCGCGTACGAGCGACATACATAGATAAACTGGAGCAGATCACATTGTATTTAGAGCAAGCAAGAGAAGCAAGCTGGGACTTAAGATGCCAGATGCTTAGTTCGCCACCAGGAAATTGACGACAACAGAAGTTTGAGTGACTCATTTCAATTTTGCCTTGTGCATGCTTCAGTGCATTAGTCCAGGCAATAAACAATGCTTCAAACTGTGGCAATAGATAAACCTGCTTATTGCTGAGAATGCCGGCAAGCACTGGCAAGGTGAGAAAAGCCATAAACCGAAGCTCGATATGAGATTATAGAATTTAGCATATAGAGGAGGTTACCCTTGAGCAAAAGTACTGCGGAAAAGCAAGTCCCCATAAAAGAAGGAATGATCAAACTGCCTGCCAGTCCCAAGGAACAACCGTCTCTGCTAGGCAGTAAATGCCGTTCCTGTGGCGAGACTTACTTCATCAGAAGAAGCCGCTGTGAACAGTGCCAAAGCGGCGATTTAGAGCACATAGAACTCAGCAGAAGAGGCAAATTATACAGCTATTCCATCATGTATTATCCTGCACCGCCACCATACAAGCCATCCGACCCATTTGTTCCCTATGGTCTGGGCTGGATAGAACTGCCTGAGGGGCTGGCAGTTCTGTCTCATCTAACCGAGAACGACCCTGACAAATTACGCGTGGGCATGGAAATGGAGCTGATCCTCGATGAACTTGAAAAGGACGAAATGGGCAACAAAGTGATGTATTACAAATTTCGCCCAGTCAAATAAATGGCCAAGACACAAGAACACATGACCGTAACATCTGATGATAGGAGGTACTACAAATGGAAGATGTAGTCCTAGCCGGCGTTGGCATGCACCCCTTTGGAAGATATCGGGAGAAAGACCCAGCAGATATAGCACTGGAAGCTATAACCATGGCACTCAAGGATGCCAACATGACTTTCAAAGACATCCAGCTCGCCCTTTGTGGCACAGTCCTGCTCAATAGGCCACAGCTCGGAGCTGAGATATTACAAGGCGTGGGACAGACTGGAATCCCTATCTACGACATAAGAGCCGCCTGCGCTACAGGAGGAGCTATGCTCAGACTCGCACGAGATGCTATCTCCAGCGGCTCATGCGATGCAGTTCTAGTCTTCGGCATAGATAAACATCAAGGCATGTTCCAAGACCTTGGTGAGCCTTGGCAAAACACACTAGGCATGAAAGCAAGCCCTAGCGCATTCGCCATGGTAGCTCAGAGATATATGTACGAGTACGGAGCTACTGAAGAGGATTTCGCCAGGGTGGCTGTCAAGGCTCATAAGTATGGCCGCTTGAACCCATACGCAATGTTCCGTCAGGAATTCACAATAGAGCAAGTCCTGAAGTCCCCTTATGTCGCCTGGCCACTACATCTCTATAATTTCTGTTCCCCAGACGATGGTGCAGCAGCAGTAGTAGTTTGCAGCAAGAAAATTGCTAGAAAACACAATATCTCTCAACCTGTTTACCTGGCAGCATCAGTAATGGCAACGGCTGATTATCCTTCCCCTATTCTGGAACCAAGCTCCGCTTATAGCATTACCACGAAAAAGAAAGGACGCCCGGTAGTAGTAGCTGCGGGTGAACAGGCCTACAAAGAAGCAGGCATCGGCCCCGGGGACATCGAGGTTGTCGAAGTGCAAGATACAGAGTCAGCACACGAGCTAGTGCACATTGAGCAACTCGGCCTATGCCGGCCGGGAGAAGCCTACCACCTGCTCAGAGAGGGCACATTCGACATCACTGGCAGACTACCTGTCAATCCGAGTGGTGGAATCCAATGCAAAGGCGAGCCACCGGGAGCTTCAGGCCTGGGACAAGTCTGCGAGATAATGTGGCAGCTCAGAGGGCAAGCCGGGCCACGGCAGGTCAATCATCCGAAGGTAGGCCTATCGCAGGTATTTGGCTGGAACCACATCGGAGGCGTCACAATCCTCAAGAAATAATACAACTCGATTTGTTAGAAATACCCATTAGTGCCACGAACACGACTCTAGACCACAGAACATAAGTTAAGAAGGAGGTTTCAAGCAATGGGTCTAAGAACAGTAAAGCAATATAAGGAAAGCCTGAAAGATGGGCGAGAAGTCTATATGTACGGCGAGAAGGTGAAAGATGTCACCACTCATCGCGCACTAAAAACATGCGTTGACACAATGGCTTTGGACTACGAAGCAGCCGAACTGCCGAAATATAAGGACTTGGCTATAGTGTTCGACCCTGAGCTAGGTGAGGAAGTAAGCAGATACTATTACATCCCCAAAACAGGCGAAGACCTGCTGAAGGCTACTGACCTCATCATCGAATTCACTGCCTACGCTGACGGTTATATCCCCCTGGCTAAAGATATCGGTGCCGATGCGCTGAACGCCATACAAATCACCGCCAATATGATTGGCAACAAGGACTACATCGACCGAATAAACAATTTCCGCAAATACCTCATGAAAGAAGACACTGCCATAGTCTCGGCAGTGACAGACGTCAAGGGAGACAGGTTATTGCGTCCGTCTGACCCAAAACAAGTGCATCCTGACTTCTACGTCCGCGTAGTCGATAAGAATAGCAAAGGCATTATCGTCAGGGGTGCCAAGATGCATATCACCGGCGCAGCCTACTCCAACGAGATCTTCGCTATCCCATGCCGAGCCATGACAGAGCAAGACAAGGACTACGCGGTAGCCTTCGCCATCCCCTGCAACACAAAGGGACTGAAGCAGATTTGCCGTCCAGTCAAATCGGAAATCGGGCCGATGGAATTTCCCTGCCCCCGCCCACTGAGAATGCACACTGATTCCCTGATTATCTTTGACGATGTCCTGGTCCCATGGGAACGTGTCTTCCTTTGTGGCGAGTGGCAACACGCCGGCCTAATCGCCCTTCACTTCGGCCTACTGCACCGGCGCACCGGTTGCGCCTATCGAATACCTATATCCGAGATGTTTGTGGGAATGGCATACGCAATAGCCGAATACAACGGCGTGCTCAATGTCCCTCACATCAGAGAGAAACTCACAGACGCAGCGATGTACCTTCAGACACTGAAAGCCCTCACCCGGTCTGCCTGCTTAGATTATGTCATGCACGGCGGGATGCCTGTGCCAAACCCGGTCACTACAAACATTGGCAAATACCACTTCGCCGATAAGTATCATGACCTGGTCAAAGTAATACAAGACATCTCAGGTGGCTCCTTGATTACCAAACCTACTTACCAAGACTGGCAAAATCCGGAAACGCACGAGTATATGAAGAAGTATCTCAGCGGCAAATCCGGTATCCCAGCAGAACACAGATTGCGCATGTACGACCTGATAAGGAGATGGCTTGCCTCTGAATACGAAGTGATGGTGCTCCACGGTGAAGGTTCACTTATGACTCAAAGGATGACCATACTCGCTGAGGCCAAAGAAGAACTTCTCAGATGCAAAAAGATCGCCGAAGATATAGCAGGGATTAACCCTTAGCATAAACTGTCCACCGGCAGCAGGCGTCTTCCCTGTTCTGTCGTGGAAGTGGCGTTAAAGGCTCGAACTTTATTTCGGGATTGAAGAAGGAGGCATACCATCCCATGATTTTGGGCTCTATCTCAGCACAAATTGGTACTTGCCTCCCTTTTCCTTCTTTCTCTAAGGCATCTAATGTAGGACAATAGGTAACCGTAAAAGTCGCTCTGTTCGGGCTCTCGATTTCCATCTCATACTGGGTCTTCTGACACCAAGGGGTCAACTGTAACGCCTTCATGAAGGCAACCACATCATGACCGTTGATATTTAGGATTTCTGTGAGCCTCTTCATTTCGTATTTGGCCACTCTTTCCCAAGCTCGCATATCACATGCCAGGGCTTCGTCATTGCCATGCCGCTCCATAACCGCCAGATACCAGAATCCATCCATGGCAATATAGAGTTGCGAATATACTGTCAGCAGCCGCACCAGGGTATCATGCGAGAACTCGCTAAGCTGCAATTGGGGAGAAAAATCACCGCTGTAATCTGTTAAAGACGCCAAAGTTACCTCCTTACTTGCTTGCGTCATGGAAAACCTAATATACCACGACGGTTCACCACAGGATTCGCTTTACCCAGGAACAAGCCGAGCCCTCGGCTGCAGTGCTGTAGGTATGAAAAACCACCTGACTGGGGCACAAGGGTCAATAGTTAGTCACAGCACCAGTATCACTAATTATAGATTTGCCCCACCATCTAAGACAACGGTATGGCCAGTCATAAAGTTTGAGGCATCCGATGCCAGATATAACGCAGTCCGGGCTATCTCTTCAGGCTCCGATATACGCCTTAGAGGCATTTTCTCAAGCTCGGGATTCAATATGTCTGGGTTGCTCCACAGAGCCTGGCTGAACCTCGTTTTAACAATACCCGGAGCTATAGCATTCACCCGTATATTATCATGACCCAGCTCAAGCGCCATAGCTTTAGTCATCATTATAATGGCAGCCTTGCTCATGCAATAGGCAGCCAACCCCGGGTCCGGACTAATACCACCCACAGAAGCCACATTGATTATGACCCCCCCTCCCTGCTTAGCCATCATCTTAGCAGCCGCCTGGCTTAAGAAGAAATATCCCTTAATGTTGACATTCATAATTATGTCAAATGGAGGCTCGTCCATATCCAAAACCGAGCACATGATGGGATTAGTCGCCGCGTTGTTTACCAAAATATCAATTCGCCCAAATTCCTCTTTCACCTTCTCAACTAAATTCCGCAGCTCGTCCATTTTGGCATTATGTGCCGATACTGCCAGACCTCGCCTGCCCATTCCTCTGATCTCCTCGGCTACTTTTTCCAAATCGGCTAGCTTCCTGCTACTAACAATAACATCCGCTCCAGCATCTGCAAATTGCAGCGCAATAGCCTTCCCGATACCACGGCTACCCCCGGTAACCAGTGCCACCTTTCCTGTTAAAGAAAGATAAGATGTATCCATAGTCCAGTCTCCTTTCAGAATCTACTTATTTTTTAAACCCAACAGAACAACCGCCTGCCAGGATTTGGTTCGCACTCAGTGAAACAAAAAATGAAACCATACACACCGCCACAACCAAGCAAAAAACAACCACAAAACCACAATAGTATACGCATTTGTATTTAGTGCTGTCAAAAACGACTATTGACAATATACAATATACAACAGATAATATATCTGTACATGCTAACGCTTCCCCACTAAAATGAACCACCGAGGGGAAAGAGACACACGAATCAAGATGCATCTTAGCCAAAGCAATACGTGTCCAGAATAAAGAGGAGGTGCAATAAGAATATGCTTGCACGTAACAAATTTGCCAGTTGTTTAGCCGTAGCCCTGGCCGCCGTGCTGCTTGTCTCGGTTGCAGCGTGTGCCAAGGCACCAACAGAACCATCAACGCCACCTATAATTATCGGTGCCCCATGCGCCTTGGGCACCATCGCCAAAGACATGTCCAGGGCAGCAATGCTGGCGGCAGATGAGATCAATGCCAAGGAAGGCGGCGTTGTGGTCGATGGTGTCAAGCGCCCTATAAAGATAGTCACAGCAGATACTAGAGACCTCGAGGCCGGCATACCAATCCAGGATGTAGTGCTGGCATACAAAGACCTCATCGCCAAGCACAAGCCCATAGCGCTGGTGGCTGGCCCAATCAGAACCGAAGCCCAGATGGCAGTCATGCAAAATATAGCAGAAGACAGAATAATCTGCATATTCGGCGGCGGTGTGAACCTAGCCTTTTCCAGAAATGTCTTTGCGGATCAAAAAAAATTCAAGTATATGTTCAAGAACAGCCCTACAAATGTCGACCTGGCCATGGACCTGGTCAAGGCCATGGAGCAGATACAAAGCACATTAGGATACAACACGGTATTCTT
>Ga0194125_10013540_pt1 | contig 10586 bp, 6 predicted proteins | sample TA2KigC250mmetaG_FD_148626 | JGI IMG/M metagenome (GOLD analysis project Ga0194125, IMG submission 148626) | Freshwater microbial communities from Lake Tanganyika, Tanzania - TA2015034 Kigoma Deep Cast 250m | ecosystem: Environmental > Aquatic > Freshwater > Lake | place: Tanzania: Lake... | reverse complement strand
TTTCCAGGCCGTGGTCTTGCGCATGCCCATTGCGGAAGCCTCGACGATCGCCGTCGGGCTGGCCATCGTCATCGGAGGGCTTGCGTTTTTCATGGAAGGCCTCATCCTGGGACTCATGCCCCTGGGAGAGGTGATCGGACTCAAGCTCCCGCAAAAGACCAACGTCTTTGTAATCTTGGGTTTCGGATTCATCCTCGGTGTGGGAGTCACGTTTGCTGAACCGGCCATTGGGGTGCTCAAGAGTGCGGGAGCGGCGGTGAAACCTTGGGAAGCGCCCCTTCTGTTCGTGATGCTGAACAAACACCCCGACTATCTCGTTTACGCCGTCGGCATCGGGGTGGGGATTGCCGTTCTGTTCAGCATGCTCCGTTACCTTCACAACTGGTCTCTCAAACCCTTCATCTATATTCTGGTCGTCCTGCTGTTGCTGCTGAGCGGCTGGGCATACGTTGATCCGAACCTGCGTGCCATAACCGGACTCGCTTGGGATTGCGGCGCCGTGACCACCGGACCCGTGACGGTCCCATTGGTCTTGGCCTTGGGACTCGGTGTTTGTCGCGTGGCGAGTAAGGGGGAAACGGAGTCTTTAGGGTTCGGCGTGGTCACTCTGGCCTCCCTGTTTCCCGTGGTCACGGTTCTTTTGCTCGCGGCAATCCTTAGGCAGGGGGCTCCAGTCCCTATGAGTCAGCACGCCTTCTTCCAGCCTGAAAACCGCCAGAAAATAAGTTCCCTCTTCCGCAACCATCAGGAATTGACCGGATACGCATTCCAGGGTGCGAGCGAAGATCAGCAGCTCGCCCTGTTTGAAGGAAATCGTGACAAGATGCTCGATTTCCTGAGATCCCTTGCTCGCGATGAGGGCAAAAGAAGAGAGGTCTTCGGCCAAGCCCCGAACGCGCTTTACCGGTGGGCCGCGACCAAGGGGACGGAGGAGCAAAAGTCAGCCGTATTGGGCGACGACGAAACGACCAGAAATCGTTGGAAGGAATCGGATGCTTCAAGGCCTTCTCTGGACTACCCTGACCTGATAAAACGCAATGCCCTTGTTTCCGTACAAGCCGTGCTCCCTTTGGTCTTTTTTCTGCTCCTCGTATTGTCACTGGTACTGAGAGAGAAGCTTCGCCGGGCGGATGAAATCTTCATCGGAGTCCTGTTCGCCCTCCTAGGCATGATGCTTTTTAACATCGGAATAGAGATCGGGCTCGCAAAACTCGGCAACCAGGTGGGGCAAAGACTGCCATCCTCTTTCAAAGCGATCGAGGTGCCGGAGCAAAAAATAGTCATTGAAAACTTTGATCCTTCAAATGTGCAAACCGCTCTCGATGAGAAGGGCAAAGAACACAGGTTCTTTTTCTTGAAAAGGGGAACCACCGTTGAAACCCTCACCTTCGACGAGACGATGTACCAACCCGATGAAAACAAGTATGTCCACATCCCCAGAAGAGGACCGATCATGGGAAGCGAGAATGGCCTCCTGGGCATATCGATCGTCCTGGTGTTCGCTTTTGTCATGGGCTACGGGGCGACCCTGGCCGAGCCGGCTCTGAATGCACTCGGAATAACCGTTGAAGAGATGACGGTGGGGACTTTCAAGAAATCCCTCCTCGTGCATGCGGTCGCCTTCGGCGTTGGGGCCGGTATAACCATGGGGGTTTTGAAAATCGTCTGCGGAATTCCCCTTTTCTTGCTCCTCGCGCCACCCTATTTCCTGTTGCTTTTCCTCACCCGCCTTTCGACGGAAGAATTCGTCAATATCGGCTGGGACAGCGCCGGGGTGACGACCGGGCCGGTCACGGTTCCCCTGGTCCTCGCCATGGGATTGGGTATCGGGAACCAGGTAGACGTCGCCGAGGGTTTCGGCATCCTGGCTATGGCATCCGTTTGGCCCATCCTTACGGTCCTCGTGATCGGACTCAAGGTGACCAGGGAGAAGGAGGCTAGCCTGAAGGTGCCTCGGAGGAACCTGCGGGAGGAAGGAGCGGTCAAGTGATCAGGGGCAGAAAAGTCTGCAGGGTGACCGCTATCGTCAGGAAGGGTTTGACCAAGTCCCTGGTGCCTCACCTCACTTCCGCCGGTATCGTCAATTTCAGCATCTCCTCAGCCCGCACGATCATCCTCCATGAGAAAAGGAAGGGGTTGGGGATGGTCAACCCCTTCAAGCTGGTCGAAGATCAGGCGGACATCATCGTTTTCCTCGTCGGCCTTGCTCAGGAAGAGCAGGCATTGGACCTGGTCATCGATCACGGAGAACTCATGCTTCCTGGAAGGGGTACGGTTTACAGCGAGGAAGTGACCCTTATCGAATCTCCGGAATGGTCTCAGGAAAACGAGATTTCTTCATCCCCGGACCCGACCGTCAAGAAACAGTCTTCCCTCGCCGGCCTCTGTTGCGTGGTCCAAAGAGGGCAGGCGAATCCGGTGGCCCGCGTAGCCCTGGATATGGGGGCAAGCGTTCCCGCGGTTTCCTTCGGAATCGGGACAGGAATACGAGAGAAGCTCGGGCTCTTGCGCATCGCCATCCCGGCTGAAAAGGAAATCATCCATCTCGCGGTGAGCACTTATGATGCGGACCCTTTGATGAAAATGATGATCACCGCAGGCAACCTTGACCAGCCCGGCAAAGGTTTCATCTTTACATACCCCATTCACAAGGGATTGATCGACACAAAGATCACCCACGGCATTACCAGGCATGTTGCAAGCGTCGAGCAGATCATCGCGACATTGGATGAGATCAAAGGTGACATCGGATGGCGCCGCCGGAGCGGGAGAGAAACCCTGTTGCTGGACGAAGAACACCTCTTGTCCGGCCTGATCGATCTGACCGTGATCTGCAATGAGGGGCGAGGCCGGGATTTGATCAAGGAGGGTATGCGTGCAGGCGCCAGAGGGGCAACGATCATCAGTAAAATCAAGAATCATGTTTCTCCTGATTTGAAGCCCAAAGCCCTCTCCCCGGCTCGAGAAGCGTGCAGCATGGCCGTAAGGGAGGACCAGCGCGACGGGATCGTGGAAGCCCTCCTCGGTGCCGGCCTCTTTGATGAAAAAACCTCCGGGCAAATCCTGGTCCGTTCCATCCCTAAAGCTTTCACTTACGCACGCATGCGGTAAGAGGGGGGTGGCCCCCACTCACCTCGCTTGGATATTGGGGCTGAGCAATAGTGCGATGAACTGTTTAATCACTTCTTTGGCCCTGTGATCGAGAAATCGCGGGCTGTTGTTTCTTGGAGCCATCACTGGAACTTCCCTCTTGCCTCAATTCGCCAAACACATTCAACGATCCCTTTTCTTATGCCGCAGAAGAAATCGTGCAGGTTTATCGTAGTACAACCATGGGTTGGGATAAGCTCGATCACATCACCCACATTCATGCTCTTTGCTGCAGCGGGATGCCTGATAATTCCATGCTCTTCCGCAAGACTGCTCAGCTCTAATCTCCTATGGTCGATCTCCAGAACAGGCATGCCGAATTCGTGAGAGATCGCTTTCATTCCCGCATCGATAACCACCCGATCCTCCGATGGTTTGCTGATGACTTTAGCCAGGAGACTGAGGGCCTGTTTGAAAGTTCCTCCAATCCCTTCAACTGTACCGTACTTCGCATCCATCGTCGCGTAACTGCCTGCCTGCACTTCAGTTATGCCCGGGAAGGAGCCGGCAATCTCATATGTTCCCGTGCCCCCGGCGCTGACAATGGTACATCGCACACCCTTTTCTTCGATGAATTTTCTCGTGTCTACCAAAAGGCTAAGCGCTTTCCTTGCCTCGCGTTTCCTTTCCGGGTGGGAGGAAAGGGTGACAGTGTGCCCTTCATAGCCCATGAGCCCCATAAATTTCACAGACCTTTGTCTCTCCACTTTCAAGGCAAGCCCTAATGCAGGCTCGCCCGGGGGAACACCGCACCTGTTCATACCGACATCCACCTCTACCACAACACCTATGGTGACTCTATTTGCAGCGGCAGCTTCGGAGATATCTTCAACGTTCTGGCTGCTGTCCACAGCCACTTTAAGATCGTTACTTCGCGCCAGTTCAATTAACCTCCCAATCTTCTGCTTGCCGATGATTTGATTTGAGATCAAAATGTCCCGGATGCCTGACCTTGCCATAACTTCCGCCTCTGATAGTTTTTGGCAAGTTATCCCCACCGCACCTTCTTTCAATTGCTTGAGCGCTATGGCGGGAGTTTTGTGTGTTTTCACGTGGGGTCGCAGCTTGGCTTCTTTATCCTTGAAGAATGCAGCCATTTTTCTTATATTGTACTCAAGTGCATCCAGATCAACCAGCAGCGCAGGTGTGTCAACATGTGACTTGGGACAGCCGATCTCGCACGGGTTCATCAGCGTACCCTCCTCTGTTCGTGATAAATCGCACTTTGTTAGTCTCTCGACACAAACCATAGCCCTATCAACCCCAAGGGGCTTATTCGTCGGTTAGCACATAACAGACTGAAGGATCAAGCAAAAGCCGATAAAGAATACTTTTCTAATTAGAATCGCAGCCTCGTTTCCCCCCATTGTAAAGAGGTGTAAGGAGCTTTTCTGCAAAACGTAAAATACGGTTTTACTGGCGGGTTAAGTCACGGTTCGTCTTGTGCCAAAAAAACTCCTGTTCTTGGCAGGTTGCGTTTATAACTCGTTGTGGCATTTATTTTGCTATACAGCTCATAAAACCCCTTTGATTCAGATAGGCCGCATCTCCCCTGTCAGCTTGGGGCGCCGAACGCATTTGACCTTTTTCTGCGTTCAATGAAACACGCTCGGCGGGCCAGAGGAGAAGAGTGCCTGCCCACGGCCGGTGTGCGACAGGGGCCTGAGGCGGGATTGGTGACGGAGTGGAAATGGTGGATATGGTAAGCAAGTCCTCTGCGATGACCCCGAACGGCTCGACGCTTGTCACTCGCCTGCGCCAGAATTGGGACCGTGCCGTGGTTCCAGCCATCTTTCTTGCCATGTTGATTGTTTTCTACGCTCTCGATACGAAGTACCTGTCAACTGCTAATGTTATCAACGTGCTCAATCAGGTGTCGATCCTGGCCATCGTGACCGTCGGAGCCAGTATCGTGATATTCACCGGTGGGTTTGATCTATCGGCCGGCTCGGTCGTCGCTATCTCAGCGGTCATCGGCGCGATCGTCGTGGAGCAGACCGGCAACCTTGCCCTCGCTATTTCGACCGGTGTGTTGACCGGTGCCGTGGCTGGGTCGGTCAACGGGTTTTTCGTCGGCTACCTGGGTGTATCGCCGCTCATCGTGACACTCGGATCGCTCAATATCGGCCGCGGCCTTGCGCTGATCATTACGGCCGGCTCCGCGATTTACAGCTTTCCTGCCTCCTATACGGATTTCGGAATATCGCGCACCCTCGGGATCCCGACCCTTGCCGTGGTGGCCTTTGCGGCGTTCTTGGTCATGGCCCTTGTTCTTCGGCACACGCCTTTCGGCATGTACGTCTATGCTGTCGGCGGCAACGCGAGAGCAGCGGCGCTTTCGGGAATCAACGTGGCCCTGGTCCGAATGGCGGCCTTCACTATCTCCGGTGCCACTTGCGGCCTTGCCGGGATGATGTTGGCGGCGCGCACCGGCGGTGGAGAACCCACTGCCGGGTTCCTCTACGAGTTGGAGGCGATCGGTGCCGTGATTTTAGGTGGTGCGGCCTTGCAGGGGGGGGAGGGCAAGCTGTGGCGCTCCATGATGGGCATCCTCCTGCTGGCGGCGCTCGGCAATGGCCTCAATATTGTGGGCGTACATCCGCACTGGAAAGGCGTCGCCATCGGCGCGATCTTGGTCGTGGCGGCATCCCTTGACGTCATAAAACGGCAGACCCGATAATCATTGTGTGCCCACCATCAGTTGCGGGGGTGGGAGAAACCATCAAAAGGAGGAATGGCTATGAAGAAGGGTAAGATTGTTTTTGCAACCTTAGTCGTTGCCGCGGCGGCGATCTTCGCTCTCCATCTATCGCTCGGCGATGCGCAGGGACAAGCCAAAAAGTTCCGGGTAGGCGTCTCCCTGCCGGAGGCTCAAAACCCGTTTTACATCGCCTTGGGCAAATCCATCACCGACACGTTTAGGGGTCAGGGGATCGAAGCAACGTTGCTTTCGGCAAATGCGGACGTCAACCAGCAGGTCTCCAACATCAATGACCTGGTGGCTGCCCAGGTAGATGCGATCCTGATGTCACCTCTCGACACCGAAGGCCCTGCACCCGCTGTGCAGCGTGCCCATGCCGCGGGTATCCCGATCTTTTTCGTCGCACGCACCCTGGACGACAAGTACAGCCACCTCTGGAAAACCTATGTCGGCTTCAATTACGCTGACCTCGGTGCGATGAAGGGCAAGTGGGTGGTTGACAATCTCAAGCCCGGCAATGTCGCCATGCTTCTGGGCCCCGCAGGCGCCTTGTTCGCCGTCGACCAGGCAAAAGGTTTTCGCCAGGTAGTGGAAAAGGCGGGATTTCAGGTCGTCTGGACGCAGAATTCCATGCAGACACGTGAGATGGGACTTAAGTTGTCTGAAGACGCCCTCGTGGCCCATCGAGATCTTGTCGCGATCTACGCATCCAACGATGATCTGGCCCTCGGTGGCTCGCAAGCCGTGCGCGCCGCGGGCTTGCATGGCAAAGTGGCAACTCTAGGCACCAACGGCACCCCGCCGGCCCTTGCCGCCATCCACAACGGCGATATGTCAGCGACCATTCTCCTAGACCCGATTCAATGGGGCCGGCTGTCCGCTCAGATCGTGATCGATTACCTCGTTAACAAGAAGGAGCCGAAGTCCCTATTCACCCCACTGGTGGCGGAATTGGTGACCGAGAAAAACGCGTTCGAAAAGATCCCACCGCCGCTTCGCGAGAAGCTTGGCGTCAAACCTAAGAGCTAGGGCGAAATGGTACCTCTCCCCAATAACCCGGCGGCCAGCGCGCCGGCGCAAGGCAGAAAGGCCCGGCCGTTGCTGGTTGCCTACAGAATTACAAAAACCTACGGCCCGGTTCGAGCTCTGAGCGAGGTCAGCTTGGAGATCCATCCCGGCGAGGTGCACGCCATCGTGGGGGAGAACGGGGCGGGCAAGTCGACTTTGATGAAGATTGTCGCCGGGGAGGAGACGCCGGACTCCGGCGAGATCCTTATTGACGGCCATGCGGTTACACTGCGGGGACCGAGCGATGCACGGATGCACAGCATCGCCATCGTCCACCAGCAGTTTCAACTGGTGGATTCCCTTACTGTAGCGGAGAACATGTGCATGGATAGCCCGCCCCTCCGCACGTTCCCCCGCTTCCTTAAGTTGCTCAACCACGCCCGCATGGTAGAGGACGCGGCGCGGCAGCTCGCCCCCTTTGGCCTCGACCGCAAGGTGCGTGCTCGCATACGCGAACTGACGGTTGCGGAGCGCCAGGTCGTGGAGATCAGCCGCGCTTTGGCACGAAAGGCGCGGCTCCTCATCCTCGACGAGCCGACGTCCGCCCTCACCGCACACGAGATCGAGCATCTCTTCGCCCATGTCCGAACCCTCCGCAGCGAAGGGGTCGCCATTGTGTTGATCGCCCACAGCATAGAAGAAGTGCTTTCCATCGCCGACCGTATCACCGTGATACGGGACGGTCATCTGATCAGGACGCAGCCGGCAAGGGACCTCGATGCCACGACACTCATCCGCATGATCGTCGGCCGTGATCTCGCCAAGGGCTACCCGAAGAAAGAGGTCGCCTTGGGGGAACCTTTGCTGCATGCGACATGGATGCCGAAACCCGGTCACCTAACGGAACTTACCGGCCGGCGGGGAGAAATTTTCGGGGTCCCCACCTTTATCGGGTCAGCCGTGCGTGACGTTTTGGCGCGACTGAGCGGTGAGCGTCGCAGTCCGCGGAACGCGATCCGATTGGACGGCCATGCCGTTGGAAGCCTGTCTGTTCGCGGCCGGATCAGGAACGGCATCTGCCTCGTTCCGGGCGATGCGACCGCAGAAGGGCTCGTCCCGAAGATGAGCGTGGAAGAGAATATCCTGTTGCCAAACCTGAGCCGGTTTCAGAAATGGGGTTTTCTCCAGCGCAAACAGGGCCGCGCACTGGTCCGCGAGTTGATCGAGGCAGTGGACATTCGCCCTGCCGACCCTTCCATTCCGGTGGAGCGATTATCGGGCGGCAATAGGCAGAAGGTCGTCATTGCCAAGTGGCTCGCAGCCGGTGCCAAGGTGTTGGTCATGGACGACCCGACCCGCGGCGTTGATGTCGGTGCCAAGGTGGAGATCTACCGGGTTATTGGTGACGCGGTGGTCGGGGGCGGTCTCGTCGTGTTGGCATCGTCCGATTTGGACGAACTCCTGGGCCTCGCCGATCGCATCGTAGTGCTGCGCGGCGGCATCATCGTCGACACTTTCGACAGCCGTCCCTTCGACAAGGCCCAAGTCCTGGCCCGGACCGCCGGCGCCAACGCTCTTTTCATTTCGAGTCAGGGAGGAAACCACGATTCCACCCTTTAAGCTTTTTTTCTGACAGGAGAGGAAGACATTCATGAAATCAAAACGGTGTGCGGAGGATTAGCGATGTACAATCTTGAGCGAGTTGCACTTCGTGTGAACCTGACGAATTGGGCAACTGAAAGGGATAAGCTCCCTGAGTCGCTTCCTCGAAACCTGATTGGAGGGCGGGGAATAAACTCGATGCTTCTTTATGATCTTGTTGATCAGAGAGTTGAGCCGCTCAGCCCGGCCAACCCCTTGATCGTCGGCACCGGCCCTCTTACGGGCACCACCATCCCGACGTCCGCCCGGTTCACCATCACAGCCAAATCCCCCCTTACCGGAATCCTGGGCGATTCGAACTGCGGAGGCCACTGGGGGCCGTTCCTGCGTCGTGCGGGTTTCGACTTCATCATTGTGGAGGGCGAATCGGAGAAGCCCTGCTACCTCCTTTTGACCGACGGGAGGGCGGAGATCCGGGATGCATCTCACCTTTGGGGACGAAATACAGAAGAGACCCAGCGACTTATTGAAGAAGAGACTTCTGCCAAGGTGCATTCCTTATGCATCGGTCAGGCCGGCGAAAACCGTGTCCGGTTTGCGGCCGTGATAAACGGGCTCAAGAACGCAGCCGGTCGCACCGGTATGGGCGCGGTGATGGGCGCCAAGAAGCTGAAAGCGATAGCCGTGATTGGGACCAAATCCGTGAAGGTCGCCCATCCAGAGCGGGTGAAGCAATTAACCAAGGCCTATACCGAAAAGATTCGCAAGATGCCCTCCTACCGCGCGATGTCCGTTATGGGGACCCCGATGCTCGTGGAATTGCTCAATCACATCGGCGCCTTCGCCACAAGGAACTGGCAGGAAGACTGCTATGAGGAGGCCGACAAAATAGGTTGGACCGCGCTTCAGGCACACGTCAAGAAAAGCCGCGCCTGCTTTGGGTGCCCCATCCACTGCGGCCACTATTATGAGATCTCCCGGGGAAAGTATGCCGGAACCTACGGCGAAGGGCCCGAGTTCGCCACGCTCTCCGCCTTCGGCGGCAGGTGCGCCAACTCGGACCTGGAGTCCATCTTGGTGATGAATCAGATGGCCAACCGCCTCGGTCTCGACACGATAAGCACGGGCAATACCATCGCCTGGACCATGGAATGCTATGAGAAGGGCTACCTGACAAAATCGGACCTTGACGGCATCGAGGTCACCTGGGGGAACGCGGATGCGATGATTGCCCTGATCGATAAGATTGCTAACCGAGAAGGCGTTGGTGATCTGCTGGCCGAAGGTTCCTACCTGGCCGCGAAAGAGCTTGGAAAAGGCATGGACGCTGTCGTGCATGCCAAAGGCATGACGCTCAGCGCAGGCATGACGCGTGTTTCCAAGGGCGTAACTTTTGCCACAGCGGTCGCGTCGCGCGGCGGCGATCACCTGCGGGGCATACCCAATATAGAGCAGATGCACCTGCCCCCGGAGGTCGGCGAGCATTTCATCGGGGAGCCAGGGGTGGTGGATCAACTCGGGGTAGAGGGCAAGGCCAAAATGGTGGTATGGCTGGAACACTCCAACGCGGTGAGCGATTCCCTTGAGCTGTGCAAGTTTGCCGGGCCCTGGATTCAGTTGGATCATGGCTATATGCCTGAAGACTACGCCAAGCTCCTCCACGCTGTCACGGGAGTCGAAGTCACGGGTGATCAGGTGATGAAGATGGGGGAGAAGATCATCAACATCGAGCGCCTGTTCAACTTACGTGAGGGCATTACACGCGAAGATGACTCGGTCGTGAGCCGGCTGCTGGATGAGCCAAGCCCGTCCGGGCCTTTCAAGGGAAAACACCTCACAAGAGCGGAATTCAATAAGATGCTCGATGAGTATTACGAGCTTAGAGGCTGGAGCAAAGAGGGGATTCCACCCAATCCCGAGGAGATCCTTTCCCTTGACTAATACAAGCGCATTTAGTCCTTTTACTTATTCCGCGATGCCCCTCGCCCCAACCCTCTCCCCCACATTGGGGGAGAGGGCAGGGTGAGCAACTGTGTTTGATGTCAAGTGTTTTTAGAGACATCTCTCGGCTACCAACGGATGCCAGTATGTCTTGTTCTTTATCATGCTGTTGAGGGTGACTATG
>Ga0194125_10013535_pt1 | contig 10588 bp, 7 predicted proteins | sample TA2KigC250mmetaG_FD_148626 | JGI IMG/M metagenome (GOLD analysis project Ga0194125, IMG submission 148626) | Freshwater microbial communities from Lake Tanganyika, Tanzania - TA2015034 Kigoma Deep Cast 250m | ecosystem: Environmental > Aquatic > Freshwater > Lake | place: Tanzania: Lake... | reverse complement strand
CTCTGGAAAAGTATTAACGGGGGGAGTCGATGCCCACGCCCTTCAAAAACCTAAGAGATTTTTTGGAGCAGCGCGTAATATAGAAGAAGGGGGATCCTTAACCATCCTTGCAACAGCCTTGATCGATACAGGATCACGGATGGACGAAGTCATTTTTGAAGAATTCAAAGGAACTGGAAACTCGGAAATTATTCTGGATCGTCGCCTTGCTGACAAGCGCGTTTACCCTGCAATTGATATTACAAAATCCGGAACACGTAAGGAAGAATTGTTAGTAGATAAAGAAACACTTCAAAAGATGTGGATCCTAAGGCGCGTTATTAACCCTATGGGCCCCGTGGAAGCCATTGAATTTTTGAATGACAAGCTCAGTCAAACAAAAACCAATGACGACTTTTTCCATATGATGAATTCTTAGGAATTCTTCAGGTTTTTAAGGCTCTTGATTCTTCATCCGTTTTCTAGTAAGCTTTCATTAATAAAAAAAATAATGAATGAGGCTTAATAATGAAATCCTTTGAAAAACAACTTTTTGTAGAATTTTTAGCAACCTTTTTGTTCCTTCTTATTGGATGTGGAACAGCCCTTTTTGCAATGACCTATGTGGGGTATATGGGCGTTTCTTTAAGCTTTGGTGTTGCTCTTTTAGCCCTTTATCCTTTGTTTGAAAGGATTTCTGGATGTCACATGAATCCAGCCATCAGCTTAAGTTTCTTTGTATCAAAAAAGATAGATTTTAAGACATTTCTAAGCTATACGTTGGCCCAACTTATTGGAGGCCTTGCAGCAGCAGGGATGCTTTTTGTGCTATTTAAGTCTTTAATCCACTGTGGCACTCTTAATACTTTTGCAACAAATGGATATGGATACCTTTCTCCGCATCACTTTAATGCGTGGGGTTGTGCTTTGGTAGAAATTATGATGACTTTCATCCTTTGCTTAGTCTATTTAGGACGCGCAGCAGATCCTAAAAATATTCAAGTGGGTGTTTTAGGCGCTGTCGTAATCGCTATACATTTCTTTGCGCTTCCCATTACTGGAGCAAGTTTTAACCCAGCACGGAGTTTTGGGGTTGCTATTATTGAAGGGGGCCACGCCTTAAACCAAGTGTGGTTTTTCTTTGTCATGCCAATGATCGGGGGCATTTTAGCTTCTATCGTTCATAAGATTTTGAATAAATAATTTCTTCTTTCCTTCTGTATCTTTAGAAACTCGCTTGATAGGAATCAAGCGAGTTTTTTAGTTCTTTTTAGAACGACGGGGCTTTTTAAAGACAAAAAGATCAGGATCAGAAAAAACTGGATTCTTTTGAATACTAGAAAATTCCATCGTAACCTCATTTCCTTGAGGATCTTTTGTCACCCATCCTGTAAGGGTTTTTGTTCTTGAGTCAATAATCAACGTTATAAAATGACACGTCCTGAGAGTTTTTAATGTCGCCTTTATCCTATCCTCTTTCTCCTCAAAGGAAATAAGAGTCGCATGCTTCGTAAAGTCTAGATGAGCCTCTAAAAGAAGCTGCGCAGGACTGTTTTCCAAAGGCAGATAAGAGGTTTGATGGGTGGAGGGGTCAAAATAGATAAGTCGCTCTCCATTCGACACAATAACCATTTCTGCTGGTACGTCATAAAGAAACTTAATGTATCCGGGTCTTTTTAAGAAAAGCTCACCTTTAAAAATAGTTCCATCTGAGTTTTTTTGCGTAAAATTAGCCCTTAGAGTTTTGATCGCATCTAATTGTTTTTCTACTCTATGAAGATTCGTCGTGATATCTGTTGCCTTTCCTAAAAAAGGCATGCAAATCAGACTGAAAAAGAAAATTAAATTTTTACAAAAATGCATTAGTTTCCCTTTATTAAAACTTCTCGTTTTCCAACATGATTTGCCCCGCTCACTATTCCTTCTTCTTCTAAACGATCCATAATACGAGCAGCGCGGTTATAGCCAATTTGAAAATGTCTTTGAATAAAACTCGTTGATGCTTTGCGCTCTTTTAGGATTAGTTGTAAGGCTTGATCATAGAGAAGATCACCACTGCTTCCATTCCCATCGTCTGGCAGAAACCCTCCTTCTTGATCTTCTGTAACAGAAATTTCATATTCCGGATTTCCCTGAGATTTAAGGAATGTTGCAACGCGTTCTACTTCTTCATCCGCAGCAAAGGGACCATGCACGCGCGTAATACGCCCGCCTGGTGCCATAAAAAGCATATCTCCCTGACCTAACAGTTGTTCAGCGCCCATCTCCCCTAAAATTGTACGACTATCAATTTTAGAGGTCACATTAAAGCTAATCCGAGTAGGGAAGTTTGCCTTGATCGTTCCCGTGATCACATCAACAGAAGGTCTTTGGGTCGCCATAATCAAATGAATACCCGCCGCACGAGCCATTTGGGCAAGACGTTGAACAGCCCCTTCAATTTCTTTTCCTGCAACCAACATCAAATCAGCCATCTCGTCAACGATCACCACAATATAGGGAAGTGGTTTTAGTGGTATCTCTTGAGATTCATAGGTAGGTTGTCCTGTTTCAGGATCAAATCCTGTTTGAACAGTTCGTGAAAGAGTTTCACCCTTTGCTTTAGCCTCTAAAACACGTTTATTATAGCCATCAATATTTCTAACACCAATTTTGGACATGACCTGATAGCGCGTCTCCATCTCTCGAACAACCCATTTTAAAGCCATAACAGCTTTATGGGGATCCGTTACAACAGGTGTTAATAGATGGGGAATCCCATCATAAACAGAAAGTTCGAGCATTTTGGGATCGATCATAATAAACCGACATTCCTCTGGTGTTAACCGATAAAGAATAGACAAAATCATTGTATTAATAGAAACAGACTTTCCAGAACCTGTCGTTCCCGCAACAAGCAAGTGTGGCATGCGCGCAAGATCCGCAACTATTGGATCTCCCCCAATACTACACCCTAAAATAAGAGGAAGATGAGCCCCAGAACTTTGATAAGAAGGATCTTCAAGCAGTGCTCTTAAGTAAACCGTTTTACGATTTTCATTTGGCAATTCAATCCCAATCGCGTTATAGCCTGGAATAACAGCAATTCTTGCAGACGTCGCGCTCATGGAACGAGCAATGTCATCAGCAAGACCGATCACGCGAGATGATTTTGTGCCAGGAGAGGGCGTTAATTCATAAAGAGTGACAACAGGACCAGGTCTAATTTTTGTAATTTCTCCAGCAACTCCAAAATCATCTAAGACAGATTTCAACATTTCAGAACTTTCTTTTAGATTCTTTTGATGAATCCCAACAAGGTCAGAATTTTGAGGCACATCTTTTAGAAGATGGAATGGTGGAAAGACATACCCATCTTTATTAGCTTTGGGCTCTACTACAGAATGGGGCTTTGTCACCAATGGTTTTGGGATAGCGATAGGTTTTTCTTTGGGAACAATGATCTCTTTCATGGGCTCATTTAAAATAGGCTCACTGTCCCTGAACAGAGAGGTACGTACCTCTTTTTTCTCCTGTCGGCGGATATAATAATGCTGCAAGGTACGAAACAAAAAAGAACCAACAGACCTTATAAACTCAAGACAGCGCTGACCCAGTTTTTCCCATACATGCAGGGGTATGCCACAAACAAAAAAAAGAATGCCAAACCCTACTACCAAAAAAACCCAACTCCACAAAAGAGGCGGTAAAGAAAGAGGTAAAAGTTCTGCAAGATCAATAAAGTGTGTATACAGCAAAAACCCAAGCGTCCCCCCGGGGCTCACACTAACCCAAAGATCGGTTGGAAAAATAAGAGGAGAAAGCCCCATAGAGCTTAAGATAATTGCTATAGGAAATAGAAAAAGGCGTATCCTTGGCAAAGGTAAATTTTTCCTGATTACAAAAGAAATCCCCCAACACAAAAGGATAAAAGCTATCCCGTATCCTAAAAATCCAACCGTTTGAAAAAGTCCGTCTGCAAGATAAGCCCCTACTGATCCTGCTATATTTTTAGGAATACTTGTACTAATCGTGTTCCAAGAAGGATCCTCCTGATGATAGGTTAAAAGGGCACCAAAAATAAAAGCACCAAGCGAAAAAAGCAAAACACCAAAAAATTCTAGGACCCGTTTTTTTAGAAAAACTTGGATACTGAATGGTAACAGTTGTTTTTTTGGATGATGAAATTGCATGTATTTTTATCTTTAACACTAGACTTTACTATAGAGGAAATGTTTTAAAAAATAAATCGATAAAGCTCCCTCCTTTTTCACAAAAAAAAAGGAGGGTTTAATCTCTATTTAACCGCTACAGTATGAACCGTTTCAGAGGCAGAAGGTTGTCTTGGGATAATAATTGTTAAAACACCTTCTTTAACTTCTGCAGAAATTTTTTTAATTTCTGCATTTTTTGGAAGTGTGAGCGCTTTATAAAAAGAACGACTGGAATTATAATGCGATTCCCCTTCCTGATCTTTTTTGTCGCACTTTTTGTTCTTTTGACCCCTGATCACAAGAACGTTATCTTGCTCAACCACAACCACAACGTCTTTGCTTGAAAGTCCTGGAATATCAAAAGTAAGGGTAATTTTATTCTCACTAACTTTTGTCGAAGACCCCATAGCCACAGGGGGATTGTCCATAGTCTTTTCAAAGTCATTCCAAAAAGAATCATCAAAAATGCTATAAGGCTTTCTTCCCCAGGGGTCCCAAAAACCAAAAGCCTGAAGTGAGGGTGTTTGCGCAGCCAAAAGGCTGAAAACCATAAGAAAAGTTGATTTTTTCATTACTTGTTTCTCCTTTTTAATAAAATAAACTTATAAAATTCTATAAAATTTATTCCAAAATTCAACATTTATCTTTAAACTCCCTTCTTATGACCGTACACAAAGAACAATCAATTATTTCTATCAAAGGAGCAAGAGAGCATAACCTTAAAAACGTTTCTGTTGATCTTCCTCGCAATCAGTTTGTTGTGATTACAGGACTTAGCGGATCAGGAAAATCATCTCTGGCCTTTGATACAGTTTATGCAGAAGGTCAACGACGGTATGTGGAAAGTTTATCAGCTTATGCACGCCAATTCCTGCAGTTGATGCAAAAACCTGATGTGGATTCAATCGAGGGATTGTCACCCGCAATTTCGATTGAACAAAAAACAACCTCTAAAAATCCTCGCTCTACTGTTGGAACGATTACAGAAATCTATGACTACTTGCGCCTTTTGTTTGCGCGCATAGGGATTCCCTATTCTCCAACCACAGGCCTTCCGATCAAAAGCCAAACCGTCTCTGAGATGGTGGATCGCGTAATACAAATAGAGAATGACACAAGACTTTATCTTTCCTCGCCCTTTGTGCGCGGACGAAAAGGGGAATACAAACAAGAGATTAAAGAACTTCGTAAAAAAGGATTTCAACGATTAAAGGTCGATGGAAAATTTTATGAAATAGATGAAGTACCTCCCCTTGATAAAAATATAAAACATACCATTCATGTTGTAGTTGACCGATTAGTTGTAAAACCAGGAATAGAAGATCGTCTTGCTGGATCTTTTGAAACTGCCCTTAAACTAAGTGACGGCTTAGCTATTGTAGAAAACGTTCAGACACAAGAAGAACTTTTGTTTTCGGAAAAATTTGCCTGCCCAGAATCAGGATTCACCCTAGAAGAAATTGAACCTCGTCTTTTTTCGTTCAACAGTCCCTTTGGAGCATGCCCCGAATGCGATGGATTAGGGGTGCGGATGATCTTTGATGAATCTCTTGTTGTTCCAGATCCCAGCTTAACTATCCGAGAAGGGGCCATTGAACCTTGGTCAGGACCGTTTTCTGAATACTATTTTCAGGCTTTAAAAGCTGTTACGGATTTTTATGGCACTTCAACAGATATTCCTTTTAATAAAATTCCTGAAAAGATTCGCTATATTTTAATGCATGGATCTGGAAAACAGGTCATTAACACAACCTACAAGGATAGCAAACGAGAGATGCGATCTGCCAAACCCTTTGAGGGGGTTTTAAATAACCTAGAACGTCGCTTTAAAGAAACAGAAAGCGAAAAGGTCCGTGAAGACTTATCCAAGTACCAAAGTACTCTTGCCTGCGAATCTTGCGAAGGTCACCGCTTAAAGAAAGAAGCTTTGTGCGTTAAAATCCAAGGTGTTCATATTGGTACTGTAACTGATTACTCAATTGATCATGCATTAGCCTGGTCCCAATCGTTAGAAGAAACTTTAACAGAAAAAGAAAAAACTATTGCATCTAGAATCTTAAAAGAAATTCTAGAGCGTCTCCATTTTCTCAAAAGCGTGGGCCTTGGATATTTAACCCTGTCTCGCACCTCAGGGACTTTGTCAGGGGGTGAAAGTCAGCGCATCAGGTTAGCCTCGCAAATTGGTTCCGGGTTAACGGGAGTTCTTTACGTTTTAGATGAACCATCCATTGGCCTTCATCAGCGAGACAATGACCGATTACTCGAAACACTCAAACGCCTGAGAGATCTTGGAAATACTGTTTTGGTCGTTGAACACGATGAAGATGCCATTCGTCAAGCAGATTATGTCATTGATATGGGACCCGGTGCCGGAGTTCATGGAGGAACCATTGTCGCGGAAGGAACACCCAAAGAAATCGAAAATAATCCTCAAAGCATTACTGGACGATATTTAAAGGGGTTGGATCACATTCCTGTTCCTAAGAAAAGGCGGGAAGGTCATAAGGGAAAAGCTCTTGAAATCATAGGGGCAACAGCTAATAACCTGAAAAATGTCAGTATAGAATTTCCCCTTGGAAAATTCATTTGTGTCACAGGGGTTTCAGGGGGTGGGAAATCCTCTCTTGTTAATGAAACCCTTTATAAGGCCTTAAATAAAATTCTAAACAAAAGCCGTGATATCCCGGGGTCCTATAAAACACTTAAAGGAATCGACAACATCGATAAAATCATCAATATCGACCAATCCCCTATTGGGCGAACACCTCGGTCTAATCCGGCAACCTATACGGGTGTTTTTTCTCCCATTCGGGATTGGTTTGCAAAAATTCCAGAAGCCAAAGCACGCGGGTATGATCCCGGTCGATTTTCTTTTAATGTCAAAGGAGGACGATGTGAAGCTTGTCAAGGGGATGGGGTCATCAAAATCGAGATGCATTTCTTGCCTGACGTTTATGTAACGTGCGACCAATGCAAGGGAAAGCGGTATAACCGTGAAACCCTTTCTATTTTATTTAAAGGAAAATCAATTGCAGATATTTTGGATATGACCGTTGAAGAAGGGGTTGTATTTTTTGATACCATCGCCAGTATTCGAGACCGCCTTAAAACCCTTGAACAGGTAGGGTTAGGATATATCCAAATCGGGCAACGCGCTACAACGCTTTCAGGAGGGGAAGCCCAACGCGTCAAACTATCCAAAGAACTTTCAAAACGCGCAACTGGTGATACGGTCTATATTTTGGATGAACCGACAACAGGTCTTCATTTTGAAGATGTGCGAAAATTATTAGAAGTCCTCCACCACTTAGTGGATCAAGGCAATACTGTTATAGTCATAGAACACAACTTAGAAGTGATCAAAACAGCTGATTATATCATCGACCTCGGTCCTGAAGGCGGTGAAGGGGGCGGTGAAATCATTGCAACAGGCACGCCTGAAGAAGTTGCCAAAAATCCCAAAAGCTATACAGGACAGTACTTGAAAAAGATTCTTGAAAACTGAATAAAAGAAAACTTTTACGATCGTTTTCGTCGACGCATAAAGAGGTAAATTCCTCCAACAATTAAAATGACCCCCATCGCAAGGTATTTCTTTACTGTATCAAAATGAGCCAAAATAGCTTCCAATCCCATTGCAAAAGAATAGCCGATATAACTGACAGCAATAGCCCAAATAGCCGCTGATATAATAATTAGGGAAAAATATCTTTTGAAATTAATAGACCCTGAACCAACTAATATAGGCGTAATCGTTCGAATGCCGTAAATAAAGCGAAAACTCATGATAAAATAGTGGTCATATTTATGGATTAGGGTGGCAATACGTTGAATTTTCTTTTGCCAACGGAAAGGATGATTCAAAATTTTGGATCCTAAAAAACGCCCAACAAAAAACAAAATAATATCGTGAATTGTTGCTCCCACAAAAGAAATGAGCATTACAAGAGGGAGGGCCATATACCCATGATATGCAACCGCGCCCGCTAAAATAAGAACCATTTCACCTTCTAAAAGGGCTCCTCCAATGACGATTGCATATTTATGGGTCCGAAGCATTTCCATCCAGAAGGCAGGGGTGAAAAGGTTGGAACACCAAACGCCAAGCCCACAAAAAATATCAAGCAACCAATCCATAATACCTTTTATTATTTTTTGTCGTTAAAACCTTTAAGAATCAAGCAACCGCTGCCACCAACCTCCTTTAGTTGATTTTCTAGCAGGCGCCAATTCTTTTGGCGCTTTTTGAACTGTGGCTGAAGATTGATCTTGAGGCTCAGAAGTAGAATTTGATTTTTCTTCTCCTCTTGAAACTTTTACTGCCTTAGGGTTGGAAACCTCCTCTTGATTTTTTTGAGGGGTTTCTTTTGCTTCACTGACAGTATTTGCACCGTCTGCGGCTTGTTGGGCTCGACGCTCTTTTTGACGTTGACGACGCCTTGCAGATCTGCTTTTCTTGACCTCTTCCCCATCAGATGGCCCGTTGGGAGAAACTCCTTCTGATACAGAAGATCCTGATCGTTTAGATTCGCTTTGTTTTTTGTTATTTTCTTGTTGTTTAGATTGAGGTTTTTGATCCTTAGACCCCTTCTGTTTTTTAGAAGATTTTTTGTCTTTGGGTTCTTCTTTTGCGATAGGCTTTGGTTCTTCGACATTGGGTGTATTGCCAAGACCATCAATAACAAGACGCCCCTTATGTTCAATACGAAATCCTGCCGTCAGAAGCTTATTATCCTCTCGTAAATCCAAAATAAGTTTATATTTTTCTTCCAAACGAGAAATATCATGACGCTTTTGACTCAGCAGATAAAATGCAAGATTTGCGGGCATAAAAATCATCAACTCTCGTATAGCCGAATTACTAAGACAGAATTCTTCTAAAACTCTTAGAAGCTGCAAAGCAAAAGACTCTGGAGATCGAACAAAGCCAGCTCCATGGCAAGTGGGACAAGAAACAGTACTTGATTCCATAATGCTCGGGCGAATGCGCTGACGGGACATCTCTAAAAGACCAAACTGACTAATACGCCCTACTTGTACACGGGCTCGATCATGTGTCATCGCCTCCTTAAGGCATCTTTCAACTTGATGATTATTTTTAGGGTCGTGCATATCGATGAAGTCAACAACGATAAGCCCTGCTAAATCTCGAAGACGAATCTGACGAGCAACCTCTGCCGCTGCTTCCATATTCGTATTAAAGGCTGTTTCATCAATATGTCGTTCTCGAATAGCTTTACCAGAGTTCACGTCAATTGCAACAAGAGCCTCTGTTGGATTGATAACAATATATCCCCCCGATTTTAGGGGCACTTGCATCGAATGCATTTGTTCAATCTGTCGTTCAATTTTATATTTGTAAAAAAGTGGATAGTCCGCATCCTTGTACTTTTGGACCTTTTTTGCATGACTTGGGACCATGTCCTTCATGAATTGACGAACTTCTTTATAACCCTCTTCGCCTTCTACAATAATCTCTTCGACATCTCGTAAGTACATGTCCCGCACTGACCGTCGCAAAAGACTTCCTTCTTCATAAATAAGGGCAGGCGCTGTTGCTTGAATTGTTTGTTCTCTAATTTGAGACCAAAGCTTAATAAGATAGCCATAATCTTTTTTAATTTCTATTTTGTTCCGGTCTAACCCTGCGGTTCTGACAATAAGAGAAACACCTTCTGGCAATTCAAGATCCTGAATAAGGTCCTTTAATCTTTTACGATCGGCTACATCTGTAATACGCCTTGAAACGCCACCACCATTTACAGCGTTTGGCATAAGAACACAGTAACGTCCAGCCAAAGATACGTACGTTGTAAGCGCTGCTCCTTTGTTCCCGCGCTCTTCTTTAACGACCTGTACCAAAACAATTTGACGACTATGAATGACTTCTTGAATCTTATACTGACGATAAGGATTTACACGTCCTGTTGGTTTATGGGGTTCCTTTTCAAGAGGTTCTGCTTCTAAAAGAGCATCTATGGTCTCTTGTTCATCAGAGCTTTCAGAAAAATCATCTCCGTCATTAAGATTTAAAACGGGTTCTTCGACTTCTGACTCAAAGGAAGTTTCATCCTCTTGAGGTAATTCTTCTTCAGTTTTTGGGCGATCAGCAACAGGAATACGGAAATAATCAGGATGAATTTCGGTAAAGGCCAAAAACCCGTGCCTGTTTCCTCCATAATCCACAAAAGCTGCCTGAAGTGCAGGCTCTATTCGAACTATTTTTCCTAAGTATACATTCCCTTTAAGGGGTTTTTTTGCTGGATTTTCAAAGTCAAAATCAACCAGTGTTTCATTTTCAACTACAGCAACGCGCACTTCTTCTTTGTGCGTTGCTTCAATAAGCATTCGTTTGGACATGGTATGTCAAACTCCATTTCTAAAAAGATATTTTCATTATTTTGTTTCATTAAGGG
>Ga0194125_10013533_pt1 | contig 10591 bp, 8 predicted proteins | sample TA2KigC250mmetaG_FD_148626 | JGI IMG/M metagenome (GOLD analysis project Ga0194125, IMG submission 148626) | Freshwater microbial communities from Lake Tanganyika, Tanzania - TA2015034 Kigoma Deep Cast 250m | ecosystem: Environmental > Aquatic > Freshwater > Lake | place: Tanzania: Lake... | reverse complement strand
GTTTCTGCCGCTCGACCGATTCGTTTCACGGCGGGCGCGGTCGGCGTGATCGAGAGGGACAGTCACGGTGTTACTCCCCTCCGCTCAGCTCCACGAGCGACGCCGCCAGCAGGGGGATGGTGATCTCGTGGTGCCCGGTGATGGCAATGCCGCGTCCGCCCCTCTTCACCGGTCGCCTCAGTACGTTCTCTGTCGGCCGGTAGTGCTGGATGAAGTCGAGGTTGGCAGTGGTGAAGTCCGACAGCGGCTCGCCGCTGTTGCGCACCAGGGTCACGCACTTCAGAAAAACCTCCGGAAGCGTGACGGCGGATCCGCAGTTCAGAAAGACCCCTCCCCCGTGCAGCCCGGCCACGAGCGCGGCCAGGAGCCGGTAATCCCGATGGGAGCCCTCGCCGATGCTGGCGGGCGCCACGGTCGGGTGGTTGTGGATGATATCCGCCCCGAGAGTGACGTGTACCGTTACGGGAACCTCTCGCCGATAGGCCTGCAGCAGGAGGCTGTAATTGCCGAATGGAGGTTGCCTGTCCAGAAGGCAGCGTCCCAGGGCCTCCCCGATGCCCAGGCCGGCGGCGACGCCGTCGTCGATCGCGCGGTTGATCTCGCGGCCGGTTTCCTCCGCCATTCCGAAATCGCCGTGCTCGATCTGCAACTCCACATCCTCGCTGGTCGATCCCGTGAGGGCGATCTCGAAGTCGTGGATGATGCCGGAGCCGTTCAGGGCAATGCCCGAGACGAACCCTCGATCCATCAGGTCGACGAGGACCGGGGCCAGGCCGGTCTTGATCACGTGCCCTCCCAGCCCCCATAACACTGCTTTCCGGTCGGATTTCGCGCGCAGGATGGCCCGAGCCAGGTCTTTCAAATCACCCGCGGCAAGGATCCTGGGCAGGCGCTCCAGAAACTCGAGCAGCGTCCCGCCGCGCTCGTGCGGACGGCCAAACAGCGTCACGTCCACTTTGCTGGGCCTTTTTTCCAGGGGGTAGGTCCGGATCCGGCTGAGATCGAAAGGGCGCGCCTTGTACCTGGACATGCTCGCTCACAGTCCCTTCAGGCTTCGCTCCACCAGCTCGCAGACCAGGTGCCCGATCATGATGTGAACCTCCTGCACTCTGGCCGTGGAGTCGTGCGGCACGTTGACGTGGTGGTCCACCAGGCCCGCCAGCCTGCCGCCGTTGCCGCCGGAGAGACCAATGGTGATCAGGCCCAGTTCCCTCGCCGCGGCTGCGGCCAGCAGGACGTTGGGCGAGTTGCCGCTGGTCGAGATGGCGACTGCGATATCTCCAGGCCGGCCGATCGCCCGGACCTGCCTGGCGAAGACCTGCTCGAAGCCATAGTCGTTTCCCAGCGCCGTAAGGATGGAGGTATCGGTGGTCAATGCGACCGCCGCCAGGGGCCGGCGGTCCTCCTGGAATCGGCCCACCAGCTCGGCGGCAATGTGCTGAGCGTCGGCTGCGCTGCCCCCGTTGCCGAAGAGGATGACCTTGTTCCCTTTTTCGAGGGCGGCGACGACCGCCCGCGCCAGGCCGGCGACCGCTTCCTCGTTCGCGGCGAAGAAGGCTCTTTTCAATTCCAGGCTTTCTTGGACGCTCCTGCGGATCGGCTCGATCATGGCCGGTCAAAGATCGGCCAGCGGCCCGGTCAAGTCAAGGAATTTGTATTTTCGTCTTTTTCACCACGGAGCCCCTGCGGCTGCTGCGCCGCCGTTCATTGGAGATCGGAAACTTTTCTGCAGCTTCTCAGAGGTGAATAAACTCTGAAAATTTGGTGTATCAAGGGTGAATTTATTGACTTGCTCGGGGAAGTTTCCGGAGAGTCACGGAGCATTTCGATTCCCCCTCGATCTCTGTGAAGGTGACACATTGGGCTTCACGGGCGCAGGGCACGCTTCAGGGCCCGGCCGGTCGCCGAAGAGCGGGCCCTGGCCACGACTTCCGGCGGCCCACTGGCCACCACCCGGCCTCCGCCTTCGCCCCCTTCGGGGCCGAGATCGATGATCCAATCGGCCATCTTGACTACATCCAGATTGTGTTCGATCACGATCACCGTGTTGCCGAGATCCACCAGGTGGTTGAGAATGTCGAGAAGCTTCTGGACATCCTGAAAGTGGAGTCCGGTCGTGGGCTCATCGAGGATGTACAGGGTTTTCCCCGTGGCACGGCGGCTGAGTTCCCGGGCCAGCTTCACTCTCTGCGCCTCGCCCCCGGACAGCGTGGTGGCGGACTGGCCGAGGTGGACGTACCCCAGACCCACGTCCCGCAGTGTCTGGAGCTTTTGCACGATCGGCGGAATGTTTTCGAGCAGGTCGAAGGCATCGCCGATGCTCATCTCCAACAGGTCGGCGATCGAATGGCCCTTGTATTTGACGGCGAGTGTTTCCCGGTTGTAGCGCCGGCCCCGGCAGGTCTCACAGAGCACACGCACGTCGGGGAGGAAGTTCATCTCGATCCGGCGCAACCCGTCGCCCTGGCATGCCTCGCACCGCCCCCCTTTGACATTGAAGCTGAAGCGGCCCGGCTTGAACCCGCGCAGTCGGGACTCCGGCAGCAGGGAGAAAAGCTCTCGTATCGGCGCAAAAACTCCCGTGTAGGTCGCCGGGTTGGAGCGCGGGGTCCTGCCGATGGGCGATTGGTCGATTTCGATCACCTTGTCGAGGTGCTCCGTGCCCAGGATCGTGTCGTGTGCCCCCGGGTCCGTAAAGGCCCGGTGAAGCTCTCGGGAGAGAGCCCGGTACAGGATCTCGTCGACCAGCGTGGACTTGCCGGATCCCGAAACTCCGGTGACGCAGAGGAAGAGTCCGAGGGGGAATTCGACCGTGAGATTCCGGAGGTTGTTCTGGCGGGCGCCGCACACCACCAGCCGCTTGCCGTTTCCCTGCCGCCGCTGTCGAGGATACTCGATCCGGAGAGCGCCGCTCAGGTACTTGCCCGTCAAAGACCGGGCGTGATGCTCGACCTCGTCCAGGGTTCCCGCAACCACCACCTGCCCGCCCTCCCGGCCCGCGCCCGGCCCCAGGTCCACGATATGGTCGGCGCTCCGAATGGTCTCTTCGTCATGCTCTACCACGATGATCGTGTTTCCCAGGTCCCGCAGCTCCTCCAGGGTGTCGAGCAGGCGGCGGTTGTCCCGGGGGTGCAGTCCGACCGAAGGTTCGTCCAGCACGTACAGGACGCCTCTCAGCCTGGAGCCGATCTGGGTGGCCAGACGGATTCGCTGCCCTTCGCCGCCCGACAAGGTGGCCGCGGAGCGGTCCAGCGAGAGATAGCCGACGCCGACATTCAGCAGGAATTCGAGCCGGTCGCCGATTTCCCTGAGCACCGGCCCGGCGATCTTCTCCTCGCGCGGCGTCAGCCCCATGCCGCGTACGGCCGAGAACGCCTGTTCGATGCTGCAACGCGCGAGGTCACCGATCGAGAAACCGTTCACCTTCACGGCACGGCTCTCGGGACGCAGGCGCGACCCCGCGCAGGCCGGGCAGGTCTGGAAGGAAAAAAACTTTTCCACGTCATCCCGAAGGCGGCCGTTGTCCTCCTCCCGGTGCTGGTCCTCGAGCCAACGGGCGACGCCCCCGAACTCCGCCTTGTACTTGTATTTGCCGAACCGATACGTAAGCGGGGCGCTGCTGCCGTGTAAGTAGACCTCCCTGGCCTCTGCCGGCAGCTGCTCGAAATGGACCGAGCCGTCCCGCTTGAAGTGGCGGGCCACCGACAGCAGCGATTCGCGCAAGTAAGCTTCGATCCTGGGATTATCGACCGGAAATTTCATCTCGCCGATGGGCTGGGCCGGGTCGGGGACGATCTTTTCCGGGCTGATGATCATCCTCGTACCCATGCCGCCGCAATCCGCGCAGGCGCCGTACTTGGAGTTGAAGGAAAACGAGCGGGGTTCGAGCTGGGGAATGTTGATCCCGCAGTCGACGCAGGCCTGACGCTCCGAGTACAGCTTCTCCTCCAGGTCCAGCGCAACCACGGTCACGAGGCCCTCGGCCAGCTCGATGGCGGTTCTGACCGACGCCTCGAGCCGGCGCCGGCTCCCCGGCCGGATCAGGAGTCGATCGACAACGACCTCAATGGTGTGATTGCGGTTCCTGGAGATGGCGATCCGCTCCTCGAGGTCCCTCAGGATGCCGTCGACACGGACACGCAAGTATCCTTTTTTCAGGTGCTTCTCGAACAGTTTCTTGAATTCACCCTTGCGGTCACGCACCACCGGCGCGAGAACCATTACCCGCGTGTCGGGCGGATAGGACAGAATCGAATCGACAATCTGGTCCAGTCTCTGGTGAGTAATGGGCCTGGCGCAGACCGGGCAGTGAGGTTTGCCGATCGAGGAGAAGAGCAGGCGCATGTAATCATAGATTTCCGTCACCGTCCCGACGGTCGAGCGGGGGCTGCGGCTGGTGGTTTTCTGCTCGATGCTGAGCGCCGGGGAGAGGCCCTCGATACTGTCGACGTCGGGCTTTTGCATCTGTTCGAGGAATTGGCGGGCGAAGGCGGAAAGAGACTCGATGTAGCGGCGCTGGCCTTCGGCATAAAGGGTATCGAAGGCCAGGCTGGACTTTCCGGAACCCGACAGCCCGGTGACTACTGTCAAGCGGCCGCCGGGTATTTCCAGATCGACGTTCTTCAGATTGTGCTGGCGCGCGCCGCGAACAACTATCTTCTCTAACATCGGGAGACCAAACGTTCAATTGTATGGCCGCCGCGGCCGCCCGTCAACGAGCAGCGCTTTCTCGCGGGCTTTGCGGACGCGAGAAAGAATTCACCACGGATACACAGGACGTGAGAAAAAACGTGCATGGCGAAAGACAGGCAGACGAGCTCAGCTCGTTAACCGCAGAGGCGCTGAGGAGGTGCGGAGAACGCAGAGGGAGCTTTTGTTGCCTGCGAACCGGGCCAGGGAGGCGAAGCCGCTGATTTTTCTCGGGTCCTGCGCTTCCGTGGTGAGCTTCGTTCTTCCAGTCGGATCGCGACTGCTTCTTGACTTCTGCCACCCCTTCCCCTACAAAGTACTTGCCCCCCGAGAACCTTCGAAAAGGAGCTTATCTGCCATGTGGAAAAAGTCAGAGCCGGAGGAACCGGTCAATCATCCTCAGCCCCAGCCCCAGCCGGTTACGTCCGCCCGGACCGCGACGCCGTCAGCGTCTCGCGAGCGAGCGGTGATCGGACCTTCGATCGAAATCAAGGGAGACATGGTGGGCGGCGAGGACCTGCACATAGAAGGCCGGGTCGAGGGAAAAATCGATCTGCGCCGCAATAATGTCAGCATCGGCAAGAACGGCCGCGTGCAGGCGGACATCTACGGGAGAGTCATCAGCGTCGAGGGGGAAGTGCAGGGCAACCTCCATGGCGACGAGCAGATCATCCTGAAGCAGTCGAGCACCGTGCGGGGAAACCTGACTGCGCCGCGCGTTTCCCTGGAAGATGGCTCCAACTTCAAGGGCAGCATCGACATGACTCCCAAACAGGATGCGGGCAAGTCGGCCCTGGGGCTCGAAACGAGAGCGCCGGCCGCCGCCCCGAAACCCCAGCCGCCGTCCGGAGGGCCTCCGGCCGGTTCCGCCGTCTCTCGGCCGGGGGTGTGAACCGCCCGTCCGGACCCGGATCCGTGAACCGATACCATGAAGCCCCAAGGACCAGACCTGCCTTCGCCGGAGCCCGACGTCCATCGGTCCATGGGCCTGTGTGCGCTGCTTCAGGACATGCGCGAGGACTGCCGCTATTCCATCCTCGACCTGGGCCCGGCCCTGGGCACGAATGTCGCATTCTGGTCGAGGTTCCAGTGCAAGCTGTACTTCGAGGACTTCTACTCCGGTCTGCTCGAGGAGCAGCCGCAGGCCCTGGAAGAAGAATCCTGGGATGAACCCCTGCTGGGCCGGATATTGCCCCTCCCGCCCGGAACGGAATTCGACGTGGTCCTGTGCTGGGATTTGCTCAACTATCTCAAGCAGGACCACCTGCAGGCCCTGATCCGATACCTCACCCGCTTCTGCCGCCCGGGGACCTCGGTGTTCGCCATGTTGTGGCTCACGCCGGAGATCCCGGAGCGGCCGATGAGGTTCCGGATACTCGACTCGGAACACATGGCCTACGAACGGGAGTCGGCAGCCACAAAGCCCGGGTCGGGCTACCAGCCGCGCGACATCGGGAAACTGATGCATGAGTTCCACGCGGCCGGTTCGTTCCTGCTCCGGCATGGCGTTCAGGAGTACCTGTTCACCTACAACAGGCAGGGATCAGCCGGCTGCCCGTAGGAGCGGCCCGGAGAGCTCGCCCTCGCCAGGCCGGACTCAGATCGCCGGCGCCGACGACCCCTGGGGGTTGTTTGCCCGCGCCTCTGCCGATACAATCTCCCTGTCAATTAACTCGATTATGGAGAAACCAGATGGATCGTTTTGAGGAGTTGAAGTCGAAGTATCAGCCCGTGCTGCGCCTGATCGAGCAGTCCAAGGTGCGGCTGCAGAACCTGCACGTGCAGGACAACAAGCTCTTTCTCCGCGCATCCGCGCCCACGCAGGAGGTAAAGAACAGGATCTGGGACCAGATCAAGCTGGTAAACCCCAAGTACGATGACCTGACGGCCGATATCACGATCGATGCCGGCCTGGCTCCCCCTCCGGCTCCGGCGGCCGCCCCGGCCCCGCCGCCGCCTTCTCCGGCCACATACACGGTTCAGCCCGGAGACACGCTGTCGAAGATCAGCAAGCAGCATTTCGGCGACGCCAACAAGTACATGCGCATTTTCGAGGCCAACCGCGACCAGCTCGACGATCCCAACAAGATCCGCGTCGGGCAAGTCCTGAAAATCCCCAAACCCTGACGCGGCGTCAGGTCAGGTCCCGTCTCAGTTCGGCCCTGCAGTACCGGTTCCCTGCGACGGTTCCCCGGCATGCGAGTCCTCACCGATTGCCCCGACCAGATCACAGGATGGTTCGCCGGCGCCGCCTGGCAGCCGGCAGCGGGCCTGACACTCCCCGACCAGGAGAGACTGTTCTGGGAGGCCCTCGGCGGCGGCCCTAGTCAATGGGTCGCCGACCGCGCGGAGGGCGCGACCGGTTTTTTTGCCAGATCGTTCATCATCGCGGAGGCTCCGGGCTCGCAGTTCGATGCCGTCAACAAACTGCTTCAGGCGGGATGCAGGCTCTCGGGTCCGCTGGCCTGCCTCGCACTTCGCGGCCGGAATTTCCATGGCCAGCGGGGCCGGAGCTGGGCGGCGGCGCCGGGAAACCTCCATCTGGTTGCGGCCGTCCGGGCCGGCGACCTGCCGGTGGAGCACGGCGTGGCCTTGACCATGCTCGCGACGCTGGCCGTCTGCGATGGGGTGCGGGCAGCCACGGGCGACCGGATCCGGCCGCAGATCAAATGGGTGAACGACATTCTCGTGGACGGGCGTAAGATCGCCGGCGTGATATCGACTACCCAGGTGCTCCGCCGGGCGATCACGCAGTTCGTTCTGGGGATCGGGCTCAATGTCGCCACCGCCCCGGCGGTACCTCCTACACCCTTTGTCCCCGCCGTGGAGTCCCTGGCCGGTGCGGGAGCGGATGTCCCGCTGTCCGCCGTATTCCATGCCGTGCTCGCCGAGCTGGCAGGATGGTACAGGATGTTGAGGGAAGACGGCCCCGGCCGCCTTTTTGAGGCCTATCGGTCCCTGTCCGGGGTGATCGGCCGAGAGGTGGCAATCTGGGACGAGACGGTAGATCTCACCACGGGGGAGAGTCCCCTTCCGCCGCCGCTGGCCCGCGGCAGAGTGCGGGACATCCGGCCGGACCTGTCCCTGGTCATCGAGGGTTTCCACGACCCGGTGACCCGCGGCCGCCTGGCTTTTGCCGAATTCGCCCGTTAGCTTTTTCACCACGGAGCCACGGGACGTGAGAAGAGATCAGCGGTTGTGACGGACAGGCAGCGCAGGCCGGCTCATGAACCGCGGAGGCGCTGAGGAGCCGCGGAGAGCGCTGAGGGGAGCTTTTGTTGCCGGCGAAGCGGGCCTGGGAGGCTCTGCGGTTAACGAGCTGACCTCAGCTGCCTGTCTTTCGCCGCGCACGATTTTTTTCTCACGTCCTGTGGCTCCGTGGTGAATTTTTTCTCAGGTCCATGCGCTTCGGGATTTTTCCAGCAGGGCGGCGTAGTCTCCCAGTATGTACTCTGCCTGGGCTTGCATTTCCTCCCGCGGCAGCCGTCGGGCCAGGCGCAGCCCCAGAAGTGCGCCCAGTGCCGACCAGATCAGAACGATCAGCCATTCGTAGGGCCACAGCAATGCAGAAGGGCTCCCCGGCAGATACAGGGCTGCAAAAAGAACCGTGGAGACCAGCGCAAGTGCCCCGATCAGTCTGGGCCTGCCCACGCGATAGGGACGCGGCAAGTGAGGGTACCTGCGGTGGAGAAGCAGGAAAGCCGCCGCCACGAGCAAATACCCCACCACCGTGGCGAAGCTGCCCGCATCGACCAGCCAGACCAGCGCGGGCCGTCCGAAGAAGGGGGCTCCCATGGTCAGCAAGGTCATCAGGACAATCGCCGCTGACGGGGTGCCGAAGCGAGGGTGGAGCCGGCAGAAAATCTCCGGCAGCATGCGCGCCCGGCCCATCGCAAAGAACAGGCGGGTCGCACCGATGAAAAACCCGTTCCAACTCGTCAAAATGCCCAGCAATCCGCCGAAAACGAGGACATGACCGGCCAGCGGGCTGCCGTACACGGCGGCCATCGCGTCGGCGGTCGGCAGGCTGCCCGCCGTGCGGGCGGCATGATCCAGGCTCAGGCCGACCGTCCACTGAACCAGCCCGTACCAGGCCAAGGCCATGGCAATCGAGGTGAGGATCAGCTTTCCCAGCGCCCGTGCGGGCACTTTGATCTCTTCGCAAACCTGCGGAATAATGTCGAAGCCCAGAAACAGGAACGGGGTCATGATGACGACGCGGAGGAAGCCACCGGCATCGGTGAACTCGGGCCGGAGGTTTTCCCAGGAACCCGCAAGGTTCCCCTGCACGAAGAAGGCGGCTCCGATCGCCAGCAGCAGGAACGTGGCCAGCCACTGCAGGAAAGCCGAAAAGCGGATCCCGCAGTAGTTGGTGACGCCGACGGCCAGGGCGACGATGCACCCGGCCAGCACCCAGCTCAGATGCACGTCGGCGCCCTGGATGCTGTACAGGTAGCCCATCTGCAGGCCGGGCATGAGGTATGCGGCCACGGCAGGAAAAGCCACCGCTTCGAACGCGCAAACGGCAAAGTAGGCCAGGATCAGGGCCCAGCCGCACAGATAGGACACCTTCGGCCCCATGGCCGCATAGGTGAAGGTCAGGGCCCCTCCCTCCCTCGACAGGGCGGCGGTCAACTCGGCGTAGGTCAGTCCCACGAACAGGACCATCAAGGCGCCCAGGAGGAAGGCCGCCACCGACCCGACGGAGCCCGCCCGATCGATCATCTCGCCCGAGAGCACCACCCAGCCCCAGCCGATCATGGCGCCGAAGGCCAGGCCCAGGACTTCTTTCCGCCCGAGGATTTTCCGGAGTTCGCTGCCTGGACTCATGCCTGCCGATTATACCCGTTGCCTCCAAATCGCAACGCAAGTATTGCGCCGCCGGCACCTTTCGCGTTTACCTCAACCACGAGGCCGGCCGGTTTCTGTTGCAAAACCGACTAGCTGCTCATCCTGTGCAGTTCGCGTGAGCCCCGAAGGGGCGTATGGAGCATAGCCGGGGGCTTCAGCCCCCGGATGGAGCGGTTGGAGGGAAGAGCCCTGGAAGGGCGACGGACGGCCCTGTTCGGCTCTGTCCGTCGCCCCTCCAGGGCTCATTTTTCCATGCTCCGTTTCACCCCGGGCTGTCGCCCGGGGCCACTATCCGCCCGCCCCTTCGGGGCTCTGCCCGCCTGAGTACGGGTCTCGCTGCAGAAATTATCCAGCCCGCTCAAAGCCAGACCCCAAGCCGACGGCTGACCGCTCAGCGCGGCCGGCCGTCACCCCAGGCGACCCGTCTGGTTGCAGCCCCCGCCGCCTCGAGCTTCTGTGGCGAACCCGGCAAATCGTGTATAGTTCTCGTCGAGCAACCAAACCATCGAGGAGTCCGTCATGAAAACGATTCGATCTCTGCCGTTATTCATTTGTTGCCTGGCCCCTGTGCTGCTGTCCGCCCAGGAAACGAGACCGTTGAAGGTCGAGGACATCTTTGCTTTCAAGAACGTCGGAGATCCGCGCATCAGCCCCGACGGCAAATGGGTGGCCTACACCGTGTCCGCCATGGACGCGAAGGAGGACTCTTCGGACACCGACATTTACATGTGCCCCATCGAAGGGGGCGCGGCCATCCAGCTGACCTCGAGCAAAAAATCGGAATCCAGCCCCCGCTGGAGCCCAGACGGGCGGTACCTCGCGTTCCTGTCGGCCCGGGAGGGTAACAACTCGCAGATCTGGCTGTTGAACCGGACCGGCGGCGAGGCGGTGAAAGTGTCGGACTTCAAGACCAGCGCCTCCTCGATTGTATGGTCCCCGGACAGCAGGCGCCTGGCGCTGGTGATGTCGGACCCCGATCCGGACCGGGTCGAACCGGAGGGAGAGGAGGCGAAATCGAAAACCCAGAAGCCGCTCGTGATCCGGCGCCTCC
>Ga0194125_10013530_pt1 | contig 10592 bp, 10 predicted proteins | sample TA2KigC250mmetaG_FD_148626 | JGI IMG/M metagenome (GOLD analysis project Ga0194125, IMG submission 148626) | Freshwater microbial communities from Lake Tanganyika, Tanzania - TA2015034 Kigoma Deep Cast 250m | ecosystem: Environmental > Aquatic > Freshwater > Lake | place: Tanzania: Lake... | reverse complement strand
GCTTCGTCTGCGCGATCTGCGTGGCGACGCCTGATGGCCGCGTGCTCGCCACGTCGCGCGGCACGTTCGATGGCGTGATCATCGAGGCCGCGCGGGGCACGCACGGTTTCGGCTACGACCCCTTGCTCCATGTCCCGGAGGCTGGCTGCACCAGCGCCGAGCTCGACCCTGCCGAGAAGAACCGACGCAGCCATCGCGGCCAGGCCGTGCGGGCGCTGCTCGGTCAGTTGTCGTCGATCGCCTGAATCAGGTCCACTCGACGCCGCACGGGTGCAGGGCGCAGGTGCGACGCAGCCCATGGTCCAGCGACAAGAATGAAAGGCGCAATCGCTCCCCGGCGGTCGCGAGCCATGGCGCGCGGCCTGCAGTTCGGTCGATGCGCGCGACGGCAGCGGCCATGTCGGCCAGGGTCACGCGATTGGCTGCAGGATCCCGGCCAGCGGCGTGAACGCGTGCGAGATACGCGGCACTGGCGACATCCACGCAGAGCGCTGCCAGGCCCTCGACGGCGCTGAAGCCGTAGTAGCCCGCGCCCCAGGTGCGCGCGCCGCGAAGCCGCGCGCGGACCCACCTGGTCACCAGGTCATCGATGGGCTCGTCATGTCCCTCGGCGGCGTCGTGCAGTGGATTCGGAATGAACTCCGCCTCCTGAAAGCGCACGCCGTGCGCGAAGCCGCGCAGGTCCGGCACCGTTCCAGATCCCTTGAGGAACGCCCGCTGCCGGCGCCACTGGCGCCATGCGGTTCGCAGGAAGCCATCGGCCTTCATGCGGTCGAGGCGGGGGTCCTCGGTGCGCATGAAGATCGCCTGCCGCAGCATGCGTTCCTGGCGCTCGCTGGCCGCGCCGACCGGATCCGCCTCGAGCTCGTCCTCGAGCGTGGCCACGATCGTGGTGATGAGTTCCAGGAAGCGCTCGTCCTTCACGCTGGCGAGCTTGGCATGGCGCAGTGCCTGGGCGATCCATGCCAAGCCGTCGATGCGCGTGGCGATCGATGCCTCCTCGCGGCCCATCCATTGATCCAGGACGCCGGCCAGCGCCCGCAGTTCAAGGGGCGATGCGTCGCGGCCGGGCAGCAGCGCGACGGCACGCGCCTGGCTGATCGTCTCGGGCGCATCCTCCGCGATGCGCCGCAGGTCGGCCAGATGCGTGGCCATTGCCGCGCCCTTGTTGAGCTGCACGCTGCCGCACGCGAAGTTGAGGCCCTGCTGGGGCCCATCGGCGGTCGGCATCACGCTCAGCGGAAAAGATCGACACGCCACAGGCTTCTCCTGAAGCCCGTAACGCGCATGGATGCGGCACAGTCCATCATCCTGCAGGAAGATGCATGCTCCGTCGGAGCGCTGGCGCAGGAACTTGCTGCCGCGGAACTCGACCCACGGTTCGAAGCCAAGCTCCTGCTTCCAGCCCTGGCGATCAAGCCGTTCGAGGTCGTCGTCGCGCAACTGCACGGTGAAGTCACGGCAGCAGTTGCCGCACGCATGGCAGCTGTAGCGTTGCCCGGAGAGGTCCAGCGCGAGGATGGGCAGTGACACGGCCATGGTCATCGGGCCTGCGGTGCACGCTGCGCACGGCGCGCGCGGAGGATGCGGAACCCGCACCATGATCCTCCGATGGATCCCAGCGGGATCGCAGCAAGCGCCTCGCCTGCACTCTCGATGAGCGCCAGCTGCGCAAATGCCGCGCCTACGTCGAGTCCGGTCTCGCCGGCAAGCCTGCTGGCGGCGAACGCCATCGTGGCCTCGCGGAAGCCAAAGCGCCCGAGCGGGTTGTAGTTCATGATGTAGCCCGCGAGTGCCACGAGCAGGATCTGCTGCATGTCGAGCGGCAGGTCGAGGATCCTGCCTGCGCACCAGGCCCGCGCTGCATACATCGAAAAGTCGAGGAAGCGCGTGGCGGCCACCAAGCGCAGCGAGGCACGCGATGCGAGCATCGACTCGGCACCACCGAGCTTGCGGGCCACGAGCGGCACGTGCCGCATCAGGCCGACCAGCCGCACGCAGGCTTCCGTGGTGGCCGCGGCGCACATCAGGCTGGCGATGATCGAGACGGCCACACCAAGGCCGAGCAGTTCGATTGCTCCGACGCCGGCCAGCGCGCCGCATGTCATGCCCGCCAAGGCGCTCAGCGTGCACGCGCCGACCGTGCCGACCCAGCCAGCGACGAGCCACGCACCCAGGCCATCGACGCCCATGTGGTAGACGAACCGGCTCGGCACGCCCAGGCGCACGGGCGCGTAGTTGACGAGCGTGGCCATCGCATTGACGGCCTGGTGCACGCCCCACGGGATGTGCCGGGCTGGCCGCAGCGCGAGCCAGAACGCCGTGCCCGCGCAGAGCATGCTCAGGGCGCTCACGACGATCATGATGGATACCAGTCGCAGGTCGGCCTGGCGCAATCGATCCAGATCGGCCGAGCCGAGAGCCTTCATGATGCACCATCCAAGCAGTGCAGCGCCGATCGCAAATCCAATGACCTGCGTGGCGATCCGTGCAGCCGAGAGCGCTGGCCGATTGCTTGGCATGACGGGTTCGTCCGTGGCGGGTCGCTTCATCGAATCCGCTCCCGCATGATCACCCACAGCGCGCGAAGCCCATCACGCAGGCCGATCTTCTTGCCCTCGCTGAAGCCTCGGGCCTCGTAGCGCACGGGCACCTCGCGGATCGAGCCGCCCGCGCGCGCGATCGCTGCGGTCAATTGCGGCTCGATGCCGAACCGGGGCTCGCTCAGCCTTGGTCGGATCGTGCGCAGCAGCGGCATGCGCAGCAGCTTCGAGCAGCACTCCATGTCGTGCACGCGCAAGCCGCTCACGGCATTGCTGAGGAAGGTGAGCGCACGATTGCCGGTGCGGTGCAACCACGCCACGATGCCCGGGCGAATGGCAGTGCCGTGCCATCGATCGCCGAAGACGGCCACCAAGGGATCGCTCGTCAGGGCCGCGACGAGCGCGGCGTGGTCCGCGGGGTCGTATTCCAAGTCCGCATCATGCACGAGCGCTGCGTCCTCGTCACGGGCGCGGGCGAGGATCCAGTCAAAGCCGGTCATCAGCGCGGCGCCCTTGCCGGCGTTGCGCGCATGGCGAAGAAGCGTCAAGGTCGGCACACCGGGCGCATCGCCGTGAGTCGCAGGCGCAATGGTTCCTGCGTGGCCTTCGTCTCGCGCGGCAACTGCATCGGCTGCCGATCGCCCAGCCGGCGCGCTGGCATCATCGACCAGCACGACATGCCGCGACCAGCCAGCAGGCAGCGGTGCCGCGTGCAGCCGATCGATGCAGGCCGCGAGCGTGCGTGGCTCGTTGAAGTACGGGACGACGACGAAGAGCGTGGGCATGCCGCCCGTGCAGGTCAGGGCTTCCCGAGCGATTGACGCATGCCGGTGTCGGCTTGCAGGTTCTTCAGGCGCTCGTAGTCCATCACGCCGAGGTTGCCGCTGCGGAACGCCTCCGCCACGGCGCGCGGGATGTCCGCTTCGGCCAGGATGACCACGGCACGGTTCTTCTGCGCTTCAGCCTGGAATTCGGCCTCCTGCGCCACGGCCAGCGCGCGACGCTGCTCAGCTTGCGCCTGGAAGCGCTTGGTGTCGGCCTCGGCCTGCGCCGCCTGGAGCTGTGCGCCGATGTTCTCACCCACATCCACATCGGCGATGTCGATCGACAGGATCTCGAAGGCCGTCCCGCTGTCGAGGCCCCTCGCCAGCACCGTCTTCGAGATGCGATCGGGGTTCTCGAGCACGCTCTTGTGGTGATCGGCCGAGCCGATCGTGCTGATGATGCCTTCGCCGACGCGCGCGATGATGGTTTCCTCGGTGGCGCCGCCGACGAGCCGGGCGATGTTCGTGCGCACTGTCACGCGCGCCTTGGCGCGCAGCTGGATGCCGTCCTTCGCCACGGCGTCGATCGTGTTCTTGCCGCTCGCTCGGCTCGGGCAGTCGATGACCTTGGGGTTCACGCTGGTGTTGACGGCGTCAACGATGTCACGGCCGGCGAGGTCGATCGCGACCGCGCGGTCCCAGAGCAGGTCGATCTTGGCCTTCTCTGCGGCGATCATGGCACGGACCACGTTGGTCACGCGACCGCCTGCGAGGTAGTGGGCCTCGAGCATGTTGGTGGCCAGGTCGATGCCGGCCTTCTTCGCGCTGATGCGGTTGAGCACGATCACCGCGGGGTCGACCTTGCGAAGGCGCATCATGATCAGATCGATCAGCCCCACGCTCGCTCCCGACAGCATGGCCTGCAGCCACAGCCCCAGATACTTGCTGACGATGATGAAGAGGACGAGGCCGATGAGGCCAAGCACGCCGAGGCCGATCCAGGCCCACGGCTCGAGCGCGAGGAAGAGGGGGTTCATGCCGCAAGCCTAGCCGATGGCCGTGCCCCAAACGGGAAAGTCGCCGTGGCCGGGCTTGGATGCCCGCGAAGCGGGCGCAGGCTGGGGAAACTTCAGATCGGCTCACGGCAGCGGTGGCGCAGAGCGGACCTTCGGCTGGCCATCCACATGTCCGATCACGATCACCCGCTCGCCCTCGGCGATGAATCCTGATTCGGCGACTGCATCGGTTCGGACGCCATCGAACTCGACGAAACCGACCGGACGCAGGACCGTCGCGGCGATCCCGATGGTTCCCTTGTCGACCTGCGCGCGTGCGCGAGGCGCGGCGAGCTCCTCGCCATCCTCGTCCCTGCGCGGCACACGATCCGCTTCCGCAGAAAGGATCGCACGACGACCCAGCGGCGAGCCCGACCACACCTTGATCGCCTGCACGATGGCGAACGGCGCGCTTGCGAGCAGCACGGCGCCGTAGATGAGTCCCCATCCGGTGCTGAAGGCGAACATCGATCCGATCGAGCCGAGCATGGCCACGGCGGTCAGCAGGCCGAGCAGGCCACCCGAAGGGATGAAGAACTCGAGCATGAACAGCACCAAGCCAACGACCAGCAGTCCGATCGCGACGAACAGGTATGTGTCGTCCGCTGCGCCGGTTGCCTGCTGCAGCGCGAGCAGGAAGAGTTGGCCCATCGCGGAGGCGATCATGTTCTGGACCCCCGGTGGTGACGACCGATCATGGTGCGCGCTCCACCAGCAGCGACTCGCCTTGGCGTCCAGTGACGCGAATGGCGGTTCCGGCCTCGATGAACCCTTCCGATGAGACAGCATCGAAGGGTTCGCCATCGATCGTCACCCTTCCTGACGGTCGCAGCACGCTGCTGGCCACGCCGGCCGTGCCGGGGGCGGGCAGGGCAGTCGGCTCGATGCCCAGACGTGCGCCGCCACCACCGGCCACGGTGGCTTCGAGGATCGACATCCGCGCCACGCCCCATTGAGGCAGGAGCCGTGCGGCGAGCCACGCACCGAAGGCACCCAGGACGATGCCGCCGAGCACCACCGCGAAGCCTCGCGCCAGTTGGCCCTGGCCCTCGGGCGTCGACAGCCCATCGCTCACGAACAAGCCGAGCAAGCCAGCGAGGATCGAGGCGGCACCGAGCAGTCCAACGATCCCTCCGGAGAAGAGCGTCGCGACCTCCGCGAGCACGGCGGCGACGCCGACACCTACCGCGAGCAGGGTCCACCATTGCGAGAGTCCAGCGATGAGCGGCGCGCCCACGAGCACCAGCAGCGCCGCCGTGGCGATGCTGCCGGCGACGCCGAAGCCGGGGGTGAAGAACTCGATCACGCCGAAGATCACGACCAGCGCGATCAGCAGGAGCTGGATCGGCCACTGCGTGAGCGTTCGAGCCAGCGACTCGGACCACGACTCGGGATAGCGGATCACCCGCGTGGCCCCGAACCACGCCGCAAGGGCATCATCGCCATCGACTTCACCGGCGGCCAGTCCCAGCGCACGCGCTTGGTCGCTGCGCACGACCAGCAGCGCATCGTTCGCCACAAGCTGCCCGAGGGGCTTCCATCGACCGCGCTCCGAAGCGGGGATGGGGTCGCGCGCGGCCGCCGCATCGCGCGTGGGCGACTGGAGCACCTCTTGATCGCCCACCAGCCCACGGACGAGCGCTTGCGGGATGGCTCCAGTGGACTCGCTGGCCGTCGGCAGCGAGACGGGCGTGTCGCGGTCCGGCTCGGCGCCCACCGCGCGCTCGTACTCGGTGGCGTCGACCACGGCGCGCATCCCGTCGTCGCGCTCGATCAGCCAGAGTTCCGAGCCCAGCCGCACGAACGCCTGCACCAGTCGCTCGTCGTAGCCGTGGCGTCGCGCGCTGTCGAGCACCTCGCCGATGATGGGCGCTTCGATCTTGGCGCGTTCGGTTGCGGGAAGGCCGACCAGGCCCAGGCCCGGCAGGCCCGTGATGGGCGCCGCGTCACCGAAGCTCGCGGCAGGGGACACCACGATCTCTCGCGCGCTCAGCGCGATGATCGTGCCGGCGCTGTAGGCCTTGGGGCGGACCCACGCCACGGTGTTCGCGGGTGCCTCGGACTTGATGATCGAGCAGATGTCGAGCGTCGCGCCAACCTCGCCACCAGGCGTATCGAGCTCGAGCACGACGGCATCGCAGCCGTCCTTGAGGGCACGCTCGAGGCGCCGCTGCAGGGTGGTCTTGGTGATCGCATCGATCTCGCCGTGGATCTCGATCACGCCGACTGTGCCGGCATGTCGCCAAGCAGGGACGGCCACAGGAGCATCAGCAGGCATCGGTGCCTGCCCGATGGAGCGATCGGCCGCCAGCACCGCCACGGCAGCGATCAGCAGCGCCATCGCGCGATGGATCGCGTGTGCGCAGGATCTGCGGGCCGGCCTTGGCATGCCTTGATGCTACGCCGCGCCCAATCGCCGACGCCCGATCAAACGAACAGGGGCCGGCGCGTGGCCGGCCCTTGTTCACTTGAGAGTCTAGGTCAATCCCGTGCGGAATAGTTGTGCGTGATGGCCCCCGCACTACCACTGCAGTCCCTGACGATGGCGAGGTAAATGTCGGATCGTCCAGTGGCGGAGTTGTTCTCCGTCTGGCTTACGAAGAGGTTGTCGAGTGTCTGGGTCGTCCCGACCTGGACGGCTTCAACACCCGTTGGGAAAAACGTCGGCTCAAAGGTCACGTGCGCATCGTTGTAACAAATGTTGCCTTCCCACGTCTTCGCACCGCCATGGATCTCAAGAGTCTTGGAGGTTGGATCGCAAGCGACAGTACCGCCGTTTGTCTGGATATTGCCACCGCGGTTTCCAAGTACGGCAAAGCGCGAGTTTGCGGAAAGCCGCCACTCGCGGCTTCGACGGACAGATCCTTGGATGAGAGGCATGCAATCGTATGACGTACTGCACTTGGCCTGGAGATTTGTGGTGACAGAGCGGGTTGGCGCCACGGACCCATCCCCTTGCGCCGTGTCTCCGTCCCAGAATCGATCTTGAGCAGGCTGATAGGCTTGATAGTTGTAATTCGTTGGCACGGCCACGTTACCACTGACTTCCGAAGGGCTGACCAAGACCTCCGGAGGGAAAAGCCCGAGTGCAAGCGCCGCTGCCCAGAGATTGGCGTGACTGTTCTTGACTTCATCGATTGCGCCCCGTCCTTGAATCTGTTGACCCAACACGGCTTGGCGATTGACTGCCCCTGGCAGCAGGAAGCTATTGCTTTGGTCTCCAACGGCTTGACTGATGAATGCCTTGTGGATTCCGAGGATCTGGGTCGAGTCCTTCACTTGCCGAGCAGTCTTCCGTGCGTTCGCAAGCGCAGGAAGCAGAATGCCGAGCAGCAGGGCGATGATGGCCATCACGACCAGCAGTTCGATCAGGGTGAATGCACGAGAGTTCTTCATGGGGTGTTCCTTGAATGATTAGGTGGTTGTTTGTGTGTTGACTGGTTCACTGCAGCGATCGACATCAGGGCAACAGGGGGTCGAAGGCGGGAATCATGGCGGTGGCTGTCACGTTGTTCGGGAAGATCCCGAGCCACGTGTCGCCGCTGGTCGCGCCGTTCGGCGTGCCGGGGCCGGCGCCCGGGCCCGACGACGAGTAGCAACCGACGCCATCGTTGCCCCACTCGCAGAAGTGGAGGATGTCCTTCTTCAGTTCGCTGTTGCCGCAGCGGTACTGCACTTCACCGAACGGTCCTTCGGCCATCGAGCCGTGACCGTCGGTGTAGACGATGTTGCCATCCCAATTTTGGTTGTCGCCATGCAATCTGAGAGTAGGACTTTTGGTGAAATTATCCCCAGATAGTGGATTAGATTCAGATGTGATCTGCCAGCCTCGGTTGCCGATCATCCCACGCTGCCCACCATCCGGCGAGAAGGCCTTGAACCAGACCAGATTCTTGCGCAATCCGATGATTGCGAGGTGAGCGTAAGAAGTGTTCCCAATCACTCCACCAGAGCCGGTGATTTGGGCCGAGAAATTTTCGTCCCAGTACTTGTCCTGAGCGGGGGCATACTGGTTGAAGTCGTAGTCCTGATCGACTTGGATGAAGGGATTCACTTCAGTCGGCCCAACCAGCAGATCGACGCTAAACATGTTGCGGGCAACGGAGAGTGAGTACAGGTTCTTCGTGTTGTTGCGAGTCACGTCCTCGTTGCCCTGGCCGGGAACCTGAATGCCGTTGAAGGCGAGCCGGTTGGCGTAGCCAGGGGTCGGAAGTCTGTTGCGCTCCAGTTCATTGGCGGCCACTAGCCACGCTTGGTAGATACCCTTCAATTGGGTCAGGTCCTTGACCGTCTTGGCTTGCTGCTGGGCCTTTTGCAGCGCGGGGAGGAGCAGGCCGATCAGCACCGCGATGATGGCGATGACGACCAGCAGCTCGACCAGGGTGAAGGCACGGGGGGTCTTCTTCATGACTGCGAATCTCCTTGCTTGGCTCGGTGCACGGGGCACCGGCCGCGGTCGCCCACCACCATGGGTGCGCAACCGTTGAACCGTGGAACGGGCAACGGAACATCCGTTGCCGCGCTGCGAGTGATCACAGGATCACTCGTGGCTGGAGCGCCGCACGAGCAACGCAAGGGCGTGCCATGTGGCAGTATCCCTGCGGGACTGGTGCATGTGGTCCAGCCTCATATGAACTCGAGGCTTCGAGGCACACAGCGGAACCGCACGTCGACGCCAGATGGCGGCTGATGCGATTCGAGCCAGGATGTCGGCTGCTGCGGCGAAACAAGGGTGACCGAAACCGGTCGAATAAGTACAACTTGGGGAACGAGCCGCGGCAGGCCTGTGACCCGAGGGCCACGCACGAATTTTACATCAGACGATACGCCGGTCAAGTCGGAGGGGTCGCACGAGGGTCCGGAATTCACTCCATTGACGGCCGCCCGGTACCGTTGCGTCATGCCCACTCCGTCCGAAGCCCTGTCGGCCCTTGGCCTTGTCCTTCCGCCAGCCCCCAGGCCGGTTGCCAGTTACGTGCCGTTCGCTCGATCCGGCAATCTGGTCTGGATCTCGGGTCAGCTCCCGTTCCGAGACGGAGCGCTGACCACGACCGGCCCCGTGCCCTCGGCATGCTCGGTCGATTCCGCGCAGCAGGCTGCCCGGCAGTGTGCCTTGAATGCGCTTGCGGTCGCCGCCGACGCCGCTGGCGGACTGGACAGGATCGAGCGCGTGCTGCGCGTCGGGGTCTTCGTGCAGAGCGATGCTGGCTTCACGGAGCAGCCCAAGGTGGCGAATGGTGCCAGCGACCTGCTGCAACAGATCTTCGGTGAAGCTGGCCGACACGCTCGCGCGGCGGTCGGCAACGTCGCGCTGCCGCTCGGCGCGAGCGTCGAGGTCGAGCTGCTCGTGCAGGTCCGCTGACCGCGCGAACGAGCCGCCGGCACTTCGGTGCGCTGCGTGAATACGCGTGTTGAGCGGCCGTCGCTCCGTTGGGGCGCCGGCATGCCTCGTTCGCTCAGACAGTTCTCGCCTGCTCAGAAACTGGCGCGGATGGCAACGTGTGGTCACTGACTGGCACTGCGCGCCAGCTTTCCTCGCAGGCTGCGCAACTCGCTCGGCGAGGCATGCCGCGCCCCCTTTCCGTGACGGCCGCAAGGAAGCACTCGCGCAGTGCCACGAACTTCCGATGCGACCGAGCATTCATGAACAGTGCTGCGCTCGTCCGGAGCGACCAAGCGGTTCTGAGCTGCGCGGCCTGCGGAGCCGCGAAGGCGGCACCGTGTGCGACCATTGGAGGCGGGTGCCAGCCCCGCCGAGCGACGCAGGAGGAGCGCGCGCGGAGCCGGGTGCAGCGCGCGCGTCCGCGCAGCCGGGACCCGAGGTCGCGGGAGGACGAGTGCGAGATCTCGAGGCCGACCGGAGCCGGTTCGCCGCGCGATGGCGTACTTACTTCGACAGGAGCAAGTACAGCAGCAGGCCGTTCACGAGCACGCTGGCGCCCAGACCGATCGCCATGCCGAGCGTGACAGGATTGGCGAAGGCGCTCGGCGGTCCCGCGTGGCGCAACTCCTTGGTCGAAGGCTGGTCGTCGACCGCGGCAGCAAGCGAACCCACATCGAGTGGCTTCCGCGCATGGTGCGGGGCCTCGCCCTTCATCACGAGGTCGATGTCCTCGATCAGTTCCTTCGCTGACTGGTAGCGGTCGCGCGCGGGCTTGGCCATCATCATCTCGACGACCTCTGCGCAGCCGTTGGAAATGCTCGGAACAAGGTGATCCGGTGGGACAAGG
>Ga0194125_10013529_pt1 | contig 10593 bp, 11 predicted proteins | sample TA2KigC250mmetaG_FD_148626 | JGI IMG/M metagenome (GOLD analysis project Ga0194125, IMG submission 148626) | Freshwater microbial communities from Lake Tanganyika, Tanzania - TA2015034 Kigoma Deep Cast 250m | ecosystem: Environmental > Aquatic > Freshwater > Lake | place: Tanzania: Lake... | reverse complement strand
GCTTACAATCGTCTGCCCCGGGCCGGCGTTTGACCACGCTGGCGGTGCGGCAGCGCTAACTGGGAGGCGAGGGTAATGAATAGAATGAATAGAAAGCAGCTCCTTCTCGCGACAGGCATGGTCCTGAGCATGACGGGGACCGCCGGCGCCGCCGAGTGCGTGCGCATCGTCGGGCCCGAATGGGGTTCGGAAAAGCAGTCGCCCGATCCGGCGGTGCTGCTGGCGCAATACGACCTGCAGCTGGCGAACTCGATCTACGACCCGTTCGTCACGGTCGACGAGAACCTAGCCGCGGTGCCCGCCATCGCCAAGTCGTGGAGCTCGAACGACGACGGCACCGTGTGGACGTTCAAGCTGAACACCGGCATCAAGTTCCACGACGGCAGCGATCTCGATTCGGCCGACGTGATCTACACCTACAAGCGGATCATGGACGAGGCCACGGCGTCGGCCGGCGCGGCGGAGTTGACCCAGATTAAGCCCGAGTACCTCTCGGCGCCGGACCCGGAGACGGTCGTCGTCACGCTGCCTTCGATCAACGCCGAATTGCCGCTGATCATGGCGACCAAGTGGGCGCTGGTCGTGCCCGAGGGTTCGACCACCGAGCAGCTGCACAACACGCCGAACGGATCGGGGCCGTTCATGCTGCCCAAGTTCGAGCTGGGCGCCGCCAAGATCCGGCTCGACAAGAACCCGAACTACTGGCGCCAGGGCCTGCCTAAGGCCGACTGCCTGGAGATCACCGGCATCAACGAGTCGACCAGCCGCACCAGCGCCCTCCTGGCCGGCGAGGCCGACGTCATGACCCACCTGGACGGCGCCAGCGTGCCGGTCGTGCAGGGCAACCCCGACGTCCAGATCCTGCAGGGCAAGGGCGGCACGATCCTGACCATGAGCATGTTCGTGGATACGCCGCCGTTCGATGACGTGCGCGTGCGCAAGGCGCTGAAGATGGTGATCGACCGTCAGGCGATCCTGGACACCGCCCTGCTCGGCTTCGGCGTGATCGGCAACGATTCGCCGGTGCCGACCTCGTCGCCAGACGCCTGGACCCAGGAGGCCCCGGCGCGCGACGTCGAGGGCGCCAAGGCACTGCTGGCCGAGGCGGGCTACGCCGACGGCCTGACCGTCGACCTCTACACCGGCGATATCTGGCCGGGCCACGCGACCATGTCGCAGGCCTTCCAGCAGATGGCGGCCGAGGCCGGCATCACGGTCAACCTGATCCAGACGCCGTCCTCGGAGTACTGGGACACCGCTTGGCTGAAGCAGCCCTTCGTGGGTTCCTACTGGGGCCAGCGGCCGCCGGTGACCGCGCTCGCGATCGCGTACCGCAAGGACGCCGAGTGGAACGAGACCCACTGGTACCGCGACGACTACGAGGCGATCCTCGACGAGGCGGCCGCGACCATCGACAACGACGCGCGGCGCGCCCTCTACCAGAAGGCCGGCAAGCTGCTGGCCGAGGAAGGCGGCGTGATCGTGCCGGTCGTCACGGTGACGATCTCGGCCGTGCGCACCGGCTGCTCGGGCTACAACGTGCCGACGGACCACAACCGTCAGGATTTCTCGACGGTGTCCTGCGAATAGCCGCTGCGCACGGCTTGACGCGAGGGAGGGCTTCGGCCCTCCCTTTTTCTTTGTCCCGCGACAGAGGCCGCCATGCTTGATTTCCCGCTCGCCCAGCTCGAGCACCTGGGGCCGTACCAGATCGTGGGGCACCTCTCGTTCGTGCTGGCGGCGCCGTCGTTCCTGCTGCGCGACATCCTGCTTCTTCGTCTGGTGGCCGTGGTCGCGTCGCTGTGCAACATCGCGTTCGCCTTCGGCGGCCTGCCGACGACCAACTGGATCGTCATCGCCTGGCAGGTCGTGTTCATCACGATCAACGCGTCGTGGAGCGCGCGCCTGGTGCGCGAGCGCAGCGGCATCCGCTTCTCGGACGAGGAGCGCGAGCTCTACCAGACCGTGTTCCGCGCCTTCGCGCCGGTCGAGTTCATGAAGCTCTTGCGCCTGGCCCGCTGGTCGCGCGCCGAGCCCGGCACGTTGTTGGCCGCCGCCGGTCGGCCCGTGCCGGACCTGATGCTGGTCCACAACAACGCGGTCGCCGTCGATCTGGCTGAGGGTGGCACGCGCACGCTGCGCGACGGCGCCTTCGTGGGTGAGCTCAGCTTCGTGCGCGGCGGCGCGGCCAGCGCGACCGTGCGGGTCGTCGAACCGACCCGCTACCTGGCATGGTCCAAGCCGGCGCTGGTCGCCCTTCTGGAGCGCAACCCGGCGCTGCGCACCGCGCTGCAGACGGTGATCAGCGAGGATCTGACGAAGAAGCTGCTGGAGTCGCGTTGAAGGGTCGTCAGAGCGGCCAGACGCGGGGGAACAGCATGCCCGCCAAGGGTCGGCCTTCGACCGCGTCGAACGGCGGCAGGATCGCCACGCGGGCGTCGGTGAAGCGGTAGCCGCCGTGGTTGTAGATCGCGTCGTCGCCGACCCAGCGTGGGGTCACCGCGCGCCGCCGCCGCGCCGGTAAGCATCAACCTCGCTGTCCGTCAGGTCGCGCGGCACGTCCCTAGCGCAGGTTGGCGGCGAGGAACGACCCGCCCAGTTCCAGTCCTTCCTCGTCGATGCCGTGGCCAATCCCGCGCGCCACATGAAACTCGGCCGGCACGCCGGCTTCGACCAGGTCGCCCAGCGCCTCGTGCAGCGACGACACGGGCACCACCTGATCGGCGTCGCCGTGGATCAGCAGGATCGGCGGGTGCGCGCGCACCGCGTCGGCCAGGGTTTCGGCACCGATCAGCGCGCCCGAGTAGCCGAGCACGGCGGCGCAGGCGCGCGCCCGACGCAAGCACACGTGCAGCGCCATCATGGCACCCTGGCTGAAACCGACCAGGGCCAGCCGATCATCGCCGAGCCCCAACCGGGCGAGTTCGGCGTCGAGGAAGGCGTCGATCAGGCCGCGCGCCCGACGCAAGCCCACGTGCAGCGCCATCATGGCACCCTGGCTGAAACCGACCAGGGCCAGCCGATCATCGCCGAGCCCCAACCGGGCGAGTTCGGCGTCGAGGAAGGCGTCGATCAGGCCGCGCGCCCGCTCGGCACCGGCCAGCAGGGCACGCGGGCTCGCGTCAAGGAAGCTGAACCACTGCAGACCCATGGGGTTCTGGTCGCACCGGTCGGGCCCGTGGGGCGAGACGAAGTGGGCGTCGGGCAGCGCGCGCGCCCACGCCGGCGCCAAACCGATCAGATCATCGCCGTTGGCGCCCCAGCCGTGCAGCAGCACGACAAGCGAGCGCGCACAACCCTGCCGCGCGGGCGGAACGGACGGACTGGACAGCAAGGCCATGGCGCGTTGACCCGAAGATGATGCGCGCCGTACCTACACCAGATGGCCGGCATCGTCACCCGCTTCGCGCCCAGCCCCACGGGTCCGCTGCACCTCGGCTCGGCCTTCGCCGCGCTGTTCGCCGAACGGGCTGCGCGCGAGGCCGGCGGTATGTTCCTGCTGCGCATCGAGGACCTGGATTTCACCCGCTGCCGGCCCGAGCACGAGGCGGCAATCCTGGAGGATCTCGCGTGGCTCGGCATCGCGTGGGACGGTCCAGTGCGCCGGCAGTCCGAGCACCTGTCCGACTTCGCCCAGGCGCTGGAACGCCTGCACGGGCAGGGCGTCGTCTACCCCTGCTTCTGCACGCGTGGCGATGTGCTGCGCGCGGCGACGGCGCCCCACGGTCCCGAGGGTCCGGTCTACCCGGGCACGTGCCGGCACCTCGACGCGGCGACGCGGGAGGCCCGCATCGCCGCGGGCCACGGCCACGCCTTCCGTCTGGACCTGGCGCGCGCGCTCGCCCTCACCGGCCCGCTCGGCTGGACCGATCGGGACGCCGGACCGCAGACCGCACGACCCGAGCTGTTCGGCGACATCGTCGTGGCGCGGCGCGACATCGGCACCAGCTATCACGTGGCCGTGGTGGTCGACGATGCCTTGCAGGGCGTGACGCTGGTGACACGGGGCGAGGACCTGTTCGCCGCGACGCATGTCCAGCGCGTGTTGCAGGCGTTGCTGGGGTTGGCGCCGCCGGCCTACCACCATCACCGGCTGATCCTGGACGACGCGGGGCAGCGGCTGGCCAAGCGCGCGCCAAGCGCCACGCTCGGCGGCCTGCGCGCCACCGGCCAGACGCCCGCGCAGGTCCGCGCCTGCCTGGGTTTCGCCTGACGACGGTGTCAGCCCGCGCCGCCGAGCGGCCAGGGCGGCTTCTCGATCACACGCACGTCATGAATGCCGTCGATGGCGCTCAGGCGCTCGATCAGGTCCTCGCGCGCCGTGCGTTCGAGGTCCACGACCTCGATGGTGAGGAAGTAGTGTTCGTCGCGATCGCTCGTCATGCCGATCAGGCGGTCCGGCATCACCCGCGCCCGCGCCATGGCCCATACGACCCGGGCGAGCACGAGGGGATCCGCCTCGGCGACGACGAGGAAGGCGGTCGATGTGACGACGTCGACCAAGTTCTCGCGTCCCGACTGTCCTCCTCGGCTGTCGAACCCGTCGTCGATCCCCACGCATAGTGTGGGGACGGGCGCGGCGAGCGGCAATGGTCGCGGGTCGTTCGGACGTGACGCCCGTCACAGGCCGAATGGGAATAGGGCGGTGCCGCCGTTCGTTTGCGGGGTGGATGCGTCCGCGCTCAGGCGGAGCGGGCCTCGGCCGTTGCGACGAACACCTTTTCGACCCCCACAAGCCTGCGCAGCCGCGCGGCCAGCAGTTCGGTCCGGTCGGCGGGCAAGTCCATCTCCAGGTTCACGGCGAGCCGCCCCTTGCGCGCGTGGTGCACGCTGGAGAACCGGCGCGGCGTGGGGAAACCCCGCGCCAGGACCGTGAACAGACGTTCCAGCGTGCCGGGCTCAGCCTCGGCGACGACGGCGAAGGATACGACGGATTGAGCGCTAGGCTCGGCTTGGGCGGACATGGCACACGATCTCCGGTGACGAATGGCGACGAACAGCGACAACCCGGCCCGTAAGTCGGACCGGGTGGCTAATTCGCGCAATCGTCCCGAAATGGAACTGTGCCATGGCGATAAGGTAGCCCCGGCATCGACCGGTTGCAAGTGATCTGGGTCACGCGGTAGCGCGCGACACGAGGCGTCGGTTGACCGCCAGCCCGGCCAGGCTGAGCACCGCGAACGTCGCGGCCATGGGCATGGCGGTGCCGTCGTGGACCAGACCGACCAGGGTCGAGGCCGCCGCGCCGAGGCCAAACTGCAGGCTACCCAGCAGCGCTGAGGCGTAGCCCGCGACGTTGCCGAAGGGCACCATGGCGAGCGCCGCCGCGTTGGGCAGCACGAAGCCGAGCGCCGTGATGCCGACGAACAGCGGTGCGATCAGCCCAGCGGTGCCGCCCACGCCCGTGGCCGCCGCCGCCATCAGGCAGAGCGCAGCCCCGGCCATCACCACCACGCCGCGCGCGGCGACGGCGGCCGGCCGGTAGCGGCGCACAATGCGGCCGCTGATCTGCGCGCCGGCGACGTAACCGACGGCGTTGGCGCCGAAGATCCAGCCGAAGTCCTCGGGCGGCACGCCGTGCAGCGTGATGAACACGAACGGCGCCGAGGGGATGTAGGCGAAAAGCCCGGCCAGGCATAGCCCGCCCGTGAGCGCGGGGCCGAGGAAGCGGCGATCCATCGCCAGCCGCGCGTATTTGGCGAGGATAGCGCCCAGCAGCAACGCGCGCACGGGCGAGCGATGGGTTTCGCGCAGGCGGAAGCACGCGGCGCCCAGACACGCCAGGCCGAACCCAGCCAGCACCAGGAAGATCGCCGACCAACCCATGTGGACCAGCACGTAGCCGCCGGCGAGCGGGGCGAGGATGGGCGCCGCGCCCATGACCAGGATCAGCGCCGAGAACATGCGCGCGGCTTCGATGGGTTCGAACAGGTCGCGCACCATGGCCCTGGCCGCGACCACGCCCGCGCCCGCGCCCAACGCTTGCAGCAGGCGCAAGCCGGTGAACGTTTCGACCGAGGGCGCCACGGCGCACCCCAGCGAGGCCAGCACGAACAAGGCGAGACCGGCGTAGAGCGGCTTCTTGCGCCCGAAGCGGTCGAGCAGCGGCCCGTAGAACGCCTAGCCAACGGCGTAGCCCAGGAAGAACACGGCGAGCGTACGTTGGATCGCCGCCGTGTCGGCTGCGAACGCGAGCTCCAGCGCCGGCAGGGCCGGCAGATACCTGTCGATCGCCATGGGCGCGAACGCGGTCAGCGCGCCCAGGATGATCGTCAGCTCGAAGCGATGCAGGCGGGTCATGAGAGGGCGGATCCGCGCCGGGCGGCACAACGGGGACGTGGCGCGCCTCTATACGCGCTTCACCCCCGGCCACGCCAAGGATTCGCGCGGCTCAGCGCCGGGCGAGGTCAGCCAGGTCGCCGACGATGGCGCCGAGGTCGAAGTCCTTGGGCGTGTAGATGCGCGCGACGCCGGCGTGGCTCAGCGCGTCGCAATCGCGGCGCGGGATGATGCCGCCCACCACCACGGGCACGTCGGCCTGGCCCTGGGCCTTCAGCCGGTCGATCACGTCGGCGACCAGCGGACCGTGCGCGCCGGACAGGATCGACAGCCCGACCACGTCGACACGCTGGGCCTTGGCCTCGGCCGCGATGTCGGCCGGTGTCTGGCGGATGCCGCGATACGTCACCTCGAAGCCGCAGTCGCGGGCGCGGAGCGCGATCTGCTCGGCGCCGTTGGAATGACCGTCGAGCCCCGGCTTGCCCACCAGCAGGCGCGGCGCGCGACCGAGCCGTGCGGCCGTGGCCGTCACCCGTTCGCGCGCAGCGGCCAGGGCATCGTCCGCGCCGGCCGCCAAGCCGTCCAGCCCGGTCGGCGCGCGGTACTCGCCGAACACTTCGCGCAAGGCGCCGGCCCATTCGCCTGTGGTGACGCCAGCGTGGGCGCAGGCGATGGACGGTTCCATGACGTTGGCGCCCGTCGTGGCGGCATCGCGCAGCGCGGCCAGCGCCGCGGCGACCTTGGCCTCGTCGCGGCCGCGCCGCCAGGTCTCGAGCCGAGCGATCTGGTCCTGCTCGACGCGCGCATCCACGCGCACCACGTCGGCGCCGCCCTGCTGGCCGAACGGCGAGAGCTCCGCGTCGGTGTAGGCGTTGACCCCGATCACGACGCACTGGCCCGCCTCGATGGCGGCCAGCCGGTCGCGGTTGGCGGCGACCAGCGCCTGCTTCATGACCCCGGCCTCGACCGCCGCGACCGCGCCGCCCAAGGCTTCGATGCGCTCGAGCTCGGCGCGCGCCGCCGCCGCCAGCTCAGCGACCTTGGCCTCGACGGTCGGGTTGCCGTCGAACAGATCATTGTACTCCAGGAGGTCCGTCTCGAAAGCAACGATCTGCTGCAGCCTGAGGCTCCACTGCTGGTCCCACGGCGTCGGCAGGCCCAGCGCCTCGTTCCAGGCCGGAAGCTGCACGGCTCGGGCGCGCACGCGCTTGGACAGCACGACCGCCAGCATCTCGAGCAGGATGCGGTAGACGTTGTTCTCGGGCTGCTGCTCGGTCAGGCCGAGCGAATTGACCTGAACGCCGTAGCGGAACAGCAGGTCCTTGGGGTCGGCGACGCCGTAGCGCGTCCGCCCGATCGCCTCCCACAGTTCGGCGAACGCGCGCAGCTTGCACATCTCGGTGACGAAGCGCACGCCGGCGTTGACGAAGAAGCTCATGCGGCCGAATACCGCCGGGAACGCCTCGGGCATCACCTGGCCCGAGGCGCGCACACGATCGAGGATGGCGAGCGCGGTCGAGAGCGCGTAGGCGACCTCCTGCACCGGCGTCGCGCCGGCCTCCTGCAGGTGGTACGAGCAGACGTTGACCGGGTTCCACTTGGGCACCGCGCCCACGGCGAAGACGACCGTGTCGACGGTCAGTCGCAGGCTCGGCTCGGGCGGAAAGACGTAGGTCCCGCGCGACAGGTACTCCTTGACGATGTCGTTCTGGGTGGTGCCGGCCAGCGCCGCGCGCGCAACGCCCTGACGCTCGGCCAGCGCGATGTAGAGCGCCAGCAACCACGGCGCCGTCGCGTTGATCGTCATGGACGTGTTCATCTGGTCGAGCGGCAGGCCCTCGAACAGGGTCGCCATGTCGCCCAGGTGGCATATCGGAACGCCGACGCGCCCGACCTCGCCGCGCGCGAGCGGGTGATCGCTGTCGTAACCGGTCTGGGTCGGCAGGTCGAAGGCGACCGAAAGACCGGTCTGGCCCTTGGCCAGGTTGGTGCGGTAGAGCGCGTTCGACGCCGACGCCGAGGAGTGGCCGGCGTACGTGCGCATCAGCCACGGACGGTCGCGCTGGGCAGTTTTTCCGGTCTTGGGGGCCATTGTCATGGTCTCGCGTGCCGAAGGTAGCCGAGCGCCCCTCATGTTGCACTGCAAAACATTCTTGCTTCGTTTACCCCGCCGGGCCAAGTATATCGTGGATCTGCACACCGAGCCGGCCTGCTGCACTGCACTGGCCCGCTCGTTGCACGGAGAACCCGGATCACCGCCCCGCCCAGGAGCCGACCATGTGTGCCGCCGCCGTCCAGGCCGCCCCTGCCAAGCCCGCGCTGAAGGACCTCTACGAGGTGGGCGAGATTCCGCCGCTCGGCCACGTGCCGGCGCGCATGTACGCCTGGGTCATCCGGCGCGAACGCCACGGACCGCCCGAGGAGGCCATGCAGGTCGAGGTGGTCAAGACCCCGCCCATCGGCCCCGACGAGGTGCTGGTTCACGTCATGGCGGCGGGCGTCAACTACAACGGCATCTGGGCCTCGCTCGGCAAGCCGATCTCACCCTTCGACGGGCACAAGGCGCCGTTCCACATCGCCGGGTCCGATGCCTCGGGCGTCGTCTGGGCGGTCGGCTTGAAGGTCAAGCGCTTCCAGGTCGGCGACGAGGTCATCGTCCACTGCAACCAGGACGACGGCGACGACGAGGAATGCAACGGCGGCGATCCCATGAATTCGCCGAGCCAGCGCATCTGGGGCTACGAGACACCGGACGGATCGTTCGCCCAGTTCTGCAAGGTGCAGGCGCGCCAGCTCATGCCGCGTCCGCGCCACCTGACATGGGAGGAGAGCGGCTGCTACGTGCTGACGCTGGCGACCGCGTACCGCATGCTGTTCGGCCACCGGCCGCACATCCTGCGCCCCGGCGACAACGTGCTGGTGTGGGGCGGCGCGGGCGGGCTCGGCTCCATGGCGATCCAGCTCATCGCCACCGCCGGCGCCAACGCGATTGCGATTATCTCGGACGACTCTAAGGAGGAGTTCGTCCGCTCGCTCGGCGCGGTCGCGGCGATCAACCGCAACAAGTTCGATTGCTGGGGCCAGTTGCCCGACGTGGACGATGTCGCGGGCTACGCCGAGTACATGAAGAAGGTGCGCGAATTCGGCCGCGCCATCTGGAACACCACCGGCAAGGGCAACGACGTCGACTTCGTGTTCGAGCACCCGGGCGAATCGACCTTCCCGGTGAGCTGCTTCGTGGTCAAGCGCGGCGGCATGGTCGTGTTTTGCGCCGGCACGACCGGCTACAACCTGACCATGGATGCGCGCTTCATCTGGATGCGCCAGAAGCGTATCCAGGGCAGCCACTTCGCCAACCTGAAGCAGGCATCCCAGGCGAACCGGCTAGTCATCGCGCGCCGCATCGACCCGTGCATGAGCGAGGTGTTCCCGTGGAACGACATCCCGCGCGCGCACACCAAGATGTGGAAGAACCTGCACAAGCCGGGGAACATGGCTGTGCTGGTCCAGGCCAAGCGCCCGGGCATGCGCACCATCGAGGAAGCGGCCGAGGCGTGAACGACCCGCGGGGATCGGCCGCGATCGACCTCGGGCGATTGACGGCGGCACTCAGCGCGGCTGAGCGTATTCTGGATAGCGCCCGGCGCGCGGTTGCCCAGCACGTGGCGCCGGGCGGCCGGCTGAACGCCGCGCGGCTCGATGAGCAACAGGCAGCGGCCCACGGCCTCGCCTGGCTTGCGACCTACGTCGAGGCGCTGCGCCAGGTGCTGGCGTGGATACGCCGGATCGACGATGCCGGCCGGCTCGGGTCGCTGGAACGCGCCATGACGCTGGCCGCGTTCGGCGAGTACCTGGCGCAGATCGCCGGCGGCCTGCCCATGAGCCAGGGCGAGATCGTGCGGCTCGCCGAGCTCGGCGTCGACGCGTCTGACATCGCGCGCTTCGCCCAGGACCCGGCGGTTGTCGCCTTGTGCGCTGAGGCTGGGGCACCGGCCGCGCGCGCGCGCCTGGCCGCGCTGCTGGCCGAGGCCGCCGACGGCGGCGAGCTCGGCGATCCCGGTTTCGCCGACGAGACCCTGGTCCAGGTGCGCGACCAGTTCCGCCGCTTCGTCGAGACCCGAGTCGTGGCCGAGGCGCCGCGTTGGCACGGCGCCGACACCTTGATCCCCATGGCGGTGATCGAAGATCTGGCGGCCATGGGCGTCTTTGGCCTGACCGTGCCCGAGGAGCACGGCGGGCTCGGACTCAGCAAGACCGCCATGTGCGTGGTCACCGAGGAACTGTCGCGCGGCTACATCGGCGTGGGCTCACTCG
>Ga0194125_10013524_pt1 | contig 10595 bp, 10 predicted proteins | sample TA2KigC250mmetaG_FD_148626 | JGI IMG/M metagenome (GOLD analysis project Ga0194125, IMG submission 148626) | Freshwater microbial communities from Lake Tanganyika, Tanzania - TA2015034 Kigoma Deep Cast 250m | ecosystem: Environmental > Aquatic > Freshwater > Lake | place: Tanzania: Lake... | reverse complement strand
CATATCGATATGCCATAACCACTCTCCTTTCGTACGACTTTATTGTATCATATCGATATGGTCTCTCGTAGATAATTTTATGCTTCATGCTAAATTTTTACCCTCACCCTAATTACGACACAGTCTCCAAGGGGAGAGGGTGGAGGGTGAGGGGGAATTTCAAATATTTTTGGCTAGGGTTTAGAGGAGCCTTTATCAAAATGAGATAGTAAAGGGGGTGAGATGACGGGTATTTTTAAAATAGCTAAGATTGAGTAAAAAGAAAGGAGGGAGGGCAATGAAAAAATTGTATCGAGTAATTTTTTGTTTGTTTGTATTAAGTCTAACCATTTGGAACTTCGGCATTGGTGATTTGGCTCAAGGCGCAACAAAACCTCTCACCAAAATAAAGATAGGTGGGGGGAGGGTTGGAGATCCATGGTACATCCTTTCAGAGGCATTGGCCTACTTTATTAATCATGGATCTGAGTGGTTAAGGGCTACGGTAGTGGCCACTCCTGGCATTACCGGAAATATAGAGTTGGCTATAAAATCCCCAAATGAATACATTTACATTTCAGATACACTAAATTTTATTCATATGCAAAAAGATCCCTATGGGAAAAAGTTTAATTATTATAACAAGATCAGATTTATCTCAAACCAATGTTCTCTAACTTTTACCTGGGTTACCCTTGATAAGAATATTAAGACCGGAAAGGATTTGGCAGGGAAGACCGTAGGTATTAAAAGAAAGGCAGCCCCTTATGTCGGAGAAACAGGGGTCCTGAGGCACTGGGGCGTCCTGGATAAGGTAAAGCTGGTGCATAGTGGTTTTGGCGAGGCCGTGAAGAATCTTAAGGATGGGTTGATGGATGTAGCCCACATGACATTTGACCATATTTATCCTGCTGGTTTTAGCAAGGGAGTTTTTATCACCGATCTGGAAACCAAAGGACCTGTTTACTATATCAGTACGGAGCCTGAAATAATAAAAGAGCTGTATAAAGAAGGCATTGTGGCTGATATAACGATAAGAATACCTCCTGGAATGTTAGATTATAAAACACAGTTAAATGAACTATGGTGTTATTCTGCTGCAATATTTATTGGTGCTGATGAGAGGATGGACCCGGATATTGTTTATGAGGTTACAAGGGTGATATGGGAGAGTGCGGGGAAGTGGGAGACCTGGCATCCTCAGGGGAAGCATATGACGAGGGATTTTATTCCAGCCAGTCCTATAGACCTTCAGTTTGTCCATCCTGGCGCCAAAAAATTCTATGACGAGCATAAAATTAAGGTGAAGAAGCTTGGCGATCTGCTTCGCTAAAACTATGGTCGACGCCAAATTTCTATTGACAATTGGGGGAATTTAAAAGATTATGATTAAAACTTTCGAGAACCCTATATCGAAATTATTGAGGTTCGCAAAAGTAATGGAACACTATCCTTTTTATTACATCCCCCTCACCATCCCCTCTCCCCCGAATACGGGGGAGAGGACTTCGTCGTGAGCTCAGTCGAACGATAAAGGTGAGGGGGTCAAATGTGATGGCAATTTTCGTTCCATTATTTATATGAAAGTTAATAATTGTAAAGTGGGTGAGATATGGATACCTTTTATAAAGAAGTCAGGTTATTTTTAAAATACCCAAGATTGGGTAGAAAGAAGGAGGGAAAGCCATGAAAAAATTGTATCGATTGATTTTTTGTTTGCTGTTATTAAGTTTAACCCTTTGGAGCTTTGGCATTAATGATCTGGCTCAAGGCGCAACAAAACCTCTCACCAAAATAAAGATAGGTGGAGGGAGGGTTGGAGATCCCTGGTATATACTTTCAGAGGCATTGGCCTACTTTATAAACCATGGGTCTGATTGGTTAAGGGCAACGGTAGTGGCCACTCCCGGCATTACTGGTAATGCTGAGCTTGCTATGAAATCTCCGAATGAATATCTCTATGCAATGGAAATGGGGAACTATATCCATATGCAAAAAGACCCCTATGGGAAAGCGTATAATTATTATAATAAATGTAGATTTATCTCAATACAGTCTTCTCTAACTTATACCTGGGTTACCTTTGACAAGAATATTAAGACCGGGAAGGATTTGGTAGGGAAGACCGTGGGTATTAAAAGAAAGGCGGCTCCCTATTTTACAGAAGTGGGGGTCCTGAGGCACTGGGGCGTCCTGGATAAGGTGAAGGTGGTTCACAGTGGTTTTGGAGAGGCCGTGAAGAATCTTAAGGATGGGTTGATGGATGTAGCCCACATGACATTTGACCATATTTATCCTGCTGGTTTCAGCAAGGGAGTTTTTATCACCGATCTGGAAACCAGGGGACCTGTCTACTATATCAGTACGGAGCCGGAGATAACAAAGAAGATGTATGAGGAGGGCATTGGTGCCGATATAGCGGTAAGGATACCTCCGGGGGCGTTAGATTATAAAACACAGCTCAGCGAAGTATGGTGTCATGCCGCACCTCTATTCTTTGCTGCTGATGAGAGGATGGATCCGGATATCGTTTATGAGGTGACCAGAGTAATATGGGAGAGTGCCGGGAAATGGGATACCTGGCACCCTCAGGGGAAGCATATGACGAAGGATTTCATTCCAGCCAGTCCCATAGAGCTTCAGTTTACACATCCTGGCGCCAAGAAATTCTATGATGAGCATAAAATTAAGGTGAAGAAGCTTGGCGATCTGCTTCACTAAAACATAGTCAAACATATTTGAAATTTCTCTCTGCTCTTCCCCTCTCCCAGAGGGGAGAGGGAGAGGGTGAGGGGTGAGGTCGTTATGAACAAAGAGCCTGGGGAGCCAAAACCAATGGTTTCCAGAATATTACTTGTTATCCTGCAAATAGTAGCGATAGCCATGGCTGTCTATCAACTTGCCTTTACACAGTATTTGATTCAAGACCCTGTTGGACATCGAATCACGCACCTCGGTTTTGCCCTCGCGGTAGTTCTCTTAGCATTCATGACAGAGAGTAACAGGAGGAGGAGTTGGCTTCTGGGATTAGGGTTGGTCCTTTCCAGTCTATTGGTTACCGGCTACCTTATGATCCTCCTTGACGAAATTTTGACATATCGCTCGGCAATGCCCATCGCCTCGGATTTAATCATTGCCAGTCTTTTATTAGTTGTTGTCTTCATCACCACTTACCTGGTATATGGGAAGACTTTTCCCATACTTGCTGTCCTCTCCCTCATTTATCTCTATTTTGGTCGTTACCTCCCATATCCTTATACTGTAGCTGATGTGCCAGTTAGACGCATCCTCATGTGGTTGAGCGCTTCCCTTGGCACTGAGGAAGGGATATACGGAGACATCCTGGCAATCTCAGCCAATTACCTCTTCCTCTTTATCTTTTTTGGTTCCATGTTGGAAGTATTTGGGGGGATTAGGTTTATTTTAGGAATAGGTAGCTGGATTGGGTCAAAGCTGAAAAGCGGACCTGCAGCGGTGGCGGTAATTGGTAGCTCTCTTTTAGGGACAATTACCGGGAGCACAGTAGCTAATATAACCATTACTGGCTCCTTTACCATCCCCCTGATGAAGAAGGCTGGTTATAAGCCCGAGCAAGCTGGTGCTATTGAAACAGTATCCTCCAATGGAGGGCAGATCATGCCCCCGATAATGGGAGCCACTGCCTTCGTCATGGCTGGATTTGCCGGGATACCCTACGTCAAAATAGCAGTAGCTGCCATAGTACCGGCGCTCTTGTATTATTTTGGTGTCTTTCTCTTTGTTCAATTGACTGCACAGAGGATGAAAGTTTTATCCGTCATGGAACCAATAAGGGGAAGGCAGTTGCTCTTCGATACCCCAATCTTTTTTCTCCCCTTAGGTGTCTTGGTATTCCTTCTTGCCAAAGGTTTTTCTTTACCCTTTGTCGGCTTTTGGAGTATGATAACGCTTGTTGCGGTTAGTCTTGTAAGCAGCATTAGAAAGGAAGCCCGTCTCCACTTTAAGCGAGTCATCGAGGGGCTTACCAGAGGGGTAAGAACTGCGAGTGAGATGGCGATCATTTGTGCCCTCATAGGCGTTGTCGCCACCTGCATTAAAGTGAGTGGGTTAGGCATAAAACTTCCAATAGTCATAGCCGATATAAGTCATGGATACATTATCATTGCATTATTGATAGCGATGGTAGCTTCGATTCTTCTTGGTATGGGAGTGCCGACACCAGTAGCCTACATACTGGTAGCGATTGGAGCAGTTCCGGCTCTGCGCACCATGGGGGTAGACCCATTGCCTGCGCACTTCTTCTGTTTTGTATTTGCTGTCTTCTCCCATATTACTCCACCCGTAGCGATAGGGGCTCTGGTTGCCTCCCAGCTTGCCGGGGCTAAGTATTGGCCAACAGCATGGGAATCAATAAAAGCTGGGGGCACTGCTTTTTTGTTGCCATTTTTCATTATATATGTGCCAGTAATCATTCTACGGCCCGATGCAGGTATTTTATTGTCCATCGCACAAATATTAACTATAATATTTGCAATTTTGTCCGCTCAAATATTCTTGTCTAACTATTGTCTTATACCTCTCGCTAAGCCTGAGAAGGTCACCTTTCTCGCAACCTCCATCGTATGCTTAATTGGTCTCTTTAGCAAGAATAATCCTTTTATCTTTGCCGGGATAGCTTTATTCATAGTCAATATCACTTGGCAGTTCATCAGGTATAGGAGCATTAAAGCTACCAGAGGGTTATCCTGAGATGGAAGGCTTTTGGAGATTGAGGAGAATCCAGATTATCCCCAGAAGGTTTTTCCCCGCTCCGAGAAGCCGGACAGGCAAGGCGGTGATGGATTTGTTACTCATGACATACTTGGGATACCTGTTGACAAAACCCAAGGGGCATGTTAACTGAAAACTAATCTAAAAGCAATACTTAAGTTGTCATAATCGGTGTCATTCCTGCGGAAGCAGGAATCCAGGGTTTCCTGTGAAAATAGGAATCCAATTCCTAATTGGTTCCATGCTTTCGCAGAGATGGAGTCTGGATTCCCGCCTGCGCGGGAATGACAAAATATTCTTCATGTAAAAGGATTTAATGCTTTAAGTTTAATTAAGATAAGTTTTTTAAAAGGAGGCCTTTGATGGCGGAAGAGCAAAAGGTGAGATGTTTAAATTGTTTTGTCAGAATAACTGTACCTCCCAAAGCACAAAAATTGACCTGTCCTAACTGTGGTGTCGAATATGTGATGGCCTGGCGCGGTTCCCAGGCCAAGATCGCTGGGCCAGCCAAAAAATAATGAAATTGCTTCAACATCATCTTTATAAAAAAGAAAGGGGAAGTTTATGCCATTAACCAGAAAGATAGCTTTCATCGATTTGTCAAGCGGAAAAATAAGAAAAGAACCCATCCCTAAACAACTGCGTCAACTTTATCTGGGCGGTCGAGGTTTGGATGCTTACCTTCTTTATAATTATATCAAACCTGGCTGTGACCCACTCGCTCCAGAAAATGTGATCACGGTAAGCGGCGGATTGCTTTGTGGTTCGGTGGCTCCAGCAGCGGGCCGGTGCCATTCAGGGACAAAATCACCCTTGACCAATGGGTTTGGTAGCTCCAATATGGGTGGTTTCTTTTCTCCTGAGATGACCTTCGCTGGATTTCATCACCTTGTCTTCACCGGCAAGGCTGATAAACCTGTTTATCTTTGGGTTCACAATGGCGAGGTGGAACTTCGAGATGCTCGCCACCTCTGGGGCAAGGACTGCTTTGAGACTCAAAAACTGATTCGGGAGGAGTTGGGGGATGAAGAGATACAGGTTATGTGTGTCGGTCAAGCGGCTGAAAATTTGGTCAGGTTTGCCAATGTGAGAACCGGACTCAAGAACACCGGGGGCCGAACAGGCGTTGGGTGTGTTTGGGGTTCTAAGAATCTTAAAGCGATTGCTGCCAGAGGCACCATGGGCGTGGGTAACAAATATCCTCAGGAAGCATTAGATTACGCTCAGAAATGGCAGAGACAGGTTGTGGATACTAAAGTGGCTGAAGCCCTGGGCTATGATGGCACCATGTTTATCTGGAATGTGACCAATACGGTTGGATTGTTAAGGTATCGCAACTTTATATTTAATCAATTAGAGGATTGGGAAAACCTTACGGTTGAGAAATTCCATGAGAAATACCATGCAGGAGTGGTAGGCTGTTTTGGTTGCCCGATCCATTGTCGTCATCAGTGGAGAATAAAAGAGGGGCCTCTTGCCGGGCTATATGGGGAAGGTCCTGAATATAACACACAGATGTGCATGGGTGGCCTATTAGGAATTACCGATTGGGAATCCGTCCTCCATGGATCACATCTTGTGGATAAATATGGTTTTGATATGGCTGAATTTGCCAATATCGCTGCCTGGGCTTTTGAAATCTATGAAAAGGGAATCATCAATGAAAAAGATACAGGCGGGTTAAAGCTGCAGTGGGCAGATGCCGGGCATCTTCTCCCTCAGCTCTTAGAAATGGTGGCCTATCGAAAAGGCTTTGGTGACCTCCTGGCTGAGGGTCCTCTTAGGGCACTTAAGAGATTAGGAAAGCCAGAGGCAGAATATTACTTATTACACATCAAAGGTTTAGGGAATATGATTTCTGACGAAAGACCTACACCTGCATTGGCTCTGGGTGTGGCAACATCCTCAAGGGGCTGTGACCATCTCAGAAGTCGGCCAGCCATTGATCTCCTTCACCTCCCTGAAAAGGTTCTGGAAGAGGTATTTGATGGAGGGCCCATGGATTCTAATTTCACTTCCTATGTGGGAAAAGCAAAGGAGATCTGGGTGATGGAGAGAGTCTTTTCTGTTGTGGACTCCATTGGAACCTGTAAGTTTCAAACGGTCTTTTTCAGCCCGCACATGCCCAAATTTGAGGAATGGGCAAAAATGATATACTACATCACTGGAATGGAGTTCACTCCCCAAGAACTTAGAGATATTGGAGAAAGGGTCTATACCCTTGAGAGGATGTTTAATTATCGGGAGGCGAAACATACGAGGAAGGATGATTATGTTCCTGAGCGCTACTTTGCCGAACCCGTTCCAGGTGGATTTCCGATTGTGAAGGGGAGGAGGTTAGAAAGAGAAAAATTTGACGAGATGCTCGATGAATACTATGCCTTACACGGTTGGGATAAAGAGGGTATCCCTACCAAAGAGACATTGGAGAAATTAGGTTTAAGTAAAGAACCTTCTCATATCATCTAGGAGGAACTTCTTATGCAAAAGATGTTGATTGTTGATACTGAAAAGTGTACAGGCTGCAGGTTCTGTGAAGTCGTCTGTTCTGTCAAGCATGAAAGGGGGAGCAATCCTTCAAAGGCCAGGATTCATATCAGTAAGTTGGAGGATGAGCGAATTTTGGTGCCTATCGTTTGTAGTCAATGCGAAGAAGCCCCCTGTATTGTTGTCTGTCCAACCCATGCTCGGTCCCGAGAGGAGCAAATAGGGAGAGTGCTTGTTGACTACGACCGGTGTATTGGATGCAAAATCTGTATGGCCGTATGCCCTTTTGGGGCTATATCCTTTGACTGGGAAGCTAAGAGAATCATCAGTTGTAACCTCTGTGATGGTGATCCTACTTGTGTTAAATTTTGTGCTACCCAAGCTCTGCAATACGTTGATGTGACAGCTGCGAATCGGAAACGTCAAAAAGAAGTAGCCGCAAAGCTCAACGAGTCAAGGCGAGAATTTGTCGAGTCTTCAATGCCTTAAAAAATTAACTCTTGACACCTTGGGTGGGTTTTAATATAAAATATAAATAATCAAGATGCCGGGTTAGCTCAGTCGGTAGAGCAGAGGACTGAAAATCCTCGTGTCCGTGGTTCGATTCCGCGACCCGGCACTTTGCTTTCAAATCAGGGCAATTTTGGTTGCCCTATTTTTTCATCCCTGCCTACCACAGGCAGGCCTGCCTGACGATAAGAAGGGGAGAAAGGTTTGGAGGTATGGAATGTTTGTTTCATTGATCATCAAAGGTGGACCGATCATGGCTCCCATCATCTTAGGTTCGATTATTGCCCTTGCCATCATTCTTGAGAGACTCTGGGCCCTATGGAGGATTCGACTCAACATCCCACAGTTTGCCCATGAGGTCTTTTTCCATCTCGAAAAAGGACAATTTCAGAGGGCGTTAGAACGATGCGCAAAGGTGAGACATCCCATTGCCGATCTGTTTAGGTTGGGGATTTCCAATCGCACCCTAAAGCGGGAGGAAGTCGAAGCGATGATGGAACGGGAGGGAGACGAACAGGTTCAATACCTGGAGAAATATTTAGGCGCCTTAATCATCATCATCGGTGTGGAGCCGATGCTCGGATTTCTTGGAACCATCGTCGGTCTCATTCGAGCCTTTATGGCATGGGAACAGTTGGGAAGTAATATTACGGTGAGTGCCTTAGCCGCTGGGATTTATCAAGCCATGATCACCACAGCATCCGGCCTCTCCGTTGCCATTCCGGCCTATATCATTTATCACCTCATCGTGGGAAAGATAAAGAGCCATGCCCAAGAAATGACATATTATGGCAATGAGCTGATAGATATCTTGGTAAGGGTTAGAGAGGGAGGTGTTCGATGAAAATTAAAACCCGTCGAGATTCAACGGTTACATTAGAGTCAATTGCTCTCACCGATATCATTCTAAATATTTTCATCTTCTTTTTCACTGCCTTCAGTTTAGTCTACACTTTCAACCCTTTGAGGGAATCCCGAATAATCATAAAACTCCCTAAGGCCGATATCAAAGCACCTGTGGGTCAAAGTGAACCCATTATCATCAACATAAATAGCAGAAACGAGGTCTTCCTCGGCAACAAGCCAAAAACCCTCAGGGATTTAAAAAAAGAACTCGAAACTCTTATCGCCTTTAAAAAAATGAAGCCTGTAATTGTCCGAGCGGACAAAAGTGTAGTCTTCGACCGAGTCGTACAGGTCCTCGATGTGGCAAAAAATGCAGGGGTTGAACGCCTGGGCATAGCCATAGAAGAAAAGGCGAAAACAGACATTTCAAATCCGTAATAGAAATTTTAATCTCATCAATACATCTTTCCTATCATCCCCCCTCTCTTTAAGAGAAAATGAGATCATACCCTTTAAATTTCATTAGGATAATTTAGAAAATTATGATTTTACTTTTGTTTAGAAATATAACTTATTGAAATTTATAAAAGAATATTTTATAAAAAATTAAATTTTTTTCTTGACATTTCTATATTTTGTGTTTTAATATGGTTTGAAATCAACATATAGATTTTAATCTCTGTCGTTGGAAGGGGGACTTAGATATGAGTTATCTTATCTGTGATAAAAGAAAAGGAAGTCCAAAAATACATGTTGAAGTGTGTCGGAGAAAATGTAAACTTTGCCAAGAATGTAAGACTTATAAAGAATTTGTCAATAACTTAGATAAAAGGGCAGCATAATAGATCTCTCTCCTGGACCTGCCTGCTAAAGAGGCAGGTCTTCATATCCCTCCTTTCTAACCTGCCTGCGTTAGGCAGGTCTGAGGGCCATTCCAAAAAGGGATTGGCCCTCAATTTTTATCCAATATCTCCCCATTCATATTGAAGGACGCTGAGAAGGCAGAGGCTCGCTGTTTCAGATCTCAATATCCTTTCCCCGAGGCTTACGGAAATAAATCCCTCTTTTTTTGCATCCTCAACTTCCTCTTGGCTCAATCCTCCTTCTGGTCCGACAATAAAGAAAATCTTCCCCTTTCCCTTCGATCCCCTTAAAACCTCTTTCAACTTTTCCCCTCCTCTTTCCCAAAGAACGAGACGAAGGCTATCCTGAGAAGCGATCGGTAGTATCTCAGAATAGTCTTGAAGGGGTTCGATCTTCGGAATTACTCCCCTTCCACATTGTTTAGATGCCTCGATAGCGATCTTCTTCCAACGATGATAACGCTTCAATCCCCTCGATTTTTCAAAAATGGGGACAGAACGAGCGGAGAAAAAAGGAATAATCTCTTTTACCCCCAGCTCCGTAGCCTTCTGGATCAGATAATCCATCTTCTCACCCTTGAGCAGACTCTGGGCCAAAGTGATCTCCAAGGGAGATTCTCTTTTAGAAGAAAAGATATTTTGAATCCTGATATCGACTGAGGAGGGGCTTTCTTCAATGATCGTGCCCTCATACTCCTTTGCCGAACCATCGAATACCACCATCTCATCGCCTGCTTTGAGGCGAAGAACCCTTCGAATATGTCTCACCTCGCTTCCCTCGATCTTTAGGATTCCTTTCTCAATACGAGGATTAGAAACATAAAATCTTGACATGACTTTTCTCCATCTTCTCCATATGACTCTTTCACTTCTTCTTGAAGGTGAGGCAGACCCATTCCTCTTCTTTAACCATTTTAGACCATTTCAAGAATCCAGTCTTCATATAATACCGCCGAAGCCTGCCTCCTTCTTCTTTTAGTATTCCTGCGAGGATAAGAACCCCCTTTTTTTTAATATGGCGAATTAGAGTTATTCTCATCCTTTTTAACTCTTTAAAATCAATATTTGCTACTACAACATCAAACTTTGCCTTGATATTTCCAATAGTCCCCTTTTTTATCCTGACCACCTTCGAAACATTATTCTGGATCACATTCCCTC
>Ga0194125_10013520_pt1 | contig 10598 bp, 10 predicted proteins | sample TA2KigC250mmetaG_FD_148626 | JGI IMG/M metagenome (GOLD analysis project Ga0194125, IMG submission 148626) | Freshwater microbial communities from Lake Tanganyika, Tanzania - TA2015034 Kigoma Deep Cast 250m | ecosystem: Environmental > Aquatic > Freshwater > Lake | place: Tanzania: Lake... | reverse complement strand
TACTCTAATGCCAGTTTCTTCTGCAACGAGGCGCTAGAACATTTTTTATATGCAGCCCACACTTAAAGAAAAATTAGAAGCGCTTCCCGACCATCCCGGCGTCTATCTATTTAAAGATGGCAGCGGGAATATTATTTATGTCGGCAAAGCCAAATCGCTGCGGGCGCGGGTGCGTTCATATTTCACCGCCCGCGATGATGGACGCTATCAATATCCGCGCCTCGTCGCCGCCATCCGCGATCTAGATATTATCCTCACAATAAATGAGGTCGCGGCTTTGCGCACCGAAGCCGGGCTGATCAGACTACACCAGCCGCGCTACAATGTTGACCTGCGCGACGACAGGTCATTTCCCTTCATAAAAATCACCCGCGAAGAGTTCCCGCGCGTCTTATTGACCCGTAAGCCCAAAGATCCGCCGCCAGGCGATGTTTATGGTCCCTACACCGATGTCAAAGGCACACGCTTCTTGCTGCGCAATCTCAAAGGCATACTCCAAATCCGCGACTGCTATCTGCCGCTCGCTTCGGCGAAAATCAGTCGGGGCAAGTTTAAACTCTGTCTCGACTATCACATCGGCCGCTGCAATGGACCTTGCGAAGCCAAAGTCGATGCCGAACAATATGCACGAGGAGTGAGACGTTTTATTCAATTCTTAAGCGGCCGCAACGAAGAAGTCGTTGCCGATTTAGAGGTTGAAATGCGTCGATTCGCGGGCGATCTGCGCTTTGAAGAAGCCGCTCTGGCGCGTGACCGGCTGGCAGCAGCGCGCCAGTTCAGCGAACGGCAGCGCAAGGTTGACCCCGAGCCGGTCGATATCGACGCCATCGGCCTTGTGCGCGAAGACAACTACGCCGCCGTATCCGTAATTAAGGTGCGAAACGGACGCATCGTCGGGCAAAGCCCCTTTCATCTGGAAAGGACTGCTGACCTAACCGCCGGCGAACTACTCGAAAATTTCCTCGTCCGACACTACGAACAAGCCGACCACCTGCCGGATGGTATATTTCTCCCGGAAGACCTCCCCGATGAGGAAACCGTCATAATTTATCTAAACGAACTTGCCGGTCATCGCGTCGCTTTGCGCGTGCCTAAACGCGGCGAAAAGCGCGACCTGCTCGAAACTGCCCAAGCCAACGCTGAACATCTGCTTTTAGAGCGCAGAATAATGAGCGAGAAGCGCGATTTTATCCCGCGTGCTATCAAAGCCCTGCAGGACATCCTCCGCCTGTCAACGCCGCCACTCTGGGTCGAAGCCTTCGATGTCTCACATCTGCACGGCGTTGACAGCGTGGCTTCGTTGGTCGTGTTCAAAGACGGCAAACCCCATAAATCCGACTACCGGCTGTTTAAAATCAAGTCCTTTGAGGGCGTGGACGACTGCGCCGCCATCGGCGAGGCTGTTAAAAGACGCTATAAACGGCTATTGGAAACTGAAAATAAACAAACACCAGATCTAATCCTCATCGACGGCGGTTTGGGGCAGTTGAACCGCGCCAAACAGGTCTTAACCGAATTAGGCCGCGCCGACCTGCCGGTTATAGGGCTGGCAAAGAGATTGGAAGAGATTTACATCCCCGGCGATAATCTGCCGGTCGGGCTGCCAAAGTCGTCATCGTCACTGCGTCTTCTGCAGCAAGTCCGAGATGAAGCCCACCGTTTCGCCGTAACAAAACACCGCCTACTGCGCGGCAAACGACAGGTCAAATCACGCCTCGACGATATCCCCGGCGTCGGTCCGGCGCGGCGGATGCAACTGCTGAAAACCTTCGGCTCGCTTAAGCGCATCGCTGAAGCCAGCATCGACGAACTGGCTGCAGTGAAAGGGATGAACAAAAATACCGCGCAGCGAATAGTCGATGAATTGAAAGTTAGAAAGTTAGAAAGTTGAAAAGTTAAAAAGAGTCCACTTTGTCCATATCGTCCGCACTGTCCATTAATCGCCATCTTGATAATCCTATGCGCATCATTATCATCATCACCATTATCATCATTTCAGGCTGCCGCCAGGCTGAAATCATTCCGTCAAATCCGGCTAATGCCTATTCGACTTCACGGCAGTATTGGGGAATTGAGCGCATCGGGCCCTGGCATCTTCGGTTGTTAGTCGGAAATAAAACTAAGTTTGACGACCCGCAAGGCATCGCCTGTGCGCCGCAGTATCCGGGCAACAAAGCCCGCGAGCAGTCACTAATCGTGCAGTGCGTCAACTCCGGCGATAACTGCTTAATATTCAGCCGTTCCCGTTATGCGTGGAATGTCTATGGGCTCGAAACCGGACAGGCTCAATTCGATAAACCCTGGGGCATTGCGGCTGACACTTCAGGCAATGTCTTTGTCGCTGACCGGGGCAAAGCGCGGATTGTGCAACTTAGAAATGAAAGCGGCAGATTTAATTATGTAAAGGATATAGGGCGTCCCGGCGACAGTTTGAACGAGTTCACCGACCCGCGCGGTCTAGCGCTGTTGCCGGACGGAAGAATCTTGGTGACGGATGCGGCGCTTGGACGAGTCGCTTTGTTCGATGCGGCTGGAAATCCAATGTCGATGTGGGAAGGCTTTCTAACACCGGACGGCATTGCCGCCGTCGGTGCAAGTGAAAAATGGACAAAATATCCCGGCGACGAATTCGTTGTCGTCATTGATTCGTTATATCAACGGGTGAATAAAATCGATTTGGCGGGAAACATTTTAAAGCAAGCGCGGGCATCCGACTGGGGCTTCGACCTGGCGCAATTGTCCGGTGTGGCGCTGGATTTTTACAATCAAATTCTCATTACCGATAAATACAACAACAGCCTGCACAAACTCGACCGCGGGTTGAACTACATAACGACCTTCGTCGGGAGCGCCGGCAAGCCGGTTCTGGACGAGCCGCGCGGCATCGCCTTCGACCGCCGCGCCGGTCAATTATATGTGGCTGAGCGCGAAAGTATCTGCCGTTTAAAAATGGGCGTGGACATATTCGATTTCAAGGCGGAAGTCAAGGCGGATTCACTCTGGATGGATTTGGCGGTCGGATTCTTTTTAACTGAGCCGGCGCTGTGTCAATTGGATGTGCTGGACAATTCGGGACGGTTTTTAGCGCGCATTATGGAGAACCGCTTCTATCCGACCGGACAAAACCGCCTGATGTGGGGGATGAAACTGCCGGCGCAACTCCCCGGTGGCAAAGCCTTGCCGTCACTCCCACCGGAGTTCAAACCTGGTCAGACGCTGCCGAAAGGAAAATACACCCTGAAAGGCATATTCCGCACAACTTATCCGACGCGGGAGGTGTTCGAAAGGGTTGCCGAGGTGGGATTTGAAGTGAAGTGAATAAAATGGTTAGAGTATTGAATATATTAATATTAAAACATCCTTTTATCTCTATTTATCTTTTAGATAATATGTATTACCCAACCTCTTCGTCAACTCCGCGTTCAACTCCCGATACAACTTCTCCACCTCCGGATACGGCTTCAGCAGCGCCAGGTGCTTCTGGATGGTCTCCACATCCCCGCGCCGCACAGGACCGGTGATAGCATCCGGCAAGCCTTTGCGGGCGATGTTGCCGACGGTGGCGGTCAGCAGCGGCGATAGGGCTTCCAAAGCGCGCCGCTCGTCGATGCCGGCTTTTTTCAGCAAATCCAGCGAAATCCCCGCCAGCGCAGCCAGGAAATTGCAGGCGAACACCGCGCCCAAGTGATACAAAGCCCGCTTGTCCGTTTCGATGCGCAGCGGCTTTCCGTCTAATTTCAAAGCCAAAGCCTCGCCAACAGAAACCGCCTCATCGTCGCCGTCGATGCCGAAAGTAACGCCTTCCAACAGTTCCGCGCCTTCGTCGCCGGTAAAGGTCTGCAGCGGATGCCAAGCCATAACCGCAGTGTTGACCTCGCGCAAAGGCGCCAAGACTTCAGCGGATATAGCGCCGGCGGTGTGCGCGACGATAAGGTGTGCATGTGGCGCGTCATTCTCGTGCAGGCGGGAATCCAGACAAGCAACGCTTAAACTGCCCGCCGTTGACTCATCGTAGTCTATGGCGGATTCTGATGCGCTGTCAACCGCAGAGGATTGACAGCCGGGTTTGCCTTCTCCCGACTGCGCCGGGTCGGCAACGGAAGAGACCCCCCCCCTTGCTCCCCCACGCAAGCGTGGTGGGAATCGTATGCGCCACTCTATTATATCCTTCGCCACCTCCTCAATCTGTCCGTCCCGCACGCACAGAAGCAGAAAATCGACATCGGCCGGCAAATCTGCAATCGCGGGAACCAAATTGAACTCGAGCGATTCGAACGGCGCTCGCGCGACGATACCTGCAATATCAAAGCCTTTGGCTTTGAATGCACGCGCCATAACTCTACCCACCTTGCCAAAGCCGACAATAGCAATTTTAAATAGAGTGGACATAATAAACAGATTCACAGCGGATGTAGCGGATTTGGGAGCAGGTTGTCAACTCTCTGCAGTTAACAGCCGCTTTTTGCTGCCGACTACAGTGAGTCGGCAGCGGACAAATATGCAAGCCGCATTATCCGCTTAATCTGCTAAGAATATAAGCCCAGGCACATAGAATATATGTGCCTGTTTTGCTTGTTAGCCTTATCCTTCCGGCAATTGCTTGCGCTCTATCAAAGGGCGCAGGAGGTCGATGGGAATAGGAAAGATGATAGTCGAGTTCTTTTCGGTGGCGATTTCAGTCAAGGTCTGCAGGTAGCGCAGTTGTAAGGCAATCGGATCTTTGGCGATGACCTGCGCGGCTTCAGCAAGTTTGATGGAGGCTTGATACTCGCCTTCGGCGTGAGTGATTTTGGCGCGCCGCTCGCGCTCGGCTTCCGATTGCTTCGCCCAAGCCCGCTTCATCTCCTGCGGCAGGTCAACATGCTTGATTTCGACCGAAGTAACCTTGACGCCCCAAGCCTCGATGTGCCGGTCGATGATATCCTGCAGCCGCAAGTTGACTTTCTCGCGTTCAGCCAGCAGGTCGTCCAGTTCGACCTGTCCCAGCACCGACCGCAAGGTCGTTTGAGCAAACTGCAATGTCGCGTAAAGGTAGTTTTCGACAGCGATGATGGACTTCACCGGATCCACTACCCTGAAATAGATGACCGCATTGACCTGCACTGAGACATTATCTTTGGTAATGATGTCTTGCGGCGGCACATCGCGCGCCTCGACCCGCAATGATATGCGCACCATCCGGTCCACAATCGGAATGAGCAGAATTAAACCGGGGCCCTTGGCGCTAATTACCCGTCCGAGCCGGAATATCACCCCGCGCTCATATTCGTTCAGCACCCGTATCGCGCTGGCAAGGATGAAAAAGCCGACGATGATAATGAGAATTAGATATAAAGGCATTTGCCTTCCTCCTTAGATAGAGAGTTTGTATGAATTATTTTCGCTTTTTATAGAATTTCTGGCATATTTTAATACATTGCCTAATGCTTGTCAAGCGTGAGATGTCGTCATCCTGAACGAAGTGAAGGATCTCGTTCTAAAGATTTACTTATCCAGACGAGATCCTTCGCTTCGTTCAGGATTACATACGACATTGCACAATTGACATAACACTAGTTAATTAGAGGACAGAGTATTAGAGTCTCCCCGGTTTCAAGAAGCCGGGCTACAACTACAACACTTCCTGCACCGCTTCGACGAACCGGTCGAGTTCATCTTTATTGCGTTTCTCGGTGACGGCTATTAACAAACAGTTCTCCATTCCGGGAAAATCCTGGCCTAAAAACGGTCCGACAAAGATGGCTTCATTCAAAAATTTCTGTTGCGCAGTCTCTGCATCGATGGGCAGTTCAAGCGTGAATTCGTTGAAGAATTCACCCCTGAAGCGCAATTTGACGCCTTCAAGTCCATTCACCCGGTTGGCGAGGTAATGCGCGGCGCGGTAGGAATTCAACGCCGCCTTTTGCAAGCCGTCTTTGCCGACCAGGCTCAAGTAAATCAACGCGTTGAGCGCGATTAAAGCCTGGTTTGTGCAGATATTCGATGTGGCTTTTTCGCGGCGGATGTGCTGCTCGCGGGTTTGCAGCGTCAACACATAGCCATCTCGGCCCAGCCGATCTTTAGCACGAGCCACGATGCGCCCCGGCATCATCCGCACTAATTCCTTCTTCGCGGCAAACAATCCCACATAAGGCCCGCCGAACGACATCGGCACGCCGAGCGACTGCCCGTCGGCCGTGGCAATGTCAGCGCCCCATTCGCCGGGCGGCTTCAACAGCGCAAGAGAAATAGGATAAGTAGAAGACACTACTAAAGCCCCGGCAGCGTGCGCAATCTGCGAAACGGCTTCGACTGGTTCGAGCAGACCGAAGTAATTCGGATGCTGCACAATTAGACCGGCTGCGCCGTCGATAGACGACCTCAGTTCGTCCACATCGATGACGCCGTTATGGAGACTCAATCGACGAATCTCAACATCGACCGGCTCGCAGTAGGTCTTTAGAACGCGCAGGTAGTTGGGATTTAAGCCGTAAGGCACGACAATACTCTTACGACCAGTCTTGCGCGCCGCCATAATCGCGCTTTCAGCCAGCGCCGTCGCGCCATCGTAGTGCGAAGCATTGGCGGCATCCATCGCCATTAAGCGGCAAACCATCGACTGATATTCGTATATTGTCTGTAAAGTGCCTTGCGCAACTTCGGCTTGATAGGGCGTGTAAGCCGTATAGAACTCCGAACGGCTTAACAAGTGCGAAATAGCCGCTGGAATGTAATGGTCATAAACGCCGCCGCCCAAGAAGCATAAATGTTCGGCAGCCGGCAGATTTTCCGATGCCAATCCTTTAAAGTCTTCGATTAGTTCATATTCCGACATCCCGGACGATAAATCGAGCGCGTCTTTAAAGCGGAAACGTTCGGGAATTACTTTGGCGATAAGTTCGTCCAGCGAGCCGACGCCGATGGTCTGGAGCATCCGCGCAATATCGGCTTCGCTGTGCGATATATAATTCACTAAATTATTCCCCTTTGACTTGTGCGACCATTCTTTTGTATTCTTCAGGCGGCAGCAAGGTGTCGATTTCCTGTTCATCGGCTATCTTAATGCGGACAATCCAGCCATCGCCGTAAGGCGATTTATTGATGAGTTCCGGTTGTTGGTCGAGCAAGCCGTTGACAGCGACGACCTCGCCGGAAATCGGGGCATACAAATCCGCCGCGGCTTTGACCGCTTCGATTGAGCCGAATGGCTTGCCCTGCATTAATTCGGCGCCCAATTCCGGTAAGTCAACGAACACAATGTCGCCTAATTCGCCTTGGGCATAGTCCGTAATGCCCACAATACCTTCGCCCTTTTCGACCCGCAGCCACTCGTGGTCGGCAGTGTAACGAAGTTCGTGTGGAATGTTCATTTCTTCCTCTTAAACTATTCTTTTATTTATTTTATATTTGCGTCATAAGACACAAATTGTTTAAGGTTTTTATATTATTAACCTGGGCAGAATATAGTTTACGTATGTGATTGTTCTTCCCCCCCGCTTGCGGGGGGAGCAGCGACATTATAATCTGACCCTATTAATAGTTTAGTGTGCGTTTTCTAAAAACTGCCCCATAAAGGCTGTCGAATACTCCCCGCTGCGAAAGCGGTTGTCTTGCAATATCCGCTTATGCAGCGGAATGGTCGTCGCAATGCCTTCGATGATAAATTCATCCAACGCCCGCAGCATCCTTTGAACGGCTTCCTCGCGGTCGTTGCCGAAGGCGATTAACTTGGCGATCAGCGAATCGTAGTGCGGCGGAATGACATACCCGGCATAAACATGAGTATCGACCCGGATGCCCATCCCGCCTGGGATATGGAACGAAGTCACCTGTCCGGGCGAGGGTGTGAAACCACGATTGGGATCTTCAGCATTGATGCGGCATTCGATGGCGTGTCCTTCAGGCTGCCGAATGGATTGCGGATGTGGCTTGCCAGCAGCGGCTTGAATCTGCTCCTTGACGAGGTCGTGCCTGAATATCATCTCGGTGACAGGATGCTCAACCTGAATACGGGTGTTCATCTCCATAAAATAGAACTCATTGTCCTGCAGTAAAAACTCAATCGTCCCAGCGCCGATATAGCCGACCGACTCAGCGCCTTTAACCGCGGCGGCGAGGAGTTTTTGGCGCAACTCCGGTTTAACTACCGGCGACGGGGCTTCCTCGATGAGTTTTTGATGCCGCCGCTGAATCGAACAATCCCGTTCGCCAAAGGTTAGAGCCTTGCCGTCGGTGTAGCCCATCACCTGCACTTCAATGTGCCGCGGTCGCTCTAAATAGCGCTCGATATAAACTGAACCGTCGCTGAAAGCCGTTTCGGCTTCGACCTTCGCCATTCCTAAGGAGCGCGGCAATTCTTCCGGTGAACGCACTATGCGCATTCCCTTTCCGCCGCCGCCGGCGGAAGCCTTTAGAATTACCGGATAGCCAACCTGTTCAGCCGCTTGGAGAGCATCCTCTTCGTTTTTAACGACTTCTTTGGAACCCGGTAGAATCGGGACGCCGGCCTCGGCCATCGTCCGCCGAGCCAGAGCCTTGTCGCCCATTCGGCGGATAGTTTCCGGACTAGGTCCGATAAATGCAATATCCGATGCGATACACATTTCGGCGAACTGGGCGTTCTCGGCTAAAAAACCGTAGCCCGGATGCAGCGCGTCGGCGCCGGTGATTTCCGCCGCGCCGATGATGCGGGGAATAAAGAGATAACTATCCTTCGACTTTGCCGGTCCGATACAAACCGCTTCGTCGGCAAAACGGATATGCAACGCGTCGGCGTCAGCCTGGCTATAGACCGCTACGGTCTTCACGCCCAACTCGCGGCAAGCGCGAATGACCCGCAAAGCGATCTCGCCCCGATTGGCGATGAGAATCTTCTTGAACATTAAGACGGGTCGATGCGGAAGAGAATATGCCCGAATTCGACCGGCTGGGCGTTCTCGACCAGAATTTCGACCACCGTTCCGCTGTATTCCGACTCGATTTCGTTCATCAGTTTCATCGCTTCGATGATGCACAAAACCTGCCCGGGCCGCACCCGGTCGCCGACCTGTACATAAAGCGGCGCTTCCGGCGCTGGCGCGCGGTAGAAAGTGCCTACCATCGGCGATTGAACTTCGAGTAATTTCTTTGCCGGCGCTGACGGCTCGATTCCCACACCAGGCGCAGCAGATGTCGCCGCGGTTGAACTAACCGGCGGCGCAGCAATAGGCATCCCAGCGGGAAAACCGATCGGAACAGGAATGAATTGTGGAATTGAGGCGGAGGCTGTGTTCGCTGGCGGCGCGATCTTCATAATGCGCACCTTGCCATCGCCTTGTTCGATTTCCAACTCGGCAATGTCGCTGGATTCGACCAGTTTCACCAGCCGGCGAATGTCGGCGTATTTCAATTGCGCCCTTTCTATCTTACGCGTTCGAGATATTCTTTGGTTCGGGTATCCACTCGGATGCGCTCGCCTTGCTCGACGAACAACGGCACCTGTATCACCGCGCCGGTCTCGAGCGTCGCCGGTTTGGAAACATTGGCAACCGTGTCTCCTTTGACGCCCGGTTCGCATTTAACAATCGTATATTCGATGAAGAACGGCAGTTCAAAGACCAACGGCCGCTCGTCGTGGAAAAATACCCGCACGACCTCGCCTTCCTTGAGCAGGTCGGCATAGTCCCCGACCACCGACTCCGGCACCGAGACCTGTTCAAAGGTCTCCTGATCCATAAATATAAAATTGTCGGACTCGCGATATAAGTATTGCAGTTTCCGGTCGTCGAGACGCACAAGTTCGACCTTTTCGCCCGAGCGGAAGGTGCGGTCGATGACCTTGCCGGTAACGATGTTCTTGAGCATCGTGCGCACGAAAGCGCCGCCCTTGCCCGGCTTGACATGTTGGAAGTCAACAATTGTGAACAACTGTCCTTCCAAATCCATTACCAATCCTTTTTTTATGTCTGCTGTTGTTGCCATATATACTAGTGATGATGATGATGATGATGATGATGATGATGATGATGAAATGCTGATGCTAATGACGATGCTGATGATATATTTTTACCTTTACTTGTCCATATTGTCCATTGCCAATTCATCGCTTATTTCCACAGATTATAATAAAAACTCAATTGTGGCAGCGGGTAGAAATAACTCTCGCGCTCGATTTCATAGGATGTCATTACTAAATCAAAGGCTGTCCAAAACTGACCTAAAACCCTGAATCCAAAGCCGCAGCCGAATCCCCAATAGAAATTGCTATGTCTTCGAGTGCGACTGGTAAAAATCATTCTTTGCGCATTGTAATCCCAGTAGCTTCCAGTCTTCTGCTCCCGTTCGCTGTAATTAGAATTACCGGTCAACAAATAGAACGCTGAACTGCGTCCACGACTCAAGCAGAATTAACATTCGCCGCGAAAAAGGATGCCGAGAAATCGCCGACTTTCCAATACAGCAACGAGCCGTGGTAACCGAGTTTATGCTCCTCGATGCGCTTTATACAGAACCCACAGCCGCTGACCATACCAAAACTTAAACCCAAACCGGTGTTGAGGGTGTCGGTAGTTTCAGCAAATAGAGCCGAGACCGGCAGAATGTTCACCAGCAAAGCAGTGAGAATTTTAAATAAACTCTGC